>Ga0105248_10006669_pt1 | contig 12668 bp, 13 predicted proteins | sample KBSS34metaG_FD_81524 | JGI IMG/M metagenome (GOLD analysis project Ga0105248, IMG submission 81524) | Switchgrass rhizosphere microbial communities from Kellogg Biological Station, Michigan, USA - KBS S3-4 metaG | ecosystem: Host-associated > Plants > Roots > Rhizosphere > Soil | place... | reverse complement strand
TCGTCGCGATCCGCGACGCCGGTGCGTACGGATCGGCGATGGCGTCGAACTACAATCGACGTCCGCTGCCGGCCGAAGTCCTGGTCGACGCCGGCGCGTGGCGCGTCATCCGGCGGCGGCAGACCATCGACGATCAGCTTTCTCTGGAAAGCTAAAACGTTCGAGGTTCTTCGTTCGACGTTCTGCGTTCAACGACGGACGACGCACGCTGAACGACGAACGAGAACGACGAACCACGAACGACGAACCCGAACGACGAACGCCGAACTGAGAACGACGAGTGATATGTCAGGACATCTGATCGCCTTCGAAGGGCTCGACCAGAGCGGCAAGCAGACGCAGGCCGAGCTGTTACGCGATTTCCTGCGAGGCCAGGGGCGTAAGGCGCGGCTCGTGTCGTTTCCGGACTACGGAACCTCGATCGGCGAGGAGATCGCCCGTGCGCTGTCGAATGAGCGCGACTACGGGCCCGACGTCATGCAGCTGCTCTATGTCGCGAACCGCTACGAGAAGAAGCCGGATCTGCAGCGATGGCTCGACGGCGGATTGACGCTTGTCTCCGACCGCTATACGGCGTCGAGCGTCGCCTACGGCGAGGCGTTCGGACTCGATCCCGTGTGGCTCACCGACATGCAGAGATTCCTGCCGCCTGCCTCGCTCACGATCCTGCTCGACATCGCGCCGGAGACTGCGGTCAAGCGGAAGTCGGTCGATCGCGATCGCTACGAGCGCGACCTCGCGATGCAGGCGCGCGTGCGCGACAGTTATCAGCGTCAGGCGCACGTCCAGGGCTGGATCGTCATCGACGGCGAGCGATCCAAGGAGGCGATCGCCGCCGACGTCGTCAGCGCGGTGACGTCACGACTCGGGCTGCCGTAAGCGCCCGCACTTCCGCCGCGCCCGCCTGCTTCAGCGTTCGCGCGCACGCTTCCAGCGTCGCGCCGGTCGTGCTCACATCGTCGACCAGCACAATCACCGCGCCGGCCGCCGCCGCGCACGCGCGCGTCGCCGCGAACGCGTCCCGCACGTTACGATGGCGCCTCCCGGCGGGCAGGCCGGTCTGGGTCGGCGTGGCGCGCACCCGGCGCAGCGCGGGCAACACCGGGATCCCCATGTGACGGGCGAGGTCGGCCGCCTGGTTGAACCCGCGGTGGCGCCGCCGCGATGCATGCAGCGGTACCGGGACGACCCACGCGGCGCCGGCGAGCATCTCAGCGCCGCGCTCGCGCATCAGCCGGCCGAGCGGCCGCGCCAGCGAGCGCCGGCCTTCATATTTGAGTGCGTGGATGATCGCGCGAAGCGCGCCGTCGTAGGCGCCGATGGAGCGGGCGCGATCGATCACCCGTTGCGTACGGCGGCATCGTGGGCAGCAGGCCAGGGGGATGCTGACCAGGCGCCACGTCGGCAGCGGATCTCCACAGCGATCGCAGAGCGGCGGCGTCAGCGGCCGGATCGAGCTCCAGCAGGCGTCACAAACCGGACCGCGGGTCGGGTGGAGAAGAGGCGTACTACAGGCCGCACACGCGGGGGCGAGAACGACGGAGAGGACAGCATCAGCCGAAATGCACATTGCTGATTGCAAATTGCTAATTAAATTTGCAATTTGCATGCTGCAATCAGCATTTGTCAGGGCATTGCTATCCTGTCCGCGTTCCCCCAGAGCCGCTCGAGATCGTAGAACGTTCGCGTCTCCGGCGCGAAGACGTGGACGATGAAATCGAAGTAGTCGAGCAGGATCCATTCGGATCGGTCGTAGCCTTCGACGTAGGCCGGCTTCGCCCCCTTGGCCGCGAGCGATTCAATCACCGCGTCGGCGATGGCGCGCACCTGCCGTGTGTTGGTGCCCGAGGCAATGAGGAAGAAGTCGGTGAAGCCCGCGGACTTCCTCAGATCCAGCACGACGAGGTTCACGGCCTGCTTGCTTTCGGCCGCGGCGCTCGCGAGACTGATCTGCGCCGGGAGTTTCGAGGTCTTCTTTCTGGCCGCCGTTTTTGCCTCACTCTTTGTCATGCAACCTGCCTGCCGATGGACGTCTACTGCATGTCCGAACGGCGCTGATCCCGGGTCATCGACGAGTAAAGTCCGTGGTGCTCAAGATGTTGCGCCACCAGCGGCGGTACGAGGCCGTCGATCGTCTGGCCCGTTGCCAGGCGTTGCCTGATCGCAGTGGATGACACATCGGTGGTCTGCGCCTCGATCAAAATGATCGACGGATCGAGCTGCGTGACCTCGTCGATCGGCGGGTGGACCATCCGGTCAACCAGCCGCGGCAGCCGCCGCGGCAGCTCGGCGACCGAGAACCCCGGCCGGGAGACGACGGCGAAATGCGCCGCGTCGAGGATGCGGGGGTAGTCGCGCCATGTCTCGATGTCGGCGAACGCGTCGGCGCCGATGACGAAGAACAGCTCGGACGACACGCAGCCGCGCTCGTGAAACAGGCCCAGGGTCCGCGACGTGAACGAGGGCGCGTCGTGCCGCAGCTCGAGATCCGCCGCCCGCCAGTCGGGGCGATCGACCACGGCCAGCGACACCATCGCGAACCGGTGGTAAGGCGACGCGAGCGGCTGCGCCCGGTGCGGCGGCACATTCGAGGTGACGACGAACAGGCGCGTCAGCTTCAGCTGTTCGACGGCGGCGTCGGCCGCGTCGAGGTGGCCGCGATGAATCGGATCGAACGTGCCGCCGAGGATGCCGATGCGGCGCGCAGCGGTGTTCATGCGTCTAGGCCGGCTGGCGCGAAGGCGCCAGGCGTTTCCACATCGCTTCCAGGAGCTCCGGGACGCCTTGTCCGCTGACGCCGGACACGCGCAGAAACGGCAGGCCCAGCTCCGACGCCCGTTTTTCGAGCGCGACCACCGCGTCGTCGTTCGACGGATCGACGGTGTCCATCTTGTTGGCGACCACGATCTGCGGCTTGGCGGCCAGCGTCGGTGCGAACAGTTCGAGCTCCCGCCGCACCGTGTCGAGATCGTCGGCCGGATTGCGGCCGGTGGCGCCGGACATGTCGACGAGGTGGACGAGCACCTTCGTTCGCTCGAGGTGCCGCAGGAACTGATGGCCGAGTCCCTGGCCGCGGTGCGCGCCTTCGATCAGCCCGGGCACGTCGGCGACGACGAAGCTGCGATCCGCACTGATGCGGACGACGCCAAGATTCGGCACGAGTGTCGTGAAAGGGTAGTCGGCGATCTTCGGCCGCGCCGCGGAGATACGCGCGATCATGGTCGATTTCCCGGCGTTGGGGAAGCCGACCAGGCCGACGTCGGCGAGCAGCTTCAGCTCGAGCCGCAGATCCTTGATCTCGCCTGGCTCGCCCGGCTGCACCTTGCGTGGCGCGCGGTTGGTCGCCGTGGCGAAACGCGCGTTGCCCATGCCGCCGCGTCCGCCTTTGGCGACGAGGACGCGCTGGCCTTCTTCCGACAGATCAGCAAGGAGTTTGTACCCAGGGTTCTCAGGGTTCTCGAGGTGCTCGGGGTCCGGAGTGGGTGCGATCTTTTCGTAGACCAGCGTGCCGATCGGGACAGCGAGCTCGAGGTCCTTGCCGCCGGCGCCGGTACAGTTGGAGCCCATACCGTGCTGGCCGGGCTCCGCGTCGGACAGCGGATGATAGCGGTAGTTGATGAGGGTATTGATGTGCGGGCTGGCGACGATGTACACCGAGCCGCCGTGGCCGCCGTCGCCGCCGCTCGGGCCGCCGCGCGGGACGAACTTCTCACGGCGGAACGCGAGGCATCCCCGCCCGCCGTGGCCCGCTTCCACGTGAATGTCGACTTCGTCGACGAACAAGTTAATCGAGTGGCTGGATGCTGATGACCCGGCCGCGCGCGCCGTGGTCTTCGAACTTCACGCGTCCGGCGGTTTTCGCGAAGATCGTGTCGTCCTTGCCGAGGCCCGCATTCAGGCCGGCCTGAAACCGCCGCCCGCGCTGGCGAACGATGATGGTGCCGCCGGTCACGACGTTGCCGTCGTGCGCCTTGACGCCGAGCCGTTGCGAGTTGGAGTCGCGGCCGTTGCGCGAGCTGCCTTGTCCCTTTTTATGAGCCATGTCTGTATCTCGGTAGGGGCTGGGAGCTAGGAGCTAGGAGCTAGCCGGGCTAGCGCCGAGTACCCAGCGCCTAGATCCTACAGAAGGATGTCCTTTATGCGCACCTGCGTGAGGAACGAGCGGTGACCGTTGGTCCGGCGCATCCCCTTGCGGCGCTTTTTCTTGAAGACGCGAATCTTCGGGCCGCGGGTTTCCCCGTCGACGACCGCGATGACGCGCGCGTTGGCGACGAAGGGCGCACCGGCCAGGACCTCGCCGCCGTCTTTTTCGACGACCAGCACCTGATCGAGGGTGAGCTCCGCGCCCGGCTCACCCGCGGTCCCATACAGGGTGGCGACGCCGCCCGGCGTGACCTTGACCTGATGACCGCCCGTCTGAATGATTGCGTACATAATCGGCACCTGTGCAAAGGGGATAGTTTACTATCGAAGTCGCTCAGGTGTAAAGAGTTACGCGACTTCCCCCCTTTTGGGAGGTTACTTCAGCAGTACTCTGGTGCCGCGGATTTTCTGGCTGCTCAGCGCGCTGAGGAAGTTCGGCACGAGGCGGTCCATCAACTCGAAGTACGAGGACAACGCCGGTGTGTTCTGCTGCGCGTTGTAGAGAATCTCCTCGCGATACCGCTCGGAGTACATCGTCGCACCGGTGCGGCCGTCGATGAACACGAACTTGGGCTGCAGGATGAAGCCCTTGCGCTCCATGTAGGTGCGCACGGGGCGGACGATGCGGCGGCCGAGGCTGTCGTAGGTCTCCTGATCGCGCTGCACGAAGCCGGACGTCGAGCGGCTCGAGAACAGCACGGTGCCCGTGACGATCAGCGGGTTCTGGAACTCCTCGCCGATGCGCTTCCAGTACGCCGTGTTGGCGAACAGCCGCTCGTACGGCTCGAGATCCTTTTCGTCCTTGATGTCCTTCGGCAGCGCGAACGTCTGACTGGGACGCACCGACGGTGTCGCGCCGGACGTCACGTCGTCGGGGGCATTGGCCGGTGTCGCCGCGCCCTGTTCTCTCGCGACGTCGATCAGCTGGAGGATGTCGGCGTCGATCACCTTGAGCGACGACTTCGTGCGCAGCTGGCTGCGCAGCAGGCGGACCGTTTCCTGGTTCGCGTCCACATCCTCGCTGCCGCCGGCGACGAAGCCGACAACGAGCACGCGCTGGAACGGCGTGACGTCCATCTTCGGCTGGATCGGCGTCTCGATGGGGATTTCGTAGTAGTCCGGGCCGCACGCGAGCGCGAACGCCGCGCAGCAGACCGCGACCGCCGCGAGCGCGACGCTACTTGTCTTTGCCCTGTGTGGTCCGGTCATTGATTTCCTTGAACAGCTCGTAGTTCTGACGGACCTGCGTATTGTTCGGGTCGAGCTCGATCGCTTTCTCGTACGCCTTGCGCGCTTTGTCGAGTTGTCCCTCGTGCTCGTACGCGATCGCGAGGTCGTTATAGGCGGCGGCGTAGGTGGGATCGATCTCGGTCGCCTTCTGCCAGCGATAGATCGCTTCGCGCCAGAGTCCGCGTTGAGCGACGTTGATCCCGAACTCGACCTGCGTTTTCGCGTCGCTCTTGGCGTCGGCAAACGAGGGGGCCGCGGCTAGAGTCGCGACTGCTGCGACGAGAGCAACGACGGACACTTTCATAGACGGTTCCCGGCCACTATATCGTACTCTTCGGGCGATTCGAGCAAGCCATATGCCACAGCTCGTGCGCAAAAACTGGCCGATTTTCGCGAATCGTGCGTGTGCGATTTACGAAAGATCGTAGGCTTGTCCCCTGATGTCGCCAGCGCGACCGCTATAATAGATGGCAGAGGTCGAGGCTCCGCGCCAGCTCGAGGTGCGGTCATGGCCGATCTGCTCGACTTCGTGTCCCTCTCGCTTCTTCCACCCTGGTGCTGGCGGGTCGGCGCGGAGTGGCTGCGCCGCGGCGACGCAGCGCATGCCGTCGTCAGGCGCCTTGTCGCCGCATCAACCCGCGACGAACCCGGAGAGTCAACGGACATCGGGGCGCTGGCCGCGGACGTGATTCGGCGCGCGGCGACCGCCTCGATCACCGCCGTGCCGTGGAGCCATGCGGCGTATCCCGCGGCGCTGACCACTATTGCGGATCCGCCGCCGGTGTTGTGGACTCGAGGCGACGTCGATGCACTTTGCGCGCCGGCCGTCGCCATCGTCGGTTCGCGCGCCGCATCGCCCTATGGTCTTGCCGTCGCCGAACAGCTTGCGGCCGATCTCGCGGCGCGTGGGCTCGTGATCGTCAGCGGCCTGGCGCGCGGCGTCGATTCCGCCGCGCACCGCGGCGCGCTGGCTGCAGGTGGCACGACCATCGCCGTGCTCGGATCCGGCGTCGACGTGATGTACCCGCCTGAGCACGCGCCTCTGGCGAAGGCGATCGACGCCGCGGGCGGCGCGGTGATCAGCGAGCTCGTACCCGGCACCGGGCCCCAGCAGCGGTTCTTTCCGCTGCGCAACCGGATCATCAGCGGTCTGTCACGCGCGGTGGTCGTCATCGAGGCGGGCGAGAAGAGCGGCTCCCTGATCACGGCGCGCTGCGCGCTCGATCAGGGCCGCGACGTGCTGGCGGTTCCCGGGAACATCCTGAGCGGCCGCAACCGGGGCGCTCATGCGCTCTTGAAGGACGGTGCAAAGATCGTCGAGTCTGCCGACGATATCTTCGAGGAGCTCGGGATGTCCGCGGCTGCCGCGCCCCGGGGTCAGACCCCGTCCGTCAGCGGCACCCTGGGGTCTGACCCCGCCGACCCGGTACTCGATTCCCTCGTCCCGGGTGAAGCGTGCGATCTCGACGAGATTTCCGAGCGATCCGGCATGAAATCGGCTTCTCTGTTGCCGCGGCTCTTCGAGCTCGAAATGCAGGGCCTGGTGCGCCGCGCGGGCGGCGGACGGTTCGTACGGATGGACAGAACGTGTTAGGGTGAAGCGGGACTATGGCAAAAACCCTCGTGATCGTGGAATCGCCGACCAAGGCGCGAACGCTGGAGCGGTTCCTCGGTGATCGATATACCGTGAAATCGAGCTTCGGCCACGTGCGAGATCTGCCCGATTCGGCGAGTCAGGTCCCTGCGGAGATCAAGAAGAAGAAGTGGGGACGGATCGGCGTCGACACCGAGGGCGACTTCAAGCCCTACTACGTCGTCCCGGACGACAAGCGCAAGAACGTCGCCGAGCTCCGCGCGGCGCTCAAAGGCGCCTCGGAAGTGATGCTCGCGACCGACCCGGATCGCGAAGGCGAGTCAATCAGCTGGCATCTGCTCGAAGTGCTGAAGCCGAAGGTACCCGTCAAACGCATCGTCTTTCACGAGATTACGAAGAAGGCCGTCGAGCAGGCGATCGCCGACGCGCACGACGTCGACGACAATCTGGTCCGGGCCCAGGAAAGCCGCCGCATCCTCGATCGTCTCTACGGCTACACGCTTTCGCCGGTGCTGTGGAAGAAGGTCCAGACCGGGCTGAGCGCCGGCCGCGTGCAGAGCGTCGCGGTCCGCCTCATCGTCGATCGCGAGGAAGAGCGGCTGGCCTTTCGTGCGGCGAAATATTCGGACCTCAACGCGCAGTTCACCGCCGACGGCCGCACGTTTCCCGGCACGCTGACACGGCTCGGCGACGTCCGCGTGGCCAGCGGCAAGGACTTCGATCAGAACGGCGTGCTGACCGGCAAGAATGTCCGCCTGCTCGGCGAGGCGGAAGCCGCGGCGCTCGCCGGGGTGATCGACCGCAACCTGCCATGGTCGGTGACGAGCGTGGAAGCGAAGCCGGGCATCGAGCGCCCCGCCGCACCGTTCACGACGTCAACGCTCACGCAGGAAGCGAGCCGCAAGCTCGGGTTCTCCACGCAGCGGACGATGCAGGCGGCACAGCGGCTGTTCCAGGACGGCCACATCTCCTATCACCGCACCGACTCGACGACGTTGAGCGATGAAGCGCTCGCGGCCTCGGCGAGCGCGATCCGTGAAATGTTCGGCGCCGACTACTACTCGGGGCCGCGCCGCTACGCGACCAAGGTGAAGAACGCGCAGGAAGCGCACGAGGCGATCCGGCCGACGGAGTTCACCAGCGCCGCGGCGGCGCTCGAAGGCGTATTGAGCGGCGACGACCTGCGGCTCTACGAGCTGATCTGGAAGCGCACGATGGCGTCGCAGATGGTCGACGCGCGTGTGCTGCGCACGGCCATCGAGATCTCGGCAACCGCGGACAAAGGACAGCAGGCGGTCTTCTCCGCGTCGGGCAAGGCGATCGAGTTTGCCGGGTTCCGCCGCGCGTATGTCGAGGGCAGCGACGATCCATCGGCGGAGCTCGAGGAACAGGAGACCGTGCTGCCGGCGCTCACCGTCGGCGAGCCGGTCGATCGCGACAAGGCGCGCGTCCGTCTCACGGGGCTCGAGCCGGTCGGCCACGAAACGAATCCGCCGGCGCGCTATACGGAGGCGTCGCTGATCAAGGAGCTCGAGCGGATCGGCGTCGGCCGTCCGTCGACGTTCGCCGCGACGATCGGCACCATTGAGCGACGCGGATACGTGTTCCGCCAGGGCAAGGCGCTGGTTCCGAGCTTCACCGCGTTCGCGGTCACGCGGTTGCTGCGCGAGCATTTCGGCGATCTGATCGACGTCGAGTTCACCGCGGAGATGGAAGAGGATCTCGACCAGATCTCGCGCGGCGAGCGGGAGTGGCTGGACTTCATCAAGCAGTTCTATCGCGGCGACAAGCATCATCGCGGGCTGGAAGAAGCGGTCAAGCAGGCGCAGGAAACCGCGGAGTATCCGCTGATCGATGTCGGCGTCGATCCCGAGTCGGGTGAAAAGATCGCCGTGCGGATCGGCCGGTACGGCCCATTTCTGCAGCTTGGCGACGGCGGCCCCGGCAAGACCGCAGGCATCCTGGCCACGCAGGCGCCGGCCGACCTCTCGGTCGTAAAGGCGATGAACCTGCTCCGCGCGAAGGCCGAAGGGCCGCGCAGGCTCGGCATCGACCCCAAGACCGGGATGAACGTCTATGCGATCAACGGCCGCTTCGGCGCATACGTACAGCTGGGCGAGATGCCGGAAAAGGGCAGCAAGGACAAGCCGAAGCGCTCGTCGCTGACCGGCAGCATGACCGAATCGACGGTCACGCTCGAGGCCGCGCTCAAGCTGCTCGAGCTGCCGCGGGAGCTCGGTGTCCATCCGGAGGCCGGCACGACGATCGTCGCGGGTCTCGGACGCTTCGGTCCCTACATCAAGCACGGCGACGACTACCGGTCGCTCGAAGAGAGCGACGATCTCTTCACCGTCGATCTCGAGCGGGCGCTGGCGCTGCTGGCGGCGCCGAAGCGTTCGTCGCGGCAGGCGGCGAAGCGGGTGATCCGCAAGATCGAGGCGCCCGCTGGCGGCATCGCGCTGCAGGTGCTCGAGGGACGGTTCGGTCCGTATGTAACCGACGGTGAAGTCAACGCGTCGATTCCGAGGGGCGGCGATCCCGCGACGATCACGCTCGAGGAGGCGCAGGCGCTGCTCGAGGCGCGCCGGGGCGCGCCGCCGCGCGAGCCACGTCGCGGCCGCCGTGGCTCCGGCGGTGCCGCCTCGCGTGGCCGCGGCCGCCGCGCCGCGAAACCGGTCGAAGCGCTGGTCGCGAAGCCGGCGTCCGCTGTGAAAGCGAAAGCCAAGACCAAGCCCAAACGGAAAGCCGCGGGCGGCAAGCAGACCGTCCGCAAGCGCGCGAGCTGATGGCGATACGGATTGTCGGGGGTGGCCTCGCCGGTTCAGAGGCCGCCTGGCAGGCCGCTTCGCGCGGCGTGCCGGTGACGTTGTACGAAATGCGGCCGGTCCGTGCGACTGCCGTCCACAAGACTGATCGACTGGCGGAGCTGGTCTGCAGTAATTCGTTTCGCGGCGACAAACTCGACAACGCGGTCGGCCTGCTGAAAGAAGAGATGCGGCGGCTCGATTCGCTCGTCATGCGCGCCGCCGAGGCCAGCCGCGTGCCCGCGGGCGCGGCGCTCGCCGTCGATCGCGAACGCTTCGCCGCCATCGTCACCCAGACCCTCTTCGAGCATCCGCTGATCACCATCGTCCGCGAAGAGATCTTGACGATCCCGGAGTCGAGTGAAACGGATCCAGTGATCGTGGCGACGGGACCGTTGACGTCGGCGGCCCTGTCAGCCGATCTGGCGCGCGTCGTTGGCGGTGATCATCTGTACTTCTACGACGCCATCAGTCCGATCGTGCTCGCCGAGACGATCGATCGATCGAAAGTGTTTCGACAGTCACGGTGGGATCGGAGCCTCCGTTCGACGGTCCGGCTAAAGCCGGACACTACCGAAGAAACGCCGGGTTCCGGTAGTGTCCGCCTTCAGGCGGATCTGGATGCCGGTAGTGTCCGGCTTCAGCCGGACCCGTTGACGTGCGGCCTCGACGATGGCGAAGGCGACTATCTCAACTGCCCGCTGACGCGCGACGAGTACGAAGCCTTCTATCGCGCGCTGACGACCGCCGAGTCGGCGACGGTCCACGATTTCGACACGGAACGCTTCTTCGAAGGATGCCTCCCGATCGAAGTCATGGCGCACCGCGGGCCCGACACGCTGCGGTTCGGACCGATGAAACCGGTCGGTCTGATCGACCCGCGCACCGGACGCGAGCCGTACGCCGCGGTGCAGCTGCGCCAGGACAACCTTGCAGGCGATCATTTCAGCCTGGTGGGCTTCCAGACACAGATCAAATGGGGGGACCAGGCGCGTGTGCTCCGGATGATTCCGGGTCTCGAGGCCGCGGAGTTCGTCCGCTTCGGCATGGTCCACCGCAACACCTACGTGAATGGGCCGACGGTCCTCGCCGACACGTGGCAGGTGCGCACGCGCCCGACGTTGTTTTTCGCCGGGCAGATGTCGGGCGTCGAAGGCTACGTCGAATCGGCGGCGTCAGGGCTCCTCGCCGGCATCAATGCGGCGTCGCTCGCGAGGGGCGGGCCGGTCTCGTGCCCACCGCGGACCACGGCGATCGGGGCGCTCGCGTACTACGTGTCGCATGCGAATCCGGCGCATTACGAGCCGTCGAACATCACCTTCGGGATCATCCAGGCGTTGAACCTGGCGCCGCGGGGCAAGAAACAGCGCAACCTCGCGCTGTCGGAGCGGGCGCTCGCCGATCTGCAGCAGTGGGTTCATGACCGCACATCTCAAAGCCTTCCTGCAGCATCTCGCGCTTAACCGCAACGCGTCGGCGCACACCGTGCGCGCGTACGACAGCGATCTGTCGCAGTTCATCGCCCACGCCGCGGCTGCCGCCGGCGTGAAGGTCCGCGATCTGGTGCCGACCCAGCTCGATCGCCTGGCGCTGCGTGGATTTCTCGCCGACCTGCACAAGCGCGGACAATCGCGCGCGACCGCGGCCCGCAAGCTCGCAGCGGCGCGCACATTCCTGCGCTATCTCCGCCGCGAGGATTTGATCCAGGACGACCCCGGCGCGCTGGTCGCGACGCCGAAGCGCGACATCCGGATGCCGGCGCATTTGTCAGAGGCGGAGATGTCGGATCTGATCGAGTCGCCCGGCAGCGACTCCGTCCTCGCGCGGCGGGATCGCGCGATCCTCGAGCTGTTCTACGCGTCGGGGCTGCGGCTCAGCGAGCTCGCCGGACTCGACGTGGACGATGTGAACCTGAGCGCGAAGATGGTGCGGGTCTTGGGCAAGGGCGGGAAAGAGCGGATTGTGCCGTTCAACAGCAGCGCGGCGAAGGCGATACGCGACTACCTGAAGGAACGAGATGCATTGATGCCGTCAGGTCCGCCTAAAGGCGGACACTACCGGAGCCCCGGTAGTGTCCGGCTTCAGCCGGACCGTGGGCGTCGCCGCGATCCGCTGTTCCTGAACTTCCGCGGCGGGCGCCTGACCACCCGGAGCGTGGATCGCCTCGTGCGCCGCTACGTCGCGGCCAGCGGCGCGCGGATGGGGATCAGCCCTCATGCGCTGCGGCACTCCTTCGCCACACATCTGCTGCAGCGCGGCGCGGATCTCCGGGCGATCCAGGAACTGCTCGGCCATGCGCGCCTCAGCACGACGCAGCGTTACACGCACGTCAACGCCGCGCAGCTGCTCGAGGTCTACAAGAAGTCGCATCCGCGCGCGAAGTCCTAGCAAGGCGACAGCGATCTGCTGCAACCACGAAGACACGAAAACACGAAGAACACACGAAGAAGATCTAACCTTCTTCTTCGTGCTCCTTCGAGCCTTCGTGCCTTGGTGGGTCCCGGTAGTCTTCAGCTTGCCGCAGCGACGAGCGGCGCGGCGCGGCGGCCGCGCGGGAACTCGATGTTGAGCGTCTTGATCTTGTAGTTCATCACGCGCGGGCTGATCGACAACAGCTCCGCCGCGTCCTTCTGCACCCAGTTCGACATCTTCAACGCCTCGATGATGGCGTGGCGTTCGATGTCCTCGAGCGGGATGCCGGTCGGCGGAATCTTGACGACCGACGAGTGGTCGCGCGCGCCGCCCGACGACGGCACCTCGCCGAGCCGCAAATCGACCGACGCGATGGCCCGCCCTTCCGCGAGCAGCATCGCCCGCTCGATCGTGTTCTCGAGCTCGCGGATGTTGCCCGGCCAGTTGTAGCGCATCAACAGCTTCTGCGCGTCCGGCTCGAGCCC
>Ga0105248_10006668_pt1 | contig 12668 bp, 7 predicted proteins | sample KBSS34metaG_FD_81524 | JGI IMG/M metagenome (GOLD analysis project Ga0105248, IMG submission 81524) | Switchgrass rhizosphere microbial communities from Kellogg Biological Station, Michigan, USA - KBS S3-4 metaG | ecosystem: Host-associated > Plants > Roots > Rhizosphere > Soil | place... | reverse complement strand
TCTTTTCTCCGGTGGTCACCGCGTACGACTGCAATTCGTAGGAGCCCGATACAAGAACCTGGAGCGGACCCTTCTTCGGCTGGAACAAGACCGGCGTCGAGAAGCCGTGCGTGACGCCGCGGCGCGGAGTCTTCCATTTCACCTTGCCCGTCGCTGTGTCGACGGCGATGAGGTACGAATCGACGTCCTGATCCATGAGGAACAGCAGGGTGTCGCCCGCGAGAATCGGCGAGGCGCCGGGGCCGTACGGCGTCTTGAAGGGACCGAGCGGAACGTGCCACTTCTGCTCGCCATCGGGCGTGTAGCCGACCAGGCCGGCGCTTTCAAAGAAGACGTAGACGCCCTTGCCATCGGTCACCGCGGTCGGAGACACCGGCGTATTCACCGAGCGGATCGCGACGTCGGAGACCTTGGGCGCGAGCTTTTGCCACAGGATCTTGCCGCTCTTGCGATCGATACCGACGGTGTAGGCTTCCTTCTTCGCCTTGTCGAACGTGGTCAGGAAGATCTTGTCTCCGCCGACAACCGGCGACGAATAGCCCGGCGCCAGTTCCGTGCGCCAGACCAGGTTCGTGTCCGGCCCCATCTCGACGGGCAGATTCTTCGCGTCGGCGACGCCGGTTCCATTGGCGCCGCGAAACCGCGACCAGTCTTCCGCGAGGGCCGCTCCGCAGGTGAGCACGGCGACTGCCAGGCAGGATGTCGTCTGAGCGAAAGGCATTCCGCAGTTCTTCCTTTACTTCTTATTTCCGAAACAGTACAGCGCCGTGCGCGTGCGCAGGTAAAGATGTCCGTCGGCAATCGCCGGCGTCGCGTAGATTTCGTCTTCGAATTTGTTGGCCGACAGGACTTCCTGATCCGGACCCGCCTTCAGCACGGTCATGGTGCCGGAGAGGCTCGCGATGAACACCTTGCCGTCGGAGGCGACGGGCGAGGCGTAGTAGCGGTCGGAGACGCCGCGAAGGCGCGCCTGCTTGTGCACCGTGCCGTTCGCGGGGTCGAAGGTCGAGAGCACCCCGGCGTCGCTGATCATATAGAGCACGCCCTTATAGAGGACGGTCGACGGCAACTGCGGGATCGCCTTGTGGTACTTCCACATCAAGCCGGACTGCGAGATGTCGCCCTTGCCGGTCATCTTGTACGCGAGCAGGCCGTTCTCCGCCGCCATCACCGCGCGGAATTTGTCCCATTCCTCTTTATCTAAAAAGCCGTCGCGATTGAGGTCGGTGTAAGGGAAGTAGTCTTTGGTGCGCTTGTCGGGCGATTCGTCGACGGAGATTTTGCCGTCGCCGTTTTTGTCCCACTGCTTCAAGACCTCTTCAAACGGAGCCACCGGAACCTGCTTGCCGGGGTCGTTCTCCGGCGTATTGAAGCCGTTGATGTACAGCTTGTCGCCGTCGAGCACGGGGATCGATTTCATTTCCGAAGCAAGTCCGTAGACCCAGAAGATGCTTTCGCCGTTGGTGGCGTCATAGGCGTCCATGCGGAACGAACCCGGCGCGATGATCAGCGGGTTGCCGGTCTTTGGGCGATAGATGACGGGAGTCGAATGCCCGGTCAGCGCTTCGGCTCGGGGGCGCTTCCAGAGCTGCTTGCCCGTGGCCTTGCTCAGCGCGATGACGAACGAGCCGCCGGAGTGGTCGCACACGAGAATCACTTTGTCGTCGACCAGGACCGGCGATGCGCCCATGCCGTAGACGTTATTAAAAGGACCGAGCGGCGTGCGCCAGAGCTCCTTGCCGTTCCAGTCGTACGCCAGCATGCCGTAATCGCCGAAGAACACGAAGACATTCTTGCCGTCAGCCGCGGGAGTCGGAGAGGCGGGGCTGTTCCGCTTGTCGTAGATTTCCTTGCGCGGCCGCGGGGCTTCGACGCGCCAGATCTCTTTGCCGGTTGCGCGGTCGAGCGCCACGGTCAGCAGCTTGTCGCCCTCGTAGGCAGTCATGAAGATGCGGTTGCCGGAGATCGAAGGGGAGGAGTGCCCCGGAGGAAAGTCGATTTTCCAGACGACGTTCTTGTCAGGCCCGATTTCGGAGGGCAGCGGAGTCTCCGCGACGCCGGTTCCATTGGGTCCGCGGAAGCTCGGCCAATCGGCGGCGGAGGCCGCTAGTGCTCCCAGGACGAATGCGGCTGCGAGGGTTTTGTTCATCGAATCTCCCATTTGACGCGCGAGGGAAAACTTTGTCACTCTTTCCTGCATCCCGCGGCGGCAATTCAACAGGATCGCAGAATCCGTTTCACGAGGCGCGGCTTTCGAATCCGCCGACCCCATATTTCCGACGAAATTTTAGCCCGGTGCACTCGGCTGCGTTATCTTAAATATCGTGACTCCGTCTCTTGCTCAAACTGGAACAAATACACTTTCTGCCGAACCCGGCGCGGGTCCGGCTTCCCCTGCCGCGGTAGCCGCTGCGAAAACCAAGTTGGACGCGTGGACGCGCGAAGTGGTCGCGTGGCATTTCGATCCTGCCACCGGGACGCCGTTCTGGCTCGAAAAGGCCAAGACCCTGGGCTTCGATCCGCGCAAGGATATCCAAACCTACGCCGATCTCGACAAATTCCCGAGCTTCGAAGATGGCGATCTGCGCGGAGGTCCCGTGCGCCGATGGGTGCCGAAGGGCTACGCGAACCGTCCGGTCTATACGTTCGAGACGGGCGGATCCACCGGTGTTCCAAAGTCGCGCATCGCGATCGAGGATTTCCGCATCGACTACGAGGCGTTCTCGGACACGCTTCCGGATGAGTTCTATCCGAAGGGCGCGGATTGGCTGATGCTTGGACCCTCCGGCCCGCGCCGCCTGCGTCTCGCTGTCGAGCACCTGGCGCAGCATCGCGGCGGGATTTCGTTCTGCGTCGATCTCGATCCGCGCTGGGTGATCAAGCTGGTGAAGGCCGGAAAGATGGACGAGATGGAGCGTTACAAGACGCACGTCATCGATCAGGCTCTGACGCTGCTGAAGGCGCATGAGATCAAGTGCATGTTCACGACGCCGAAGCTGCTCGAGTCGCTGTGCGAAAAGATTTCGCTGAAGAAGTACGGCATCAAGGGCGTGTTCTGCGGCGGGACGGAAATGACCCCGCAGTTCCACCGCTTCGCCAAGGAAGAACTGCTCGGGCCGTCGATCCACTTCGCGCCGACGTACGGCAACACGCTGATGGGACTGGCGACCGGCAAGCCGTTCGACCCGGCCGACAATTACGCCATCATTTATTACCCGCCGAATCCGCGCGCGATGATCGAAGTCGTGGACTTCAACGATCCGCTGAAGCTGGTCGAGTACGGCGCGACCGGCCGCGCCCGGCTCACGACGTTGACCAAGGAATTCTTCATGCCGCGGTTCCTCGAGCGCGATGAGTGCGAGCGCGAGAAGCCCTGCGAGCGCTATCCCTGGGATGGAGTCCGCAACGTGCGTCCGTTCCGCGGTTTCGCGACGAGCGTGGTCGAAGGCGTGTACTAAGTGGCGCGTTTCGGCGCCCTTTCGAGGCGCGCACGAAGCGGGACGAAGTCCCGCATAGTAAGCGCTTGAGCCGTCCAAAAGAAAACACAGGCCGGGAGGCCTGTGCTACCCGAACGACACAGGCCCAGGAGGCCTGTGCTACTTACTCGAAGAATCTTCTTACGTGCATCTCGGCGGCGCTTGCAACCAAGCGCCACTGACACCTCGCCTGAATTCCTTCCGACCGCGGACCCGCCTTCTCTGTCGGAGCCATCCACTCGGTCCACGGCAACGCGCCTGCCGGCTTGGCTTCCCACGGCAGCTTGAACCACATCTGGTCGATCGTGCTCGCCGTGACCGTCACGTTCCAGTCGTGCTTTTCGGGCACCGTCATGGCCATGTTCTGCACCACGAAGCCGCCCTCTTCGCGGACCTTTCCGTAGCGCCCCAAATCGGGCGGTAGATAACTGCTGGTGCCGATAATCAGGGCGTCCTTGAGTTTCTGGCGGCGATACATTTCTTTCGGCACGCGGACCTCAATTTCGAGAATCCCGGTATAACTCACGAATTTCCTGGGCCCGCTGTGGTGCGTCAGGATCGCGCCGACCACGCACAGAACCAGAATGGCGATGGCATCGAGGATCTGTATACCGCGCAGGTGATCCGGCGGCGCGAGGCTGTAGGTGAGCGCTACGGCCACCGCGAACACGATGAAGCCTCCGAGGATTCCGCCGCCGAGAATGGCGAGGCCCTCGCCCATGCCCTTTTCCGCGAACGTAACCTGGCCGTTCGATTCGCTGGGGTTCGCCCAAATCCAGTAAGCGATGCCGAATCCGGCGAGAACGCCCATCCACAAGCCGGTCATCAATGCGGTAAGAATGCGCTCCATTCCGTGCCTCTGTTTCTTCAGGCGCGAAACTGGCGTCAAAACGCTCGCTCCGCTTAAGCTGTCACTACGCTCTTCTCAAGCGCTTACTTCGCTCGGCTTCGCCTCGCTGCGTGCGCGCCTCGATGCCGGGGCCTCGATGGGGCGCCTCGGTTGAAAGACGCACCGCCTTATCGTCTGCGCCTCATGGTCTGCGCCTCGGATACCATCGAGTGAATGCGCTTTGCGCGCGGAGGTGTAGATGCGTCGTTCGAAGTTTTTCAGTTTAATGCTGATGATCGCCGGTGCGGTCAACCTGGCCAACGCGGCTCCGGCCAAGGAAACGAAGGCACCCGTCTTTGGAACCGCCTGCGGGAAGCTGATCGATCTGACGATTCCGAACGTCACCATTCGCGCGGCCACACTCATCGCCGCCGGACCCTTCCGTGCGCCCGGGATCGCGAATCCGTTGACGTTGCCGGCGTTCTGCCGTATCGAGGCCACCGCGCATCCCGTGCCTGATTCGGAAATCAGTTTTGAGGTCTGGATTCCCCCGACCGCGATTTGGAACGGACGCTTTCAAGGCGTCGGCAACGGCGGCTATTCCGGTGCGCTCGCCTACGGGGCGATGGCGACGGCGCTGCGAAAGGGCTTCGCGACCGCGAGCCACGACACCGGACATGCCGGCGACGACATGCGTTTCGGCCAGGGCCATCCGGAAAAGGTCATCGATTACGCGTACCGCGCGGTCCACGTCATGACTGAGAATGCGAAGCTGCTGGTGCGGGTCCAGACCGGCCGCTTCCCCGCGCGCTCGTATTTCGTCGGCTGCTCCGCGGGCGGCCACCAGGCTCTCTCGGAAGCGCAGCGCTATCCCGAAGACTACGACGGCATCATCGCCGGAGCGCCCGCGAACAACCGCATCCGGCAAACTTTCGGGTTCATGGACTCGTGGAGCACGCTCCACGCCGACGGCGTTCCGGTCCTCCCGGTTTCCAAACTCGCCCTGATCACGAAAGCCGCCGTCGCGGCCTGCGATGCCGCCGACGGCTTGAAGGACGGGATCATCGACGATCCGCGGCGCTGCAAATTCGATCCCGGCGTTCTGTTGTGCAAAGGCGAGGACGCGCCCGGTTGCCTGACGGCTCCGCAGGTGGAGGCCGTGCGTAAAATCTACGAAGGTTCCAAAGATCCGAAAACCGGCAAGCGCATTTTCGCCGGGCTGACGCGCGGAAGCGAGGACCTGGGAGGCGGGCAGAACTGGGGCATCTATCACATCGCTCCGAAGGAGCCACCGCGCGTCGCGCTGTTCCGTTACTTCCTGTTTCACGATCCGCATTGGGACGTGCGGACGCTCGAGCCCGATCGCGATCTGGAGTACGCCAATCAAAAGCTCGGCTTCATGAACGCGATCGAGACGAATCTGACTCCGTTCGAGAAACGCGGCGGAAAGCTGCTGCTCTACACCGGCTGGGGCGATTCCGTGGTCGCGCCGGAAGACACGGTGGCTTACTACGAAGGCGTGACGAAAGCGATGGGCGGTCCGGAGCGGACGCGCAAGTTTGCGCGCCTGTTCATGGTGCCCGCGATGGGACACTGCGGCGGGGGTCCGGGCCCGAACCAGTTCTACGCGATGGGCGCGCTCGAACCGTGGGTCGAACTGGGTAAGGCGCCCGAGAAGATCATCGCCGTGCATTCGACGCCGGCAACAGCGGGCGACGCCGGCAGTTCACCTGGCAACCGCACGCGGCCGCTGTGCCCGTATCCGCAGGTCGCGCGTTACAGAGGCTCAGGCAGTATCGATGAAGCCGAGAACTTCACCTGCGTGAATCCGGGCGCTGCCGCGACTGCCAAGCCGAAATAGCTGCTACCGGATCCCAATCAGAATCGCGATGATGTTCGACGTGCCGTCCTGAATTTGCGAGGGCCGGAACGGGACGCCGAACTGCGTCGTCAGCGCTGTCGCCGTAATCGTTCCGGCGATCCGCGTCGTCTGATCCACGCCAAACGCGCCGATGCCCCCGATTCCGCCGCCTAGTCCGCCGCCAAACTGGCCCAGGCCGCCGAGGAGTTGTCCCGTACTCGAGCACACGAGGACGTTCAGGGGAATGGTCGTACACGTCGTTCCGAAGCCTCCGAAATTGCCGAGCCCCTGCGGAAACGTTGCCGCTTCTTTTGACGGAGCCGTCGCCGGTGGAGCGCTGATTTCCTGCCATGCTTTTCCATCCGCGCTGGCGAAGGCGCGTACAGCCAGGCCGGGAGTCAGCCCGCGCCGAGTCGGAAAGCTGTAGACAATCGGCTTTGCGAACGAAACGGCCGGCTCGATGCTGAGGTTGAAGAGGGCGCACCACCACGTGTCCTTGGCGTTCTGTGGAACCTTGTCGTCCTCGACCGTTAGTCGCCGGAACGTCAACGTCACGCGGCGATCCACGGCACCTTCCGGCACATATAAGAAGACGGCGCCGTCAGCCGCTTCTACCAGTCCGTTACGCCCCTGCGCGTTCAGCGTCCCGCGCTGATCGAAGCTGATGGAGATCGTCGAAGCGAGCGTCTTCAGCGATGAACTGTCGCCCGGATCGAGCAAAAATTCGCAGCGCTCCGCCGGGCACGAAGCCCACACCGGCGGGGTCGTCGGAATATCGGAGCGCGACGCATCCACACGAATGCGCACGGTGAACGGCCCCAGCAGCGTATCGCGATCCAGCGCCGGAACCGTCCAGCGCACGACGTTATCGTAGACTCCGTCGAACTTCACGCCCGCCGGGGTGTCGACGTTTTCCAGGAACCGACTCGCTCCGGGAACGGCGGTGCTCACCTGCAAATCCGTCAACTTCTCGTCGCGCGTCGCGAGGTAGATGTTGTAGACAACGACATTAGAGTCTTCAAAGGTTCCGGTACTCCGAATCACCAGCCGCGAGTTTTCCGCGGCATGCACTGCCGGAGCGAAAGCCAGGACAGCGGCGAAACCAGCCAACAGGCCGGCGAAAGCAAGTCGTTTCATAGCTGCCGATAGAGTGACGTCAGCCGCAGTTTTGTATCCACCGAGTTTCGACGCCCGCGGCGTCGTGCGAAAATTCACCAAATATGCGGACCGTCATGCTTCTTCTCTCGCTCGCCGGACTCGCGTTTCCAGCGGAACCAAAACTTCCCCCGATGCGCGAGCAGGCGGCCATCCAGCAGGAATGGCTCCGCATGCGTCTGGAGCGTGTGCTGCCGAAGCTGATGCGTAAGCACGGCGTCGAGATGTGGCTGGTGATCTGCCGCGAGTACAACGAAGACCCCGCGTTTCTTTCGCTGGTTTCGCCGACCGTCTTCGCCGCGCGTCGCCGCACCATCCTGGTGTTCCACGATCGCGGCGAAGGCAAAGGCGTGGAACGTCTCGCGCTGGGCGGAGGCTCGAATGGCGGGCTGTATACGGTCTACCGCGATCCGGAAGTGGAAGGCCGCGAGATCTACGGCGAAGGCCAATGGGCGCTGCTGCGCAAGCTGATCGACCAACGGCGTCCGGCAACCATCGCGATTGACGTCTCGGCCACGCACGCGTTTTCCGACGGACTCTCTGCCGGCGAGCGCGAGAAACTGGAGACCGTGCTCGGCCCCGAGCATGTCCGGCGGATCGTGCGCTCCGAGAATTTAGCCCTCGAATATATCGAGACCCGCGTCCCCGAAATGTTGCCGGTCTATAAACAGATGACCGAAATCGTCCACTCGCTCATCGCCCGCGCCTTTTCGAACGAAGTGATTCCCCCGGGAAAGACCACGAACCAGGACGTCGTGTGGTGGCTCCGGCAGCAGGTGGCGGATCGTGGACTCGGAACCTGGTTTCAACCTTCGATCCGCGTCGAAAAACCCGCGAAGCCGGAGGTGAACATGCTGAGCGAAGACGATGCGGTCGTGATTGACCGCGGCGATACGCTCCACGTCGATTTCGGAATCACGGCGCTGCGCCTGAACACCGACACGCAACACATGGGTTACGTTTTGCGCGAAGGAGAAACCGAACCGCCTGCCGGACTCAAGAAGGCGCTGGCCCAATCGAATCGCCTGCAGGACCTGCTGCTCGAACGGATGAAACCAGGGCGCAGCGGCAACCAGGTTTTGTCGGAAACGCTGGCGGCGATGCGCGCGGAAGGAATCAAAGGATCGGTGTACACGCATCCGATCGGCGACCACGGTCACGGTGCGGGTCCCCTCATCGGACTCTGGGATCGCCAGGAAGGCGTTCCGGGCCGAGGAGACACGACGCTGATTCCCGGGTCCTGGTTTTCGATCGAACTGTCGGTCCGCGCGCCGGTTCCCGAATGGGGCGGGCGCGAAGTTTTCATTGGCCAGGAAGAGGACGCCGTGCTGGACGAACAAGGCAGAATGTCCTGGGTATTACGCCGTCAAACCCAGTTTCATTTAGTAAAGTAGCAGTCCGCTTTCTATCTATTGCGAGAAGGCGGTGCCGGGTTCTTCGAGTACTAGCGCTCCCGTTGAGCCCATCAACGCCTGACGGGCTTTCCCCCTGTGCGGTTTACCTTACCTTGACATTACCGTAAGGTTGCCATAAGCTTTTGTTACTGATTTGTAGGGTCCTGGGGAAAGGGCTCGCTCTTTGACACGCTTTGTGTGAGTTTCCGGTAGTCGGCCAGCGTGGCTTGCGTGGATCTGCTGTCTCAGTGGATTTGCGCGTGGCCGCGTCTTCCCGTGTAGTCACCGGATTTTGTCCACCTGAGCGCTCTCCCTCTCTTTCCCACAGGCTCGCGATTTAAGAGTCCGCATTTTAGGGGAAAGGGAATCAATGTTCAGAAAATTTAAACCGCCGATGCTTCTCTGGTGCGTTGGCCTGGTGGTGCTGCTGTGCATCAGCATGGCTGTGGCACAAGAAAATTCGGGCCGCGTCGAAGGCGTGGTGCTCGACGAGAGTGGCGCAGCCGTTCCTGGTGCGTCCATTTCCGCCTCATCACCCGGATTGCCCCGCGACCACGAAACCGTGTCGGATAACAGCGGCGCGTACTTCTTTCCGGCACTGCCGCCGGGACTTTACGTCATTACCGTCAGCAAGACGGGCTTCTCGACGTACAAACAACGCAACGTACAAGTCGTACTGGGATCGAAGATCGTTCTCAACCTGAAGCTCAGCATCGGAACGGTTTCGCAGACCGTCGAAGTCTCCGACTCCGCGGTATCGCTTGACGTCACCAGCAGCCGTACGTCGACCAACATCACGCAGGATTCGATTGCGTCACTGCCGAAGAGCCGCAACTTCAACAGCCTCCTGTCGCTCGCTCCGGGCGTCCGCCTGGAACCGAAATCCGGCACGGCCGGCGTCGGCGGAATCTCGGTAGACGGTGCATCCGGCTCTGAGAACGTCTTCATCATCGACGGCGTCGAAGTCAGCGACACGCTGACCGGTGCCCTCCGCGGCGCCTACAACGTGCCGTTTGAATTCCTCTCGGAAATTCAGGTGAAGAGCGGCGGATTCGAATCCGAATTCGGCGGCGCCAACGGCGGCGTCGTGAACCTCGCCACCAAGAGCGGAACCAACTCGTTCCACGGCGAGATCAACTATCAGTTCACCAGCAACCAGCTGAATCCGCGCCCGCGCGGTTTGTGGCAGGGCTCGCCGCTGAACGCCGATCTTCCGGATTTCTTCGCGCCCGTGGAAGACTCCTACCGGAAGCAGTATCCTGGCTTCACGCTGGGTGGACCGATTCTCAAGAATCGCCTGTACTTCTTCGCCGGATACATGCCGGAATTCGTTCGCACAGAACGCACCAATAAATACGCCGACCCGATCGGAACGCGTCAGTATCGTCAGGAAACGATTCAGCACTACGCTCTCGGCAAGCTCGACTACGCCGCCACATCAAAATTGCAGATCGCCACTTCGTGGGTCTGGTCACCGTTCCGGACGTCGGGCGGCCTGCCGTCGACCGATATCCGTCGCGCTCCGCCAGGAAACGACCAATCCGTTGTGGGAGGATACTCTCCTTCGCAGGCCTACACGGCTTCGGCAACGTACTCGATGACCCCGAAATGGGTGATGAGCGCGCGGTATGGGTATCGCTACTTGAATGACAAGTCGAGCAACTACGGCCTGCCCGGCGTACCGTACTACACGTATAACACCGCTTCGGCGGCATCTCCCGTTGCGGTACCGGCAGCGTTTCAGGGCGCGAACGGTTTCAGCAGCTCCAGTTCGACACTCGCAACCGCGCGAGACATCACGACGCGCCACAATTTGTACCTGGATAGCACCAAGCTGTTCAACTTCAAGGGCCAGCATTCGCTGAAGTTCGGCTACGCTCTCAACAAGCAGGCCAACGATGTGGCGACGGATTACACGAACGGCCGCTTCCTGATCTATTGGGGTGATAAGTTCAGCCGCGGCAGTATCAACCAGGCGACCGGAACCTACGGCTACTACACGTGGGAAGACGGCGTGCGCCTCAATTCGATTGTCAGCGGTAAAAACCAGGGCTTCTACGTGCAGGACGGCTGGCGCATCCACCAGCGCGTGACGCTGAACCTCGGCATCCGCTTTGAAAACGAATTCCTGCCGCCGTACAAGGCGATCCAGGAAGGGAAGACGATTAAAAATCCGGTCGTCTTCGGCTGGGGTGAAAAGATCGCTCCGCGCCTCGGTCTCGCCTGGGACATCACCGGCGACGGCAAGTGGAAGCTCAGCACAGGGTATGCCGACTACTTCGACGTGATGAAGTTCAATCTCGCGCGCGGTTCGTTCGGCGGCGAATTCTGGGTCACCCACGTGTACGAACTCAACAGCCCGAACGTGACCTCGCTCGGCAAAACCAACCCCGGCGTCCTCGGCAAAGAAATTATCAACTATGACAACCGCACCGTCGACATCGACGCGAACGGCGTCATCACTGGTAACGACCCCGACCTGAAGCCGTATCACACGCGTGAATTCAACGTCACCCTCGATCACCAGTTGTCAAACCGCCTCGTCGCGGGCGCCCGCTATGTGCGGAAACGCCTGGTGACGTCGATCGATGACATCGGCGTGCTCGATGCGCAGGACAACGAAGTCTACCTGATCGGAAACGCCGGTTACGGGCTCACCCGCGACACCAAGAGCGTCTTCGGACAGAAGACTCCGAACGGCCAGGAATACGTGGTGCCGAAGGCGACCCGCGACTACGATGCGGTCGAATTCAGCCTCCGCGGACGAGTGGGCAACCACCTGCAATTGCAGTCGTCCTACATCTACAGCCGCCTGTACGGTAACTACAGCGGTTTGGCGAACTCGGACGAAAACGGCCGCTCCAATCCGAACAACGATCGCGCCTACGATCTGCCGTACTACTACTTCGATGCCTCCGGCAGCCAGAAGAACGTATACGGCCGCCTCGCGACGGACCGTCCGCACACCTTCAAACTGTATGGCGGTTACGACGTGAAGTGGTTCGGTGGACAGACCTTCCTGGGCCTGACGCAGAATGCCTGGAGCGGCACGCCGCTCTCGACTTCGGTGATCTACCAGTCGGCTCCCACGTATCCGAACGGCCGCGGCGATCTGGGCCGCACCCCGGCGTTCACGCAGACCGACTTCCAGGTCTCGCACTCCTTCTCGCTGTCGGAACGCACCAAGCTGCGCTTCGAAGCGAACGCTCTGAACCTGTTCAACCAGGCGGCTGCGACGAATTACTCGACGCAGATCAACCGCTCTGGCGCGATCACTGCAGGCCTGCTTCCGGTGAACAAGTTTTTCGCCGGTTACAAGCTCAGCGACTTCGTGAACCCGCAGAACATCCTGGCCACCGGCGGAGTCGCCGGTGCGAAATACAACCCGGTTTACAACCGTCCGACCGTCTATCAGGGTCCGCGCGAGATTCGTCTCGGCGTCCGCCTGATCTTCTAATCGGAGATTGAGCTGGTAGTCAAAAGGGGCGCCGGGCAACCGGCGCCCCTTTTTGTTTTTATAGGGCGTTTTTGTTGTGTCGATCGTGTGGCATGAAGTTGGAATCCCCGGGCTGATGCCCGGGGTTATTAAAAGCAGGTAGTGAGAATTCGTCTTCACAGGCCTGGAGGCCTGTGCTACTGGGAGGCGCGCAACCTGACGGTTGCGCCTCGGTTTCTAGCCAAGCGCCGGATGCTTCTTGTGCCACTCGGTGGCATTCTGGTAGGCCATCGCCACAGCCAGCATTTCCGCCTCGCCGAATAGCTTGCCGATAAAGGCCAGCGCCGTCGGATTGCCCTTCTCGTCGAAGCCGCTCGGAACCTGCACGCAGGGATGACCCGTCAGGTTCGTGATCGTCGTGTTACGCGTGGCCACCGGATTCGGCGTATAGTCTGCATAGTCGAACGGCAGCACGTAGACGTCGACCGCTTCGAATACCTTCGCCATTTCCCGCATG
>Ga0105248_10006664_pt1 | contig 12669 bp, 9 predicted proteins | sample KBSS34metaG_FD_81524 | JGI IMG/M metagenome (GOLD analysis project Ga0105248, IMG submission 81524) | Switchgrass rhizosphere microbial communities from Kellogg Biological Station, Michigan, USA - KBS S3-4 metaG | ecosystem: Host-associated > Plants > Roots > Rhizosphere > Soil | place... | reverse complement strand
CCGTGGACCTCGCCGTGGGCGCAGATGAAGGGCCCGGGCAGGCCGAGTTCGAGACGGAGCGGCATGGGCGGTCCTTTCAGCTGGTCACGATCGAATACGGGAAGCGGCCGGCGGGCCCTCCGTCAGTTTCTGAACCGGTTGAGATCAAGGAGCACGAAGCCGTCCTCTAGCAGTTGGTGCGTGCCCACGCACCGGCACTGATGGATGCGCCTGGCGTGTCAACCGGTACCATCGCCGACATGCTCATCGTCCTGGGCGACAATCCTCAGCGGATCCGATCGGAGGCAGCGTTCGCCAAGCTATGCGGTGTGTGCCCCGTGCCGGCATCGAGTGGCAAGACCAACCGGCATCGGCTCAACCGCGGCGGCAACCGACGGGCGAATGCAGCTCTGTACCGCGTCGCCCTGGTTCGCATGCGCCACCATCCGCCGACCCGCGAGTACATCCAGCGCCGAACCGCAGAAGGCAAATCGCCTCGCGAAATCCGGCGGTGCCTCCAGCGGTATATCGCCCGAGAAATCTACCAGCACCTCTGCACCGAAAAGCCGGCGTCAGCATCCCTGAAAAGAACTTGACCGACATAGGAGCATCAACGCTTTGGCCGAGACGATCAAGCCCATCGGCAACATCCCGCCTGCCGAAGCCGAAGATCAATATTATGCTGCCGTGGACAACATCGATATGGCAGCGTGACTCACAACCCAACGCCCCGGCAAATCCGGTGCGGTTCAGATGGCCGAGCTCGTCGAGCACGACCACGTCGAGCCGGGTGAGCTGAGTTGCCAGGGTCCCGGCCTTGCCGATCCGGGCCTCTTCCTCGAGCCGGTTCACAGTGTTGACCCCTTCAACCTCTTTCTATCATTGTGACCCAATCGCGGGGCCGCGTTTAGGGAAAGAAAGATGAACGGCTGCGAGAAAGAGGTAGCGTTCAGATGGTGGCGTGTCCTAAAATTTCGGTGATCGTCCCTTATTACAAATCGGCTTGGTCTATCGAGAGAACGCTTCGTTCGATCTTAGCCCAGAGACATCGCGACTTCGAGTTGGTCGTCATCGATGACGGCTCGCCTGAGGATGTTACGGCTTTGTTGGCGCCATTTGGCAATGCGCTGCGGCTGGTTCGTCAGGAGAATCGCGGCCTCGCGGGAGCGCGAAACCGGGGCATTGCGGAAAGCCGCGGGATGTTCGTCGCGCCGATCGATGCCGACGATCTGTGGCATCCAGACTTTCTGGGGGCCATGGTGGAGGCCCTCGATACCAACCCGGATGCACCTTTCGCCTTCGCCGATTCCTTCCGGATCGACGAAGATGATCACATCCTTCCCGATCGCATTCTCGCGGCGGAGCCCAGGACCGACTTTGCAGGCCTGCTGACACTTAACAGCGTGCGCAGCGGCAGCGGCGCCGTCTTCCGGCGGGCGGCCATCGAGGCGGCGGGCGGGTATGATGAGAGCCTGCGGCTGCGGGCAGCACAGGGCGCTGAGGACTGGAAGCTTCTGGTCAAGCTCAGCGCTGTGGCGCCGCCCGTTCATGTGCCGCGCTTGCTGGTCGCCTATCGTCTCGTGGCCAGCAGCATGTCGCAGGCGAGTCCCAAGCGGCAGTTGGCCGCGATTGAGGCTGTCTTGAATGATTTGCGCGAGGAGTTTCCAGACACGCGCCTACAGCTCTTTCGCGACGCCCGCACCATGATGATCGCGTGGCTGCTGCCTGCCTTTCTTCGCAAGCGGGATTTTTTTTCGGCGCTCAAGCATGGCGCGCGCGCTTATCTCGCCAATCCGTTGTGGTGGCGCGATTATAATCTGCGGCTCGCGCACACGGCATGGCTTCGCAGCTTGATCGGGTGGGGCGGGTCGTTCGAAGAGGCGCCCGCTTTGGCGGACTTCGAGGAAGATGGCGATCGCCCATTCTCCTTTGTTGCTGCGGGGAAAAGCACGGAGCGGCTGCGGCCTTAATCCGAGGGCAACCCTTGGCGGACCTCGCGTCGTCCCGCCCAGAGCAGTAGCGCAGCCAGCGGAATCAACCATATCACCCGAGCCTGATAGCGGCTCGCAACGGCCGAGAGCATCGAACAGATGGCGGCATTGGCGAGCACTCCGCCAATCAGCATCGCGGCGAGGACGGCGTTGCGATTGCGCCGCCGCAGCCAGAAGGCGAAGGCGGCGAGCGACAGGAGCACCCCGCCCACGGTCAAAACCTGAAGCAGCTTCAAGGGAAACGTCCAGGGCCTTCGGTCGGCGATGAATTCGATGGTCAGTGGCGAAACCTGCCGCGTGGTGTGACCGAAGCCCAGGCCATCGAGATTGAAGGTTGCGAGTTGGCGTGCCAGATCCGTGATCAGCACCGAGGCGATGCCAAGCGGGGCGGTTCGGGCCATGTCCCATATGATCGCAGGCTCCTGGTCGCGCAGCGCTTGCATCTGTGCCGCGTTCGCGACGTTCTCGACCCCCTGCTCGCCCCAGAGGAAGTCGTAGGATGACGTCGGCAATGTCTTGCCGGCGTAAAGTTTGCAGACTTCCAGCGGCTGAGATTTGCACATCGCGATGAGGTGCGCGCGCGCTTGCGGCACCTCCAGCGAGCGCGCCAGCGCGAAGGGATAGCGGTGCGGCGCGATACTCGCTTCGCCGAAGCCAATGAGGCCACTCGCGACCACCGCAGCCACCGCGACGGCAACGACAGCGGCGGCACGGCCCAACGTCACCAGTGCGGTGCGGTCGCCTCGGACGGCGCGGGTCAACATCAGTGCCGCGATCATGATCACCATCGCTGCTGCGAGCAGGATGTGGCTGGGATGGGTGGTGATGGCGAACGCCGCTATCGCGATCAGCGGAGGCAGTAACGCCCTGCTCAGCCGGTTTGCAGCGGCGCCGAGCAGCGCCAGAAGCAGGATGGTGATGCCGGCGAAGATGTCCGGCATGACATAACAGACATAGGGCGCCAGCGTGCTCGCGAAGGCCAGCACGAGTGTCGCGTCCCGGAAATATCTTTGCTCAGGCGGCATCGCCGCATTGAAGGTGACGGCCAGGCAGATGGCGATGAACAGTGCCTGCATCATCGCGAGCGGGATGAAGGCCGCGCCCGGGCCGGAGAAAACATAGCTGAAGACACTGTAGGATATGGAGCGGACGCCCTTCACGTCCTTCACGAGCCTCGTCTTGTCGGCGTGGGAAGGAGCCGCCGCACTCCGGCCGGGAGAGGCGATGGCTGGCGTGGCGGAGCGCCCTGTCGATGACAGTCCGAGCCTCTCCAACACGATGCTGACCGCCACCGCGCCGCCTTTGTAGTAGCTGGTGGTGTCGGGGAAGTCGGCCGGCCCCTTGAAGACCGCGAGCGGCCACAGCAAGATCAGCCAGAGGAGCAGGATCCGCCTGAGGAGATGGCGATCCATGGCGGCTCCGATCATTGCGCCGACCTAGTCATAGGCTCCCGGCCGGAAAGCGGGCGGCATCGGCGCAGCATGCGCCACCATCCGCTCCAGCAGCCGTGACATTCCCTGGCGCAGATCGATCGCCGCGCGCCACCCCAATATGGTGCACGCGAGCGCCGGGTCACCGCAAAATCCCGCAACGTCGAAGCTGCGTACGGGCAACCGCACGATACGGGACCCGGCATTGCACAGCTCGATCGCCCGTTCTGCCAGGCTGACGAGACTGGTTTCCACGCCGGTCGAGAGATGGACCGTGGGGAGCTGCACGGCGCCGCGCGCCAGCCGTTCCCCGGCCGCCTTCAGGCCTGCGACGCTATCGTCCACGTGGACGAAATCGAAATAATTGTCGCCGCCGGTGAGCTCTATGTCCTCCCCGCGGTGCGCGCGCCAGAGCAGAGCCGGGACGGCGCGATCGGGATGATCATTCATCGTCCCGTAGACATTGGAGAGGCGCAGGGTCGCCGTGCGCAGACCGGCCGCCCGTCCCCGGGTGACGATCTGCTCGGCCAAGACCTTGGAACGCCCGTATTCATTGAGAGGGACCAAGGGGTCGGCTTCCGTCACCAGCCGCGAGCCTGGATTGCCATAGACTTCCCGTGAACTGGCGAAGACGAGCCATGGCTTGCCGTGCGCAAGCATCGTGTCCACGAGGGCGCGCGTGCCGCGAATGTTGATGTCCGCGCATATGTCCGGTGCGTCCGCGCCCCAGGCGACGCGCGACACCGCTGCGAGGTGGTAGACCCCGTCACACTCGGCAGCGGCCTCCTCGAGTGCGGCTCCGTCCCTGAGATCGCGCGCCGGCTGTCCCTCGGCAGGCCGCAAGTCGAAGCGGCGGACCTCGTGGCCTTCTTCGCGCAGCCGTTTGACCAGTTCGCTGCCGATCAGGCCGCTGCTGCCCGTGACGAGCAACCTCATGGTTCGTGCCCCGGCGTCGGGGCGAGCTGGCCTCCCGGCCGGGCTGGGGGCTTCCGCCTGGACCGCAGCAGACCGAACCGCATCGCCGCCGAGACGAGCACGAAGACCGCCGCTGCATAGAAGTGATAGAAACAATGCAGGATTGCCGCGGCAGCGGCCGTCCCGGCTCCTGCCTGGCGGCGCACCATCCGAAGGAACCGACGGTTGGCGACCACATAGGCGCCGAACAGGGCCAATGCTGCGGGCAATGCCCAAGGCTCGACGATGCCGACCAACAGCGCGGCGACCACGCAGCCCGCAAGGACTGATTTGAAGCGCTCCGCCACGGAGAGGTTGAGCGCGTTCGAGGCGGCCTTCCCATCGGCGATCAGCATGCTCCACGGCAAGGCCCGCCTGAATATGTCCGCGTGCAGAAACTGCTTGAGGCGCCAGTCCTTCCAGTGGGCGCCCTGTGCTTCGGGAACCAGCCTGATCCGCCCGCCGGACGCGAGGATACGAGCCCCCAGTTCGACATCCTCGATACTCGGCCATGTGAAGAGCTCGGCGTCGAAGCCTCCAAGCGCCAGGAAGGCGTCGCGACGAACAAGACCGATGCCGGACCAGAACGTCTGCGCGTCGCGCTCGCCGGTCTGGTGCGTGTAATAATGACGCAGGTTCACATATTGGCTGCTCGCCCGGGGGGATGGCGGCGAGGCGTCGTAGGAGCCGAAGGCGGCGGTGACCTGCGGCGCGGCGAAGGGCTCGACGAGCCTCTCCAGCGCATCCGGTGCGAGCACGACGTCGGCATCGACGAAGAACAACAGGTCCGTGTCGACGGCGGCTGCGGCGCGGTTCCGGCCGAGAGCCGGGCCGAGTGGCTCGCCCTCATGACCGATTACACGTACGCCGTGGCGCCTGGCGATCGCCGCCGTCTCGTCCGTCGAGCCGTCATCGAACAGCACGCATTCCGCAATCGCATAGGTCTGCCGCGCGATCGCAAGCAGGCACGGCTCGATCGTCGCGGCGGCGTTCCACGCGGGAACGATCACCGCGACGCGAGGTGCTTTGTCCCCCGGTGCGTCGCTCACGTCCCGGCGCCCAGCTTGGCCGAGGATTCGATGTCTTCGTGATATTCGCGTTCGACATTGACGCTCCAGAGATCATGCTTGCCGCCGAGGATGTTCTGGACCGCGAGCAGCGCCGTCATCATCGAGTGATCCTGGTTGTTGTAGCGATGCATGCCGTTGCGGCCGACCACCTGGAGATTGCGGAAGCCGGATAGCCATCCGCGTATCATGTCCAGCGCCTGCCGATAGTCCCCGTCGTAGACCGGATAGGCCTTTTCCTGACGGATGACGTGGCCGTCGATGACGTTGGCCGAGTTCGCCAGACCCAGAAAATCGAGTTCCTTTCTCGCCAGCGCGATAAGATCCTGGTCGGCGCTCGACCACAGCTCGTCACCCTGCTGGCAGAAGAACTCCATGCCGATGCTGCAGGTATGCGCGTTGGGGATGAGTTCTTCCGACCAGGAGCGGAAGTTCTGGATACGGCCGACCTTCACCTCCGGACTGTGGATGTAGATCCAGTTGTCCGGAAACGGATCGGGCGCATCCAGGATGAGCACGACGATGAGGAAGTCGCGGTAGCGCAGCGTCCGCGCCGCATCCTGGATGGCCGGCGGCGCGGGCGGCCGCATCGCCAGGATGAGCTCGCCCAGCGGCATCGACGAGATGAACTGGTCCGCTTCCAGCCGATAGCGGTGGGTTGCGACGCCCTCGAGCACTTCCACCGCCACTACCCTGTCATCGGCATGATGGATGCGCGACACGCGCGAGTTCAGCCGCACCTCGCCGTTCCTCGCGACGACCTTGTCGCGGAACGCCTCCCACATCATGCCTGGCCCGAGCCGGGGATAATCGAAGGATTCGATGAGGCTGGTCGTGTCATTGGAACCCGTCAGGGCATTCCACACGGCCTTGCGCAGGGAGAGGTTCTTGATGCGCTGGGTTGCCCAGTCGGCCTGAATCTCCGTGCATTTGATGCCCCACACCTTCTCGGTGTACGTCTTGAAGAAATGCCAGAACAGCCGGCCGCCGAAGCGGTTGGTGACCCACTGCTCGAAGTTCTCCTCGACGGGATTGGGCCGAAGCTTCCACTTGATATAGCTCCCCACGATCCGGAAGCTCTCGTAGAGCCCCATATTGCTCAGCGCATTGAAGATCTTCAGGGGGTAGGAATAGTATTTGTTCTTGTAATAGATGCGGCTCATCCGCGGCCGCTTGATAAAATCCTCGCCGAGCGCCTCCCGCCACAGTCGTTCAACCGCCGAGACTTTCGTGAAGAAGCGGTGGCCGCCAATGTCGAATCGATAGCCCTTGTAGTTCTCGGTGCGGGCGATGCCGCCGACCTGGTCCGTCGCTTCCAGCACGATGGGCCGGTAACGCGCGCTCTGCGTCTGCAGTGAATAAGCGGCCGTCAGTCCGGCCGGGCCGCCGCCGATGATCGCCACGACATTGCCCTTTTCCGGCTGCTCCGCGTCCTTGAGCAGCGCGCCGTCTCGATAAGCGCGATACCAGGCGATCGTCTTGTTCAGTCCATCGGCGAGCGGTGTGGTCGCGCGCCAGCCGAGCACTTCCAGCGCGCGGCGCGCGTCGGGCCGCCGAACGCGCGGATCGTCCTGCGGCAGCGGCAGATAGTCCACCGTCGATTCCGACCCGGTATGCTCGAGGATACGTTCCGCCAGATCGCGGATCGTATATTCTTCCTCGCTTCCCAAGTTGATTGGTCCGATCGCCTGACCGGGCGTTTCCATGAGCAGGATCAGGGCCTCGACGATGTCGTCGATGTAGCAGAACGAACGCGTCTGCGTCCCCGCGCCATAAACCGTGAGCGGGAGCTGTTGCAGGGATTGCACGATGAAATTGGGAATTACCCGCCCGTCTTCGGGATGCATGCGGGGGCCATAGGTATTGAACAGCCGCGCAACCCGAACCTGCGTACCATATTGCCGGCTATAATCGAAACAGAGCGTTTCGGCAGCGCGCTTGCCTTCATCGTAACAAGCCCGGGGGCCGGTACAATTCACCGCGCCGACATAGTCCTCCGGCTGAGGATGGACCTCCGGATCGCCATAAACCTCGCTGGTCGACGCCTGAAAGAGCCGCGCCTGAATGCGATGACAGTATTCCAGGGCGTTAAGAACGCCCAGAACGCTGGTCTTCATCGTCCCGACGGGGTCGCGCTGATATTGCGGAGGGGAAGCGTTGCATGCGAGATTATAGACGCGGTCGACCTTAAGGCCTCCGAAGTCGTCACACACGTCCGCTTCGACGAAATGAAAACGCGGATGATTCAATATCGAATCCAGATTTTCGACTACGCCGGTGCTAAGATTGTCCAGGCACCATACCTCGTGTCCATCGTCAATGAGTCGCCGACATAAGTTCGAACCGATGAACCCCGCACCCCCGGTCACCAAAATTTTCATTATGCGATCCTGCTCATTAGCCAGGAATTTCTAGCCAGCAATAAAAAGACTAAATTTTCGCTAGCCTTAGTTCTCCCGAAATGGGAATGCAATGCGCAGGAACAAGATTCCGGTCGGACGCCTGGTGTAATGAGAATCAATATCTTGATGATGTTATGAGTGACACGACGTGATAAGAGGGCACCTACGTATTTTTACCGGACACCACAAAGGTCAGGACGGCATCTAGATCGGTTAACCATGAAAGCCTCAATCGTAGTCGTTACTTACAAACACGCGCAGTTCATCGACAAGGCTCTGAAATCCGTGATGGATCAGAAGGCCGATTTCGCGTTTGAAGTCGTCGTGAGCGAGGACGCGTCGACTGACGGCACGCGAGAAATCGTGAAGGCGTGGCAGGGGCGATATCCCGAAACCATAAGACTGGTGCTTTCGGAGCGGAATGTCCGCAGCAACCGAGTCGTCGCCCGCGGATTCGAAGCGGCGCGGGGCAACTATGTCGCGTTGCTCGACGGGGACGATTTCTGGACCTCGCCGGACAAGCTCGCGCGACAGGTGGCCATGCTCGACGCCGATCCGGGTCTCAGCCTGTGCTTCACGAACGCGCACGTGGTGGACGCGGCAGGCGAGCCGACCGGCCAGCTCTGGACGCCGGCAGCCACCCAGCACCGGCTGACGCTTGGCGACTTGTGGCAGGGCAATCCTTTCCCGACTTGCGGCAGCCTGTTTCGGCGGTCCTGCCTTCCGTCCGTCCCAGCCTGGTATGACGGCTTCTTCCCTGTCACCGACTGGCCGCTTTACCTCCTCTTCGGGGAACATGGCGACATCGCGTTCGTCCCCGAACCCATGGGCGCCTATCGGTTGCACCCCGGCGGTCTCTATTCGTCACAGGCCGACGACCAGAAGCTTGCCGCGATGGACAGTCTCTACCGCCGGCTGGAGCAATGCCTCGATCCACGGCATCTCGACGATCTGCGCGGCGGGCGTCGCCGCTACTTCCTGGATTGGGCCCGCGAGCATCTGCGGCTCGGCAACACGGGGCTCGCTTGGATGAGCCTCGAACGGGCGCGTGGCGGCGGTGCCGGCTGGTCGTCCGGCGACGGGCTGGAAGTCGCCATGCTGTCCGCGCGCATGCTCGTGCGCAGCGCAATGCGGCGGGAGGCGCGGCGTTGACATTCGAACGGATGGCCGGGAAGCCGCTGCCGATCAAGGCTGTCGGGGATCAGGATCGCCCGCTCTGGTCGGTCATGGTCCCGACCTATAACTGCGCGGCGCAGGCGGCCGAGACGCTGGCGTCCGTCATCCGCCAGGCACCCGAGCCTGCGCGCATGGAAATCGTCGTCGTCGACGACGCGTCGCAGGACGCGATCGAGGACGTCGTGGCGAACTTCGGGAGTCGCGTGCGGCTCCATCGGCAGCCCGCCAATCTGGGCGTGCCCGGGAACCTCAATGCGGCGCTGCAGCTTTCGCGCGGGCGCCTCGTGCACCTGCTCCACGGCGACGATCTGGTCGAGCCCGGATTCTATGCCACCATGGAACAGGCATTCGCCGACGACCAGGCCGGCGCCGCCTATTGCCGGCAGATCTTCATCGACCAGGGGGGGAGGGAGACCGGGCGCAGCACGCTGGAGATGACGCAGATGGGACGCCTGCCGGACGCGCTGCGCTTCCTCGCCACGGAACAGCGCATCATGACGCCCTCGATCTGCGTGCGGCGGAAGGTTTACGAGCGGCTGGGCGGCTTCCATCCTGCGCTCCAATGCGCCGAGGATTGGGAGATGTGGGTGCGAATCGCGCGCCATTACCCGATCGTCTACGTGCCGCGGGCACTTGCCCGTTACCGCATGCAGGCGGCCTCCAACACCGGCCGCAACGTCGCGGCGGCGCGGGACGTGGCATTCAACGGCATCGCCATCGATCTCATCCGAAATCATCTGCCCGCCGACATCGCCGGCGACGTCGCGAGGACCTCGCGGCGCATCTACGCGCGTGTCGCCTTCAACACCGCGAAAGGCTGCGCGCAGCGGGGCGAACTGAGCGCGGCCATAGCGCAATTGCGCGCCGGCGTGCGCCTCGGCGGCGACTTGCCGACGCTGCTCGCCGCCGCGCATGCGACCGGCCGGATCGGGTGGTCCTGGCTTTTCCGCAAGTCGGCATGAACGCGGGAATGGGCATCGCCATCGCCGGCTGCGGCGCGGTGACTCGGGAATATTATCTGTCTGCGTTGCTCTCCCGCCGGGACAAGGCCTCGCTGCTCGGCGTCTATGATCGTGACGCCGCCAGCATGACCTCCGTCGCGCGGCATTTCCCGGAGGCGCGCTGCGTGGACTCGTTCGAGGCGCTGATGGCGCTGGGAGCCGATCTGGTCATCGTCGCGTCACCGCCCTCGGTGCATGCGGAGCAGGCGATCGCGGCGCTGGGAGCGGGGAGCCATGTGCTGTGCGAGAAGCCGATGGCGCTCGGGCTGGACGCTGCCACCGCCATGGCGAACGCGGCGCGGGCGGCAGGTCGGCTTCTCGCGGTGAACATGGTGCGGCGGCATCTGCCGGCCACGCGCATCGTCGAGCGGCTGATCGCAACCGGCGGCCTCGGCCCGCTGCAAAGGATCCGAGCCTTCGAGGGCGGCCCGTTCCGCTGGCCGATTCGGGATCAGAGCTATTTTTCGCCGGCGGTGTCAGGCGGCGGCATCCTTGCCGATATCGGTACCCACATCGTCGACCTGCTGTCCCTCTGGTTCGAGGAGCCGAGCTTCGTGCGCTACGAGGACGATGCGATGGGGGGCTTGGAGGTGAATGCATTGCTGCACCTGCAGTGCCGGGGCGTGCCGGCCGTGCTGCGCCTGTCGCGGGACTGGGAGCGGCCCAATGCCGTCGAGTTGGAGTTAGAGCGTGGGATGATCTGCTGGCGGGCGGAGGACATCACCAGCGTCGAGTTGCGGCTGACCGACGGTGGCGGCCCGATGCGTGTGGAGGAAAATGCGGCGTTCACGTTCGAGGAGGCCTTCGGGGCGCAGATCGACGCGATGGTAGACGCGATCGCCGGAGGGCCGGCGCGGCTGTGCACGGCGCAGGAGGCCCTGCCGACGGTGGCGCTGATCGAGCGGGCCTATCGTGAACGCGAGCTGATGACGATGCCTTGGCTGCAGCCCATGGAGGCTGCAGGCGTAGGATGAGCATCGATATCGGAGCGACGCGTGTGATCGCTTGCGCAGCGAACGACCGTGAAGTCCGGCACCGCGCCGCTGCTTCCCGGTCCGAAGGGGAGCGGGGGCTATGAGCGCCGTTCCTTCCGGACCTGTCGTGGGCGTGATTGGCGCCAACGGCTTCATCGGCAATCGGATCGTCGAGATGCTGCATCTGGGCGGCAGACATGAGGTGCGGCCGATCGTGCGGCAGGCCAGCGGGCTGGCGCTCGCAAGCCGGTTTGCGCTCGCCGGACGGGTTGCCGACGCGTTCGACGAGGCCGCGACAGAGGCCGCGCTGCGAGGCTGCGACATCGTTGTCCATGCGCTCGCGGGCGACCACCGGACGATCGTGGGCACGGTCGCCACCGTCTATCGTGCGGCGGAGCGTGCCGGTTGCAGGCGTCTCGTCTATCTCAGCAGCGCGATGGTGCACGGGCAGTCGCCGCCGCCGGGCTGCGATGACGCGACGCCGCTCTCGCACAAGCAGCCGATCCGCTACAATCTCTCCAAGATCAAGGCGGAAGAACGGTTGTTCGCCCTGAGGGGCAGGGGCCGGCTAGAAGCTGTCGCGCTGCGTCCCGGCATCGTGTTCGGCCCCCGTTCGCAGTGGATCGGCGGGCTGGCGGATAGTCTGCTGTCCGGCGAGGCCTATCTGATCGACGGCGGCGTGGGGCTGTGCAACGCCATCTATATCGACAACCTGGTGGAGGCGATCGTCCGCTGCTTCGACGCGCCGGCCGCCGATGGTGAAGCCTTCCTGCTGGGCGAGGCGGAGACGCCGAGCTGGCGGGAAGTGTATCGCCGCGTGGCCGGAGCGGTCGGCGTCGACATGGCGAAGGTGCCGAGTCTCGGTTTCACCCCGCCGGCGCCGGGCCTGATGGACCGGGTCGACGAGTGGCGGCAGTCCGCCCCGGTGCGTGCGGCGCTGGATGCGCTGCCCAAATCGCTGAGCCGGGGGCTGGGCGCTTTCTGGGCCGCCTCGGGCGCGCTGCCGCCGCCGCGGCCCAAGGGCCCCAATCCGACGCTGGAAATGGCGCTGCTGCAACGCGCGCAGCACGTTCCGCGCTGGGACAGGGCTCGGCGCCTGCTCGGCCATGCGCCGAGCGTGCCTGCGGACGAGGCGTGGCGGCGCACGCGCGCCTGGCTTGCCTTCGCCGGCTATACGACGCGAGGCGATGATGGCTGAGCGCGGCGCGCCGACGGTCAGCCTGATCGTCAACGTCTATAACGAGGATCCCGGCCATCTGATCGAGGCGATCGAGAGCGTGCGGGCGCAGACCGTGCCGGTTTTCGAAATCCTCGTGATCGAGGACGGCGCCAGACGAAATTACGAGACGGTCTATGCACGCTTCCCCGAGCTGCGGGTCGTTCGCCAGGCCAATCAGGGTCTGGCCGCGGCGCGCAACACCGGGCTGCGGGCGGCGGACGGCGACTATATCGCATTCCTCGACGGCGACGACCGGATGGCGCCGCGCTCGCTCGCGATTAATCTGGCCCGCCTGACGGCGCACGAGGATGCCGTGATGAGCTACGGCGCCTATCGCATCATCGAGAGCGACGGGCGCGAGCGCTCGGACGTGCACCTGCGCGCGCTCGGCGAGGATCAATATGTCGGCATGCTGGAGGGCAATTGCATCGGCATGCATGCGACAGTGCTCTACCGGCGGGCCGCGCTGCTCGCGG
>Ga0105248_10006663_pt1 | contig 12672 bp, 11 predicted proteins | sample KBSS34metaG_FD_81524 | JGI IMG/M metagenome (GOLD analysis project Ga0105248, IMG submission 81524) | Switchgrass rhizosphere microbial communities from Kellogg Biological Station, Michigan, USA - KBS S3-4 metaG | ecosystem: Host-associated > Plants > Roots > Rhizosphere > Soil | place... | reverse complement strand
TCTTGTAGTCCTTCAGCAGGTTGTCAATCAGCTCGTTGTCTATGGTCATCTTTTCTCCTGGACCAACCTTAACCCGTTAGTCGCTCAATGACCATTTACACAAAACTTTTTACACCTTCGTGCTATGAGACGAAGTAATGCTTTTGAAGAACGAACCATACTCACTTGAATCATTCACGAGAAACTGATGAATTGTTCCGTCAGCTCTCTGGCACCACAGTGCGCCTTCTATCTCAATTCGCCGTGCGTCCGGAACCCCCGCCTTATTGGCGCAAAAAAGTCTGTCACTTACTTCATTTCTAATAGCGCCATCACCGCTCAGCCCGGCGGCTTCATATAAGCGATGCCATTCTTCACTTCGTGAAGCCATAGGCGAGAACGTAGTTTTGGGAGAATCTACGGAGAAGCTTGTCCTAATTGTACTGGCGACCAGGGTTACGAAAAACGCAAGTAAGGCGACCCCAATTCTGATTGAGATCCATTTCATAACCTACTCCATTGAGCATCCCGAATAAGCAGCTAAGAGACCCAAACCATGTTCTGCTTGGCCAAGTTCCACTTATCGGCGGTCTTTTCCAGCAGCACATAGTAACCTGTTCCGCCTAACCCACCGCACCTGTGTTGGATATAGATCATAGCTTGGTTCATCGCCGCATTAAACCCCACGCGCGACAGAATTATAAGGCCGCTGGAACCGGGATATCTCTTGTAGAACTCCTCCCCAACCACCGCCTTTGAATACCTTCTTGAGTTCCTGTTTCGTCCACCAAAACATGTTTTAGGTTGAGCTTAAACGAGTCTTTTAGTCGACTGGTTCGTTGTTCCTGGCTTTGTAATCCTTGACGACTCCTTCCGCTAACGTAGGGAACATCCGTCTAAAGTACTGATCGTCCTGCTTCGAGTTGTCTTCGGTAAGTCGGTAGCAGTGGCGTCCTGGATCACAAGAAACTTGACCTTAGTCTCGAATCACGACGGAGTAGACCGCGTACTCTTCGGCGGATGTATCCACTGGTCTCGGAGTCCCTGGTACCGGATACGTGATGAGGAGCACAACGGCCGTCAGTAGCAGATGTTTTTCATCGTTAGCCTCCGTGGTCCGCCGTGCCAAGCAGAAACTCACAATGAGATAGGACGGCTTCAAGGATTTCATCCGGACATGTTGGATCATTCACAAAAAACCAATAGGCGCCAAACTGATCATTAACAGAGAAGCGATGGCCGCAAAAGGAAAAATCAATCCATGCTTCGGTCACATTATCGGTCACAAAATGAGTGACCTCCGCGCCGGCTAATTGTTCGATGTGATTACGCAACTGGTGCCACAGTACGGTCTGAGGCAAGTCGCCAAAATGACGAGAGCCGTCATTCATTTCGATAGTCAATAGTTTTAGGACCATAAAGCACGAGCGATGCAACGCTAGGTTTGAGGTGCTGCATTCTCGGCAACCGAAAGGCTCATTTGCGATTTCTTCGCTTCACCGCTACTGATCCATTTCGCTCGCTTGTAATGCGCTCCAACAAAGCTGACGCGGGTTCGTCGTTTGGATCTTGGAGAACGAGTTCGCCGCGGAAGGTCCTCGCGAGGATCGATTGCGTTAGTTTGTCGATGTGCGCCTTTGCTTTCAGATAACGCGCTTCGAGCAAGTCGGCGGTTTTGAAGAGTGCCTGGACGCGTCGGACGATTTCTTCTTGTTCATCGCGGGGCGGAAGTTTTATAGGTAAACGCTGTAGAAACGCTTTACCCAACGTAGGCACTCCCGTATTAGAGTTCATTTCTGTTACCAACCAAGACACGCACGCATCCTGCCGCAGATACCAAAGGAGATAGTCTGAGCTAACTCGTTCGTTTGCACGAACGAGAAAGATAGTATGACTGAACGTGTACCGTGGGATTTTCGGCGGCCTTCGAGCTAAACCCAAACGACCCTTCCTCGCGAATACAATATCATCAGCACAGAAACCGCTAGTGTTGTTTCGCTCTTCGTAAAACGCCATCGGCACAAGCTTCGCCGTGCTGATATCCCAATTATCTAACCCTGAGAACTCCTGAGTCGAGAGAATTGGAATACACCCATTTTCATAAGATGGATATCTATGCGAAGGATTTGGATCCACCACACCAGCTACGTCGCTAAGCTTCGCTTTAGACCACGTATGAGGTACGCCTTTTGATGGATTATTTCTATTCGACCACCCTTGCGATCCTCTCCAGTTATCTGTTAGTTGACCAGAACAGGCGGCAGTGAGGATGGATTGGCGGAAGCGTTTGAGGAAGTGGGGAATGATTGCGAGTCGCTCTTGAGCCACGTTCACACGGCTCAAGACCTTGTCCAACTTCGCCACGATTCGGCGTTGTTCGTTGCGCGGTGCCAGTAGGATATCTGTTGAGAGAAGCTCGGCTTTCGGCAGTGTTGACTGATTGACCCAATGCTTACATTTATGTTCAAAGGCCCCTTCCTTCCAACGAAGCCATAATTGGTAGTGGAGGTATTTACTTTCGACTGCGGAGTTGGGGCGAAGTTTTGTCAGGTGATTACTAAATGCAAATTCGCCATCAAGATCGAACGGTGCGCATTTTCCAACCAGCTTTCCGCTATTCGTAGTGCAGATCAGAATATCACCCTTGTTTAGATAGTGTGTCTGACCCGCAAACGAACGAGGAACTGTACGAACGAGTTCAAGATTGAGCTTGCCGTTCACGCCAATGTTGTTCATCCGCAAATGTCTGAGCCCGTCCTGCACATCCTTCTTGCCGCACGCAAAGCCAGGTTGATGATCCAACAGCACGTCGTTAAGCGAACAACGGATCCAGCCTAATCGTAGTTCACTCATGCAGCAGCAGCTTCCTCTTTTTCGATTAGGCTCACGATTTCGCGTAAATCGTCAACGACCGCTTCAAGCTCAGTGATTGCTTCTGCAGCTAGGTCCTGAGGTTCTGGGAGGTCTTCGGCGTTTTCGAGTGATTCGTCCTTAAGCCACGTGATGTCGAGTTTGTAGTCGCGTTCTTTAATTTCGCTGCTGTGGAATTTTTGGAACCGTCCCTGCTCACCTAAGTCCTTTCGTTTACTAACACCGTTTGGATCGTCGCCGTAGCAGTTTTCGAATTCAGCGAAATGCGTAGGCGACAATGGACGTTCCTTCTTAGTAATTCCGGGAACGTTTGAGCGGGCGTCGAAGATCCAGACGTTCTCAGTCGGGAAACCTTTTTGAAAGAAGATCACGTTTGCTTTTACACCCTGGCTGTAAGGTGAGAATGTTCCCCGCGGCAGGCGTAGGATTGTGTGGACGTTGCAGTCTTCCATTACGAGTTTGAAAACCTCGCCAGCTTTACCTTCAAACAGACAATTATCAGGAAGGACAATTGCCGCACGACCGCCTGGCTTTAGAATCTGAACGACGTGTTGCAAAAAGTTCAATTGTTTGTTCGAAGTTTCGATTGTGAAGTCCTCACGATCGGGAGCCTGGTTCGCGCCTTTTGTCCCAAATGGTGGATTGGTAAGCACGACATCATAGCGACGACCATTTGGTACTTCGTAAATCGCATCTCCCAGAGCAATCTCCGGTTCGAGGCCGTGAAGATACAGGTTCATCAGTGCAAGGCGACGGGGACGCTCAACTAGATCTTGCCCGAAGTAAGTCGAGCTCTTTAGCCGTTTGGCCAACCCGCGATCGATTGCTCCCCCTTTTGTCTGTTCGATGAGCCATTCGTAAGCACAGACAAGAAAGCCTCCCGTGCCGCACGCTGGATCGCCGATCGTAAACTCTTTATGGGTTCGCGGATCAGGCTTCATAAGGCGAACTATTGATTGAATCAAAACGCGCGGCGTGAAGTATTGGCCCGCGCCCTTCTTTCCTTCGCTCGCAGCCTTCTCCAGCAAACCTTCAAAAGCCTGAGCCTTCACGTCAACGTTCAGTCCAGTCCACTCAGTCTCGTCGATGAGCGAGATCATGCGTTTGAGGTTGACTGGATTGTTGAAGCGCGACTGCGCTCCAGCGAAGATGTCTCCCAGCAAACCTTTTTGTTTAGACAGAGTGCGGAGAACATCAACGTAATGATCGGTTAGATTTGTTCCAGATTGCTTGTAAAGGGTGGGCCAGTCGCAGTTTTTTGGTACTTCAACTCCACGTTCGTCGGCCATCTTTAAGAAAAGAAGATAGGTGAGTTGTTCGATGTAGTCGCCGTAGTCGATCCCATCGTGACGAAGTGTGTGGCAGAAGCCCCAGAGTTTTTGTACAACGTCGGTCATGCTGCTATTGCCTCGTTAATATCTCGAATAATTTCGCCTAACTGATTGTTGAATACTCGATTCGCACGGCCCCAGCCACCGTATTGGCTAAAGATGGGAATAACTTCGAAATCGTCTTCATCAATCGACAAATTAGCGATCATGTGCTCGCGAATTCGATCAAGCCACTGATTTTGTTCCGTCGTAAAGCTCTTTCCGATTCTTAACTTATCAAACGCATTCTTCACGCGTTCTTCAGCAGTGTAGAGCGGTTCTTGCTCATCAGCCGCATGCTTGACCATGGAGATAATGTCTACGAGTGCTTTGTGATAATGAACTTGATGTGCCTTTTGCAGGTTGTCGATCGTGAAGTGCTCAGGGCTTGAGCTTAACTTCTTTCGCAACTCATCCAAGGCTTCGGTGCTCCATTCCTGTGGACGATCAAGCAGGATTCCGATGGCCTCGACCTTAGCTGGATTCTCTTTTACGAATCGCTCAAACGCAATCAAGTAATCTTCGGGTTTGTACTCTTTACCATCCAGCCCTCGAACCAACCATTCCGAGCTGACTACATCCTCGGTTTCGTTGGCTTTTATAAAGATACGCTTTGGACGTGGATATTCAACCAGCAAGCGCTGAAAGTTCTCATTGCGGAGCAGACTCATTGTTTGAGTGAAGTTTGACCGAAGTTTCGCGGGCAGGGTCTTTGCATAGGCGCCCATATCACCATCTGGAATATACGAAGCAAACATTTCGCGTGCTTCGCCCGACATCTCCTTCTCAATCCGCTGCAAGCGGCGCACGAGGCAACGGATGTTGTAGTCGCGATCGCGATTGTCCCAGATGCCGTCAATGATCTGTTTGATTGTCCGCGTTTCTTTGTCAGGTGGTTCGGCGGTGATGGCCGTGGCTTTCCGAAAATAGTCGAGCAGTGTGCCATCGAAGCAGTCAAATACAGTAAAGTGAGATTTGTCTGAATACTTTTCGCCTTTACGAGTGCCGCGACCAAGCATCTGTTCAAACAGGATGCGCGACTTCACTGGCCGGAGAAACACGATGTATTCCAAATCCGGAATATCTACGCCTGTTGTAAGCATGTCCACCGTCACAACGACATGCGGCTGTGCTCGATTACGAAATTCGCGAATTCGTTGAAGTGGTCGATCGACATTTTTGGCTCCCGTAATCTTTTGAACAAAAGCGTCACCATGACCAAACACATCGCGAGCGATGTCGACCAGACTTTCGGCGTGAGAGGTGTGCTGAAGATCGTTATCCGCAAAGATAAGTGTCTTAGGAAAGCGACCATACTGCTGTTCGTGTTCGAGTCCGTACCTTCTTATTTCCTCGAGAATTTTGCGGTTTGAATCTGGAGCGGTAACCTTCTGCTCAACTTCACTCGCATCAAACTGTCGTTCATCCTCAACTTGATCTAGGATTTCGGACCCACTTTCTGGATCCACGATTCCAATCTGTTCACCCTCATTCAAAAACACACCAGACATTCGAACGTTCGACTTAATCGTTACGACATCGTAATCGACCAAATATCCTTCACGTACGGCGCGCTCATATTCGTAACGATAAACTACGTCTTTAAAGTAAGCCTTTGTATGAGCAGCAGGTGTAGCAGTTAATCCGATCTTGATGGCATCGAAGTGATCCAGAGTTTTTCGCCAGACCGACAGCTCGGCGGTGGAGTACCCGCGATGGCATTCGTCGGCGATGATGACATCGAACGCGTGAATGGGAATGTTTTCGATCTTATCAGCGTCTTCGTCAATTGGTTCGTCACCAACGTTGAAGATGGCGTCCCTGCCGAAGAGACTAATTGTTAGCCTTTGAATCGTCGAAACGTAAACAAAGGCACCACCCAGCTTTGGATTCGTTAGGTAACTATTCGGCAAGGTTTTGGGATCAAACTTATCCTCTTCACCAAAGTCCTCGCGTTGAAACCGTTGATTGTAGACTTCATAGATCTTGTTGAACTTCAAGCCTGGCTCAGGTTCGAAAGATGCGAAGGCGCGTACAGCCTGGGCTGCGAGCGCACGGCGATCAACCAGGAAGAGAATTCGTTGGCCGACGCCTGACTTCATCAGACGGTAAACCTGATTCACGAGAGTGAACGTTTTGCCTGTGCCGGTGGCCATTGCAACCAGCATCTGTCGCTTACGATCAGCGATAGCTTTCTCGACGGCGGTATTAGCTTCAACTTGATAAGGACGAAGTTTGGGATGATCGTTGGGGATTGTTTCTAATCGGTTGATAGCCTCAGTGCTATCTCGTTCCAACATCTCTCGCAATGCTGCGGGTGAATGGAAATGGGCGACTGTGCGAGAGCGGCTAAGTTTGTGTCTTACGTCGTGAAACCAGATGACGGCGCCATTGGTTGAATAGAGAAAGGGGACTCGGAAGCCATCAAAGTTTAGTTTGCTTGCCGCAACTCCGCGTGAGTAACGTTCCGCCTGGGTAAGTACATTCTGCGGTCCGAGCGTGAGCTTCTTTGCTTCGACTACTGCTACGATTCGACCGTCAACACAAAGCACGTAATCAGCCGGTCCGTTTTCGGTCTCATATTCTTCGATTGCGCAGTTTGAGAGCTGATCGATCTGGCAGTTCTCATCGTACGGCACAATCTTCCAGCCGAGGCCTTTGAGAAGTGGATCGATTCTGCTTTTTCTCGTTACGCGTTCAGATTCCATACCGGTGGAAGGCTCTGCGGGTTTGCAAGGCAGGAATGAATCTAGCACATTGGTCAACTAATCGACCATCCAAGGGTCATGTTTGGTGATATATATCATTAAAAGGAAAGTTCGCTGAAGCTGAAGGGACTGAAACGTATTATTTCTCGTTTCCTCGAAACGAGCCATGTAGAAGAAAAGTTATGACCAGACTTAAGCTAAGTGTTTGCCCGACCTGTGGCAAAAAGAACCTCAAAAAAGTTCGGAGGACTGTGAGCGGAACCCACCAGGGAAGGCGTTATTCTTGTTCCTGGTGTGGAGTTTTACGAGTGCCCGGATTGTGGTGAGCAAATCTATGATCCCGTAGCGATGCGACAGATTGAGCGGGGCGCACACATTGGGGTTAGAAATAGATCTGAGAAGAGGATTTCTTAACAGGCAACACAACCGAAAATCTGAGTGGTATAGTCCTCACACTGCCTCCAAAAAACGAAGCGGGCCGACTTGTGCTGACACACAAAGCCGACCCTAAGACCTCAACCTTCCAAAGAAAGGATGAAGCCTATGTCTAATCATAGTAGCGCAACCGTGCGCGAACACACATCTCACGCAAATCAAACTTCCAGAACCAACACCATCGCCAACGCTCTCAAACGAAGAGCACAAGCAGTCTTGAACGACAAGTCGATTGATCCGCAGAGCCGCGCGATCATTCGTTACGCTTTGGAGATCAACGATCCGTGGCTGGCCGAACTCGTGCGGCGCGCCGATGCAGGCGAAGAGATTGTCGTCACGCTTGACTCCGACGAGACGTCCGACACGGACAATGACGACTCAAACGAGGAAAAGATCGAAGCGTTGACGGAGGTGATCTGTCGCGCTGACAACGAGCCGGGAACCAAAGCGGCCGCCTTGCTCGTCCTCATGGCGACGGTTGAAAACTCCGTGCACCCGAAAGCACTCGCGAACGCGGCGAAACACTGTGCCTTTATTCGGTGCGCCGAGATGAATCCCTACAAGATGATTGACGCTCAAGTCGAAATGATGGAGCGTGAGTTGTTCGCGGATAACTCACATCTGTCCTGACCGATGCTCACTGGCCGGCTCCCACCACCGGCTAACAGTGGTCCAAACCTATCCACAGATTACACAGATAACACAGATTGGGTCGGACTACTCTGCATAATTTCATCCCTGTCAAAACTAACAGTATTGTTGCGGCCGCTACGGCGTGATTATCAATGCGGAGGGAAGACCTTCGTTGGTCCATTCCGCGTCGTGAAATACTTCGGAATCCTTTTCCTGATTGCAGTGATACTCACTGGCGTCGGCCAGCAGGCCGGACCTAACGTTACGCCTGATGCGGTCGTCGCCGAATTGAAAACCGGAAACGCACATCATGTGCAACATAGGTATCAACATCCTCACGAGACACTTGCGCGTCAGCGGGAGTTGGTCGCTGGTCAACATCCACACGCGGAGATCCTCAGTTGTGCTGATTCACGCGTACCGCCGGAAATTATTTTTGATCAGGGCCTCGGCGACTTGTTTGTCGTCCGCGTTGCAGGAAACGTCGCGACAGATACTGAGATCGGAAGCTTAGAATACGGGGCCGAGCATCTGCACATTCCTTTGCTGGTCGTACTGGGCCATGAAAGCTGCGGCGCCGTAACTGCGGCTGTCCAGGGCGGCAAGACTGAAGGTCATCTCACCGCGCTTATTAGTCTGATCAAGCCTGCAGTTGATCGGAGCCGCGGAATACCCGGTGATCCAGTCGAGAATGCCGTCCGCAGTAACGTTCAGATGGTAGTACAACAGCTCCGCTCATCGACTCCGGTCCTTTCAGAACTCGTCGCCCACGGCAAACTCAAGATCGTTGGGGCCGTTTATTCGCTCGCGACGGGAGAGGTGACGTGGTTGAATGACTAGTTCTCAGTGATCTGGCTTAACGCTCCTAGCCGAATCGATTCTGAATGCAGACGCTATTTACAAGAAAGTTCGTCAACCAGTCCGTCACGAAAGAGAAGACGCGAATACCTCTACGTAATTAAGGTACAAACTTGGAGGTTTGGTGATATACACAAAGGGAAAGCTCGTTGAAGCGCCAGGAGTCGAAACGCGCTATAAGCTATCTAGAAGTTATGGCCAGACTCAAGCTAACTTTTTGTCTAAATTGCTACAGCAAAAACCTCAAAAAAGTCCGGAGGACTGTGAGCGGAACCCACCAGGGAAGGCGTTATTCTGTTCCTGGTGTGGAGTTTTACGAGTGCCCGGATTGCGGTGAGCAAATCTATGATCCCGTAGCGATGCGACAGATTGAGCGGGGCGCACACATTGGGGTTAGAAATCGCCGAGATGAATCCCTACAAGATGGTTGACGCTCAAGTCGAAATGATGGAGCGTGAGTTGTTCGCGGATAACTCTTAACCTTCGCTCAGCGGCCGGTTCCCACCACCGGCCCAAATACCTATCCACCGATTACACAGATTGCACAGATTGGAGTAATATTGCTGCGCCCCTCGACACTCACTAATAACTCAATACTTCGAAAGGAACCTCACATGCCTAATACTTCGATCGCCTTACCAGACGAATCTATTGAAGACACAATACTGCTTATTCGGGGAAAGAGAGTAATTCTCGATCACGATTTAGCGAGCCTTTATGGTGTTGCTACCAAAGTGCTTAATCAGGCCGTCAAGCGAAATCTCGAGAGGTTTCCGGAAGACTTCATGTTTCAGCTCACCAAAGCTGAAGCTGAGGAGTGCCAACGCCTTAAACGTTCAAGGTCACAAATTGTGACCTTGAAGAAAACCAGAGGCACGAATATCAAGTACCAACCTTACGCTTTTACCGAGCATGGAATCTTAATGCTCTCCAGCGTGCTAAAGTCGCGGCGTGCAGTCCAGGTAAACATTCAAATCATGCGCACGTTTGTCAGATTGCGGCAGATGCTTGCCTCGAATGAGACACTGATTGAGCGCTTAGATAAGTTGGAAGAAAATTATGACGCAAAATTCAAGGCCGTTTTTAGCGCTATTCGCCAGTTAATGAAGCCGCGGGCAGTCAAAAGAAAGCCAATCGGATTCCTTCCCAAAGCTGGTAAAAAATGAGCATAAAGAAATTTTAGCTGGTGAGTCTGATTTCAAACCTGTAGGTCGGGATTTCCCAGCACATCAGCTCGCGCGTTTTCTTCATCCCGCTTTCGCATCAAACCGGCTCTGCCGTCGTAACGTCGAAACGCGGGCAATGCCAGGATCAGCAAACCTGTACCAACTACACAGAGAATGCCACCGGAAACTACCGCAGTGCGAATACTGAACAGACTGGCAACGATGCCCGACTCCGCATTCCCCAACATTGGACCAGTGTGATAGCTAATCAACTCGATTCCCGCCAGCCGCCCGCGCAAATGATCGGGGATCGTCTGGTTCCAGATGATCATGCGAAACACCCCGCTAATCATGTCTGAAGCACCCGCGATAGCGAGGCACAACAACGCCAGCCACAATCGTCCGGCCAAACCAAACCCGATGATCGCAAATCCCCAACACGCCGCGGCAATTCCCACTGCCAGCCCATGACGGTGCACGCGTCTGGTCCAACCAAGCATCAGCGACATCACGAGTGCGCCGGCTGCAGGCGCCGCGTAGAGGAAACCCACTGAAGCACCCCCGTACCTTTGCGCAATTGCCGGAAAGAGCGCCATCGGAATGCCAAAAAACATCGCATTCATGTCTACTAAGTAAGTCCCAAGCAGCTCCTGGCGGCTGCGCGCATAACGCAAACCCTCGATGATCGATTTGAGTCCCGGGCGATCTGCGTCGGGCGGCGGCGGTACGGCTTGCATCAGTGTCAACGCAATCAACGAGACGACGAAAGTAAACAGATCGACTGAATAGGCGAGCGCCGGTCCAAACGTAACAACGAGCACGCCACCCAGTGCTGGGCCACCAACCATCGCGAGGCTTCCCCGAAAAGCCTGAAGCGCAGCCATCGCGGGCATTTGTTCTGCCTTCACGATGCGCGGGATCAACGCTTCCAACGAAGGACGCTGCAACGCTGTCAAGGCCGCAAAGAACGCTGCGCAAGTGAACAACACCCAGACCTGAGGGCGCGGCAGAAGCGCATTGATTATCAGCACTACCGAGCCGGCCGCCAACAAAGCTTCAGTGAGTCGCACCATAAGCCTGCGGTCGAGATAATCAGCCAGTGCGCCACCAACGAAGCCCATGAAGAGAACGGCTACAAACTCAACGACCCCTAACATCCCGACCACAAACGAAGAATTCGTCAATTGAAATACCTGCCAGGGCAGAGCGACGAAAGTCATCATCGAGCCGAAGAAAGTAATTGATTGGCTGAGATAGAGGAGTCGGAACTCGCGCGAATCGCGCAGGGGAGTGAAGTCAAGTGTGAACAGGGCTTGTTTGCCTTCAGCGGGCTGAGCAGTCGGATCAGGTGTCAGATGTGTGATGGGTTGGGGAGATTCGTCGCTCACGATTTGCTACTTAGGAGTACCGGCTACGACACCAATATTGGCGATCGTTGCGCCTTTAGTCATTGACGGTACCGCGCAGACGTAGAGCACAACACCACTGACCGGCGCCCGTGCTTCAAAAATCACTTGGCCGACGTAATCCGTGACGTAACCGATTTTCATTCCTGCTTCCACATAAGTTCCACGTTTGATCACCGGATAAAAAAATCCCGTTTGCTCACTGGCCAGCGTCACGACTTTTTCGAACCAGACGGGTCGTTCGATCATCGTTGCTTGCCCGGGCAACATCTTGAGATAACGCATCACACTCAAGCAGCCGTTGATGAGTGCGTTGAGATCGTCTGTTTCTACTGTGCCCGCATGCCCTGCCTCCGCGGTAATCGAAGGCTTGCCGCGCGTAGTGGCCGTGTTTTCAAGATAGCGTGAAGCCTGCGGGTCCTTTGGCCGGTCCGTAGAAATAATGATGTGGTCCAGACCAAAGGCGAGCAACATGTCGCGTGAAATTTGATCTTGCTTCTCATTTCCAGTCTTCGTCCAATAACTGTAAGGCCGCAGACTTTCGTCCAAATCGCCGCCGTGAAGATCGATCAAGTGATCGCATTGCTCCACGACTTGTTTGGTGATCAGGTAAGAAGCGCGCTCAGTTTGACTGCCATCCAACTTGCCCGGATAGAAGCGGTTCATGCTTTTCTTATCCACCGGGTTGACGTGCGGCACCTTCTGCTCGAACGACTGAATATTAATGAGCGGCACGATGATTACCGTGCCGGAGATTTCGGTTGGATTCAGGATCGCGATCAGTTTCTCGAGCGCGATGATTGAAGTGTATTCCGTGCCGTGTGAACCGGCGACGAGCGCCAACACTGGTCCAGTCTTCGCGCCATGAATGACCGCGACGGGAATACTGAGGGCAGCGTCGCTGCCGGCTGGAACTTCGATAGTACCAGTGACCTTCTGCCCGCGCGCGGCGGTCGCGTTTCCGACAGTAAAAGTTTTTCGATCCTGACCGGCTGTCAGAATCACGACGAGAAGCGTCAGTACAAAGCTAGCAATTAGACGTCGCATATATCACCTTAGTGTTCTTTGAATGACGTCGAGATTGTTTGTGCGGCTTGGTCCAGCCAATCGTTCAACTCTTGTTGCGTGTGCCATTTTCCTTTCAGCATCACTCCGGCGCGGTTTTCGGTGGCGGAGATGTCGCCGAGTGGGTTGGCGTTGAGCAGTATGAGGTCGGCTCGCTTTCCTTTCTCGATCGTGCCCACTT
>Ga0105248_10006662_pt1 | contig 12673 bp, 12 predicted proteins | sample KBSS34metaG_FD_81524 | JGI IMG/M metagenome (GOLD analysis project Ga0105248, IMG submission 81524) | Switchgrass rhizosphere microbial communities from Kellogg Biological Station, Michigan, USA - KBS S3-4 metaG | ecosystem: Host-associated > Plants > Roots > Rhizosphere > Soil | place... | reverse complement strand
TCGCGCCCGGCGCGGCGGCGCGCCTCGGCATCTCCTACGATGCGCTGCACGCGGACAAGCCGGCGCTGATCGTGTGCGACATATCGGGTTATGGAAGCGACGGTGCCTATCGCGACAAGAAGGCCTACGACCTGCTCATACAAAGCGAATCAGGTTTCCTTTCGGTGACCGGCACCGAGTACGAGCCCGTCAAGGCCGGTTGTTCCATCGCCGATATCGCCGCGGGCATGTACGCGTACACCAACATCCTCGCGGCGCTCATCGCGCGAGGCAGGACGGGCGCCGGATGCCGGATCGACGTGTCGATGCTCGAAAGCATGGTCGAGTGGATGAGCTTCCCGCTGTATTACGCGTTCAATGGGGCCGAGCCGCCACCGCGAAGCGGAGCAGCGCATGCGACGATCTATCCGTACGGGCCATTCCCGGCAGGGGACGGCAAGATCGTCATGCTCGGCCTGCAGAACGAGCGCGAGTGGGCGGTATTCTGCCGCGATGTTCTGCATCAGCCGGCGCTTGCCGCCGACCCGCGTTTTGCGTCCAATTCCCGACGGACGCAAGCACGCGAGGAACTGCGTGCGATGATCGTCGAAGCCTTCAGGGCGCTGACGGCGGAGCAGGTGATTGCACGCCTCGATGCGGCGCAGATCGCCAACGCGCGCATGAACGACATGCACGACGTATGGAATCACGAACAGCTTCGGGCGCGAGGCCGGTGGAAGGACGTGTCTACGTCGGTCGGCTCGATACCCGCGCTGACGCCGCCCGGCCAGCCCGATACGTATGCGCCACGGATGGATCCGGTGCCCGCGCTCGGCGAGCATACCGATCGGATCCTGGCCGAGCTCGGCATTACCGGCGCTGAAGTGGCGCACCTTCGCGCCGCGGGTGCGGTCTAGGTGCGTTACGGTCAAGAACCAGGGGAGAAGGATTGAAGCGAAAGGAGCGCGATCATTCGGCCATTGCCGACGAGCGGCTCTGTGGTCAACGAACGACGGTCCGTGTAGAACGCGCGAGGCACGGGCCGCGGTGGGCAGGGGGTCTCGCCGCGGCGATCGTTTGCGCGAGCCTCGCCTCGGCGCAATCCATGAGCAATCTGGGCGATCTGTCGATCGAGGAGCTTTCGCAGATCGAAGTGCTTTCGGTTTCGAGGCGACCCGAGCCGATCCGTGAAGCGCCCGCGGCGATCTACGTGATCAGCGGTGAGGACATCCGCCGCTCGGGCGTCACGAGCCTCGCCGAAGCGCTGAGGCTCGCGCCCAATCTCGAGGTTGCGCGCGTCAATTCGCAAAGCTACGCCATCTCGTCGCGCGGCCTCAATTCCGTCAACGCGGACAACAAGCTGCTCGGCCTGATCGACGGCCGCACGATCTACACGCCGTTCTTCTCGAGCATCTTCTGGGATCAGCAGGAGCTGATGCTGGCTGATATCGAACGCATCGAGGTGATCAGCGGACCGGGCGGCACGCTTTGGGGCGCGAATGCGATGAACGGGGTCATCAACGTCATCACCAAGAGCTCCAATGACACGCAAGGCGGCCTGCTGGATCTGAAGGGCGGTGATTTGGTCCAGCGAGGCGCGGGCCGTTGGGGAGGAAGGATTGGGGAGACGGGCACGTATCGCGTGTACGGGTTGGGGTTCGGCCAGGGCAATACACGTACGGCGAGCGGCGGTGATGCGAGGGACGACTGGAACGGCAAGCAGGCGGGTTTTCGGACCGACTTCGCCTCGCGCAATGATCGATACACGATCCAGGGCGACCTGTACGAGAACATCGTCGATACGCCAGACGGCCGGCGCAGTGGCGGCAATGTTCTCGGACGCTGGACGAGGCGCTTCGTCGACGGATCGACATTCCAGGTGCAGGCGTACTACGACGAGCAGCGACGCAGCGATGTGGCGCTGACCGGCGGTGGCTCCCATCAATACGTCAAGACGCTCGACGTCGAGGCCGAGCACGTGTTCACGTGGCGCGACAACCATCAGATCGTGTGGGGCGTCGGCTATCGCAGCTGGAACGATTACTTCGCGAACAACGCCAATCCCTTCACATTGGAACCCGCGAGCCAGACGCTCAACCTCACGAACGTTTACGCACAGGACACGATCACGTTGCGTGAAGACGTGCGACTCGTCCTCGGCTCCAAGTTCGAATACAGCACGTTCAGTGGCTGGGCGGTGATGCCGAACGTGCGCCTGGGATGGCAGGCGAACCGGCAGAACTTCCTGTGGGCCGCGATTTCGCGCGCAGTACGCTCGCCGTCGCGCCTCGAGCGGGATCTTTCGGCGCCCGGGATCGTCAATCCGTCGCCAGATTTCAATTCGGAGAAGCTCGTTGCGTACGAGGCAGGCTGGCGTACGCAGCTGTCCACGCGCGCGACCGCCTCCGTCTCGTTCTACTACAACGACTACACGGATCTACGGACGACCAAGCCGAACCCGGTCACGTTCCTGCCGGTGAACTTCGGCAACGGCTTGGAAGGGTACACGTACGGCGTCGACATGTGGGCGAGCTACAGCCCGTTCCCGTGGTGGCGGCTCGACCCGGGCATAGGCCTGCTGCACAAGGATTTCCATCTCAAGCCCGGGGAGCGGGACATTGCGGGCACGCAGACCGTGCTCGGCCATGATCCCGAGCATCAGGTCTTTCTTCGCTCGTACATGGAACTTACCAACAACATGGAGCTGTTCGTCGGACTCCGGCAGATCGCCGGCTTGACCGACATCGGCGTGCCAAGCTATTTCGAAGCCGATGTGCGACTCGGCTGGCATGTGTCGCCGCAAGTCGAGGTGTCGCTGATGGGCCAGAACCTCGTGCACCGCTGGCACGCGGAGGCAACGACGGCAAATCAGATCCCCCGCAGCTTCTACGTCGGAGCACGCTGGAAGTTTTAGGGAGGTGCCGCAGAACCTGCTCGGCGCGCCGGGCTGGATGGCTGAGCTTGGCCAGGGCCGGCTTCCCCCGCCTAGCGCGGGTTCTCCTGCGAACGCCTGCATCGTCCGGCTCCGGCCCTCACGCAGCCATGGGTCGCGAAGGCCGCGATGGCGCGCCCCACTCCGATCAGGTCCGGCCCTCCGGGTCGGACTGAACCAACCGTTCTGCGTGCAGGTCGGTCATGCAGGCCCATGCACTCGCGTGCGCTCGGGCGAGTCGGACGCGGGGGGATATCGGGCGAGGGGCGCAATGGAGTGGCTGGGAATCCGCTGGGTGATCATCTTCGTCGGGATCTACTTTGCAATGGATCCGCAACTGTACCGCCGCGGGCTCATTCGATTGGCGCCCCAGCATTACCGCGGGCCGGTCGACGAGGCGCTCGGCGCCAGCGGGCACGCGCTTTCAAGGTGGCTTCTCGGGCGGGCGATCCCTCGGCATACCGCTCGCCATGTCTCTCGGCGTGATTGCCGGCATGCTCACCTTCATACCCTTCTTTGGTGCGCTGGCCGCAGGCGTTCTTGCGATCGTCTTCGCGTCCACGCAGGGCCCGCAGCAGGCGCTCTACGTGGCGATCCTCGCGATCGCCATCCAGCAGATCGAAGGCCATGTGCTCACCCCTCTCGTTCAGCGGTGGGCAGCGCAACTGCCTCCAGTCCTTTCAATCATGTCGAGCGTCGTTTTCGGGTTGCTGTTCGGGCTCGTCGGTGTGCTGTTAGCCGCGCCGCTCATGGTCGTGCTGATGACCCTCGTGGAGAAACTCTACGTAGAGCGGTTCCTGGAAGCGGACACGGCGTCATGACCCGGCGGGGGCGCGGTTCCCCAAGAGGGGCCTATTGCTTGCGTACGTGCACGACGCCCGTCATGAACGGGTGCACCGAGCAGATGTAGCCGAAGTCGCCTTCACGTTCGAACGTGTGCTCGAACTTGTCGTCGGTGTCGAGACCTTTCGACGCGAAGCTCTTGTCGTTGCTCACCACGGTGTGCGGCGCTTCGTCGTGATTGATCCACACGATCTTCGTTCCCGGTGCGACCGTGATTTCCTGCGGCGCGAATGCGAACTGCCGGATGCCCAGGTCGATCGCCGCCTGGGGCGACGCGGCCGAGGCGGGGACCAATGCAGTCACGGCGAGGAGCGCCGCGCATGCAGCGGCGACGACGGTGACTATGCGGAATCCACGATTTTGCGAAAGCAGGCTCCGACATTCGCGGACGCGCTGTGCCAGATGGGCGTATTTCATGACACTCTCCATAAGGTGCGTAAGAAAGAGGTACTGACCTGTCTGCCGTGGCGGGCCGCGACGTGCGCGGCCTCATGCTGCGAGCGATGCGCGTTCAGGTGACGAGCGGCGTGTCGATCAGCGCGAGGTCGTGCCGACCGGGTACGACCGTGACTTGCCGCGTTCCCAGCAGCTTGCCAAGCTGATCCGCGGGCACGGTCACCGGGCCCGGCTCGCCGATCCCCGCCTGTCCAGGCGCGGGCAGCGGGTAGGCGAGGGACATCGCGGTGTGAAGCGCGACGTTACCTTCGACCTTCTGAAGTACCTGGTGGATATGCCCGTTCAGCACGGTGACGGAGCCGAAGGGACGCAGCAGCGCCAACGCTTGCGCAGCATCCGCGGTGCCCCATCCCCACGGTTCCCACAGCGTCCAGAGCGGAATGTGGGCGAGCATCACGATGGGCGTCGAGTGTCGAACTTGCGCGAGATCGCGCGTGAGCCATGCGATCTGCTCGTCGCCGAGCGACGCCATCGTGCCGGCCTTGAAGTTCAGCACGTTGTTGAGACCGATGAAGTGCACCCCGCTTTGGTCGAAGCTGTACCAGGAGCGGCCGTTGCCATCGTGATCGAAGAATTTCAGATAGCCCGTCACGCCATCATCGATGGTGTCGTGCTCGCCGGGAACCGTGTGCACGCGATCGACGCGCAGTTCGCGCAGCAGTTCGCGGGCCTCGCCGAACTCCTCGGGTTTCGAAAGATGCGAGACGTCCCCGGTGTGGACGACAAAGGCAGGCGGCTGCGGCATCCCGTTGATTTCCGCGATCGCGCGGCGCAGGCTGCCGACGACATCGGGATTCGCCGCCTTGCGAAAGCCGATGTGCGTGTCGCTGATCTGAACGAAGGTCAGCGCGTTTGCTTCCGCTGTCATTGGCGTGCCGGTGCTCGTAGTACCGAGCGCGCGCGGGACACCCCCGGCTAGGGTCCATACGACGGCGGCGCCCATCCAATGGGCGAGGCAACCCAGGGCCTGTCGCCGCGTGATCCTGTGCTCGCTGTCGTTCGATAGTGGGTGCGTGTTCATCAGCGTTCCTTGTCGTGTTCGGCGCGATTGCCTTGCACGTAAAGATCGCAATGAGAACCGCTTTATTCCCGCCGTCCGTTCGAACGTTCAGTGCGCGTGCATCGAGATCGTTGCGAAGATGCGGTGCGCTGCCAATTATCGCGTGTCGCTCCGCGCGAGCTGCTGCACGAACGATGCGAGTACGTCGCGGCTCACGTCGGATACGGCGAGCCAGTCCATGCCCGATCCGCTTGCGTGCGCGACGTTGATCCCGCGTACGGTCCGGAGAGCGGACGGTGGCAGGCGCGGAGCATTCGGACGCACGAACACGTCGACCGTGTGATCGCGGATCTTGTAGACGAGCGTCGCACAGGGGCGCTGGTCGAGATAGTCGACACGCCCTCCGATAAGCGTGAAACCCTCCTGCTGCATGTCGGGCACGGGAGGCGAGTAGTCGAGTCGCGCTGAAAGCCACGGCTTGACCGTGTGCTGGTTGGACGAGGCCACCTGTATCAGTTGATTTCCAAGCGTGGCCCTCACGTGCGAGGTCACGGCCTCGACGGCGACGTCATCATTCACCCGCCAGTCGATGATCGCCGTGCCGATGAACCATGCCAGAACGGTGGCCGCGCAGCCGGCCAGTGCGCCGCCCGTGAGCCAGCGCCACCGATCAATGCCGATGCGCGGACGAGCCGCCGCAGCCTGTCGCGCGGTGTCGAGCGATGCGAGCACGCTGGCCCGAAGCGCGGGGGGTGCCGAATAACGCGGGACTTCCCGACGAATCCGGCCGCGGAGCACGACCAGCTCCTCGTATTTCGCCGCGCAATCAGGACAGCTCACGAGATGGGTCTTGATCGAGCGGGTGCGCGCGCGGTCGGTTTCGCCGTCGGCATAGGCGGCGATCATCACCGCGGCATCGTTGCAGTTCATGATGCGCTCCTGGTCGACTGTCCTCGGATTGCGTGCAGCAGCGGGGAGCGCTGAAGCAGTGCCCGCGCCCGCGCGAGGCGGGACATGACGGTCCCAACGGGTATGTCCGCAATCGAGGCGATTTCCTTGTACGAAAGCTCTTCGAGCTCGCGCAGGATCAGCACTTCCCGGTATTGCACCGGTAATGCGGCGACGGCATCCGACAGCACCCGCAATTCCGCGTTGCGTACGGCCGCCTGTTCGGGACTCGAGCTCGCGGCGTCGACTGCAGCGTCGACGGCGTCTTCGTCATGCACGATCTCCGCGGGACGGTTCCGGCCCACCCAGTCGTAGAACGCGTTCCGCACGATCGCCAGGAACCAGGCGCGAGCATCGCTGCGTTCCAGCGATCCAAGGTACTTGAGCGCACGCACGCACGCATCCTGGACGACATCCTGCGCGTCCTGGCTGTCGCGGGTCAGCCAGCGGGCCAGGTTGTAAGCGGAATCGAGGTGCGGCAGGACCAGCGCCTCGAAGCGTTTGACGTCGGACAAGGCAGTTCTCGGTGGTTGGTTGCCAAGACCTGCGGTGCGCGGGTTTTATTCCCGGCGCAATAAGAAGCGGCCGGCATGAAGAAGCGGCCGGCATGAGCCGTTGGAGCCGGACCCCTACCCGTAGTGTTCGAGTTTAAGTGCGAACCGCCGCTTGAGGAAGGCGGGGGGTGAAGGTGCATGAGTCCCGAGAAGGTGCGGGCGACAGCGGCCCCATCCTCACGGACATGGCATCCCGGCACCCGCAAATGCACGCACCCGTCGTCGGAACGACCAGCGGGGGGTGTAAATCGACCGCACTCGGTGCCATTCTGGTCCGGGGGAGGGAAGCCCGTGACGCGGCGGGATGGGCAAGGCTCGCGACCAGTCTGCTGCCGACTGGGCGGACGCGATCCGGGAACACGATCCAACCCGCATCGCCGCCCTTGGTGCCATGGTTCCGCGGGTGCGATGACGTCGATCTTCACGCGCACCAGTTTCTTTGGCAGCCCGCTGAGGCGCTTCGAAGCGCCAATTGACCAATGTTCAACGCGCATCTTGTGCCACCGACGTCCGCTCGTCGTCATCGCTGTTCGCAAGCAGTGCGCGGTAGGTGTTGAGATCATCGGCGTCCATCGCATCAAGAACAACTGAGCCCGCGCCCGCAATTGGTCCGGGCATGGCACCCAGTGCCAAAGTGGTGCCCAGTCCGGCATAGAGGTAACGAACACCGAATGCCTTCCTGAGCGCCGCGAAGGTCGGCTCGCCCGTGCAGTGTCCGGGGGCCACGTACGCTACCTTGTAGGTATCGCGCAGGCTCGAAACGATGTTGTCGATCTCTTCGTCCTTGGCCACCACCAGGTGAAACCCGCCCGCGACGAGATGGATGCGAGGATTGATCTTTGCCGCTGCATCCACGATCTTGTCGATGCCGGGATGCGAGCAGCCCACCACGACCACCATGCCGTCAGGCGTGTTGAGGGCCAGCGACAGCTCGCGCAGTTCAAGCGTTCCCGGCTTGTCGGAGACCAGCGCGATCAGATGGATGCCGGGTACGATCTCGACATTCTTGTCGATGAGCTGGAAATTGGCGTCCGGCCAGGCGGCGCCGAAGCGCATCACGTCGGGCGGCGCGCCGTCGAAGTACCGCTGCTCGGGCGGAAGCAACGTGTCCTTGCGATAGAACGTGCTTGGCAAGTCGCCGCCATAAACGCCGAAGCCCTCCTTGGGCGCGTAGATCTTTACCTTGGGATTGACGCTCAGCAGGTATGCCAGGCCGCCCATGTGATCGCCGTGGCGGTGAGACATGATCACGAAGTCGAGCGTCGATAGATCGATGCCTTTGGCCTTAGCATTCCGCGCAAGAATGTCGCCGTTGTTCCCGGTGTCGAACAGGATGCGCTTGCCCCCGTACTCGATGAGCGCTGCATAGCCCCAGTCCTTCTGCATTGCAGAAGGCTTGCCAAAGGCATCATAGAGCACAGTGATGTGAGACGTGCTGGCGTCGCCTCTCGCTGCGGAGGGGGGTGCGGTCGTTGCAGCGCAGGCGGCGAGAATGACAGCGGAGACTGCTACGGCAAAGATTGTCCAGGTTCGAGTGTTCATCTTGTCCCCCTGCTAGACGGTGGAATCAGCCGATGACTCGAGACGCGGCTATGGGCCGCGATGACTTGAGGGTAAGGTTCAACGGCCCCGAAAGCGGGATCTGACAAGTTTAGCGCGCTGCTGAACGACCGGAAATTCCTAAGCCAATGTCGCGAACCCCCCGCTTGCTTGGAGCCCGATAGACCGATGCGGGTCCGTTTCGGTCGACATTGTGATCGCCGCGACTGTCACATTCCGCCATCCAGTTCGGCGATACCGCCGCGAGCGTTACAGCAGGGAAAACCCGTCCTCCCGCTTGTGTTCAAACGCTGTCCGTTGGAAGATTCCCGCACGAATCGTCGAACGACGTGCCGAACATGCAGCAAGATTACGCCGAGATAGGTGCGCGTGAACGGACGCCATCGTCACTGGGCACGTGTCCCGATTTAAGAATCGATGACAGACTGAAATTAACGCTAAGCAGTCGCTTACGAACGACTGTGGCGAATGTCCGGTTGTCGCCCTGCCTGTGTGCTTCATTGCGCAATGCACCAGTCGATTGCATCCTCCAAACGATCGTCCCCCCAGAAGATCTCTTTTCCGCATGCGAACGTTGGTGAACCGAAGATTCCCATCGAGCGAGCCAAATCGGTCGTGGTTTCATATTGCGCACGGATCTGTTCGCTGTTCGCTCGCGCCACGATCGCCTCTGGGTCTTTGCGCATTCGCGCGAGCAATGGTGCCAGGTATTCGACATTGCCCGGATCTTTATTCTCGAGGAACCAAAGGGCGTACGCGGCCTTTGCAAAGGCAGGGCACCAACCTTCCGTCGCCGCCAACGAGGCTACACGGCTCGCAAGTTCGTCGGGATCGTTAGGATAGTCGGGAATTCCTTTGAACGGGATTCCGTGTCGCATCGCTCGCCGCTCTATGTCCCGCCACATGTAGTTCAGCTTGACTGGCTTGCCAACGAATGGCCGGTTGTTCTGCTCGAGCATAATGCTGCGCACGCTGAAAGGTCTCCATCGGAGCGAAATGCCTTGCCGGGCGGTCACGGACTCGACTCGATTGACCGTTAGATATGTATACGTGCTGCCAAGGAAGCAGAAAAGATCGAGTTGTCTAACCATTGCTCCAACTCTTAACCAGAAGTGATTGACCTTGTTCCATGAACTGCGACGGCATGTGGTCGTGCTCCTGGTTTCCATGAACGCCTCCTTGGTGCAAGGAAACGGGATTCATGTTGACCGAGACCGAGAGGCGCTTTGCGACCCCAAGCGCACATCGGCCAGGTCGGACGGAAGCACCGCGAAGGGGCGTCAGTAGGATAAGTCGGTTGTGGATGATCTACGTTGTGCTGAAGTCCCGCGCTATGAGCGGCAAGGCGCTCGTGGTGTCTGTCTCTGGCGGAATCATTGCGCACATCCTGCTCGCCGGTGTGTACGGTGGGCAGAAGGCTGGCGTACACGGAGCGACGGGTGTGCTGGTCCTCGATCTCCTGGTCATCGCAACGCCTATTTTGGTCGGGTGGGTCGGGAGGAAGTTCTTGGGGACGTTTGCGGTGAAGGGAATGGTCACCGCGTAGCGTGAGCAACAGCAACAGCCTCCTCGCGCTGATCGGCCGGATCTGAAAGACGTGTGAGCACGTCGCTGGTCGGGAGGCCGCATGCGGCGTGCATTGCCGCGCCGATTGGCATCGTCTCACGGCAGTGTCGGCATCGACGTGCTCGTCGTTTGTCGAAGCCCGGTTTCCTCAGATACGCTTACCGCGCACTTACGCCGAACCCCTGCAGGGTGACTTTTTTGGGTAAGTGCTCGCTTTTGTGGTCGGGGTGAGAGGATTTGAACCTCCGGCCTCTACGTCCCGAACGTAGCGCTCTACCAGGCTAAGCTACACCCCGTGTGCGGTCGTCACGCCATCCAAGTGCAGGCGCGGCGTCAGAAAAAGGCAGTGTCGACGGCGCTCGGGATTCAGAACGTACGCTGCGCCGCGAAGGTCGCCAATTGTAGCAGACTGCTTCCGGCTGCCGAGGGCGGCAGCAGGGTGATCGCTCGCCTCGCTGCATCGCTTTCGGCTTGCGCGCGTGACCTCGCATACGCCAACGCGCCCGTTCGATGCAGTGCCGCCAGGACCGGCGCGAAATCGGTGAGACCACCGCCTGCGACGGCATGTCGAATGGTCGCGGCTTCCTGCGGCGTCCCCACCGCCATGGCACGAATCAGCGGCAGCGTCATCTTCCCTTCGGCAAGATCGTCGCCCAGGTTCTTGCCGATCTCCGCCGCTTCGCCCGAGTAGTCGAGCACATCGTCCATGATCTGGAACGCGGTGCCGAGGTGCATGCCGTAGCGTGCAAGCGCGTCTTCGCATTCCGCTGACGCGCCGCCCAGCACGCCTCCCAGTCGACCTGCGGCCTCGAACAGCTTCGCCGTCTTGCGCTCGATGACCGCGAAATACGCCGCCTCGTCGAGCGCGACATCTCCCGCGTGCATCAACTGGAGTACTTCGCCCTCGGCGATGAGGTTGGTTGCGTCCGCGATGATCGACAGTACCCGCATCCGGTCTATGCTGACCATCAGCTGGAACGTACGGGAGTACAGGAAGTCGCCGACCAGCACGGAGGCGGGATTGCCGAATTGGGCATTCGCCGTCGCATGACCGCGTCGCAGCTGCGACTCGTCGACGACATCGTCGTGCAGCAGCGTGGCTGTATGGATCATCTCGATCGCTGCGGCGAGCGTGTGATGATCGCGCCCGGTGTATCCGCAGGCACTTGCCGCAAGCAGCAGCAGCGCCGGTCGAAGCCGCTTGCCGCCGCCGCCGATGATGTAGTCGGCGACTTGTCGAATGAGCACGACGTCGGAATTGAGACTCTCGCGCAGGACGCGATCGACCGCGGCCATGTCGTCCGCGATCACGGGATTCAGGAAGTCGAGCGTCACGAACGGGCGGCCGAAGCAGGAGTCCGCAGGGAACCATGGTGCAGAACGGGGCGCGAAGTGCAAAACATTCGCGTCAGCGACAAGCGGGTCCATTCTACCGAAGTCGACGTTGCGCTCATCCGTGCGTGCTCCGTGACCGGAAATGCGCACCGCGCCGCTTGCGAGTCTTTCGAGAAACACGTTATAATCCAAGGCTTTCCGCGGATGTCGCGCGCTGTGTGCGTGCAGGCTGCGCCGCGGCGACTCCCTACTCGCGGCAAACAGTCGGGCCGAACATTCCAGCCCGCACAACAGGAGTACCACTCATGTACGCGGTCGTAAAAACCGGCGGCAAGCAGTACAAGGTTGCCCCCGGCGAAAAACTCAAGGTAGAACAGATTCCGGCGGACGTGGGCGCAGAAGTCGTTCTGGATCAGGTGCTGATGGTGGGCGAGGGCGAGAACGTTCGTCTTGGTCAACCGATGGTTGCGGGCGCAACCGTCACGGCGACCGTCGTCGCGCACGGCCGCGGCGAAAAGGTCCGGATCTTCAAGATGCGCCGACGCAAGCATTATCAGAAGCATCAGGGGCATCGGCAGAATTTCACCGAGCTTCAAATCAATGCGATCGTCGGCTGAGGAGGTTTGACTCATGGCACACAAGAAAGCAGGCGGCAGTTCACGCAACGGACGTGACTCCGAGTCGAAGCGGCTGGGCGTGAAGGTCTACGGCGGTGAGGCGATCCGTGCGGGCGGCATCATCGTGCGTCAGCGCGGCACGCGCATCCATCCGGGCGTCAATGTAGGGGTCGGCAAGGACCATACGCTGTACGCACTCGTCGATGGACGGGTGACATTCCGCGTCAAGGGCGAGCTACAGCACAAATACGCGAACATCGAGCCGGTGGCGCAGCCCGCGTAGCGTTCCGAAAGTTCCTTGAAGTAAGCCCCGCGCGGCAAGCGGGGCTTTTGTTTATGGATCGACGAGCGCTTGGCGTCCCGCCCCGCGCTGATGAAGCGCCGAAAGTGGCCCGATGATCGCTGGCGAGGCCGATGGATTGGCGCCGCCCGATGATCGCAGGCGAGGCCGATGGATTGCCGGCTAGCGGCGCTCGACGGATCGCGGGCCGGCCGCGCACTGATCGCCGGTCAGGCAGTATCGATCCATCGCCTGCTAGCGCCGCTCGATGCGCCAGAGCATCGCCACGGCGAGCACGCTGAAGAAAGCGAGCGGGAACACGGCCGAAAAGAGGGGTGGCCAGTCGTTCAGCACGCCGAGGTTCGAGAACAGCCGGCCGAGCAGGAAGAACGACAATCCGATCATCGTTCCGGTGAAGATGCGGAACCCGACGCCACCTTGCCGGCGCTGAAAATGGGCGAAGGGGAGCGCCAGCACCATCATCACCAGGACGGCGAGCGGGTAGAAGACCTTGTGCCAGAACGCTATCTCGAAGCGTGACGTCTTTTGGGCGTTGTTGCCGAGCACGCGGATGTTGTCGTAGAGCGCGCCGATCTCGAGGCG
>Ga0105248_10006660_pt1 | contig 12675 bp, 12 predicted proteins | sample KBSS34metaG_FD_81524 | JGI IMG/M metagenome (GOLD analysis project Ga0105248, IMG submission 81524) | Switchgrass rhizosphere microbial communities from Kellogg Biological Station, Michigan, USA - KBS S3-4 metaG | ecosystem: Host-associated > Plants > Roots > Rhizosphere > Soil | place... | reverse complement strand
TATCTTCGACAAGGATTATGCGTCCACGACCTACAATGACGAGCAATGGATCCTCGGTCGTCCGCGCTCGGTCGATCTCTCGGTCCGCGTCCGCCTCTGAGATGTCTCGCGTCAGGCTCGGCCACTCTTTCAAGCGGTGGCTATTTTTGGTTCACCGCTGGCTGGGAATCGTCACGTGCCTGCTCTTTACCGTCTGGCTCCTGTCCGGGCTGGTGATGATCTATGTCCCCTTCCCGTCGCTCGGCGAGGCCGAGCGCCTGGAGGGGCTTGCGCCGATACACTGGCCCGCCGTGCGCGTATCGCCCGAGGACGCGCGAGGCTTTGCACGGGGGAGCCCCGTGCGAAGCCTGACGCTGGAGATGCGGGATCGCACGCCGGTCTGGCGGATCGAATTGTGGAATGCCGACCCGGTGGCGATCTCCGCCGTCTCGGGCCGCGTTCTGCCCCGGACCGACCTTGCGTCCGCGCGCGGAATCGCCGGTGACTTCGGCCACGCGCCGGTCCGCGCCCTCACTTCGATCGAACGCGACCAATGGACCGTCGCGGGCAGCTTCGATCGCCACCGGCCGCTCTGGAAGGCCGCGTTGTCGGGCGAGGGCGGCAGGGTTCTGTACGTATCGTCACGGACCGGTGAAGTGGTGCTCGACACCAGCGCCCGGGAACGCTTCTGGAACTGGGTGGGGTCGGTGCCGCACTGGATCTATCCCACAGTGCTTCGGCAGAACAATTCGGTCTGGCGGCAGGTCGTCATGTGGGTGTCCGGCCCCTGTATCATTGGCGCCGTGAGCGGCGTGTGGATCGGATTGTTGCGAGTGCGCGTGGGCCGTCGTCGCTATGGCGCCGCGCGCATGACGCCCTATCGCAGCTGGATGAAATGGCACCATGTCGGCGGGCTCGTCGGCGGCCTATTCCTCGTGACCTGGATTTTCAGCGGTTGGCTGTCGGTCGATCCGGGCCACCTGTTCGCCAGCCCCGGCCTCGGCACCGCCGCCAGGATCCGCTATGCGGGGGTCGACAAGCCCTTGTCGCTCTCCGTCGATGCTCTGGCACGGTCTGCGGCGGGGGGGAAGCGCGTGAGCATCCTCTGGAGCATGGGCGAGCCACAAGCTGCCGTCGAACGCAGCCTGCGACAGCTGCGCATTCTGGACGGCGCAACCCTCTCGCCCTTACACATTGACCAGAAAGCCATAGTGCAGCGGGCCGGGATTCTTGTGCCTAACGGCCGGCTCGTCGCTGTGGACCGCCTGACCATGCCCGACTCCTATTGGTATGAAACCAACGGGCGGCCACTCCTTCCCGTGCTACGCATCCGCTACGACGACGCGGCGCGCAGTTGGGCATACATCGATCCGGTGAGCGGCTCGCTCGTAGGCGATTCCGACGCACGCCGCCGCGCCTATCGGTGGGCGTTCGACTTGCTGCACAAATGGGATCTGAACGGGTTAACGGGAGCGCGGCCAATCTGGGACGTCCTGTTATGGATGATGTCGCTTGCCGGGCTCATCGTTGCGATGAGCGGCATCGTGATCGGTTGGCGACGCCTCGGGAGATAGTCAGGGTGCCGAGACTGGTTGCGAATTCGATTGATCAACAGCGTTTGAATCGAGCCCGAACGAAATCCGCCGTTCCAGGCAGTGAACCGCCGAGCGATTGTCGGGGAGCATGCGGCTTAAACTATGCGGCCATGGGAGTGCCGTCCAGCATGTGGCCTGCTCGCCGATCCCGGACCGGCTGGCTAGCCGTCATCCAGCTGCTACCGGCAGCGGCGGGCCATGTGCCGCTGACTGGTTCACCAGCGATATCGGCGGTTTGTTAACCATCGCGCTATGTGGTCGCACCTCGTTGTAGCCTCTTCGCCAAACCTCGCATTTTCGGACGGCGTCGTCGAGGCTCATGAACCAATGCTGGTTCAGGCATTCGAGCCGGAACTTGCCGTTGAAGCTTTCGATGAACACATTGTCGGTCGGCTTGCCAGGTCGTGAGAAGTCAAGCGTCACACCTTTCATGTAAGCCCACAGGTCGAGCTCGCGGGAGATGAATTCGCTGCCCTGGTCGACCCGGATCGAAGCCGGATAGCCCGTCTCGGCACAGACCCGCTCCAGCACTTCGGTCACGTCCGGCGCACGGAACTGAAACCGCGGAACGACCGCCGGCGAAAACCGGCTGTAGGTATCGACCACCGTCAGGATGCGCAGCTTCGGTCCCGTCGCGAGCTGGTCATGGACGAAGTCCATGGCCCATACATCATTGACGCGGGAGGCCGCGCAGCGGCCTTCCCTCAGCTTGGCTTTGACCCGCCGGCGAGGTGCTTTCCTGCGCAACTGCGAGCCCAACTCCTTGTAAAGCCTGTAAACCCGCTTGCCATTGATCACCCAGCCTTCACGCCGGAGCAACACATGAATACGGCGATAGCCATACCGCACGCGCGTTTCGGCGATTTCCTTGGTCCGATTCTTGAGGTCGGACTGATCGGTGCCTTGACCACGATAGTGGTAGCTCGATCGCTCTGCCCGAAGCACTGCAGACTCGCCGGATGCTGACCTGCCAGGTGCTGCGAACGTCATCGACAAGCTGGCGCCGCGATCGGGCCTCAGCGCTTTCGCGAGACGACATTTTGCAGCATAACCTTGTCCAGGCTGAGATCCGCCAGCAGGCGCTTCAGCTTCGCATTCTCCTCCTCGAGCTGGCGCAGCCGCTTCATCTCCGACGGCATCAGCCCCCCCATCAAATCCCGGGACCAAACATCTAACCGGTCTCTAGGCAGACATCTGCAAATCTGTGAAGTCCGGGCGGGTAATCATATTGTGCCAGTCATTATGGGGCCATGGCTGATTAACCAAAAGACGGCCATTGCTCACGTAATAATTGCATCCCGATGATATCTTATCAACCAACCAGATTGTATTTCGGGACACTTCATCCAGCCTTTCGTAGAATCTGTCGAATGCTTCTGCCTCTACCTCAACGGAGCGACAACCCTTTTCGATTGTCTCGACAATGACCGTGCCCACATACTTTGACCATATTTCGATCTGCGTTGGCAGGCCTGCCCCTCCTCCACTGGTGTTTTGTGAGTTAGGCCCATACAAGATGAAGAAATTGGGGAACATTGGTACCATCATGCCCAAATAGGCTTTTGCACCTTCTTCCGACCACTTATCTTGAAGGTGAACGCCATTTAATCCCACATAATCTGCCGGCCAAACATATTTCTCCACGCTGAACCCGGTAGCTGTCACCACCACATCAACGTTGTATTGCGAGCCGGCCAATGACTCGATCCCGCTTGGCGTGAATCGTGCAATCGGTTCCGTCACCAATTCAACATTGTCCCTCAACAGTGCCTTATACCATCCATTGTCCACGACCATTCGCCTGGCAAAAGGAGGGTATTGTGGCGTGAGCTTGGCAACGAGATCTAGACGGTTATCAACTTGATCCTTGATATATGTCTGTAGAAAATTACGAACTGCGTCATTCTGTTTGCTGAACAACCCGCCGTTTGCTTGCCAGTCAGGGTCAGGCGTCAAAAGACCATACAAATTCATCGTCGATAATGCACCTGTGTAACGGCTCCAGTTCCAATAATAAGGCACGTTCTTCATCAGCCACTGCATCTCGTCGCTAACAAGTGCGCCATATTGCTCTCGAGGTGAAATCCATTGTGGTGTACGCTGAAACACCTTGACTTTGTTCGCCTTTGCCGCAACTTGACCCAGCAGCTGGATCCCAGTCGATCCGTTGCCGATGATGGCCACGTTCTTGCCAGTGACATCTCGTTCTGCAGACCACTCGGTCGTGTGAAAAATCTCGCCGCGAAAATCGTCTACACCTTCAACGTCCAATTGCCGAGGTGAGGCAAAGAGTCCAGATGCGCTTATAATGAAGTTTGCTGTAATGGTTTCGCTTGCACCATCTGGCCCGACAACATTCACCCGCCATCGTGACGTCACCGAATCAAAGTCAGCGCCTTTTACATCAACATTCAACCGCAAATTTTTTGCTACTCCGTACTTTTCAGAAACGTACTCCAAATATTGACGCACTTCAGCCTGCTGCGCAAAATACTCTTTCCATGGATAACACTTTTCAAAGCTGTACTCATACACGGCGCTCGGCGTATCGACCCGCGCTCCAGGGTAAGTGTTGATACTCCAAGTTCCCCCGACCTCGCCACGACGCTCGAAAACGATATAGGGGATGCCGAGATTTTCGAGTTGCACGCCCATCCCGATACCGCCGAAGCCAGCACCGACAATCACGACCAGAAAATCATTTGGGAGCGCGGGTCGGCCTCTATGCCACTTAGCAGCCCAGGGAAATGGATCGAGCGCCGGGATCTCACGGCGAGCAAAAAACTCCGTGTCATCAAGCGGGTCCCCGGCCATTTCCATGAGCTCCCGTAATTCTTGATCATCGGGGACCTGGCATTCAAACTGATTGAGGTCATTAGCTAAGAACTCGACGCCCTTGTCCACCAGGGCGCTCCGATACTTCTCGGGCAGCTGATAGGTCACGCCTGCACCGCCGCGGACAACTTGAGGTTCGGGCACCATCGCCGCAATCTCGGGGTCGCGCGTGGCTTGAAAAAGAGCGATGCGAAGTGTGCCCAGATCTGCCTTTTCCAAGGCTTGCCGCACGCGCGCCTGAGATAAGTTGTTCATTTCTTCTCCAGTCTTTCTGATGCACGTCACAAAGTTACGTGGCAAAATGCTATGCAGGCCCCGGCCTCGCCAATGAACGACGGCAGGAGATATCCATCTGCTTAGCCACTGCAAAAGAGGCGTGGCAGATTGCTGGTAGTCCGCGCGCCGTCAGCATCTCGTCTGAACTGCTACTGGAATGTCAATTTGACACCATCTAACGGCTCGGATGACCGCCAATGCTGCAAGATCTCAAAGAAACTTGAGTACCGCCCCGAATATGGTGAACTTTTCAGGGTATATTGGTCGGGCTCTGCACCCTCATTATTGTAATACCCTGGGGTGCATTCACTGGATCCAGGAGAGTTGGCTATTTGCCCAAGAACTTCTTCCCACCACTTTTTTTCTGCCTCAACAGTAGGCTCTATGGTGGCGACTTTGTTTTCGAGGCAATAGCTGACAATCCAGCTGGCATGGTCTGCAATTCTGGTCAGGAGGTGCGAGAAGTTGACGGTATATCCGCCTTGTGTCGTGCCAAGCATGATAAGGTTTGGAAAGCCGTTTGTCATCGCCCCATGAAGCGTCCGAGGGCCGTTGCCCCATGCATCGGTGAGCGAGTGCCCATTCCGACCAAAGATTTCGAAGCCGAGGCGCTTGTTGTATGATGTACTCATCTCAAAACCGGACGCGTAGATGAGGACATCGAGTGGAAACTCCGTCCCATTTACGACAGGACCGTTTTCCGTCATGCGATCGATACCTTTTCCCGCGGTATCCACCAACGTCACATTTGACCGCGCAAACGCTTGTAAGTATTCATCGTGGAAACAAGGGCGTTTGCACATGCGGTTGTACCACGGCTTCAACGCTTCGGCGGTCGCCTTGTCAGGTACAATTGCGTCAACCCTGGCGCGAATTTCTTCCATGAGCTTGAAGTCGTAGAGTTGCTGCTCTTGCGATGAAAGGGTAGCCCCCTTGTTACGACCGAAAATCTCGGTCCAACCATCCTGAACGAGATCCTCGCCCCAAGCCTCGCCTACCATGATTGAGGCGAAATTCTCCATGCGTGCCTCTTGCCACCCCGGCTTGAGCGACTTGACCCATTCCTCGCTGGTTGGCTTGTTGTTGCGAGCCGCGACACCCGAAGGCGTGCGCTGGAAAACGAACAATTTCTTGGAGCATTCCGCCAATTTTGGGACCACCTGAACCGCAGTCGCGCCTGTGCCGATAATCCCTACACGCTTGTCGCCAAGCTTATCCATTGGCACGCTTGGAGCCCCTCCGGTATAGGAGTAATCCCATCGCGTCGTATGGAAGCTGTGCCCTTTGAACTTTTCGATATTTGGGATGCCTGGAAGCTTCGGCTTGTGCATGATGCCGCCAGCGATTACTATATAGCGCGCAGAAATCCTGTCATCCTGGCTAGTGATCACTTGCCAGCGTTTAGCTCCATCATCCCATTTGACGCCTTTTACCTCAGTCTGAAAAATGGCATGAGGGTAGAGATCAAAATGTCGAGCTATGCGCTGGCAGTGTTCAAATATCTCGACGCCTTTAGCGTACTTCTCGCTTGGAATATAACCGGTCTCCTCCAGAAGAGGCATGTAAATGTAGGATTCTATATCGCAAGCTGCGCCAGGATAGCGGTTCCAATACCAGGTTCCACCAACATCCCCGGCTTTGTCGATAATTTTGATGTTTTTTACACCACGACGAGCAAGGGCGGCTGCTGTCAAAAGCCCGCCAAATCCCGCACCGACTATCAAGACGTCGGTTTCTTCGATGATAGGGGACCGGTTTGGAGTTGCACCGACAAGAGGATCCTGATTGTAACCTGCAAGGACTGTGGATGCATCAATATACTGAGCGTTCCCCTCAGGGTGGTTTTGCAACCTTTTCCGCTTCTCCTCTTCATATTTAGCGAGAAGCTCTCTAGGATCGAATCGCATTTATCCTCCACCACACATGTAGGTTATGGGTAAATTGCCCCGGCGTTATTCTTTGGCGAGACTCTTACCACACCGCACGCCGGATCATACGTGTTGAGGCTGGTGCACCGTGAACAACGCATGCCGGGTTCGTCAACCGGTCCGTCTGCTGTGGCTCATCCAGGTTGCTAGCCTCTTGCGTTTACACCCGAATTCCGGGCCGAAGACCCTCTCTGCTTATCTCGCGACGGTGACATAAGTGCCAGCCGTGCGCTAGCTTCGGGCGCTCTGTGCGCTGTGAGATACGCTATGACGGAACCCGATGCACTTCGGCCCGCACGGGTCGGAATACGAGTAGCGTGGTAGGTATGGCGGGAGGCGCGTCGACGAGTGCCATGCCAGTGCTGCCAAAGGCTTGAATTCAGGGTTCTTCCCACGACCTGCCGGCTCACTTCAAGCGCCGATGACGCCTGGCCATGCAGCAACCGACCGGTCCCAAGCGGCACGCAGCAGGGTTCTATTGGTCGGTTTCCCGACGAAATGTTGCATTTGACGAGCATGATAGGTTGCGCGGTCAGGCAAGATGAGTCAACTTTGAGAACGGAGAAGAGGAATAAGGCGTCTGTTCGGAGAACAGTTGGCCCAGCGTTGCCAGGGAAAGTGCGCGGTGGGCGCTGGGGCGATGTAACAGCGCCACCCAATACAGGCGCTGGGTTGTCACCATGCCAGGCTGCGAACCAGACGATCGCGGACTTTCCGAGTGGCGCCTGGTCGCTTGCTGTAAGCCCTACCGTGATCTCTTGTTCTACAAGGAACTGACCCGTCTCCGCATTTGTGCCTGTGGCACTCAACTTTACAGAGGAATAGCTCAATGCATGTAGTCAACGTCCACGGCCCGAATGACGTGCGCCTCGATGTCATCGTACCGCCGACGCTTGGAGATTACGACGCAACCGTGCGCATAGAAGCCTGCGGCATCTGTGGAACCGATCTTTCTTTTATCCGAATGGGCGGGTTGTCATGGGGCAGCAAGCCGATGCCGCTTGGCCACGAAGCCTGTGGGCGGGTCGTTGCGATTGGCGCAAAAGTCGAAAACGTGCAATTGGGCGATCACGTGATTGTAAACCCTATGGGCTCATCTGCGATAATCGGAAACGGCGGGTCCGAAGGTGCTTTTACCGAGGAACTCTTCGTCCGCGATGTGGGCAGAACCCGTTCGCTTTTGAAAGCGCCGCCGGGACTGCTCTCGCGATACGGGGCTTTGGCCGAGCCGCTGGGCGTAGCCATGCATGGGGTTAACAGATCCGATGCAAAGCCGGGCGAAAAGGCAGTCGTCTTCGGCTGTGGCCCCATTGGGCTGGGAGCGATCCTGTGGTTGCGCCACTTTGGGGTGGACGACGTTGTGGCCATTGACGTGCACCAGCAACGACTCCAGCTCGCACGCGCCATGGGTGCCACGGCGACCGTCCGTGCGGATCTGGAGGATGTGGCTGCGCGCCTGATCGAAATCCATGGCGCCTGCGACGTCATGGGCCGCCCTGCACCGGGCACAAATGTCTATATCGATGCGGCCGGTGCGCCGAATATTGTGCCCGATGTGGTGCGGATGGCTCGCAGCCATGCCCGGCTTGTGGTCATTGCCGCCTACACGAAGTCAGTCGAGCTCGACCTAGGGACTATGCTCTTGAGCGAAATGAGCATTTGCACATCAATGGGGTATCCGGACGAACTGGAAACCGTCATTGGCCTCCTACCCTCGCTCACTGACAAGCTCGATCTTATGATTACCCATCGCTTCCCCTTCGAACGCGTGATGGAGGCCTTGAGTGCCGCTGGCACGGCCGATGCTGGCAAGGTCATGGTCGAGTTCTAGTTGTTTGGTACCGGGAGCCTGATGGTGTGGATGATGTGAATCGCTGCGGCTGCTTTGGCCAGCATTTGCAGATGTAGAGTCCCCCCAATTCCCGGTGGCGCATTATGGTCTGAAATGATTCACTCGGCTCTCGAGTTTGGGGTGCTAGATGAAGCTGTCGGGGCTGTTTGCGATTCGCGACCACCTGAAGCGGTTGTGGAAAAACGGGTGATCCGCTCGAGACACTGGATCGAATTATCAATTTCGAAGCATTCAGGTCCGTGCTCGATGTCGGGCTGGGTTACTCGGAGGGCACGAAGGGTGGCCGGCCGCCGTGCGATCCGGTGGCGATGTTCAAGGTGCTGATCCTGGCGGCGCAGAACACCGTCATCGACGAGCGCATGGAGTTTTCTCATCCGGGATGGCTGAGTTGGCTTCGCTTCCTGGGTTCCCGCTGGGTGATCGAACGCCTGACGAGAACACGATCCGGCTGTTTCGCGAGCGGCTCACGCGCTCGGGGCGATCGAGAAGCTGTTCGAGGAGTTCGATCGTCAGCTCCAGGCGAGCGGTTAGCTGACCATGGACGGGCAGATCGTCGATGCCAGCCTGGTGGCGGCGCCACGGCAACGCAATACCCTCGCCGAGAGGGCGCAGATCAAGCTGGACGAAAGGCGCGCGAGATATGGAAGGGCACCGATGCACGCTGGACGGTGAAGATCGGCAGGCTGCGCGATCCCGATGCGGGAGCGCTCCGTGCCCGAGCTGCCGATCGCGGTCTTCGGCGACAAGACGCACGTCGTGATCGATCGTACCTTCGGCTTCATCCGCAGTTGGGCCGTGACCGGCGCGGCTCGCCATGACGCAGCGGTGCTACGCGAGATGGTCACTTGCCACCACACGGCCGCGGACGTATGGGCCGATACCGTCAACCGCTCGAAGATCGACGAGGCCTGGCTGCAGGACCGGAGCCCAGGTCCACAACCCTTACGATAGAGGAGGAAGCAGTTGTGGTGGCGTTCCGACGCCACACGCTGCTGCCACTGGATGAGTGCCCGTACGCGCTACAGGCGACCATCCGGCATCTGACACGCTCCTCGCTCCACCGCCGCCTGCAACGTAATGGCATAAGCCGGTTGCCCGATGTCGACGGTGACAAGCCTGTCCGGGCGAAGTTCTAAGGCTTATCCTATCGGCTACTTCCACATTGATTTGGCTGAGGTGCGAACCGAGCAAGGCAAGCTCCACCTGCTTGTGACAATCGATCGAAGGTCCGAGTTCGCGTTCGTAGAGCTGCACGAGAAGGCCGCTCGCCATGTAGCCCAGCAACGTCCTGCGGCACCTCGCAGCCGCCGTGCCGTACCGGATACATCCGGTGCTTAGTGACAATGGAACGCATTCACGGACCCGAGCGGCGATGGCTGGACGCCAGAGACATCAACGAAATGCAAGCACGGAATCCACCCTTCCGCTGCCATTCTTTTGAACTGGCATGCGCCGATCTCGATATCGAACACCGCCTTACCGAGCTACGCCATGCTCGGTTAAACGATCAGGTCGAACGGATGAACCGCGTAATCAAGAGGCTACCGTCAAGCGCTACCATTACGAGACGCATGACCAGTTGCGCCAGCACCTCGCCGACTTTGTCGCTGCATACAATGACGCACGGCGCCTCACGACCCCTCTCGGGCTCACCCCTTACGAAGCGATCTGCAAAGCATGGGCCGAAGACCCCGTAGATTCATGTCAAGCCCGCACCCGATGTGGCAATTCAAGAGAACAGCTCGGAGGACTGAAGGCCCCAGGTTGGGCTGGCCCTTGTACGGTTTTAGCTGAGGGCGTTGCGGCGTGAGTTGACACATGCGTCAGCGTCATGGCAGCTTATATCCCGCACCAACGACATCCCGGCCGCGCCGCTGCGGTCCTCCGGATGCGGGAACAAGATTGATAAGGTTATGAGGAACACATCTTATTTTGGCGGCCTACAAAGTTAATTTTCAGCCTTTGGTAGAATTGAAGGCTGCGGCTTTGTATGGCTTACTGCAATAATCTTGAGAGTCCTCGTAAAAATGTTGGATATATTTAGAGGAGCCTCCAGGTGGATATCGAAGAACTACTTTCACGGGAAGAGATCCGGCAACGGATGAGCGAGTATGCTTTTTACAATGACAATTTAGATGCAGCAAACTTTGCGGCCGTATTTGCCGAAAATGGGATATTTGAAGGCCCCATTACTTCTATAAGAGGGCGCCAAGAGATCGAGCACTGGAAGAAGACCAACAAGGTCCTTCAGGTGGATGGCGCAAGGCCTGAGTATGTCCGTCATCACATCGGAACGCAGCACATTCAAGTGACTGGGGAAACTGCGAAGGCCACGACTTACTGGATAGTTTTGACCCATGTTGGTTTGGACCATAGCGGCTATTACGAGGACGATTTCGTTCGCGAGAACGGGAGTTGGCGGATCGCTCACCGACGGGTTCGGGTCAAATGGCTGGCTGAGAATAGCTGCGTGAGCAACAAATCGATGAACAAGGCTAGTTCATAATCGGCGTGAGAGGCGGGTAACGCGTGAGGAAGCGTTCAGACTGCGGCCTAAGTCACGATCTCCCTCAGGAATTTTCCGGTTCGCGCGCCAACGACATTGCTAGACCTAATTGCCCTACTTGTGCCGTTCAGGCATTAGATCAAGCCGATAGATTTTCGTCCGCCTCGTTTACACGGCGGATTGTTAAGGGAAATGCCATGGACTTTACTGAGTATCAAACGATCATCTTTGAAAAAAGCGAAGATAAGGTTGCGACGATCACGATAAATCGTCCAGCTGCAGCTAATAGCTTTAACAAACAGATGTGTCTAGAATTTAGGGAAGTCTGGGAACGTATTCGTATCGACCACGATGTGAACGCTGTCGTGTTACGGGCGGCCCCAGGGCGGTTTTTCTCGACAGGCGTTGACGTTCGTGATGGCACAAATCTCGATATCGAGACCGCTAGCGTGTTTATGTATGATGATCTGTTCGCAAAAGTCGATCCTGGAGAATACTTGGGGCCAAAACAGAACCGGTTGTGGAAACCCGTAGTGATGGCGGTCCATGGGATGTGCGCTGGCGGAGCTCTATATTGGGTAAACGAAGCTGATCTTGTCATCTGTTCTGAGGATGCAACCTTTTTCGATCCGCATAGCACATATGGCAACGTTGCAGCGCTGGAGCCCATAGGATTGCGGCATCGCGTGCCGCTCTCAGAGGTGCTGCGGATGGCGCTTATGGGCAACGACGAGCGTATCGGTGCAGAAACAGCTTTGCGTATTTCGCTCGTAACTGAGGTTACAAAGCGGGAAGACCTGTGGGAGCGTGCGCACGATTTGGCAGCAAAGATCGCGGCGAAGCCCTCCGTCGCGACTCAAGGGACCGTGCGAGCCATTTGGGAGTCGCTGGATGTTGGCCGCAGTATCGCGTTGCAAACAGGGCTAAAGTACTGCCAACTTGGAGTTGGTAGAGGCACGGCGGAAGTCGATCGCGATAGCGTGATGGCCAGGGCGAAGATGTACGAAATACGGTGAAGTGGCGCTTGCCTAGGTGTTTGATCCCATGGTTTAATGCCTATGGGACAAGTTCGTCTCGGGTACGCCACGATCACCCAGGCCGTTCGAGCAGCAATACAGCGATCGCAAGCTTCGCTTACGGCCCTGTCTGCATTTAGCGTAGCCAGATCATGGCGCATGCGAGATGGACGAATCCCATGAAGGCGGAGATTGTCTTCTCGCAGCGCAGGGCGATGCGACGGAAGCGTTTGAGTTTGTTGAAGAAGCACTCGACCTGATGGCGCTCTTTGTAGAGGCGCCAGTCGATGGACGGCTTTCGGGTCCGACTGGGATTGGCCTTGATCTGCGCCGTTGCGCCGAGATCATCGGCAATGAAGATGCGCAGCGGATCGGCATCATAGGCAGCATCGGCGATGACGTGACCAACGCCACGCAGGCCTTTCAGGAGATCCAGCGCCTGTGGGGCGTCTCCACGTTGCCCCGGCGTCGGGTGAATACGGATCGGCAGTCCGATGGCATCGACCGCAGCGTGCAGCTTGGTAGTCAGCCCGCCACGCGAACGGCCAATCGCGGCAGCTTCAGCCCCCCTTTATGGATGGCTCGCCCCTTAACTGAGCGTTGTTGCCTTACGGCAGCAGGCCGTTTGCGGAAGGAGCAAGGGTCATGGACATATCGGTTCTCGGGATTGATCTGGGCAAGAACAGCT
>Ga0105248_10006659_pt1 | contig 12675 bp, 9 predicted proteins | sample KBSS34metaG_FD_81524 | JGI IMG/M metagenome (GOLD analysis project Ga0105248, IMG submission 81524) | Switchgrass rhizosphere microbial communities from Kellogg Biological Station, Michigan, USA - KBS S3-4 metaG | ecosystem: Host-associated > Plants > Roots > Rhizosphere > Soil | place... | reverse complement strand
GCGCCCGCGCGCCGGCGAGCAGCGTCGCCGCGGCGCCCCGCGCCGCCCCGCAGCCGTGGCCCAATCCCCGGGCGAGCCGGAGCGCTTGCAGAAGATGCTGGCGCGCGCCGGGCTGGCCTCGCGGCGTCAAGCAGAGGCCTGGATCCGCGCCGGGCGCCTCACCATCAATGGTCAACCGGCGACGCTCGGCGCGCGCGTCAGCAGCTTCGACAAGGTGCGTCTGGACGGGCGCCTGGTGCGCGGGCAGCGCGCGGGTGAGGGCGGGCGCGTCTTTATCTGTCACCGCTCGCCGGGGGAACCGCTGCGCGCCGCGCAGCTGAGCCCTGCGGACCCTGAGGCGGCGGCGCCGCGGCCCGGTTTGCTCGAGCGCCTGCCCCAGCGCGCGGGGCGACGCTTCATCACGATCAGTCCCATGCCTCAGGTCGACGGCGGGCTGGAGCTGGTCACTTCCGACGGCGCGCTCGCCGAGCACCTGCAGCGCCGGGTGCACACGCTGACGAGCGAATTCGGCGTGCGGCTGCGCGGGGAACTCAACGACACTCAGCTGGCGGCAATTCTCGTCGGCGAGCTCGACAGCGGCGAACACCTGCAGGTGCAAAGCTGTGAGGCGGCCGGCGGCGAGGCGGCGAACCGCTGGTACAGCTGCAGCGCGCGCGGCGCGAGTGGCAAGCAGGTGCGCCAGTTATTCGAGCGCCAGGGAGCTCTGGTCAGTCGCGTGATGCGCACGCAGCTGGGTCCCCTGCGGCTCGAACGCACCCTCGGGCGCAGTCAGTTTCGCGAGCTGACTCCGGAAGAGCTGGCCGCGCTTGCGGCCGCGACTGAGGCCGCGCCGCCAGGGGCCTGAGCATCGAAACTGCGGCCGGTGACGCCGCGGCTCGCCGGGCCGAGCAGGGCCAGATACACCCCCGTGATGCTCTCCGGCAGCGGCAGCGTCTCAAGGTCCTCGGCCGGATAGGCCTGGCGGCGCATCGCGGTGCGGGTCCGGCCCGGATTGAGCACGTTGACGCGCACCTGACTGATGCCCTCCAGCTCCGCCGCCAGCACCTGGCTTAGACCCTCGAGGGCAAACTTCGACACCGCGTACGCGCCCCAGTAGGCGCGCCCCTGGCGTCCGACGGCACTGGAAGTGAAGAGGACGGCGGCGTCCTGGGACTTCTTGAGCGCGGGGATCAGCACCTGCGTGAGTGCGAAGGCGGCCGTGACGTTCACGTGCAACACCCGGCACCAGGTAGGCACGTCGTAGTGCTCGATCGGCGTCAATGTGCCCAGTAGGCCGGCGTTGTGCAGCAGGCCATCGAGGCGCCCGTAGCGCTCCAGTACCGCCGCGGCGACCCGGTCGTAGTCGCGCGCCAGCGCCTGCTCCAGATCCAGCACCGCGATGGAGGCCTCCGGTGCGCCGCTGGCGCTGATCTCGGCATGCACCGCCTCGAGCCTGGCGGCGTTGCGCCCCACCAGGATCACCTCGGCCTGGTGCTGCGCACAGGCGAGCGCCACGGCACGCCCGATGCCGGCGCTGGCCCCGGTGACGGCGATGACGCGACCGGCGAGCTCTGCGGGGGCGGCCACGTGGGTGCGGGGATCGAATGCGTCGCTCAAGAACCTTCTCCGTTTTCAAGCCCCGGTCAGCAACAGCCGGCCCGCCTGCGCACGCCGGGCGGCACGCCACGCGCGCCAGCCATCCAGGGGCGCGTGATGGTCACCCGCGCACGTGGCACGAGGCAAGGCAGCAGCCACGCGCCTGGATTGCAGCATCACGATCGTGGCCCACACCAAAAGCGCCCGCAGCGCCGTCTGCTCGCTTGGGGCAAGTGCGGTGATGCGCGCCGCGAGCACCGCGCGCGCCTCGCGGTGGCGGCGCTGCAGCAGCGCGGCGAGCACCGCACCGAAACGGCTCCCGGCCAGTTCCTCGGGCTGCGCGCCGCAGCTTGCAAGTTCCTCGAGCGGCAGCCGGATGCGACCGTGGCGTGCATCGGTGGTGAGGGAGTTGAGGAGCTCAAGTTCACGCAGCGCCTGGCCCAGCGCCAGCGCCAACCCGGGCGCCGCGGCGGGCAGGGCGACGGCTGCCAACGGCGCCACGAGCGCGGCACTCCAGCGTTCGCAATAGGCGTCCAGCTCGCGCCGCGTTTCAAAGGTCGCCGCCGCCAGATCCCAGGCGGCGGTATCAACCAGTCCTGAAAGTGCCGCGAGCGCGCCGTGCGCGCGGTCCCCAAAGTGCGTCTGCAGCTGCCGGGTCAGCGGGTGCAGTGCTTGAGCGGTGCTCAGGCGCGCGCATTCCTCGCGCCACCAGGCGAGGCGCGTATGGGCGACCTCGTGCTCCAGCGCGCGCTCGAGGCCGGCGCCGAGCTGCGCCTCGATGTCAAAGAGCGCCGCCAACACCGCCCGCTGGGCGGGCGGACAGTAGAGCCGGGCGAGGGCGCGGGCCGGCTGGCCGTCAGCCTTTGCGGACATGGTTGGCGCCGGCGGCGCCGGGATCTTCGCTGTCCGGTGGCGGCGGGATCAGCGGTTCGGCCGCGCTGGTCGTGCCGGTGCTGCGCACCAGGTGGCTGACCGGTTCCAGGGAGGCGAGCGGTGCGTCCGCGGTCACGCCGAGGTCGTTGAAGCGGCGCGCCTGCGGCAGCACCTGGCGCTCAAGAGAACCAACCGCCGAGTTGTAGGCCTCCACCGCAGCGCCCAGGCGCTGCCCCATGCGGCCGAGGTGGGCGTTGAAGGTACCCAGGCGCCGGTACAGCTCCTGGCCGAGGTCGCGGATCTGCGCGGCGTTCTGGGCGACCGCGGACTGGCGCCAGCCATAGGCGACCGCCTTCAGCAGCGCCACGAGCGTTGAGGGCGTCGCGATAATGATGCTCTGGGCGAGGGCGTTTTCCAGCAGTTCCGGCCGCTCGGCGAGGGCGGCGGACAGGAACTGGTCCCCGGGCAGGAACAGCACCGCGAACTCCGGGCTGCGCTCGAACTGCGACCAGTAGCTCTTGGAGGCGAGCTCGCGCACGCGCGTCTCCACCTGCTGTGCGTGCTTGCGCAGCGCCTGCTGGCGTTCTTCCTCGGTCGGCGCCTCCAGTGCTGCCAGGTAGGCATCGAGCGGGGTCTTGGCGTCGATGACCAGGTCCCGGGCCTCCGGCATGTGCACCACCAGATCCGGGCGCAGGCTGGCGCCTTCCTCGCCCACCAGGTGCAGCTGCTCGGTGAAGTCGCAGTGTTCGGAGAGGCCGGCAAGTTCGACCAGGCGCCGCAGCGTGAGCTCGCCCCAGCGGCCGCGCACTTCCGGCCGGCGCAGCGCGGTCACGAGGTTGCGTGTCTCGCGCTGCAGCTGCGCCTGGCTGCCGGCGAGGGACTCGATCTGCGTGCGCAGGCTGGAGAAGGCGTCGCGCCGCTCGCGCTCGAGTAACTGCACCTGCGCTTCGGTGCGCTCCAGCGCCGCGCGCAGCGGTTCCACCAGCTGCGCGATGGCGACCTCGCGCTCCTTGAGTGCGCCCTGGGCGATCACCTGGTCGCGCCCCAGGGACTCGCGCGCCAGACGCAGGAACAGCTCGCTGTTGGCTCGCAGGGTTTCCCCGGCGAGCGAATCGAAGGCGGCGTGCAGCCGCAGTTCCGACTGCTCCAGCAGCTCCATGCGTTCGGCGTCCTTCAGGGTCTCGGACTCCAGGCGCACCTGGGCCGCGGCGAGTTCCACGCGCAGCGACTCGATGCGCTTCGTGGCGCGCAGGTAACTGAGGAGCGCCCCGAGCAGCGCGCCGGCCAGGAACGTCCCGGCCATGACCACGTAGATGAAATGCGTGAGCGTGATCAACGGCTGAAGAACGCCAGATAGTTGACGCCGACATCGGCGCTCAGGCGCACGTGTGTCGTGAACGGATTGAGCTCGATGCCGCTCAGGCCGCGCAGCGTCAGCCCGGCGGCGCGCGCCCAGCGGGCCAGTTCCGCCGGACGGATGAGGCGCTCGTATTCGTGCGTGCCGCGCGGTATCAGCTTCAGAAGGTACTCCGCGCCGACGATGGCCATGAGAAAGGATTTCAGGTTGCGGTTCAGGGTCGAAACAAAGAGCGTGCCCTGCGGCTGCAGCAGCTGCGCGAGCGTGCCCATCATCGCGGCCGGGTCCGGGACGTGTTCGAGCATTTCCATGCAGGTGACGAGGTCGAAGCTGTGCGGCGCCTCGCGCGCGAGCGCGGCGGCGTCGGTGAGCCGGTAGTCGATGCTGAGGGCGCCCTCCAGCGCATGCAGGCGCGCCACCTCGATCATCCCCGGGGCAAGATCGATGGCCGTAACCCGCGCGCCGGCCTTGCAGAGCGCCTCGGCGAGCAGGCCGCCGCCGCAGCCGACGTCGAGCGCGCGTTGCCCGGGGAGCGCGACGCGCTCGGCGATGTATGCGGCGCGCACCGGATTCAACAGGTGCAGTGGCCGGAACTCCCCCTGCGGATCCCAGAAGCCACTCGCGCCCGCCTCGAACTTGGCAAGTTCCGCGCCATCGGCATTCGGCGCCTGGGGGCCCGTGGCAGGTCCGGGAGTACTCATGCCGCTGCCCCCAGTTTCAGTCGCCGCGCCCAGCTCCCCGGCAGCTGCTTGAGTTCCTCGGTGTCGAAGGCGAGCAGGCGATGCTCGCGCACGGCGGCGCGGCCGCCGCTCCAGACATCACTGACATCGCTGCGGGTGGCACCGAAGACGATCGCCGCCTCGACGCCGCGGGAGCAGCGGCAGGCCAGCGCATCAAGATCGATGCAGACTAGGTCCGCGGCCTTGCCGACTTCGAGGGAGCCGATCTGCGCCTGCAGACCGAGCACCGTGGCGCCTCCCAGGGTTGCCAGGCGCAGCGTCTCGGCCGCCGGCAGTCCGGAAAGCAGGGCGGCGACCCGCGCCTCCGCGAGCAGGTCAAGGGCGCCGACCGTGGCGGGGCTGTCGGTGCCCAGGGCGGTGCGCTGGCCCTCGAGTCGCACGAGCGCCGCACCGCCGGCGCGCAGGCTCACCTGCGGACAGGCAATGAGGCCGGCGCCGTGGCGCGCGATGAGCGCCAGCGCCTCACGCTCGCTTGCCAGGACCCCGACGGCCGCAAACCCCGGGCGCAATAGTCCCAGCGCCTCCAGCCGTGCCAGCAGCGCACCCGCAGCGGTGGTGCGCACGGGCGCGGCGGCATCGCACACTTCGTGCGGCGGCGTGCCCGCCCCGCGCCCGATCCCGACGTGCACGCACACGCGCGCCTCCAGCTCATCGGTGACGCGTCGCACCCGCGTCAGGGTTGCTTCGCTCAAGGTCGGCACTGCGAGGGGTGCGAAGTACAGGCTGATGCGCGAGTCCGAGCGGTACTCGTCCCACAGACGCTCGGCACGGGCGAGCTGCGCGGTGGCGTGCTCCGCCCCGGCACCGGCTTCCTCGGTAACCGGCAGGCCGATGGCGGCGCGCAGCTGCGCCGCGGCGACCACGCGCGCGGCCTCCTCGGGGTGAGCGCTCAGGTCGGCGAAGCAGGTGATGCCGGCGCACAGCATTTCGGCCATCGCGAGGCGCGTGCCATCGCGCACGAAATCCGCGTCCGCGCCGCTGGCGCGCAGCGAGGCACGCAACGCGCTTTCCGCGCCCGGCGCCACCGCGGCCCGCAGCAGCGTCTCGCTCGCGCGCGTGTAGGCATTCACCAGGCCCGGCAGCAGCGCGTGGTGCTCGCGCCGCACCTGCTCGCGCACGGCAAAGCGGGCACGCAGCTCCGCGGCAGGTCCGAGGGCGACGATGCGCCCGGCGTCCACCACCAGCGCGTGACCCTCGAGCGCAGCACCCGCGGGTGTCATCGGCAACAGCCAGCGCGGCTCGATCAGCAGGTCTGCGGATAGTTGTTCAGACATCGTTGTGCAAGAAGAAAGCGGCTCCCGGGAGTATATCGGTGCATGCCGCGGGGCGCGCGGGCGACCCGTGCGCCGCGGGCCGAAGGTGAGGGTTCAGGCCCCGCTTCGTGGTAGAATTAACGCTTTGTTTCGGCCCGCCCGGGGTCACAGAGTGCACCAGATTAATGGCTGATATCGCGCGCGAAATTCTCTCTGTCAGTCTCGAAGATGAGATGCGGCAGTCCTACCTCGACTATGCCATGAGCGTGATCGTCGGGCGTGCCTTGCCCGACGTGCGCGATGGCTTGAAGCCCGTGCACCGGCGCGTGCTGTACGCCATGCGCGAGCTCGGTAACGACTGGAACAAGGCCTACAAGAAATCCGCCCGCGTGGTCGGTGACGTGATCGGTAAGTACCACCCCCACGGGGACACGGCCGTTTACGACACCATCGTGCGCATGGCGCAGCCGTTCTCGATGCGCTACCTGCTGGTCGACGGCCAGGGCAATTTCGGTTCGGTCGACGGGGACCTGCCGGCGGCCATGCGCTACACCGAAGTACGCATGTCGCGCATGGCGCACGAGCTGCTGGCGGACATCGAGAAGGACACCGTCGACTTCGTGCCCAACTACGATGAATCCGAGCACGAGCCCTCGGTGCTGCCCACCCGGGTGCCCAACCTGCTGATCAACGGCCAGACGGGCATCGCGGTGGGCATGGCCACCAATATCCCGCCGCATAACCTGACCGAAACGGTCAACGCCTGTATCGCGCTGCTGGATGATCCGTCGCTGCCGCTCGCGGCCCTGATGCAGCACGTGCCGGGCCCGGATTTCCCGACCGGCGGCATCATCAACGGCGCGCAGGAGATCGCCACCGCCTATCGCACCGGGCGCGGCCGGCTCTCGGTGCGCGCCCGCGTCGAAATCGAGGAGGTCGGCAAGGGTGACCGCCAGGCGATCGTCGTCACCGAGCTGCCCTACCAGGTCAACAAGGCGCGCCTCATTGAGCGCATCGCGCAGCTGGTGCGCGAGAAGCTGCTGGATGGCATCGCCAGCGATGGCCTGCGGGATGAGTCCGACAAGGACGGCATGCGCATCGTGATCGAGCTCAAGCGCGGCGAGATCACCGAAGTCGTCCTCAACAACCTGTACGCGCAGACACCGATGGAGACGGTGTTCGGCATCAACATGGTGGCGCTGCAGGACGGTCAGCCGAAGCTGATGTCGCTCAAGGAGATGCTGGAGGCCTTCATCCGGCATCGGCGCGAGATTGTCACGCGCCGCACCATTTTCGATCTCGCCAAGGCGCGCGACCGCGCCCACATTCTCGAGGGCCTCGCGGTCGCCCTCACCAACATCGACGAGGTGATCGCGCTCATCAAGGCCGCGCCGTCCCCGCCCGAGGCACGCACTGCCCTGGTGGCACGCTCGTGGCGCCCGGGGGCCGTGACCGAGCTGCTGGAGCGCGCCGGTGCTATCTCCACGCGCCCGCAGACGCTCGCGGCCGAATTCGGGCTCAAGGCCGACGGCTACCACCTCTCGGAGGTACAGGCGCAGGCGATCCTCGACATGCGCCTGCACCGCCTCACGGGGCTCGAGCAGGACAAGATCATCGCCGAGTACCGCGAGCTGCTCGAGAGCATCCGCAATCTCACCGACATCCTGGCGCGCCCGGAGCGACTGACGCAGGTGGTGCGCGCCGAGCTGCTCGAGGTGCGCGCCGCCTACGGGGATGCGCGGCGCACGGAAATCAACCGCGATCACCTGGACCTCACCACCGAGGACCTGATCGAGCCGCAGGATGTCGTGGTCACGCTCAGCCACACCGGCTACGCCAAGAGCCAGCCGCTGACGGAGTACCAGACGCAGCGCCGCGGCGGCCGCGGCAAGACCGCGACCGCGGTGAAGGATGAGGACTTCGTCGAGAAGCTCTTTGTCGCCCACACGCACGACACGGTGCTGTGCTTCTCCAACCGCGGCAAGGTCTACTGGCTGAAGGTGTACGAGCTGCCACAGGCGGGGCGCGGCGCGCGCGGCAAGCCGATGGTAAACCTGCTGCCGCTGGAGGAGGGCGAGAAGATCAACGCCCTGCTGCCGGTGAAGCAGTACGACGAGCAGCACTTCGTCTTCATGGCCACCCGCGCGGGCACGGTGAAGAAGACCCCGCTGGCGGCCTTCTCGCGGCCGCGCACCAGCGGCATCATCGCGGTAGACCTGGCCGACAACGACCAGCTGGTCGGCGTCGCCATCACCGACGGCGAGCGCGAGGTGATCCTGGTGTCCAGCGGCGGCAAGGCCATCCGCTTCCACGAGAACGAGGTGCGCCACATGGGCCGCGAGGCGACCGGCGTGCGCGGCATCCGCCTGGGGCCCGGCCATGACCTGATCGCGCTCATCGTCGTCGGCGAGGGCCACGTGCTCACCGCGTCGGCCACCGGCTACGGCAAACTCACGCCGCTTGAGGATTTCCCCTCCCACGGCCGCGGCGGCCAGGGCGTGATCGCGCTGCAGACTTCGGACCGCAACGGTTTCACCGTGGCGGCACTGCAGGTGAAGGCGGGCCAGGAGATCATGCTCATCAGTTCCACGGGCACCCTGGTGCGCACCACGGTGGATGGGATCTCCGTGCAGGGCCGCAATACCCAGGGCGTGCGCCTGATCCGCCTGGACGAGGGCGAGCGCCTGGTCGGCATCGAGCAGATCGAGACCCTGGAGGGCGCCGAAGACACGGGCGCAACCGGGGAGATGCCGGCGCCGGCGGCGGATGAGCCGGGCGAGCCTGCCGCGGAGTCATAGACGCAAAAGATCTAACGCCGCGCGCGAGCGCGTTGCTAAGATCCTGAGCGTTCCCCGATGGTGTTCAGACGACCCGGAAGAGGGTGTTCGTGCGCGTTTTCAATTTCGCGGCGGGGCCGGCCACGCTGCCCCTGCAGGTTCTCGAACAGGCCCGTGATGAGCTGACCGACTGGCAGGGCTGCGGCATGTCGGTCATGGAGGTGAGCCATCGCAGCGGCACCTTTGTCGCCGCGGCGCGCGCGGCCGAATCGCGGCTGCGCGAGTTGCTCTCGGTGCCGCCGAACTACAAGGTGCTGTTCCTGCAGGGCGGGGCGACCGGGCAGTTCGCCGCCATACCCTTGAACCTGGCCGGTGCCGAGGCGCGCGCTGACTACCTCAATACCGGGGCCTGGTCGAAGAAGGCCATCGCCGAGGCGCGTCGCTTCCTGGCGCACGTGAACGTGGCCGCGGATGAGTCGGCCACGAACTACACCACGGTGCCGGCCGCCGCCTCGCTGCGCCTTGACCCGGCGGCCGCCTACCTTCATTACACCGCGAACGAGACCATCGGCGGGGTGGAGTTTCCCTACGTGCCCGACAGCGGCGCGGTACCGCTCATCGCCGACATGTCCTCGAGCATTCTCTCCAGGCCCGTGCCGGTGGAGAGGTTCGGGCTCATCTACGGCGGTGCCCAGAAGAACATCGGTCCCGCCGGGCTGGTGGTGGTCATCGTGCGCGAGGAGCTGCTGGGGCGCGCGCGCCCGGGCACGCCGTCGGTATGGGACTACCACGCCATGGCGGCCGAGGACTCGATGCTCAATACGCCACCCACCTTCGCCTTGTACCTTGCGGGACTGGTGTTCAAGTGGCTGCAGGAGCAAGGTGGGCTGTCCGCCATCGCGGCCCGCAACGAAGCCAAGGCGCGCGCGCTCTACGAGGCGATCGACGGCTCCGGGTTCTACCGCAATCCGGTGGACAAGGGCTGCCGCTCCTGGATGAACGTGCCCTTCACGCTCGCTGATCCTGCGCTCGACGCGCTGTTCCTGAGCACGGCGCGCGCGGCGGGTCTGGTCAACCTCGAGGGCCATCGCTCGGTCGGCGGGATGCGCGCGAGCCTGTACAACGCCATGCCGCCCGAGGGCGTGGCCGCCCTGGTCGCGTGCATGAAGGAATTCGAGCGGCGGCACGGCTGAGGCACATGACCTACCGCATCCTCACCCTGAACCACATCAGCCCCAAGGGGCTCGCGCGGCTGCCGCGCGAGCGCTACCAGATCGGCGCCGACCTCGCCGCCCCGGATGCGATCCTGGTGCGCTCCGCGGACATGCACGGGCTTAAGGTGGCCCCGGAGGTGCGCGCCATCGGGCGCGCCGGCGCCGGCGTCAACAACATCCCGGTCGCCGAGATGAGCCGCCGGGGCATCCCGGTCTTCAATGCCCCGGGGGCCAATGCCAACGCGGTCAAGGAGCTGGTGCTGGCGGGGCTGTTCCTGGCCGCCCGCAACCTCGCTCCGGCGTGGCTGTTCGTGCGCGGCCTGAGCGGGGATGACGCCGCGATTGAGGCCGCGGTGGAGGCCGGCAAGAAGCAGTTCGTGGGCTTTGAGCTGCCCGGACGCACGCTCGGAGTCGTCGGGCTCGGCGCCATCGGGGTCGAGGTCGCCAATTCCGCGCTGGCACTCGGCATGAAGGTGCTCGGCTACGACCCGCAGATCACCGTGCAGCGCGCCTGGCAGCTGTCCTCGAGCGTGGAGCAGGCGCTGTCGCTGGAGGACCTGTTCGCGCGCGCCGACGCGATCAGCGTGCACGTCCCCCTCAACGGCCACACCCGCGGACTGGTGAATGCCACCCGTCTTGCCCTGATGAAGCCGGACGGGACGCTGCTGAATTTCGCGCGCGGCGGCATCGTCGATGACGCCGCGGTGATCGCCGCGCTGAACGCCGGGCGCCTGCACGCCTACGTGTGCGACTTCCCCAGCGTCATGCTCAAGGATCACCCGCAGGTGGTGACGTTGCCGCACCTGGGGGCCTCCACCGGTGAGGCGGAGGAGAACTGCGCCATCATGGTGGCCGAGCAGGTGCGCGATTTCCTCGAGAACGGCAATATAAAGAACAGCGTCAACTACCCCGAGGCGGTGCTGTCGCGCGTGCCCAACACCACGCGGCTGGCGATCGCCAACAGCAACGTGCCTAACATGGTCGGACAGATCTCCACCTGCCTGGCGGCGGCCAGGCTCAACATCGCGGATCTCCTCAACAAGTCGCGCGGCGAGTATGCCTACACGCTCATCGACACCGACGGGGCGGTGAACGCGGACGTGCTCGGGAAACTGCGAGCCATCGAGGGCGTGCTGTCCGCGCGCCTGCTCTGAAGGAAGCTGCGCAATCTATGGCTGCCAGAAAGAAGCCGGCGCGCAAGGGGGCCGCGGGGACGGCGGGCGCCAAGCCGCTGCGGGCGGATCTTGAGGCGGTGCGTGCGCGCATCGATGCGGTCGATGAGGAGATCCACCGCTTCATCAGCGAGCGCGCGCGCCTGGCCCAGCAGGTCGGCATCTCCAAGGCAGCCGGCGGTCGTGCCGTGGATTTCTACCGGCCGGAGCGCGAGGCGCAGGTGCTGCGCCTCGCGCGCGCCCGCAACGCCGGCCCGCTGCGCGACGAGGAAGTGCTGCGCCTGTTTCGCGAAATCATGTCGCCGTGTCTGGCGCAGCAGGAGCCGCTCAAGGTGGCATTCCTGGGTCCCGAAGGCACCTTCACGCAGACCGCGGTGCTGAATCATTTCGGTCACTCGGTGCGGGCATTGCCGCTGCTCTCGATCGATGAGGTGTTCCACGAGGTCGAGGCGGGCAATGCCGACTTCGGCGTCGTGCCGATCGAGAACTCCACCGAGGGCACCGTCAATCACACGCTTGATCGATTCCTCACCTCGCCGCTGAAGATCTGCGGCGAGGTGGAACTGCGCATCCGCCAGCACCTGATGGGCACCATGGGTTCGCTGGCGCGCATCGCGCGCGTGTGTTCGCACCCTCAGTCGCTGGCGCAGTGTCGCGAATGGCTCGATGAGCACCTGCCCGGGATCGAGCAGGTGCCGGTGTCGAGCAACGCCGAGGGCGCGCGGCGCGCCCGCGACGAAGACGGCAGCGCCGCGATCGCGGGGGATACGGCCGCGGAGGTCTACGGACTGAAGATTCTCGCCATGCAGATCGAGGACCGCGCCGACAACACCACGCGTTTCCTGGTGCTCGGGCGCAAGCTCTTCTCGCCCAGCGGCGAGGACCGCACCACGCTGCTGGTCTCGGTGGGCCACACCGATGCGCCGGGGGCGCTGTACCGGCTGCTCGAGCCGCTCGCGAAACACCGTGTGAGCCTGACGCGCATCGAGTCGCGGCCCTCGCGCCGGCGCAAGTGGGACTACGTGTTCTTCATGGATCTGGAAGGGCATGCCGAGGACCGGCACGTCGCCAAGGCACTCGCCGCACTGAAGTTGCGGGCCTCCTTGTTCCGCATCCTCGGCTCCTATCCGCGGGCGGTGCAGTGAGCTCAGCGGCCGCTGCGCGCTATCGGCTGGCCGCGGGCGGTGCCATCGCCGGGACTCTGGCGGTCCCCGGGGACAAGTCGATCTCGCACCGGGCGCTCATGCTGGGGGCCATCGCCGAGGGCGAAACGCGCATCAGCGGTTTTCTGAACGGTGCCGATTGTCTGGCTACCGCGGGGGCGCTCGCCGCGCTCGGGGTGCGCATCGGCTGGCCCGGTGCTACCGAGGTGCGCGTGCAGGGCGTGGGCGTGCGCGGTCTCACGCCTGCCGCCGGCGCGCTCGACATGGGCAACGCCGGCACGGCGATGCGCCTGATGATGGGGCTGCTCGCCGCGCAGCCCTTTGGCTCGACGCTCATCGGCGATGCTTCGCTGATGCGCCGTCCGATGGAGCGGGTGGCGGCGCCGCTGCGCTCGATGGGCGCCCTGATCCGCACCCGCGAGGGGCGGCCACCGGTTGAGATCGAGGCGGCGCGCGCGCTGCGTGCCATCCAGTACCCGCTGCCGGTGGCGAGCGCCCAGGTGAAGTCGGCGCTGCTGCTCGCGGCGCTGAGCGCCCAGGGGCGCACCTGT
>Ga0105248_10006658_pt1 | contig 12676 bp, 6 predicted proteins | sample KBSS34metaG_FD_81524 | JGI IMG/M metagenome (GOLD analysis project Ga0105248, IMG submission 81524) | Switchgrass rhizosphere microbial communities from Kellogg Biological Station, Michigan, USA - KBS S3-4 metaG | ecosystem: Host-associated > Plants > Roots > Rhizosphere > Soil | place... | reverse complement strand
GACCTCGGCGGCTCATCCGGACGGCGCGAAGCGACTGGCCGCGGCATTCTGTTCGTCATCAACGAGGCAATCAAGCGATTCAAGATGACGCCCGCCGAGACGCGCGTGGTCGTGCAGGGCTCGGGCAACGTCGGCGGTATCGGCGCCGAGCTGTTACATGAGGCGGGCTACAAGGTTGTAGCGATATCGGACATCCACGGCGGAATTTACAATCCAAACGGAATCGACATCCCGCATGCGTTGCGTCACCTGCGCACGACCCGCTCGTTTGAGGAGTACGAAGGTGTGGAGTTTGTGGACAACCAGGAATTGCTGGAGCTCGAGTGTGACGTGCTGGTCCCGGCGGCTACGGAGAACCAGATCACGTCGCATAATGCGGACAAGTTGAAGTGCAAGGTGCTGGCGGAAGGCGCGAATGGTCCGACCACGGCCGGTGCAGATGAAATACTTCACAAAAAAGGCATCTTCGTGATCCCGGATATTCTCGCGAACGCCGGTGGTGTAACGGTGTCGTACTTCGAGTGGGTCCAGGACCGCATGGGATACTTCTGGCGCGAGGATGTGGTGAACGAAAGATTGCAGGACAAGATGGTCGCGAGCTTCAACGATCTGTGTCGTTATGCCGACGCTCACTCGGTCGACACGAGGACCGCGGCGTACATGTTAGCGATAGACCGCGTGGCCTATGACACACGCATGAGAGGCTTCTACGCGTGACCGAAAAAACATAAACGGAAAGCTGCTAAGTAGTGAAAAAGGCTTGATTTCCAATTTTAGTTAGAGTATGGTCTGGCAGGATTTACACTCGGACCAGCGTTAAGATTTCTCAATATTTGCGCGACAGGTTTGGGGATGAAATCGTTGACAAGGGGTAGTTCATTTTCTATAAGAAGTGAACCAAGTCAGTAGTCACTCGGGTATAGCGTATTTAAGTGAAGATAGAGTACTGCGAGAAGGGCCGAAGTATTCTGTTTACATCGCAGTCCGAGCGTCGCCGCTGGACCTAGTGGTCCAAGCGGTTCAGTGGTTTTGACAAGTGTAGTTGGGGCCTCCGCGGCGACAAGGTGTTTTCGTACTTGTTCGGTACGGCGGCACTATTACATCGAACTCTTTATTACTCATTTCGCAGGAGGAATGCGATGAGACTCGCAACTAGGGCGCTTTTAGCTGCGCTCGTAACGTTGGTGCTGTGTGCCGCAGTATCAGCACAAACTATCAGGTCGGATAGAGACCCGCGCAATCAGTCTCCAGCAGTTGGCACCGGTGGTCCAGAAGGTGGACCGACCGGGCTTTTTACTATTTACGATGGCTCAACGCTCCGCCGGGGCGAGTTCACGTTCAGCATTGCGTACAGCAACTACGATCGTGATCCAGGCAACGTCGACATCGTCGACGTGCCGCTGAGCTTCAACGTCGGTCTCAACGACCACATCGAGGTCTTCTTCAAGACCAACGGCTATCGCGGAATCAAAGTAAACAATCCGCAGAATCTTTCCGGCTTCTATCTGCCCAACTCGCAGCTCTTCTGTGGCACGGTGTTGTGCAGTCCCGCGGCTATCGTGCTTTCGCCTTCGGGTCCGAACGTCGGCACCCTCGCGGGCACGGCTGTGTTCCGTCCGGTGAATAATCAACCGTTCGTGCAGTTCCCGTTTGTGGGTGGCTCGGCTGGAACGTTTGGTTTAGGACCAGGTCAGATTGGACAGCAGTTTGGTTTCCCGGGCTTCAACGCGCTGCTTGGACCACCGGTCGTGCAGCCCAACAGCGGAACGTTTGGTTCGGCTGACAGCTTCCCGGGAATCGGTTCGCCGGTAGGCAGCATCCTGCCGGGCATCGTGCTGGCGACTACAGTGTTGCCGGCAACCGCATTGACGCTTCCGATCAGGGTGCCGACAACGTTTACCGTCGCGCCGACTTACCTGGCCGATGCGCCGTTCGTCAATCGTCTTTACGGCGAGAGCAGCTTCAACAACTTCGTCGTAGGCGCAAAGATTCGTTTCACCGGCCCGAACAATCCGCTCGGTGTCGCCGTGATTCCGTTCTATCGCTGGTATCCGGACAAAGCTGACGACTTCTCAGGCTTCAACCAGATGCAGCGTGGCGCGGGTCCAGGTGGCGACCTCGGTGACTTCGGTCTTATCGGCGTCGTCGATGGCCGCTTGCACAAACACGTGAACTTGTCGGCGAACGTTGGCTACATCCTGAACAGTAATCCGAAGGGTCTGGGCGGCGACTTTGTGTTGTTGGATCGCCCGGATGAGTTGATCGCCGGCGTCGGTTTCGACTTCCCGGTCAACGAACACTTCCAGCCCGTCGCTGAAGTTCGCTCGACTCAGTATGTCGGTGGCCGAACGCCCAACGCGTTCAATAACAATCCGGTTGACGTCCTCGGCGGCGTCAAGATTTATCCGCGTCGCTGGTTCGGTTTCGGTCTGGCTTTCCGCCGGCACCTGAATCCGCAGGATCAGGATCACTTCAACCCGGCTGACTTCAACATTCCGATTCAGCAAGTCACGAACGTGAATGTGCGCGGTCGCGGTTTGGTGGTGGTCCCGGGAACCACACGGGCGGTGACTTCGCAGGGCTTCCCGATCGGTTTCCTCTTCTCGGAAGAGCAGAACGGTTTCATCGGCCAGTTCTTTATTGGCCGGCGCAACTCCAGAACCCCACCGCCGCCGCCCAACCAGGCGCCGACGGTGACTGCGACAACTTCAATCAGCTCGTTACTGCGGCCGTGCCCGCCGGGAACCAGCTCCACGTCCTGCACACCAACCGGCAACGAAGTAACGTTGACGGCTGACGCGCGCGATCCGGATAGCGACCAGTTGCTCTACACCTGGTCGGTAACCGGTGGCCGTCTGACCGGCGAAGGCCGTTCGGTGACCTGGGACCTGAGTGGTGTTGCAAACGGAAGCTACACGGCTACCGTTGAAGTAGACGATGGTAACCAGCACAAGGTCAGTGGCTCCGCTACCGTCACCGTTGCCGATTGCAGTGGCTGCGTCAAACCGCCGCCGCCGTGCCCGGTTGTTTCGGTGAGCTGTCCGAGCGACGTCGGTCCGAATGAACCGATAACCTTCACGGCCAGCGTTTCGGGTGGTGAGGCTGGAGCGACCTGGACTTATAACTGGTCAGTTTCCGCCGGCACGATCAGCAGTGGTCAGGGTACTTCGACGATCACCGTTGATACGGCTAACCTCGCCGGCCAGAGCGTGACCGCGACCGTCAGTATCGGTGGCGCGGATCCGAGCTGCACGGGCACCACAGCGTCCTGCACCACGAGTATCAGAACGCCGCCGGTTGAAGCTCGCAAGTTTGACGAGTATGGCAACATCAGATTCAACGATGAGAAGGCCAGACTCGACAACTACGCTATCCAACTGCAAAACGAACCGACCGCCACAGGTACGATTATCGTTTACGGTAGCTGCACCGGTGAGGGTCAACAGCGTGGAGACCGCGCGAAAGACTATCTCGTCAATACGCGTGGTATCGAAGCTGGTCGCATCACGGTCGTCGATGGTGGTTGCCGTTCAGAACTGACAGTTCAGCTCTGGATCGTGCCCTCGGGCTCAGCGGCGCCCACAGTCGATACTTCCAACGCCATCTCGCCATGTCCGGATTGCAAGCGACGTCCTGCTCCGCGACGGCGACGAGGCGACGAGGAGTAAATCAACCCGTTTGGCCGGTTTAGTCCGCTAAACTGACCGACCTGAAACCGGAGCGGGCGATGTTCTCGAAAGAACATCGCCCGTTTCGTCTTTAGCCCCGCAACGCCATTCTGACCCGCCTCAAATAGCAACTGCCGTTCGTTACTGCGGCATCCTATCCTCGCTTTGAACCTGGCGCCCCCAGCTTTTCAGATACAAAGCAATGAAACTGTAATAAACTAGGCGTCAGGTGAGCGACTCGCTCCGGACGACGAAACCCTGGATGAGATAACGATGAAATTATTTGCTGTGCGGCTCCCCCTGGTTATTGCGTTCTTTACGCTGCTTTGCCTTGGTCTTGCTCTCCACGCCGGCGTAGTGCGCGCGGATGGCGACGCAGCCGACCCCGGGCTCTATTCAAACGACTGGCGCACCACCGGACCTCCGGGAGGCGACGTACGCGCCCTCGTGGTCGATCCTTCAAATCCAGATCGGTTTTATTTCGGCACTCTCGACGGCCAGATCTACACGTCCAGCGACGGCGGCCGCCAATGGCAATTGCTCTACAACTTCGGCAAGCCGAAACTCTTCCTCGACAACATCATCGTCGATCCGCGCAATTCAAAAGTGCTCTATGTCGCCGGGCACCGGCACGATCAGCCGGGTGGGTTCTTCAAATCCACTGACGGCGGCGTCACGTGGAAAGAAAGCGCGCAGTTGAAGAATGAAGCGATTCATTCGCTCGCGCAGTCTGACGCGGATCCCAACACATTGATCGCCGGCACCTTCAATACGATCTTTCGCTCCGACGACTCGGGCGATAGCTGGAAACAACTTCCGACGACCAACGTCCAGGGCTTGTTGCACGTGGAGTCGCTCGCAATCGATCCGCGCACCGCCAACACGATTTACGCGGGCACGTGGTGGCTGCCGTACAAATCGACCGACGGTGGTCAAACCTGGAAGTCGATCAGAAACGGCATGATCGACGATTCCGACATCTTCGCGATCGACATCAACCCGCACGACCCGAATCACGTTATTGCTTCGGCGTGCAGTGGTATCTACGAAAGCAAGAACGCAGGCGATAGCTGGCGCAAGGTGCAGGGTATCCCCTCGCAGTCGCGCCGCACGCGCGCGATCATGCAGCACCCCTCCGTGCCGGACATGGTGTTCGCCGGTACGACCGAAGGTTTCTGGCGATCCGATAAAGGCGGCGACGCCGACTCGTGGATGGTGACCACTTCGCGCCAGCTCGAGATCAACTCGATCGCCGTACATCCGTCGCGTCCGGACATGATCTACATCGGAACCAACAACTACGGCGTGATGGTTTCCAACGACGGCGGCAAGTCGTTCACGCCGACCAACGGCGGCTTCAGCGGAAGATTCGCTTACGCGATTCTGTCTGACAGAGAAACTGCCAATCGTATCTACGCGTCAACCATCAACACCGCAACCGGCGGAGGCTTTCTCTTCGTCAGCAACGACAACGGCGAAACGTGGCGGCCATCGATGCGCAGCATGCCGTCGCGTTTGATCACTTACGCGATCGTGCAGGACACGCGCGACGCCAACCTGCTTTATCTCGGCACGAATCTCGGCGTTTATCGCTCGCTTGATCGCGGCGCCACTTGGGCGCCCGTGTGGTCTCCCACAACGCCGGAAAAGAAGAAAGCTCCGGCAAAGAAAACTGCGAAGTCTACGACGACTGCGCGACGGCGCGCGCCCGCTGCCAAAGTCAACAACGAAGCAGTACTGCAAGCGCAGCAAGCGCTCTTGAATGGCGGCTATCACCTCGGTGAGCCTGACGGCAAGCCTGGACCGACCACGACTGCCGCAGTGAAGAAGTTTCAGACCGATCGACACCTGCCGGTCACTGGCAAGCTCGACGCGATTACGCTCGCCGCTCTCGGCATCAGCGGGGAAACCGGTCCTGCCGCGGACGAGCCGTCGAATCTCATTCTTGCGGACGCGGTGAACGCGTTGGTCCATACGATCGACGCTGACACGCAGCAGCCTGGATATCTCGCGGCTACCAACTCCGGTCTTTATCGCAGTCTCGACCCGAGTAAAGGTTGGCAGAAGCTTTCCTACGGCAGCTACGATCCGCGCACAACGTGCATCTCCACGAACCTGAACGCGCCGGAAACGATCTGGGTGGGAACTCCCAGCTCCGGTGTGCTCGTGTCGCACGACAGCGGCCGCACGTGGCGTCAGGCTGCGGGAATTCCGCAGGACATGCCGGTAAACACGGTGGTGCAGGATCCGCAGCGGCCTGACTACGTTTACGTCGGCACGAAGCAAACAGTCTTTGTCTCACACGACGGTGGCAAGTCGTGGAGCCGTCGCGGTGGAAATCTTCCGTTTGGCGACTTCACGAGCATCCTCGTCAACCCGCACAACGGCGACGAGATCTTTGTCGGCAACGCCTACCAGATCAGCGAAGTCGGCGGCGGTGTTTATCGCAGCACGAACGGCGGCGTGACCTGGGCGCGCATCGATCCGAAGGACAAGCGTTTGCCGAGTCAACGGATCTGGGCGCTCGCGTTTGACGCGCATGATTCGAACGTGCTGTTTGTCGGTTCACACTCGGCGGGCGTGTACGTTGTGCCGCGAACGCCCGACGCGATCTCGGCGGCACAGTAAAGACAAATTTTCTCGTTGCACGGACTTGCGCGCTGTTGCCTTGACATGCGCTCGCGCAGGCGTGTACATTGCCGCCCTACCCGTAAATCGGCGGCGGGTGTTTGTCGGACCAAGCGGGGTGACTAAACGGCAGGGCGGTAATCGAAACTAATTAGCTCGACATTTCAAATCCAAACGGCTCGCTTCCTCGCCAGCTTCAACTCCCGACAACGCCAAAGGTCAAACAAACTGACAGCCGCTGTGCACTGTCTGCCAGTCAGCGAAGACCTGCGCTGATTGTTACGGTTCAGTGAGCGCGATAAGATCGTCACACGCGCTGAAATTTACCGGGAACTACAGGAGTATGCATGTCTAGTGAACAACCGAAGCTGAACAACAGCGAGGCCGACAACCAAACAACTTCCGGCAACGCCGAAACTCAACCGCAGCGAACCACGATGGCTTCTCAAACCGGAACCGCAATGCAACCAGAAGTCGACGAGGCAGACGAGTCACGCTCAAGTGGCGACGTCGATTTCGGACAACTTCTCGATCAGTTCGAACAGGAACAAGCGACCCTCGAAGAAGGCGAAGTCGTGCGCGGCACGGTCGTCGGTCTCAGCGAACGCGGCGTCGTGATCGATTTCGGCTACAAGTCGGAAGGCATCGTTAACCCGGCGGAGTTTACCGAGAACGGCCAACTCACCGTCAAAGCCGGCGATGAAGTGGAAGTGCTGGTCAAGAGCATGGAAACGGCCGACGGGCTCCCGGTCCTGTCGCGCGCCGACGCCGTGCGCATGAAAGCATGGGACGACCTCGAAAAGGCGTATCGCGACGGCTTGAGTGTCAAAGGCCGCGTCGTCGATCGCATCAAGGGCGGACTGCGCGTCGATATCGATGGCATCGCCGCGTTCCTGCCCGGCTCGCAAGTCGATGTGCGCCCGGTGAGAAATCTCGACAGCCTGCGCAACCAGACAATCGAAGCGAAAGTTATCAAGCTCAACCGCAAACGTTCGAACGTGGTCTTGTCGCGCAAGTCCGTGATCGAACAGGAGAACACCGGCCGCAAGGATCAAACGCTCCAGCAGATTGAAGAAGACATCGTGGTCGAGGGCCAGATCAAGAATCTGACCGACTACGGCGCCTTCGTGGATCTCGGCGGCGTCGACGGCTTGCTGCACGTAACGGACATGTCGTGGGGCCGGCTGCAGAATCCAAATGAGTTGTTCAAAGTGGGCGACACGATTCAGGTCAAGGTATTGAAGTTTGATCGCGAACGCGAGCGCGTCTCCCTGGGTTACAAACAACTGCTGCCGGATCCGTGGTCGAGCGTCGAAGAGCGCTTCCCGGTCGGCACGAGAGTAAGCGGGCGGGTCGCGAGCGTGGCCGACTACGGCGCGTTCGTAGAGCTCGAGCCCGGCGTTGAAGGACTGGTCCACGTTTCGGAAATGAGCTGGTCCAAGCGCGTGAAGCATCCGAGCAAGGTCGTCAATCCCACCGATCTGGTGGAAGTCGAAGTGCTGAGCGTCGATCCCAAGGCACGCCGCATCAGTCTCGGCATGAAGCAGGTGCAGGAGAACCCGTGGCAGACGCTGCACGAGCGCTATCACGTGGGCACGCGCGTTCACGGGCGCGTTAGAAACCTGACCGACTTCGGCGCGTTTATCGAGATCGAAGACGGAGTGGACGGACTGGTTCACGTTTCAGACATCTCCTGGTCACGCCGGATCAAGCATCCGAGCGAAGTGCTGAAGAAGGGACAGGAGATCGACGCCGTCATCACCAGTATCGACAGCGAGAACCGTCGTTTGTCGTTGTCCATTAAGGATCTGGAGCCAAACGCCTGGGAGAAGTTCACCAACGAACACAAACCGGGCGACGTCGTTCGCGGCAAGGTCGCGCGCTTTGCAAACTTCGGCGCCTTCGTCGAGCTCGACGACAATCTCGAGGGTCTTTGCCATATTTCAGAGCTTTCCGAGGAGCGCGTCGCGAAACCCGAAGACGTGGTTCAACTGGGACAGGAGCTCGATTTCAAGATCCTGCGCATCGATCCGGACACCAAGAAGATTGGGCTTTCGGCGCGCGCAGTGGGCAAGGACGAACCGATCGTCGATACGAAGATCTATTCTTCGGAAGCCGGCGGCGGCATGGCCTCGCTGGGCGAGCTGGCTGACTTCGGTCTGAGCAAAGCCGAGACTGGCGACGAATAGTTCCGGCCCCACCCATCACAGTCTTCCGTTCTGTTGGACAGTCTTGCCCGACTAGTTCTTTTTCTGATAGTGTACGGTTAACGTAACCTCGCTATTATCAAGACGTTAATTTAAAAACTCGATTTCAGAACTAGAGGTGAGGCATGACTAAAGCAGAACTCGTCGAAGACGTAGCGAGAGCGGCTGAACTGACCAAGAAGGACGCCGAACGTTTAGTCGAAATTGTTTTTGAAAGCATCATTGAGACTTTGAACCAGGGCGAGAAGATCGAATTGCGCGGCTTTGGCAGCTTCCGCGTGCGTGAGCGCGGCGCGCGCCGCGGACGAAACCCCAAGACCGGCGATCCGGTCAGCATTCCCGCGAAGCGTGTGCCTTACTTCAAACCCGGTAAAGAACTGAAAGAACTGATCAACGACGACAACGCAGCCGCGCAGGCTTCACAAGCCTCCTCATCACGCAACCTCACGGACGAGACTCGCCGGCCTCCTATCCTTTAGTTCAACCAGCGCGAGGTAATTCGATTTGCAGAGATTGTGGAGTCCCTGGCGTTCAAAATACATCGCGTCAGGAGTCGATTCACAAGCGGAGGGTTGCGTCTTCTGTCGCATCGCCGCGAGTCCCGATCAGGATGAGACCAACTTCGTGCTGCATCGCGGTGAGCATGCGTTTGTCGTGCTCAACCTCTATCCCTACATCACCGGCCACCTGATGATCGTGCCTTACCTGCACACGAGCGAGCTTGATGCGCTTGCGAAAGAGATCTCCGATGAGATGATGGACCTGGCGAAGCGGGCGCAAACAGCACTGCGCGCGGTTTATTCGCCGTCGGGCTTCAACATGGGCATGAATCTCGGTTCCGCGGCGGGAGCGGGCATCGCGGATCACCTGCACATTCACATGCTGCCGCGTTGGTCCGGGGATACGAACTTTATGACTACGGTCGGCGAGTCGCGCGTGATTCCGGAAGCACTCGAAGCGACCTACGCCAGGCTGCGGGATCGTTTCTGACCAACCTTTAACGTTTGCCGACTCTGCGCGGCAGCGCCTCGTCCTCGACTTCACCGCCACGACTAATCGGAACTTCGGAAGGTTTGCTGTAACTGACGCCGCGTTCTTCGCTGTCGATGTCGGCGGCGGGCAAGGGACCGGTAATTGCGGGCGGATTGAAACCGGGATAATCGATACGCGCGTGGTAGATCGCGGTGAGCGCGCTGATCATTGCTTCGCGAATCGTCGTGAGCTCCTGCAACGTGATGTCACACTGATCGAGCTGGCCGTCGCTGATGATCGCGTCGACGATCTTCTGGACGATTGCCCTGATGTTTTCCGGATCGGGACGCGCCAGCGATCTCGCGGCGGCTTCGCACGAATCCGCGAGCATCATGATGGCGGCTTCCTTAAACTGCGGCTTGGGTCCGGGATAACGGAAGTCAGTCTCGTCTATCGTTTCGTTTGGCTTTGCCTGCGCCTGGGCTTTGCGCAGGAAGTAGTGCAGCGTTCTCGTGCCGTGATGTTGCGGAATGAAGTCGGCGATCTTCTGTGGCAGACCGATCTCTTTCGCCAAACGCGAGCCGTAGGTCACGTGACTCGTGATGATCTTCGCGCTTTGATAAGGCCGCAACCGATCGTGTGGATTGTCTCCCTGCTGGTTCTCGACGAAGTACTCGGGCGCGGCGAGCTTGCCGATGTCGTGATACAACGCGCCGATGCGCGCGAGCAGCGGGTTTCCGCCGACCGCGCGGCAAGCATCTTCTGCGAGCTGCCCGACCGCGTGAGAGTGCTGGTTCGTTCCGGGAGCACGCAACGCGAGCTGACCAAGCACGGGCAGATCCGCGTTGGAGAGCTCGAGCAACTTGACGTCGGTCAGGATGCCGAAGAGCGACTCGTTTATCGGTAATCCGCCCGCCGCAAACACCGCGGTGAGCAGCCCACTGGCCATGCCGCAGCCCACCGCCATCAGAAGCGTTCTGAACGTCAATGGCTGTCCGGAATAAGCGATCAGCGCCACGGCCATGATCACGTTGACTCCGCCTACGAGCAGGCCGGCCAGCGTCACCGATTGGCGTTCGCGATAACGGCCGATGCCGTAGATCGCCGCGGAACACGAAACCATCGCAAACAACGCCTTCTGCATGCCGCCGGGCGCGAGCATTCCGGCAAACAGCGCGGTGATGATGCCGACCAGAAAAGCGAGTTGCGTATCGACCAGCATCGCGACGAGCAGGGCAGCGGCGGCAAAGGGAATCGCGAAGTTCCAGATCGTCGGATCGTTGAACGGCGCCTGCATTCGCGCCGCGACGCTATCGCCAAACGTGAAACCGACCTTCATCAACGCGGTTTGCACGAGGATGGCTGAACCGACGAGGGCAAACGCCTTCTGCTTGCTGATGCTGAGGGCGCTTTCGCGACGGTGTTCGGCAAATTTCCACGCCGCCCAATAGACGGCTATCACCACGATCAGCAGGCCGAGGAAATTGGGCCAACCGCGGCTGATACGACCGACGCTATTGATCACGTTGATCTGCGAAAGGATTGCCGGTGTGATCGTGTCGCCTTCGCGCGCCACCACCTGGTTCCGCTTCAACGCGATCACGACCGGCTTCACCTGATTTGCTTCCGTTTCGCGCGCGGTGGCGGTAGCAGTTTGATCGAGCGCTACGTTCGGACGAATCATCGGCGTGAGGGCGGTAGTCAAGGCGCTTTTTTGTTCGGGCGTCCAGCCTTGCAGATTAAGGATTCTCAACGCCAGATCCTGGCGCGCACGCGACAGGGCCATCATGCGCGTTCGCGGCGCGGGCACGATCAATGGCGCCGCCGGACTGCGCACGTCGACGAGCACGATCTCCTGTTTCAAGCGCTCGGCATCGTTATCGTCGTAGATGTACCCGTTTGCGATTTCGCGCAGGATTGAAGCGAGCCGGTCGAGTTGGCTTTCAGTGTGGGTGTTCTTGTCGGGCGCGATCTGTTTCTGCAGTGATTCCCAATCCGCGCGCAGAGTTTGCACCGACGTTTCAGCGCGGGTCGAGTCGAAATTAAACGTCGGGCGCGTGGCTTCGCGGGCGGCGGTTTTTCTTCGTTCCGTCTCTGCCTCGTCGACGGCGTTGATGTCCGCGGGCGCGACGATATCGCGTGCGAGCACTTCACCTTCTTTGTAACTCTGATTAAAAGTCGAGGAGTAATCGGTGATTAGCAGGAGCGTGGTGAGCGTGACGAGGATGCCGCAGCCGATCAGGAAACGCGTTCGCGGCTGCAAGACCATGAACGGGCTAATCGCATAGGCTAGTAGCTTGTCACGCGCTTGACTAAACGGAGTTTTGAATCGTGGGCGAAGTCCCATTATGCGATGCGCGACAACGCGGCGCTTAGATTTCGCGCCAGCACGGCGCCTGCCTCTTGGAGTAGCCCGCCGAGACTGTCGGGTTTGATTGCCGAGATCACTACGATACTGCTGTTGTCGAGTTGCCGCGCCTGGCGCACAGCCGTTTCGACTGCTTCCGGTTCCAGGAGATCGGCCTTGTTAAGCGCGAGAATGGACGGAATGTCCGCCAGTTTCAACTCTGACAAGATTCTTTTCACCGATTGCACCTGCTGCACCCAGCGCGGATTGGAGACGTCGACAGCGTGAATGAGCAGGCTGCTGTCGCTGATCTCTTCCAACGTCGCGCGAAAAGCGGAAAGCAAATCCGGTGGCAGGGCGCGAATAAAACCGACGGTGTCGTTGATGATGACTTCCTGTTCGCGCGGCAGCCGCAGCCGACGCGAAGTCGGATCGAGCGTGGCGAACATGCGTTGCTCGGCGTGCACTGTGCTCTTCGTGAGCGCATTCAACAAGGTCGACTTGCCGGCGTTTGTGTAACCGACGATCGAGATCACCGGTAGCTGCTGGCGCGTGCGGCCTTTGCGTCGTTCCTGCCGTCGCTGTCGTTGCGCTTCGATCTCTTTCTCCAGACGATTGATGCGATCGCGAACGCGACGGCGATCGGTCTCGAGTTTTGTTTCGCCGGGACCGCGTCCGCCGATACCGCCTGCGAGCCGCGAAAACGCGGAGTCCTGACCGGCAATCAGTCGAGGAAGGAGGTATTTCAACTGCGCGAGCTCGACCTGGATCTTGCCTTCTTTCGACTGCGCGCGTTGCGCGAAGATGTCGAGTATCAGTTGCGAGCGATCGATCACTTTCAAATCGGTCGCTTC
>Ga0105248_10006657_pt1 | contig 12676 bp, 5 predicted proteins | sample KBSS34metaG_FD_81524 | JGI IMG/M metagenome (GOLD analysis project Ga0105248, IMG submission 81524) | Switchgrass rhizosphere microbial communities from Kellogg Biological Station, Michigan, USA - KBS S3-4 metaG | ecosystem: Host-associated > Plants > Roots > Rhizosphere > Soil | place... | reverse complement strand
GCGGTGGACGCGTAGATGCCGTCGGCATTCACGGCCGCCAGATACCGGCCATAGCTGACCTTGACCGACGTTTTGCCGTCGCCGCGCAGGTCGTAGGCCGCGCCGACTCTCGGACTGAGATCGAGGAAGCCCTTCACGATCTCTGTTTCCGGGTAGAGAATCTCCTGCGGCACGAACGACTGCTGAAACAGCTTCTGTTCCGGCGCGTAACTGTGGGCGTAGTCGAGCCGCAGGCCGCCGTGCACGGTCAGCCGGCCGAACGTGGAACTGTCCTGCACGTACATGGCTTGCTGCGGCACGACGAGCTCGTAGCGCCAATTGTTGTAGCCCATGGTGAAGCGGTTCGGCACGCCGTTGTTGAACCGGAACTGGACGAAGCCATCCTGTTGGGCCGAGTACGCGCGCACCTGGTAGAAACGCTCGCCGTCGAAGCCGACCTTGAGGTTGTGGGCGCCCGTGACGTAGGACGCCGATCCGACCCAACGGACCAGCCCGCCGCGATTCACGCTGAAGTCCCGCGCGCGATAGGTCAAACCCGGAATGAGGCCGCCCTGCTCGTTGACCTGCACCAGCGCCCGCCCTTCCGGCGTCGGCGGTTCGCCGTAGAGGCTGTTCGGATAGCTGATGCCGACGTCGACCAGCAGCTTGTTCGTAAGCGGCGCTGTCCAGTTGAGCTGTTGCACCCGCCAGTAGCGCTTGATGCCGGGGATGTAACCTGGTGACGACGCCTCGGGGGCAATCGTCGAACTGTTGGTGCTGATCACGTCGCACCGCTCGCACTTGCGCTGCTCGTCCCAGAAGACCGTGAGCTTGTTGCGCTGCGACACCTGCCACGTGAAGCGCACCGAGGCGTTTCCATACCAACTGTCGTTCGTGGCCCGGCGATCGTAATCAGGATCGAACGTCCAGGCATTCGGGTTGCCGGCGTTCTTGTTGGCCCACATGTTGGTGACGTAGGACACGTCTGTCTGGTGTCTGGCGGTCGCGAAGTACCACAGCCGATCCTTTTTGATCGGGCCGCCCACGCCCAGGTTGAGCTGCGAGGTGTGGATGACCTCGTTGGGCGCCCGGATCACGCCGGCGGCCACCAGATCCTCGGTGTTGTTGCTGGCCATGGCGCCGTTGGCGCCGTCCACGTAGAACGTCCCGCCGAACGTGTTGCCGCCCGAGCGCGGGATGATGTTGACGATCGGCGATCCCACTTCGGCCTCGCCGAGGTTGCCGAAGCTCGAGATCACCATCTCCACGGCCTGGATGGTATCCGGCCGGTATTGCGACGTACCGGACGTGCCCGACCCGACGCCGACGCCGGCGACCTGCAGACGTCCCGTTTCAGGCCCGGTGACGCCCGCCGCGCCGTAGGCGGACAGGCCGGCGTTCATCGCAGGCACCAGGATCGACGCGATATTGGTGGCCGTCCGCGCGGTCGGCATGTCGGTCAGCACTTCCTTGTTGATCACCTGCGTCTGCCTCGAGCTCTGCACGTCGACAATCGGGCTTTCGGCGGAGACCGTGACGGTCTCTTCCAGCGCCCCCACGCGGAGCTCGGCGTTGACGGTGGCCATCAACGATCCCGACAGCTCGAGACCTTCCCGCTTGACGGAACTGAACCCCGGCAAGGTGAACGTCACCGTGTAGGTTCCCGTTTCCAGTTCGATGATGCGAAAGGCGCCGCTCCCATCGGTCACCGCCGCGCGCGTCTTCTCAATCAGGGCCGGGCTCGATACCTCGACCGTCACGCCCGGCAGCACGGCCCCGGACGAGTCGGTGACCACGCCTGCCACGGACGCTTTGATCGATTGCGCACCGGCCAACACGGGCGCCAGCACGACGCAGACGACGAGACTGAAGAACCTCGCGAATTCCCGAATACTGCCTGAGCTCCGCATTGACTCGCCTCCTTCAACTGGTGGTGACGACAGATCGAATCGCGTAAAAGGCTTCCGGTTTGCAGGATTCAGGAAGCGCTCGTGCGGTCTCAGTTTGCCTATCACTACCGAGCGCCCCGAGCACAGCGAGGCAAAATATCAGGACTTTCTCGGTGGCCCCGGTGATCTCGGTGGTTGACCTTGAAACTGAGACACCACAGAAGCGCTACTTCGCTGCGCGATTCCACGCCGCCTGCCACCTGGCCTTCAGCGCGGTGCGGTCGACCTCCTGGCCGCGGAGGTAGACCTTGTTGATCCGCCGCGAATTGGCGATGTTGTCGAGGGGATTGGCGTCGAGGACGATGAAATCGGCGAGCTTGCCCGCCGCCACCATGCCGGTATTGATGTGGGCGGCGTCGGCCGAATCGCGGGTCGCCGCCACGATCGCCTCAGACGGCGTCAAACCCATCAAGACCCAGTGCTCGAACTCCAACTGTCCGGCCCAGCCGATGAAGAACCGGGTCTGGCCGGTATCGCTGCCGTTGACGATCTTCATCCCCGCCGCCCGCAGCTTCAGGGCATTGTTGGCGCCCATCGTCTTGAGGTTCTGACGGGCACGCTCGACGGACTGCGGCGTGATTCTCGCCAGCTGCTCGCCGACCTGCGCCTGGATCTGCGCCGGGGAAATCGTGTCGCGGAGCAGCGGATCGTTCCAGTCCTCCCGCGTCGCGGCGCCGGTTCCGGCGCCGGGGTTGAACCACATCTTCGGCCGATCGTTCTTGGCAATCCGATCCCTGATGATCCCGAGCAGCTCGTCATCCGGGACTTCGCCCATGCGAACCGGGAGATGAAGCCAGCCCTCGACGCCGGCCTTCATCAGCAGCTTGGCGTTCGCCAGCGTGATGTTGTGGGCCGCCACGGGGACATTGAGCTTGTGCGCTTCGTCGACAATCGCCAGAAACAGCGGCGGCGTCAGCGTCTTGAGCGTGCCATTCCTATCGTCCACCCAGATCTTGATGAACTCCGGCTTGATGCGGGCGTAGTCCTGCACCGCCGCTCGAGCCTCTTCGACGGTCGTCACCTGATACGGCACGTCGGTTCTGGAAGGGTGACCCTGGGGTCCGGCGCCCGCGTAGGAAATCCCGGTTCCCGTCGTCCGAAAGAGCGCCGCGCCAGGAATGACCTCTCCCCGCACGCGCAAGGGCACGTCGCCCCATCCCGTGCGGCCGCCGTGCAGGTCCGATCGGTCCACCAGATCGCCGACGCTGACGACGGCACTGAAACCGTAGTAGGCGAGGCGCTGCAGGTGGTCGATGAGGTTCTCGCGCGTGAAGTACTCCTTGGCCATCGTGCCGTCAACGTCGTGCTGATAGCCGATATGACCGTGGAGATCCACCTTGCCGGGCATGACCGTCTTGCCCGTCAGGTCGACGCGCACGGCTCCGGCCGGGACCTGCACGTCGCCGCGCCGGCCGACGCCGGTGAACTGATCGTTCTGGACGATGAAGGCGGAGTTTTCGATGGGCGCGCTGCCATCGCCGGTGATGAGGCGCGCGCCTTCGTAGACCGTGACCCGGGCCTGGCCGTGCAGGCGCCAGGCGGGCGCCATCGCCGCGAAGAAGCAGGCCGCGACGAGTAGATGAAAGGACGTCCGCTTCACGCGACGCATGGAAGGCCTCCGTCGAAAATAATCTGTAAGGACAGATGGAGGGCTCACTCTATACCCTGAGCGGAGGGGGCCGTCAACCTTGAGTGCCGATGCGTGGGCGCAATTTCTAGCAGCCGAGAAGGCACGAAGGCACGAAGAGATCCGTGTCTTTCAGGCCTTCGTGCTTCGTGCCTTCGTGGCTACCACCCTGCAAAACGATGCGCACGCGTGACGAGAGTGGGCGTGGCTACGCCGGACGTCGCTCGCGCATTGTTTGCTGGCCGGGGTTTCGCCGCTCGCAGGCTTCATCGTTCCGAGACCGGCTCGCAAAGGCGTCGGCGAGGAACAAGTCGGCCATCAGACGAACCGTGGTGAGCGCTGAGTGCGGTCGCGCTTCGACGCGGACATGTCCCCGTGCGACGGCCTCGCAGATCGAGTCGGGATCCCGCTGCGCATCGACCCGGGAGTAGGTCGTGCCCAGTTGCATCAGCCGATGAACGTCGCCGTTGCCGACGATCGGCTTGTCGTGCAGCCGGGCCCATCGCTCGGCGGGGCGGTTGAAGTTCACCGCGGCCGTGAACATCCCGTTGTACTCGACGGCATCGAACAGATCGGCATGACCGTGGATGACGTGGCGGAGGCAGCTCGCGGCCGGAAAGAAGGGGTGGGGCGCGATCACCAGTCCCTGCTCACGCCGTTTCAACCGCGCGAGATCCTCGAAGGACCGCACCTCGTCGGCGCCCCGGCGAAAGTTGAGCAGCAGCACGTGCTTGCCCTCGATCGTCCGCTCGATGCCGCGGATCAGCACGATGCCGCGTTCCGAGGCGTACGGCATCAACGAGTCGAGCGCGAGCTGTTTATCGTGCAGTGTGACGGCCAGCGCATCGAAACCGAGCAGCACGGCGCGATCGATCAGTTCCCTGGTGGTGTACGGAATGCGGTCCTGCGGGTCATCGGCGGTGTGTGTATGGAAATCGACTTTGAGCACGCAGGTTTGCTACTCAAGACTCCTGCCGCCCGGCAGGCCTCTGGATCGCCGCGGCCTTGCTCGAACGGACCAGGAAGTCTTCCTTGGGCTTGAATAAAGTTTCACGCTGGGCAAAGAAGAGTAGGTGCGGATCGCCTCGACATCAACCCGGGTCAACCGTAAACTGTCACCTGTTTCCCGTGTCGTTCACATCTCACCAGGTGCGGACGGGGCGGTCTGCCTTGAAAACAGCGGTCACATCGCCGGTCTTCATCGAGGAGCAGGACGTCCATGAGCACAACCGTCACGAATTACGATGGCAGTCTCGTCAGCACCCCGCAGCAGCTGGTTCGCCCCAAGAGCGTCGCGGAGCTTCAGAATATTCTCAAGCAGCGGGATCGGTTTCCGAGTCCGGTACGGGCGATGGGCAGCTATCACTCGCTCACGCCCTGCGTGTCCTCGCCCGGCACGATCGTCGACATGAAAGGCCTCGACCAGGTCGTGACGATCGACGCGCAGAAGATGACGTTCACCGCGCAGGCCGGGCTCGAGATGATTGAGGCGGCCGACGCGCTCCGCAAGCAGAACCTGCAGTTCATGCTGAATATCGAAATCGGCAACATGACGCTCGGGTCGGCCGCGTGCTGCCACACCAAGGACGCCCTCGACGGCGTCGGCTTCGGCCAGGTCAATTCGTTCGTGACCGGCGTCAAGTGGGTAAGCCCGGCCGGCACCCTCGAGGAAGCGTCAGAGGACAAGAATCCCGAATTGCTGCCGCTCATCCGCGCCAGCTACGGGCTGGCCGGCATCGTCTACGAGGTGACCTTCAAGATCAAGCCGCTCGAGATCATTCGATTCAACTACGAGGTCCTCGACGTCGCCGCGGTCACGCAGGATCACGTCTCGGAGGTCATTGCCTCGAATCAGTGCATGGTGTGCTGGACGGTCGGCCACAAGCTCGTCATCCAGACGCGCAATCACGCGACCGAGCTGAAACATCACATCCTGGCCGAAGCGCGGCGCTTCGGCTGGAGCTTTCTGGGCGCCTTCGCCGGGCGCGCCATCCGCGAGCATTCCATCTCGACGGAGTTGACCAATGCCGCGGAAGACCTCGGCGCCGGCATCGAACTCGGCTTCTATCAGCTCTTGAGCGCGACCGGCGGCTTCACGCTTCACGATCCGGACAAGATGATCAACTACTCCAAGACGCCGAAGTCGGCCCGGTATGCCTTTACGTTCTGGGCGTTCCCGCGCAAGGACTGGGTGAAAAACCTGAACGACTACGTGGCGTTCGCCGATCAGTATTTCGCCCAGCACGGATTCCGCTGCAACATGCCGCTCGGTTCCTACTTCATCCGGCAGGACACCAGCTCGCTGCTGTCGTACACGCACGATGGCGACATCATCTCCCTCGATCCGATCCACGCGCCCGGCGACCGCGACCATGCGGCGTGGGACGCGTTCCTTCATGCGTTCAACGACTGGGCGCACGAGCGCGGGGGGATTCCGCTGTTGAACCAGAGCCCGTTCATCACCAAACAGCATGTGGTCGACGCCTACGGGGATCGCTGGAAGAAACTGAGCGACTGGGTCCGAACGGCCGACCCCGATGGCCGGATGGTCAGTCCGTTTTTCGCGGAGCTGCTGGCGTAGGACGCGCTCACCGGTATTTTTCGTTTCTTGTCGCGTAGGGATTAGGGATTCCCTAATCCCTGCGCGCTATGCACAACCTGAAGTCGCTCCGGGAGTCAGCATGCTTCGGCGGGTCATTTCCATGTGCGCCGCGGTTGTCGTCGCGGCGGGCGGTCTCGGTTGCGGTCCGGGTCAACCCAGGCCCGGGACCGTGCAGGACGAGGCGATGCGCGCCGGCGTCACGGCCGAGCAGCTCGTCCGGCCGACCGACGATTACTTTCACGACATGGACTACAACCTCGTCGACGGCCGGCGGCCGACCTTCAACCAGCAGGAAGTTGAAGGCCGCAACATGTGGATGGTCTGGACCGGCGGCGACGATCGGCTCTGGGACCGGCTCGCCCTCGAAAGCCTCGGCAGCTTCGATCTGCTCAAGACGATCTCGTCGCATCCCGAGCAGCCGAACTCGGCCTACGGCGTCAGCTACGGACGCCACAACCGATGGCGCTATCTCGGACTCGTGAACGAACCGTGCTTCAAGGAGGCGACCGGTCCGGATCCGAGCCACTTCGGCCTCTGGCTCGACGTCCGCGAATCCGGCTGTCCTCCGGATCCGTTTGCCAACGCCGAACGGTATCCCGGCGTCAAGATTGGCGCCCGCGGACGAACCGTCCCGGTCGGTTCCTACTACGGCGAGCCGACCGGCATCGTCGGCCTCCGGCTGTTCCCGAATCCGGACTTCGACGAACAGGCGCGCCTGCGCTGGAACTCCGAGCGCTTCTACAACGACTCGACCTACTACTTCGACCGCAATCTCGTCCGGCCCTACCGCGTCGGCATGACCTGCGGGTTCTGTCACGTCGGGCCGAATCCGATCAGGCCGCCGGCCGATCCCGAGAATCCGAAATGGGAGGAGCTCAGCGCCAACGTCGGCGCCCAGTACTTCTGGTGGGATCGCGTCTTCACCTGGCGCGGCGACAAGAACGCCGACAGCTTCGTCTACCAGGCGCTCCATATCTCCAGGCCGGGTACGCTCGACACCTCACTCGTGTCGACCGACAGCATCGGCAACCCGCGCACGATGAACGCGGTCTACAACCTGCGTCCGCGCATGCTCGAGGCGAGAAAATGGGGCCGCGAGACGATGACCGGCGGCGGTTTGAACAACAAGCAGTTCAACGACTACGTGCCGCCGAGCGATCCGTTGTCGCAGTTCTTCGCCTGGCCGAGCACGACCTGGACCCCTCGCGTGCTGAAGGACGGGTCCGATTCGGTCGGCGCGCTCGGCGCGCTGAATCGGGTCTATCTCAATATCGGGTTGTTCAGCGAGGAGTGGCTGCTTCACTTCCGTCCCCTCATCGGCGGTCAGCCCATCACGCCCATTCCGATCGCCACGGCGGAAAGGAATTCCTCGTACTGGCGGGCGACCGAGATGCAGACGCCGAACATGGCGCGCTTCTTCCTCGCCAGCACCGATCCGCACTACCTCAAGGATGCGCCGGGTGGGAACGGCCATCTCAACGACAGTGCGGCGGTGCTCGAGCGCGGCAAGACCGTCTTCGCCGAACGCTGCGCCCGCTGCCACTCGAGCAGGCTGCCGCCGCTGCCCGCCGATCTCGACCTCGAAAACGCCAACGGACCCGGCTATCTGACCGCCTGGAACGCCTACTGGAGCTGGACCAAGACCGACGTCTTCAAGGCGGCGATGCGCGACATCGTGCTCCGCGACGATTTCCTCAAGGGCAACTTCCTCTCCACGGAGTTGCGGGTGCCGATCACGCTGCTCGGCATCAACGCGTGCAGTCCGCTGGCGACCAACGCGATTCGCGGCAACGTCTGGGACAATTTCTCGTCCGAGTCGTACAAGACGCTGCCGTCGGCCGGCACGATCAAGATTCGCCATCCGGTCTCCGGCAAGGAGCTCGATTACCCGCTGCCGGCGGGCGGCCGCGGCTACATCCGACCCGCGTCGCTCGTCAGCGTCTGGTCGACCGCGCCATTCCTGCAGAACAACTCGGTCGGGCCGTTCGATTGGAGCCCGTCGGTCGATGCTCGCATGGGTTCGTTCCAGAGCTCGATCGAGCAGATGCTGTGGCCCGAGCGGCGCGACAAGGATCCGTTGTTTGCCAACGAGAATCGTCCCGGCGTTGGCGTCATTGACCGGATCACCGTCGACAGCTACCTCGAAGTGCCCGAAGGCTATATTCCCGGCCCGTTGCGCGGGCTCGTCAAGGTCTCCCGCCGGCTGTTCCCGTTCATCGGCGGCAGCGGCTACTCGGTGAAGATCGGCCCGTTCCCGAAAGGCATGCCGGTCGGGTTGATGATCAACATGGATTTGTCGGGCGACGAGCTGCCGCCGGCCGAGCGCGAGGCGCACAAGAAGAAACTGCTCACGCTCGTGACGCATGCGGCGGAGGCGCTGAAGGAAAGCAAGGACTTCGGGGCCATCTTTGCCAGCCTGGTCGACGACATGCTCGACGTCAGCAAGTGCAAGGACTTCGTCGTCAACAAGGGACACTATTTCGGGACCGATTACTTCACTGAAGAGCCGGGCCTGAGCGATGGCGACAAGCTCGCGCTCATCGCCTTCCTGAAAACGTTTTAGGAGCGTGGTCATTTCCAAGAATTCCGCCACGAAGTCGCGAAGGCACGAAGGTATCAGTAGAGGGATTTCTCTTCGTGGCTTCGTGTCTTCGTGGCAAACAATTCCGTTTTACGCCGCCAGCGCTCGAATCTCGGCTTTGAAACCCGCCGGACGGGTTTCAAGGTCCCGAACGTGAATCGCCGCGACCTCCTCAAGACGGCCGTCCTCGCCGGAGCCGCCGGCCAGCGGATCCTGGCCGATCAGGACGCCGCCCGCGATCCGGACTACGTCGTCGTGGGGTCCGGCGCCGGCGGCGGGACCGTGGCGGCCAGGCTCGCTCTCGCGGGCTATTCGGTGCTGGTCCTCGAGGCGGGCGGGGACCCGCGCTCGCCGGAACCGGCCACTTACGACGTCCCGGCGTTTCACCCGTTCGCCACCGAGGACCCGGCCATGCGCTGGGATTTCTTCGTCCGCCACTACGGCGACACGGCACGGCAGGCCCGCGATCCGAAATTCGTTCGGGCCGAGGATGGCGTCTGGTATCCGCGCGCCGGCACCCTGGGCGGGTGCACCGCGCACAACGCCATGATTCTCGTCTATCCCAGCAACTCGGACTGGGATCAGCTGGCCGATCTCACCGGCGATCCGTCATGGCGCTCACCGGCAATGTGGAAGTATTTCCAACGCATCGAGAATTGCCGGCATCGTCCGGCCGAGCGCTTCTGGGCCGCGATCGGCATCGACCCGAGCCGCCACGGCTGGTCGGGCTGGCTGCCGACCGAAAAGGCCGCGGCCGACGATGCGATTGCCGACGGGCAGATCCGCAAGGTCATCGCGCAGGCCGTGAGCAATACGCTGAAGGAGTTCGGCGCGCCGTCGCTGTCGCGGCTCGAGGCCCTCTTCGATCCGAACGATTGGCGGGTCGTCGAACGCGATGACGCCGGGGCGCACTACACGCCGCTGACCACCGACAACCACCAGCGATTCGGCGCGCGCGAGCGGCTGCTCTCGGTGGCGAAACAGTGTCCAGACCTGTTGCGAATCGAGTTGAACGCGCTCGCCACTCGCGTGCTGTTCGACGATCGCAATCGCGCGATCGGCGTCGAGTACCTGAAAGGCGAGCGGCTCTACGCCGCGCATCCCGGCGCCAGCAGCGGCGCCGGCGAGACGCGGATCGCGACGGCGCGCCGCGAGGTCATTCTCGCCGGCGGTGCGTTCAACACGCCGCAGTTGCTGATGCTGTCCGGAGTCGGCGACCCCGACGTGCTCGGCCGGTGCGGCATCCCGACGCGCGCGGCGCTGCCGGGAGTAGGGCGGAACCTGCAGGATCGCTACGAGGTGGCGGTCGTCAACCGGATGAAGAAGCCGTGGGAGGCGTTGAACGGCGCCACGTTCACGACGGCCGATCCGCAGTATCGGACGTGGGCGGCGCGACGCAAAGGCGTGTATACGACCAACGGCACGCTGCTGAGCGTGATCCAGCGATCCGCTCCGGGCAAGCCCGTGCCCGACCTGTTCTGCTACGCCCTGCTCGCCGACTTTCGCGGCTATAAACCCGGGTACTCCGAGTGCATCCGCCGTGAACACGACTACCTGAGCTGGGTGGTGCTCAAAGGCCACACCAACAATCGCGGCGGCTCGGTGCAGATCACGTCTCCAGATGCGCGCGCGCGGCCGGCGATCAATTTCCGTTATTTCGAAGAAGGGACCGATGCCGGCGGCGACGATCTACAGGCCGTCGTCGACGGCGTCAGGCTGGTCCGCCGGATGAGCGCCGGCATGAAGCCCGATCTCATCGCCCGCGAAGAAATGCCAGGTGACGAGGTGACGAGCGACCCGGATCTGAAGAAGTTCGTGCAGGATCACGCGTGGGGGCATCACGCGTCCTGCACGTGTGCGATTGGCGCGGAAGCCCGCGGCGGCGTGCTGACGAGCGATTTCAAGGTGCACCGCACCGAGCGGCTCCGCGTCGTCGACGCGTCGGTGTTTCCGCGCGTGCCGGGGCTGTTCATTGTCAGCGCGATTTATATGATCGCGGAGAAGGCGGCCGATGTGATCATCGCCGATGCGAAGGCGTCACTTCCAAGATAAGCCACGAAGACACGAAGGCACGAAGGTCTGGAGAACAAGGACTCTTCTTCGTGTCTTTTGTGTCTTCGTGGCAGATCCGGTTTTGCCACTGGGGAACCGGGCCTAGAAGTTCGCCACCATCGCCACGAACAACCGGCGCGGCGGGGCAAAGCCGTTGCCGGTGGCGAAGAATGGGTTCGGTTGCAGGTACGGGGCGAAGTATGGCGATGCCGGCACCGTGCGCAGATCCAGATACTGCTGCGCATCGGTCGATAGCTGCGTCTGGTTGTTGAACACGTTCAGCAGGCGCCCTTCGATCGAGACGCTGGCGCGGCCGCCGATCGGCAGCCGGTAGGCGCTCATCAGATCGAGGTTCGCCCACGTCGGGTTGCGGTGGCTGCCCGCCGGCTCGAGGTAGTTCAGGACGGCGCCCTCCCAGTCGCGACCGCGCGCGGCCCAGGGCGTCCCGCTCTGGACTCGGAAGTAGCCCGACACGGTCACCCTGCGGGTCGCCGAGTACGAGGTCAACACCTTGAAGACGTGCGGCCGATCTTCGAAGAGCGGCCCCTGACGGTTCGGATCCTCGACATTCGTGCCGGGTCCGTCCTGAATGAACGAGGACGTGTTGAAGACCGCGACGGTCGAGTAGTCCAGATCGAAGTTGCCTTCGAACCGGCTCCAGGTGTAGCTGATGTCTCCCATCCAGCTGTTGGCCAGCTGGCGCCGGACATCGACGGTCACGGCGCGGTAGGTGCGCCTCGCGTCGGCCGTCCGGCACGCCGCAAAGGTCACACACGGCAGGTTGACGGCCACGAACGGCCCGCTGTCGGGCGCGGTGCCGGACAGGCGCGACGGCACATCCTCGATGAAGTTGTTCATCGTCCGCGACATGAAGAAGACGTCCAGGCTGAAGGTCCTGCCGAGCGGCGTCGCATAGCCCACCAGGAGCTCGTCGGTGTAGATCGGCTTGATGTCGGGGTCGATCATCTTGCCGGTGGTCGAGGCGAGCGGCGCGCTGGTCAGCACGGTGCCGTTCAGATCGAACACCGTCTGCGTCTGGAAGATGCGGCCCGGCGCCAGACTGCGGCCGCTCGATTTCTGATCCATGTTGTAGTAGCGGCCCCAATTGGCGTAGGCCTTGTCGCCTTTGCCGACGCGCAGCTGATAGCTGAGGCCCAGTCGCGGCTGGATTTCGTCGGCGAAGCCGAAGCGCAGGAAGGTGCAGGTGTCGCCGCTGGACTCGTACACCGCCGCGCCCCCCTTCAACGTGACCGTCTGAGGACACCCGCCGCTGCCGGCGACGTGCTGCGCAAATTCGTCGCGATTCAACAGGACGCCGGCGTTCACGGTCGTTCGCCTGCCGATGTTCACCTCGTCCTGGCCAAACATCGAGTAGGTGCGTCCGCGCCCGAGTTGCGCGGCTTGAGGCGTGAAATACCGGGTGCGGAGCGCAGGCACGCCGCTCTGCGTGATGTTGGCGATGATGCCCCAGCCGTTGGCGAGGCGGTTGAAGTTCTCCTCCGCGACCTCGTAGCCCGCGCCGGCCTTCACCGCGTGACTGCTCTTGCCGACGTCGAAGAATTGCGTGAACGCGCCACGGACTTCGTGGCGGCGATAATTCTGGACACTCGTGAACTGGTTGGCGCCAATCGTTAGATTGGCCTGGTTGGGGTCGGTATACTGGCCCATCGCCGAGAGGTCGCGCGGATTGAACGCCGGCAGGTAACCCAGATCCCTGACCGGCACATCTTCGTTGTTCGAGCGCATGTACAGGTAGCGAACGTCGACCGAGCTGTGCGAGGTGGTGAAATTCGTCCACTCCGCCGTGGCGACGCCGCTGCCGTTGTCGGTGGTGGTGGCGACACTTGGCGCGTAATCCGAGGTGATGCCGGCGTTGTCGACGTGGC
>Ga0105248_10006656_pt1 | contig 12677 bp, 10 predicted proteins | sample KBSS34metaG_FD_81524 | JGI IMG/M metagenome (GOLD analysis project Ga0105248, IMG submission 81524) | Switchgrass rhizosphere microbial communities from Kellogg Biological Station, Michigan, USA - KBS S3-4 metaG | ecosystem: Host-associated > Plants > Roots > Rhizosphere > Soil | place... | reverse complement strand
GAGCGGTCACTCGCGGCGCCCCTGCTGGATGCCTGCGAGCCGGGGATGCTCCTGATGGCCGACCGGGCCTTCTACGGCTTCGACCTGTGGCGGCGCGCCGCCGGCAGCGGCGCGGACCTGCTCTGGCGGGTCAACGCGCTACTGAACCTGCCCGTCATCAAAGCCCTGCCCGACGGCTCCTACCTGTCGCTGCTGATCGATCCGAAAATCCCCGTCGCCAAACGCGGACCCCTGATAGCTGCGGCCCGCGCCGGGAACCCCCCGCCGACCAGGACAGCGCTACCGGTCCGGGTCGTCGAATACTCGATACCAGACCCAGAAACCGGCGACCCGGGCGAGCTGATCTGCCTGATCACCACGATCCTCGACCACACCGACACCGCCGCGATCGAACTCGCCGCCGCCTACCATCAACGCTGGGAAATCGAGAACACCTTCGACGAGATCAAAACCCACCAGCGAGGCGACAAACGCGTCCTGCGGTCCAAGAAGCCGGAACTCGTGAAACAGGAGATCTGGGCGCTCCTGCTCACCCACTACGCGATACGGACCCTCATGACCGAGGCCGCCGACGAAGCCGACGTCGACCCCGACCGGCTGTCGTTCATGAGAACACTGCGCATCATCCGCCGCCAGGTCACAGACCAGGCGGATTTTTCCCCCTGACAGGCTCGCCCACACCCTCGACCAGACCTACACAGAGATCCGCGAACGCCTCACCCCCGCCCGCCGTCACCGCAGCTACCCACGGGTCGTCAGGCGCACCCGCTACAACGGCTACCGCACCAAACGCCCAACCGACACCGAAACCCGCCGCCCGACGCCACCCGAGATCATCCTCGCCCGGGCCGCTTAACTAAGCGGCATTGGGTTCGAGTCCCTCCGAGCGCACTCCAAGCATCCCCAACCGGGTGGGCGACCCATCCGGGCTGGGGATGTTGTCATTTTCGATGGCGTTGACCACGTCGGAGATCGACTTCAGGTTCTCCTCGTCTAGGGTGACGGCGTACTTGAGCTGCCGGTCTCGGCTGTCGTAGACGACCTTGAGCTTGCAGACGTCGAACAGGTCGCGTAGCAGCGGTTCGGGGGCTCGTTCGAGATCTGCCCTGGTCACTGTGCCGAGGAGGTCGAGGAGCTCGGCGTCGCGGCCTGAGGTCTCGGGCGGACGAGCGCGCAGTTCGGCGAGTTCAGCGCGTTTGGCGTCTTGTTCGCGGCGCAGGTCGGCGGAACGCCTGTTGAGGTCGGCGAGGAGCTCGGGCTCCAGGTCGGTGGTCTCGATCGTGCGCACGAGCCGGGCCCGGTCCGCTACCTGATCAGGGACCGGGACACCAAGTTCTGCCGCGTTCAACGCGGTGTTCACCGCCGAGAACATCAGGACCCTGCGGACTCCCGTGCGGGCGCCGGTCGCGAACGCTCACGCGGCTCGCTGGGTCGGCACCGTCCGCCGCGAATGCCACCCAGGTACTCATCCGCAGCGAACGTCACCTGGCCGCTGTGCTCACGGACTATGTCGATCATTACAGCTGCCACCGGCCACATCGATCACTCGATCAGCAGCGACCAGACACGGCCGGCCCCCGCCACCGCAGGCCTCGACCGCAGCGATCCGACGAGATCGGCTCGGCGGCCTCGTCCACGAATACCTGCAGGCAGCCTGACCGGACCGATTCCGGGCACCCACAGGCGGGCGGTGGGGGCGTTCGATACCGGCGGACAGGGCGACGTCACGCGGGGGCGCCGAGCGGCGGGTGCTCGAGCACGCGTGGCTTGTACTCGACCAGCTGGATGCGGCCGTCGAAAGTCCGGTGCTCGATCATCTCGAGGGCGACGTCCGGGTAGCCGTCGTAGATGCGTTCTTTGCCCGTGGCCCCGGTGATCACCGGGAACATCCCGACCCGGAAGCGGTCGACGAGTCCGGCTTTTAGCAGGGACCGGCACAGGCTGAGGCTGCCGATCGTACTGAGGAGCCCCGAGCCATTCTCCTTCATAGCGCGGACCGCTTCGACGGCGTCGTCGCGGACGAGCTTGGAGTTGGCCCACGCCAGTGGCTCCTCGAGCGAGGAGGAGAACACCACCTTGGACGCTTGCGTGAGCGTGTCGACGGACGCCTCTTCCTCGGCCCTGAACTCGTCTTGGCCATTCGGGACCTCGCCCGCGGCGAAGCCCGACATCAGGCGGTAGGTGTGCGCTCCCATCAGGTAGGTGACCTCGGGCTGTTCACCGAGCCAAGCGAGGTACTCCGGGCCCTCGAGGCCCCAGAACCCGGGCCAGCCCTCTCCCGATGCGTAGCCGTCGAGGGAGGTGATGAAGTCGACGAGAAGCTCTGCCATGGTGGTGTCCTTCCCAGGGTGGTACGAGCTTGGACCGGCCGGGAGCTACGAACTCATCGGCCGCGCTGTGGGGTAACGAGGACCCATGACGCTGCCGCCGATCGTCCCGTTCCTTGCCGACAACGGTCAGCGCTCCATCGCTGGCCTCGGCGCCTTCCTCGACTGCGCTTCCAGGCGTTGGGCTGGCCGGCGGCCCTGTGCGGTGCAAGTGGACGGCCAGGGGCGCTGAGCTGGGCGAACAGCGGTCAAGGATCATGGCGGCCATGGTGGCGACGGTCGTGTTCCTGCTGATCCGTAGGCTGCTCGGTGCGGCCGGTCTCGGTGGCCGGTTCGAGGAGAGGGACGTCGAGATCGCCGTCCTTCGTCACCGCTGCCGGTGCTGCGTCGCCAGGTCGCCCGGCCGCGCTAGGCCCGTCTTCCGCACATGGGGATTCGATGCCCCGACCGATGCCTTTTTCGATCAGCGGGAGGGGTTCGCATCGACTACTCGCACCCACTGTGATCGGTCGAGTGGAATTCTGTCAGATTTCACCCGCCAGGTGCCCATGGGACGGGCGGTGGTCCGACAAAAGATCACTCGCCGTGCCCATAGCGTTGCACGTGCGGAGAACGGGTCTAGGTAGGGTCCGAGGATCGCGCGGCCGGATCTTCCGCCAACAGATCTTCTGGCTTCCGGCATCGACGATCAACTACACCGCATGGCCCTGCCCGAGGCCGCGTAACCGCCTCCTCTGCCACGCGAGGCGGGAGGATCAGACCGAGGTGCGTCCCGGCCGGACGGTAAGTGTCACGGGGAGACGGCACCCACCGCGAAGTCGAACGCCTCCGCGGAGCCGAGGTTTCGCTCCAGGGCCTCCATGACCTTGCGTGGGTTGTCGTACGGGCCGGGCACGTAGAACGGCTTGCCGTCACATCCGAAGGTGATCGCCGCCGGACCCTTCCAAGGGCCGAGATGGCCCGCTGCCGGCGCAAGGTCGGGATGCGGCTCGAAACCAAGGCCGCGGGCGTACTCGACGCCCCCAAACACCAGGTCAGCGGCCAGTTCGACCGGCGCATCCTGCCAACCGGACGCGAAACTATCGAAGTAGCTCGGCCGGAATCCGGACAGCTCGGTGTCGGTCATGATCTTCGGGCCAAGCGCGTTCTTGACGCCCAGGCAGTAGACGTCCACCAGGTAGCCACACACGGAGACCCGGTCATAGCGGTGCCTACGGGCGACAAGGATGCCCACCAGGCCCCCGTGCGAGCCCGCGACGGACGCCTCGTCGACCCAGCCCCGTGATGGGTCGACGCCGAGGCCCGCGCTCCAACCGGCGTTGACCCAGCAGCCGACGACCGCGGGTTGGCCCTCGGCCGCTTTGGCCTCGGCCGCCACGGCACGCACCAGCGGCGCGACCACCGACGGCGCCACCCCCAGTGCGCGGGCGATCTGCTTCGGCGACTTCCCCTCGCCGCGTAGCCGCGACACCCGCACAAGAAGATCGTCATCTCTCATGGTCAACGATCGTAACGAGACCGGCGAAACCACCTGGCCGCCCCGCGCGCTGGCCCTCGCGGGGATTACGACCAGATGGCACGCCGGAGCCAGCACAGACCGTTGCGCTGCTTCCGTCCGGCAGCCGGAGAGAATATGAGGGCGTGAACGTCGGCGAGGTGCCGCAGGTCAGCCAGGTGGTCCGGTTCGTGGGACCACCGCCGCCGACTTCAACCCCGCGTTCCTCGACCTTGCCCAGGTCAATGCCAGGCTTGCCGCCGTCAGCCTGCGCCCTACCAGCTGAACCGCCCCACACGGTCGTCCAGCTGGTCCGATGCTGGTGACCGAGCCGCGAAGCCGCGACCACCTCACCTGCCGCGACGATGGACGACGACCCCGTGTGTGCGCCACTCGATGGCCGTCGGGATACTCGGCGCACTGGCAGACACAGGGAGCTGGCGGTGGGAAACCGCGAACGGCGGAAGGCAAAGCAGAAGGCCCGCGCGAGCCGCGTCCACGCGCGGACCAGCGTGCCTGGAGACGGGCTGTTCCAGCAGCAGCGCGACCGGCGAGAGCTCGTGCGGGAGGCCACCGACCTGCTGGTCGCCGCCGCGCTGAACGCCCACCTCGACCGAGATGAGGCGGCGCTGGCGGCGCACGTGGAATCGCTGGCCGCGGCGCCGGACGGGTTTGCGGGGCGACGAGTCGTCAACCAATCGCTGGTCGGATGGTTCGACCGCATCGTCGAGGCGGTCTGGCGGCGTGGCTGGGAGCCAGCCGACGTACACCGGATCGTGAACCGCCGAACTGGTCAGCGGCAGGCGCGCCTCGCGGTCGACGCCATAGCCGGCCAGATGCGCCGGTACGCGGAGCCCACCGTCGACGAACGGTGGAGGGCCCAGCTCCAAGCCCTCGGTGCCACCGTGTGGTGGGACCGCGACGACAACTGGTTGGACGCCTCGGGCGACCGGGAGGGCCAGGACCGGGCCAGCACACTCACCGACGCGATCGAGCTGCTTAACCTGCTGCACACGCTGCCCACGATCGAGTCCCTGTGCCCGCCACCGGGGACCGCGCAGCGCGATGCCCACAGGCATGGCGGTGCCCGGGCCGGCCGAGGCGCCGACCCGCGCATCCTCGACAAGGTCCGCGCCCTCCTCGCGAAGGCCGAGTCGACCGGGTTCACCGACGAGGCCGAAGCGCTGACCGCCAAGGCACAGCAGCTCATGGCACGGCACAGCATCGACGAGGCGCTGCTCGCGGCCCGCGAAGGAACCAGCGAGAAACCGACGGGCCGCCGGATCGGCGTCGACAACCCCTACGAAGCGACCAAGGCCATGTTGCTCGACGTGGTCGCCCAGGCGAACCGATGCCGCTCGGTGTGGTCGAAAGCCCTCGGATTCGCGACAGTGATCGGTTTCCAGCCCGACCTCGAGGCTGCTGAGCTGCTCTACACCTCCCTGCTGGTCCAGGCGACCAGCGCGATGACACAGGCCGGATCCCGCCAAGACCAGCACGGGCGGTCGCGCACTAGATCGTTCCGCCAGTCGTTCCTCACCTCGTTCGCGAACAGGATCGGCGAGCGCCTCACGGAGGCGACGGACCTGGCGAGCAAGGAGGCCGAGGCGGAAGTGGGTGAGAACCGGCTGCTGCCCGTGCTCGCCGTGCGCAAGGACTCCGTCCAGGAGGCCACCGAGACGATGTTCCCGGAACTCGCCTCCCAGGCGGTGAGCGCCACCGACGGCGAGGGCTGGGCGGCTGGCCGCGCCGCCGCCGACCTCGCGGCGCTGCACGCCCGCACCGAACTGAATCCCCGCGTAGCCGCCAACCCGGTCTGACCGGACAGGTTGGGGATCATCACCATGGCTATCGATCCCCAGCACGGTTGGGCATCGTCGCCTGCACCCGCGAGGGCCGGGCCGCCGCAGTATGCGCCGAACCCGGCGGCTGCGCCGCCCACCCTGTCAGCCGCGGCCGTCAGCGGACGCTCACCGAAGATCCAGATCGAACCACGGAACAGAAGGTTCGTTGCCGCGACTAACCCACGCCTCCGATTTCGGCCAGCGGCGTCACGATCCCCCGCAATGGCGTAGTGCCGAAAACTGGCCTTGACCTGCGACAACTGACTTTGCGGTACGCCGTGGACGTCTGGCTGGGCGCGGCGTCACATCGTGAGAGGTGTCTGCCGTGGGGGCCAAGCTCGCAATCGGCGTCGCGTTCCCGACCTCCTCTTGATCGACGCGGGTGGGGGAGGGCATGGTCGTAGACATCAAGGCACCCGAGCGGATGGAAGATCCGCGACGCGCGACGAAGCGCCGGTCCGTGTGTTCAGAAGACGCGGTGAAGGCTTCTGGTGCCACGGTGGTGGCGCCAGCGTTCTGTGGCCGCTCGTTTCCCCGCCGTGTCGAGCAGACAAGGGGGTGGCCGGACCGCTGAGGTCCTCCTCAGCCTGCGAAGGGAGCAGCCGATGCGGGTCCTGTTCACCGCCTGTCCCTTCTTCGGCCACGTCAACACCGTGCTTCCACTCGCGCTGGCCGCGCGGCGTGCCGGGCACGAGGTTGCCGTCGCCACGGGCGCCGACTTCGGGGAACACATCACACGTCGCGGTCTGACGGCCTGGTCGGTCGGGCCCACGTCCGCCGAGGCGGGGACACCCAGCTCGCCGGCGTATTTCTGGCACACCGCCAGCCAGCGCGCCGTCGACCTGCTCCCCTTGGCCGCCGCGTGGGGCCCGGACCTCGTCGTGTCCGAGGAACTGGAGTTCGCCGGGGCCATCGCCGCGGCTCGCGGCGACTCCCGTCACGTCGTGCACGGGCTGGGAATCGCCGCGGCCGGCGACTGGGAGATGTTCGCCGCGAGCGTCGACGAGCTCGGGAGGCAGTGGGACGTGCCTGACCTCGCCGACGCACATCGCGGCGCGGTCTACCTGTCCATCTGTCCACCGACCCTGCAGCCACCGACCAGGCCGGAACGCGGGGCGTCGGAGCGCGGGGTGTCGGAGCGTAGGGTGCAGCCGCTGCGCCCCGGTCTCGGCGAGCCCGCGCCGGGCGAGCGGCTACCCGAGGCGCTCATGGCGCTGCCGTACGAGCGCACCATGCACCTCACCCTGGGCACGGTGTTCCACCAGCGTCGACCCGGAGTGCTGGAGGCAGCCATCGCCGGGCTGCGCGAGCTGCCGGTCAACCTCGTCGTCACCGTCGGCCCCGACGTGGCTCCCGATCGTTTCGGCTCACAGCCGCCGCACGTCCTCGTCGAACGTTACCTCCCGCATGCACTCCTGCTGCCCCGCTGCGACCTCGTCGTCTCCCAGGGCGGCGCCGGGATCCTGCTCGGCACGCTGGCACACGGCCTGCCCCAGCTCGTGCTGCCCCAGGGCGCCGACCAGTTCGACAACGGCGCGGCCGCACAGCGGGCGGGCGTCGCGCTCATGCTCGACGACTCTGTGGTGACCCCGCTCGCGATCACCGAGGCAGTAGGCCAGCTGCTCGGCGACCCGCGGTACGGGGCGGCGGCCCGCGTCGTGCAGAAGGAGATCGACACGATGCCAGGCGCGGACGACGTGCTCAGGTCGATGATCGCAGGCCCCGCGCCGAGGGCCTCTCGTTCCGCCTGGTAGGGAAATGACGAACCAGTGAGATACCTACCACCGACAGACCCGCGAGAACAGCCGTGGAAGCGCTGGTCAGCGAGGGCCACAACGACATGCCGTCTAGTTTGAGCACGGGCCGGAACTGCTCGACCAGCTCCGGCCCGGCGACGCATTGCTCTTGCTTTCTCGTGCTCGACGGCAGTTAGTTTCGAACTGACTGCGGCCGGACGTTCTGCGCCGAAGACTTATTGAGCTTCACGCCCATACAGCCCCCCATCGACCTGTCGCCGACAGGACGGGGGCGAGATCGGCTCCCACGGGGGTAAGGGAGTACCAGACCTCGACGGGCCGATCCGACGACACGGAGCGCCGCACGAGCGACGCGCTCGCGAGCTCGCGCAGGCGCAGCGTCAGCATCGCGTCCGTTGATCTCGGGGACGACCGCGCGCACCGCGTGGAAGCGCAGGGGTCCCTCCAACAGGCCGTGCAGGATCACTCCCTTCCACCTGCGTCCGATCAGCTCGATGGCGCCGTGAAAAGAAGACGGCGTGATGACGCTCTACCTCGTTTGGGAGGACTACCGGTTACGACAGGAACGGCGGAAGGCCGCGCGGGCGGCCTATAGTGCCAGTTTGTCCAGCCAGTTGCCGAGCGTGGCTAACCGCCAGTAGCACATTGAGCAACGCTGCACCCCTGCGCTGGACCGAACCGAGGTGGCGAGCCAAGAGGGGCCTGACGCCCAAGTGCGATGCGGGCCGGGCTTCAACCCTGCCGTCAGCCATGGAGAGGCCCAGTCATCACGCCGGGGCGCGCAGTCAGCGGGGACATCGGACCGTCGCCGAGCGGCGATCGCGAAAGCGGCAGGGTTCAAACAATAGCCCGCCACCAGTCACCTGAAATGCGCAGTTTCTTGCCTTCATCCCCGATAAGTCGGCTGCGACGGCCTGGCCGTGTGCCGTCGGACCGCAGACAGCAAGGCGAGGTTTCGTCCACCATCGTGTGGGCTCCCCGCTCACCGTCTGTTGCTCTGACCGTGGGAAGGTCCCAGTCCGCGGGCCCACTGGGCGAGTGTTGGGTTTCGTCCGATAGCGTCACCCAGCGCGGGCGGTTGGCTGCTTCGACGGACTTTTGCCGATACTGTCGACGCGTTCCGCTTGCCCATCGCGGTCACGGGGACCGGTCGGGCCTGACGCTCGGACAGGGGGACGATGACGAACTGGGACTTCACGTCCGTCGCACCCGAGGACACAGCGGGCAGCCAGCCCGCGGACCTACGTACGGACCAGCCGACACCGGCACGCATGTACGACTACTTCCTCGGCGGCAAGGACAACTTCCAGGTCGATCGGGAGGCCGCCGCCAAGGTCGACGCCGCGCTCGGCCGGACGGTGACCCACGACGTCGTCTGGGAGAACCGACGATTCCTGCAACGGGCGACCCGGTGGCTCGCTGGCGCGGGCATCGACCAGTTCCTCGACATCGGTACCGGCCTGCCCACTCAGGGCAACGTCCACGAGATCGCTCAGGAGGTCGTCACCGCTCCGCACGTGGTCTACGTCGACAACGACCCGATCGTTCTGGCCCATGGGCGCGCGCTGCTCGCCGACGACCACACCACCACGATCATCACCGCGGACGCGCGGGACCCGGCGGCAATCCTCAGCCATCCGGACACGACCGCGCTGCTCGACTTCTCCCGGCCCGTCGCGGTGCTCCTGGTAGCCCTGTTCCACTTCATCCAGGACAGCGAGGACCCGGCCGGTCTGCTCGCCCAGTTCCTGGACGCGGTCCCTGCCGGCTCCTACCTGGTGCTGTCCCACCTGACGACCGACGGGCCGCCGGCCGAGGGCGTCGCCCGCACCGAGGCGGCCTACCGCAGTGCCACCTCGCCCATGACGTTCCGGCCGCTTGCCACGATCGCGAGCTTCTTCGACGGCCTGGAACTCGTCGAGCCCGGCCTCGTCCGGCCCTGGCAGTGGCACCCCGGCGACGACCAGAGCCCCCGCACCGAGTGGCTGTACGGCGGAGTCGCCCGCAAGCCCTGATCCGAACCCCCAGCCCCCCATGGGGGTTCTTGGGCTTTCTTTCCGGACTTCACGCGACGGGTCACGGCAGCATGCTGGCCGCGTGGTCGGCGCCTGGCCGTGGCCGAGGTGATGGCCGCTGTTGGCGCGATCCCGCCGGCCACGCGGAGACCGGCCCTGCCGTGTGGCAGCAGTCCCGGGTCGGTGCTGTTGTCAGCGTCGATCTATTCACACCAGAGGCAACGTCTGGGCTGGATCATCGCGCTCGCAGCTCGCCCAGCGCCCTGAGCACACTGCCGCTAGCCTGGCTCTCGGGCTCATTAAGAGCAACCTCGTGGGCTCGTCACCGAGGTGCTGCCCAACCCGGAGCAGGTTGTCGTCGTGGTCGGGGACTCCAGCGGTATCGGGCGCGCGAGCGCGCTTGCCTTCGCCGGCCACGGCGCGGGTCGTCTGCGCGGCCCGGGGGACCGCGGCGCTGGACAGTCTGGTCGCTGAGATCGGCGAGCGGTTCGGGGCCGGCCGCGCGCTCGCCGTGACCACCGACGTCGCCGATCCCGGTTCCGTGCGGGCGCTCGCGGCCACCGCGCAGGGGCGTTTCGGCCGGATCGACACCTGGGTGAATGCCGCGGCGGTGAGCGTCTGGGCACGGACGGAGGACGTCACCGATGCCGAGTTCGACCAGGTTTGTTCGATCTTCGTCGCCGACGGTGTTTCGCCGCGCCGGGAGGCGATCCCGGCCGTCTGTTCCCACGCTGGGTGTCAAAGCGGCTACGTATTCGGATCGTCGCCTAGACGGCCGCCGGCGGTAGGACTAGGCCTACGAGTTGTCCCAGCTCACCCCGGGTGGAACGTCCCACCAGCGCGGGCGGGCGGTGCCCGGCGGGCTATCCCCGCCAGGTCGGCTCGCCGGCACGGAAAGGGAAGGGCGTATGCCAGACCTCGCCAAGGTGCTCAAGGCCGACGGGCCGGCCGCGCTGATACTGATCCGGCTGCTCGTCGGAGCGGTCTTTCTGTCCGAGGGCGTCCAGAAGTTCCTGTTTCCGGGCAAGCTCGGTCCGGGCCGCTTCGACAAGATCGGCATCCCCGCGTCCAGCTTCTTCGCCTACCTCGACGGCGTCGTCGAAATCGTCTGCGGCAGCCTCCTGCTGGCGGGACTGCTGACCCGGCTGGCGTGCGCCCCGCTGCTCGTCGACATCGGCCTTGCAATCATCCTGACCAAGCTGCGAGAACTGCAGGCCGGCGGCTTCCTCGGCGTCTCCGGCTTCTGGGGCATGGCCCACGACGCACGCACCGACTGGTCCATGCTTCTTGGCCTGATCTTCCTCCTGGTCGTCGGTCCGGGACGCTGGTCCCTCGACGCCCTGCTTGTCGGACCTGGACGGACGCAGCCACGGGCACCGCGGGGAGTGCGGTCGCACCGGCTGTGGGGTCCGGGGCGGGACCCGGCCGGCCGGGATCGCGCCCGCAGCAAGGAGCAAGCATGATCACGTCCTGGTAGGACCCCAGTGCGGTGATGTGGCTCTGGACGGGAAGCAATCCCGCGGGACCGCCCACCGTGGGCTGCGGACAGTAGTTCAAGCGGGCTCGGCGTTGCCAGCCGGAGGCCGGCAACGCCGAGCGGTCTTCGGTCAGATCGTCGTCAGCAGGCCGTTCATTGCGGTGATCTCGGCGGTCTGGCTAGTCCTGATGCTGGTCGCGAGCTGCCTGGCGGGGCCGTACTGACCGTCGCGTTCCTCGGCGGTCGCCATCGTCACGGCACCCTTGTGGTGGGCGATCATCATCGTCAGGAACATCCGGTCGAAGTCGCGCCCGGACGCGGCGGCCAGCATCGCCATGTCCTCGTCGCTCATCATCCCGCCCATCGCCGGGCCACTCGTCGTCGGCGGGGTCGCGGTCGCCATCGGCATGCCGCTCATGTTCGTGCCACCGCTCATCGGCGTCCCAGTGTGCATGGGCATGGCCGAGTGCGTGGGCATGGCGGACGCGGTGCCAACGTGCATTCCGCCCATCCCGCTTTCGGAGCTGGGAGCGGTGGTCGGCTCGTGCCAGCTGTCGAGCCAGCCGGTCATGGTCGTGATCTCCGGGCCCTGGGCCTTCTCGATCCGGCCGGCCAGCTCCTTGACCTGGGGCGATGCGGCCCGGGTGGCGGCGAGGCCGGCCATCTCGATCGCCTGCCGGTGATGGGCGATCATGTTCTGGGCGAAGGTGACGTCCGCCGTGTTGTGGTCCGAGCCGGCGACGGAGGGGCCGTCGGCCTTCGCGTCGACGCTGCTACAAGCAGCCAGGGCCAAGGCCGCCAATACGCCGGCAAAGATCGCAGAAAGTCGCTTCATGAGTCTTCTTCCTCAACGAGAGGTCTGTAAGCCGTATGGCGAGGCAGAGCACGTCGAATGCCCGCGCGGCTCGAGGAGGCGGCACGGGGCTGGGACGGGTCGGTTTACCGGCGAAGCACGCAGAGCGACGACAGCGACGGGGGTTGTGGTGGATGCAGTCGTCTGGGTGGCCTGCCCTGTCCGAGCGACGAGGCGACCGTGTCAGCCCGACGCTGCCGCACGACGCCGATCAGCCCCGCCAGTAGCAGCAGGCCTGCCAGTAGCAGCCCGGCATGGCGGAGGTCGGCGAGGCACATCGCACCGCCGTGGGCGCCGCAGCCCGCGGGCCCGCACCCGAGCCAGGACATGTCCGGTGGCATGGCGATCTGGCCGGCGTCGATCGTTGAGACGTCCGATCCGGCTGGCGCGGTCTTCGCCGTCGACGCCATCATGTCGCTGACGAGATGCGTGCCTGGATGTGTGGCCGTTGCCGTGCTAGCAGCAGGCGTGGGGCTTGGATCGGTGCACAGGCCGCCGTGCATCAGCAGGAGGCCGAGCAGTACCGCGCCGACCAGCGCGAAGGTCCGCGCCCATGCGAGGACCCGCGCGCTGGACACCTGACGGCGCAGGCTCACCACCCCGCCATTCTTACCGGCCTCCGCTCCGTCTGCCTGGCGTGGCCCGGCCAAGCGCCATCTTCGGCCTGCCTCGTTGGTCATCGTGGGGCGGGACCTTCGGAGGATCATCTGAGGGTCGATGCTGGCGCTACGATCGGTGTCGGAGGAAGGGAACCGGCCACGATGCTCGCGTCGTCAGTCACCGCGGTCCCGATGATGGCGGTACCGGAGGGCAAGGACGGCATGGCGGTGGCGGTGCTGCGGACGGCCGCCGGCCCGCTGCCGAACCCGGCCGACCGGCCGGCGGAGCTGGGCGGCCGGCTGCTGACCT
>Ga0105248_10006655_pt1 | contig 12677 bp, 12 predicted proteins | sample KBSS34metaG_FD_81524 | JGI IMG/M metagenome (GOLD analysis project Ga0105248, IMG submission 81524) | Switchgrass rhizosphere microbial communities from Kellogg Biological Station, Michigan, USA - KBS S3-4 metaG | ecosystem: Host-associated > Plants > Roots > Rhizosphere > Soil | place... | reverse complement strand
GCGACGCCGTATTGCGTGAGGCGGTCGAGCGCGCGGGAGGCGACTGGTCGATGGTGCAGCGCCAGTTGGTCGCGAATCGCGCTGCGATCGACCATGCGCTTGCCGTCAATGCGCGCGATGCGCTCGGACTCGGCCTCGCGGGCACGCCCGGCTATCTGATCGGGGGCCTGCTGGTCGAAGGCGCGCTGACCGAACGCGGCTTTCGCCGCGCCTTCGCCCGGGCGCGCGGACTTCGACCAGCTTGAAAGCGCGCCGTTCCGACATGCACCGTGAGGCGCATCTCAAATCACGTCCATGTCGCTCTTGTAATGATGCCAGGCGAAGATCGCCGCGGCGCCGCGATGCGGCCGCCAGTTCTCGGCCAGTTCGCGCGTCTGTTTCTCGCTCGGTCGCTCGGCCTGCCCGAACAGGCGCCCCACTTCGGCTTGCACCGCCAGGTCGCCCGCCGGCCAGATGTCGGGCCGTCCCTCGGCGAACAGCAGATAGATTTCCGCCGACCAGCGGCCGATGCCTTTCACACGCACCAGTGCCGCGATCGCTTCCTCGTCGTCCGCGGGGAGATGCTCGAAGTCGAGCCGCCCGCTCAATACTTCGTCGGCCAGGCTACGCGCATAGCCGATCTTCTGGCGGGAAAGTCCCGCGGCGCGCAGCGTCTCGTCGCTCGTTGCCGCGAGCGCGGTAGGGCTTTCGATGTCGCCGACGGCGGCCGCCACCTTGTTCCAGATCGACGCCGCCGCGGCGACGCTCACTTGCTGGCCTACGATCGTCCGAAGCAGCGTCGAATAGCCGCGCCCGCGCAGCCGCGGCTCGGGATAGCCGACGCGCGCGAGCGCCGCGGCGATCACCGGATCGCGTTCGGCCAGCGTATCGAGCGAAGTGCGGAGCTGCTCGGCGGTCAGGCCCAAGTGTCGCGTCCTTGAAATGCGCCGCGAGGCCCGGCATGGGCAGGCGCAGTGATGGAGGAGAATGCAATGCCCAAGCTTATCGTGATCACTCGGGATGGGGAAGAACGCGAGGTCACGGGCGAGGCGGGCCTTTCGGTGATGGAAGTGATCCGCGAGGCAGGTATCGACGAGTTGCTCGCGCTGTGCGGCGGCTGCTGCAGCTGCGCCACCTGTCACGTGCATGTCGATCCGGATTTTGCTGCCAAACTCCCCAAGATGAGCCGTGACGAGGATGACTTGCTCGACAGCTCGTCCGATCGCGGTCCCGATTCGCGGCTGTCGTGCCAGGTCCCGTTCACCGACGCGCTCGACGGCCTGCGCGTGAAGATCGCCGCCGAGGACTTCTAAGCTGTCTTTTTTGGAACTGCGCTTTTCCGCGTAGTTCCAAACAAACTTCAGCCGCGTGTCGCGACGGCGTAGAGTGCGATCGCCGCCGCGTTCGAGACGTTGAGGCTCTCGACGCGGTGGCTGATCGGCAATTTGGCGAGTTCGTCGCAATGTGCTTCGGTGTTCTGCCGCATGCCTTCGCCTTCCGCGCCGAGCACGATGGCAACACGCCCTTCACCCAACACCTGGCCGAGCGTCGCCTTGGCGTGGCCGGTGAGGCCGATTCGCCAGAAGCCGGCTTCGCCGATCTCGTCGAGTGCGCGCGCGAGATTGACCACACGGGCCCAGGGGACGATTTCGAGCGCGCCCGACGCCGAGCGCGCGAGCGCGCCGGATTCGGGTGGCGCGTGCCGGTCTTGCGTGACGATGCCGAGTGCGTCGAACGCAGCTGCCGAACGCAGGACCGCGCCGACATTGTGCGGATCGGTGACCTGGTCGAGCACCAGTAGCGGCCGGCGATTGCCTTCAGCCTGGTCGAGCAGTTCGCCGAGCCAGATCTCCTCGAGCGGTTCGACTTCGGCGACCAGCCCCTGGTGCGGCGCGTCCGCGGGCACCAGCCGCGCGAGATCGCTCGCCTCGGCGAAGGTGATTGGCAGTACCGGCGGCAAATCGAGTTGCGACAGCGCCTCGCGCGTGCCCCATAGTTTGCGGACCGTCCGCTCCGGGTTGGCGAGCGCGGCGAGCACGGCGTGGCGGCCCCAGAAGCGTGGGCGGCTCGCAGGCGCCTGGCTCGGGCGATGCCCGCGGCGCGACATCAGCCGCCGCTCGAATCGGCGTGACGCGCGGCCTGACGCCGGCGAGACGTCGCAGCGTCGATGATCGCGCCGCGCGGTGCGGACAGCCGCGCGATCCGCGGGGTGGAGGGAGCGGTGGTGTGGCGCATGAAATTTCCCGGTGATCTGGAGATGAGCGGGACGCTATGACTGCGACCGCTCGCACGCAAGCCGTTGACAGCCCCGCCGGCCATCGGCAAAGGCACGCCCTCGCTCCGGCGGCCCAATGGACAGGTGGCCGAGTGGTTAAAGGCAGCAGACTGTAAATCTGCCGGGCTTCGCCCTACGCTAGTTCGAATCTAGCCCTGTCCACCACCGCCTAAGCGGCGGACCCATCCCAGGAATGCATGCTACTCAATTCTCCCCGACGGGGAGACCTCGGCCGGCGCTTCGAAGGAGAAGGTGCCCGGTGTGCGTCGAGATTCGCCGATTGTCGTAAATCATCCTTGGAAATCGAGTTTTCGAAATTTGGTTACTCAACATAGTTAATATCGAGCCGTGATCCGACAGAAAAAAACCTTATTGGAAGTTTGCATCGCACCGTCTCAAAAGTGAACGATCTCTTAAAAATCGGCAGTTGCGCTAAATCTGCAGAAAGCTATTTGAACCTTGTAGCGAGATTCAGTTCCGGTGTGTCGCGCTGCAGCGCTAGCTTAACGAGCGGGGTAATGGTATGAAGCGTTCAACGATTAAGTTAATGGCCTGCGCCGCGGTAGCGATGGTCGCGGCCTCTTCGGCAAATGCAACCGTCTATATTGCCTATAAGTATGGCGCGGGTCCGCTGACCGTTGTGGCGAGTGATCCGACGGATGCGACCTGGGCCGGAACGATTGCCCCCAACCTGAAGGTGGCCACTGCAGTCGGATCGACCGCCGGCTATCCCAGCGTGCTGGACAGCACCACGTTCGTAAAATTCAATGGCGGCACGCATCCCGCGGATCTCGACATCTTCGTGACTGTCGACAACCTGACCAGCCTGACCGGGTTCTTCGATACCGGTTTCACTGAGAACGTGCTGCTCGGCAGCTGGAACATTACGCAAACCGCATTCTACAGTGCAAGCAATGCGCTGTTCGGCGGTACGCAACTGGCGTCCTACGCTTTCCCTGGCCCATCGGCTACGACACAGACTTTCGACGCGCTCTCGAACAACCTGAGCCTGACGGGCCCCTATTCGGTGACCCATCAATACCACATCGTGGCGCCCGCCACGGGTGGCCCGATCAGCCGTGCCCAGTCCACGATTTCGGTGACGGCGACGGCGGTTCCCGAGCCGGCGACCTGGGCACTCATGCTCGGCGGCTTCGGTCTCGCCGGCACGATGCTGCGTTCGCGCAAGTCGGACGTGAAGGTCGGCTACGCCGCCTGATCCGTTCAGCTTCCCTCTCGATTTCATCGGGCGTCGACCAAGCCACGGTCGGCGCCCGATCGTTTTTCCGGCGTTTCAGCCCGATGTCATTCGCGAGGGGAGGTTGGAGCGGGTAACGGGAATCGAACCCGTGTATTCAGCTTGGAAGGCTGCTGCACTACCATTGTGCTATACCCGCAAGAGACTGATTTACTGCCAGTTTCCTGCGTCGCCGCCAGATTGTCTTGCAATCCGTTTTTCCGCGATGCGCTTGCCCAGTGCCACGAGGACGCACATGTGGTCAACACAGACCTTGCGGAGGCGGCAAGCGGGCGCCGCGTTGGAGCCCCGTTTGGGAATGGACCCTTCCGCGCTTTTCCGAACTGGCTCTCAGCCCGAGGTGTGAGGATCAAACGCCGCCGCGCGTTCGGATCGAGCCCGCCTGGCGAGCACTTCGCCGGTCACGTCATGGACCTGATGCAACAGATATAGCAGCCGGCCACTCTCATCGAGCAGCGGCGTGTTCACTGGCTGCCAGTGGCGCTCGAGGAAGCGCCCCGCGCCGTCCCTGATATCGTATCGCTGGATTGCCATGGCGTGCGGCTCGCCGGTTTGCGCCGCGAGTTGCAGCGACGCGAACACCTTGCTCACGCCGTCGACCTGCCCTTGTTCGGGATTGTCCGGAAACACGTCGAAAAGCGGGCTGCCTCCGATCCGCGTCGCCACGGTCATGGTCGCTTGCGCATAGTGTGCGTTGATGTCGAGGATGTGCAGGCCCGGCCCCGGGTCCAACAGCAAAGAGGGAATTTCGACCGCTTCGAGATGCTTCTGGATCAGGCTCGCCAGCTGCGGGGTCGGGCGCGCGCGCGCGTGGATGCTCTGAAACTCTCCCCGGTACCGCTGCGTGCCCATCGCGTCGGCCTGTAGCAGCGCCAAATCGCGCTCCGCCGCTTGCAACATTTCTGTGACCATCGCGCGTTCGCGCGTCGAAAGAATTCCGTGCAGCCGAGCGCGGAACCGAAGAATATTCTGTTCGAGCACGAAACGGCGCATGCGTTCCTTTCGAACTCGCGGCAGGGGTATCGCAACCTGCCGCTCTTGGATAGCGCCAGCGGGCCGCGCTGAACAGAGGAACGCGTCAGCGCGCGACCAGCGCAAGCAGCTCGAGCGGGCTCGCCACGCCCAGGCGCGCATAAGCGCGCTTGCGATAGGTCCGAACGCTGGTCCGCGCCACCTCCAGGTCGATCGCGGACGCTTCGATGCTCATACCGATGGCCGCGCGCGCGCAGACCTGCCGCTCGCGCGGGCTCAGGCTCGGGCATAGCCCGGCAAACCGCTGCTCCAGCTCGAAAATGTGCGGCGCCGGTGCCCGTCGTACCCCGCCGAGTGCCAACATGGGCAGCGCGAGCCAGGCCAGCGCAACGAACGCATCCAACTCGCCGGCGTCCAACACGCCGTCGGAGCAGTGGCGCGCGAGGTTCACGCCCCGCCAGCCGCCGGCGACTCGTTGGATCACGGAGACGCGCTCCACGATTCCGCGATCGTCGAAGAACATCCGGCGGAAGCCGGAGGAAGCGATGTCGTCCGGGCGAATGCGTTGCAATGCGAGATCGCCCGGGCGCGGCGCCGCGGCATAGGCGTGGCCCAGCGGATCCATGCCACGATACGCATCCGTGTAGAGCGCGAGCAGTGGGATGAGCTCGGGCTCGCAGCGGAAATAGGCCAGTGTGCTCGCGTGCCGTTCGGTCGTTTCGAACAGATAGATGCGGCGTACGCCGGTGACCGCGGCAGTTAGCGCGCCGTGGAGCGCGGGCCCCAGTGCCTCGCCGCCGGCGGCGTGTAGCATACGCGCATACGCCGCTCCGATCGATGCCGGCGCGTGCCAGTCCTCGATCTTTCGGATTTCCACTCGGCTCTCCCATCGCATGCGTTGCTGCGATGGGAGCATGGCCGCCGCGTCGGCGCAAGCTCAGGCGGCAAGCCCGAAGCGTGCGCGCGCCTCGTCGACGGTCGCCGGACTGGCGCCGTAGATCGCGGCGATCGCGGCCGCGGCTTGCACCATTTCGGCGTTGTCGCGGGCGATGGTGCCGTCGGGCAGGTACAGCCCGTCCTCGAAGCCCACGCGCACCAGGTCGCACTGCATGGCCAGCCCCAGAGTCACGATGCGGAACATGTCGCGTCCGGTCGCGGTCACGCCCCAGATTGCCTTGGGAAAGAGGCGCAGCCCTTCGTCGATCGAGAAAATGATGTTGCGCGCGAACGGCGGAGTCGCGCCGAATCCGCCGCCGTGGAGCAGCCAGACGTTGTCGCGGTCGCGATCGAACACGCCGTCGTCGGCATAACGCGCCAACCGGTGCAACGCACTCGCTTCGACCACTTCGAATTCGACTGCCGAGCCTTTGGCATAGACCGCGCGGATCGTGCTCTTGAGCAGTTCGGGCGAGTTTACGAACGGCGTTTCGCCGGGATAGCCGCCCTCGGGATTGTAGAAATCCGCCGATCCGCCGGCGATACCGAACAGGTCCTGCGCCGGCTCGATTGACAGGAGTCCGAGCCGCTCGCTGTCCGATGGCCAATGGAGCGCGCCGGTCACTGCGTCGCGGCGCACACCGATGCCGTTCGTCGTCTGGATCAGGATCGGCGAGCGCTGGCGGATTTCGCGAATGATCTCGGCATAGATTGCCGGGTCGCCGCTGTTGCTGCCGTCGGGCGCGCGGGCATGGACGTGCACCACCGATGCGCCCGCCGCATGGCAGCGCGCTGCCGCGGCGCCGATCTCGGCCGGCTGTTTGGGCACGATCGCGCCCCCGCGATCCTGCTGCATTCCGCCGTTGATCGCGACCGTGATGATGACCTTGTCGTTGGCGAGCATGATGTTGCACTCCTTCGTTCTCCTCCGCTTGTGGCGGATGCGGCGGAGGCTGTCTGTCCTGCTGAGAGAGGACAGCGTCAGCGCGGTTCGCTCTGGCGGATCGGGATCGGAAGCTGACGTACTCCGCGTCGAACGGGGCACTGCAATGCGCTCGCCGAACGCTTCATCGGGCATTAAGGCGCGCGACGCCAACCGGCGAACAAGAGTGAGGCCGCGACGCGTTCCCTACCCCCGGACAGCAATGCGCGCCGCGGCTTCGCTCGGCCTTCGACGCGAAGGGCGTGGCGGCTTTCGCGTTGCGCATCACGAACATTCCGCTTTGGGCGGTCGGATCAACCGCTCGATCAGGCGATCGTCCCTTGGGATCTGCCCATCGAGCATCAGCATTGCCAGGCCGTGCACCCGCGCCCAGGCGTCGAGCGCTGCGAGCTTCACAGTCTCCGCGCTTGCGTCTGGCGGGACCACGAGCGCGGCGTTTGCGAGCAGCATAAGGAAAGCTTCGGAAAGCTGTTCCCGCGTCGCCGTCATCGGGTCCTGATCGGGCGGGTGCGAGAATAGGAGGCGGAACAGCGCGGGATGGGCGAGCGCGAAGCGCACATAGGCGCATCCCGTGGCGGTGAAGCCCGCAATGCCGCCACCCGCCGCTTCGGAGGCCGTGCGTTGCGCCGTAGCGAGCCGGGCGAGCCCTTCCGCCGCAAGCGCGCGCAGCAACGCTGCCTTGTCCGGGAAGTGGCGATAGACCGCGGTCGCGCTGACGCCCACCGCGCGCGCCACTTCGCGCAGCCCGATATCGTCGCCGTGCCGTTCCTCGAGCAGCTTCAGCCCAGCCTGCACCAGCGCCGCGCGCAGGTCGCCGTGATGATAGTTTTGCTTGCCTGTCCCAGTCATGTTGACACTGTTACCATCAAGTCGTATGTGAACATCGTCAACATCTAGTGGAGGATAGCGCCATGGCAAGCATTCTCGATGCCGAACCCAATGCAGAAGCCGTTGCGGCCAATCCATTCCTCACGGGCGCACACACGCCGATGCGCGACGAACTGACGATCGAAGACCTGGCGGTGACCGGAACCATTCCGGCGGCGCTCGATGGGCGCTATCTGCGAATCGGGCCGAATCCGATTGCGGCCGATCCGGCAAATTATCACTGGTTCACCGGCGATGGCATGATCCACGGTCTCAGGATCGCGGGCGGCCGTGCGCATTGGTATCGCAATCGCTGGGTGCGCTCCGAAGCCGTGACCAACGCGCTTGACGAGCCGCGCACGCCGGGGCCGCGTCACATTTTCGACACGGTGAACACCAATGTCCTGGGCTTCGGCGGGAGCACCTACGCGCTTGTCGAAGCGGGCAGTACGCCGGTGGAAATCGGCGAAACGCTCGAGACGCTGCGGTACACCGATTTCGACAATAGCCTGCATGGCAGTTTCACTGCGCACCCGCACGTCGATCCGCTGACCGGCGAGATGCATGCCGTCTGCTATGACGCCATGAATCCCGCAGCGATTCGCTACGTGGTGGTGGGGCCGGACGCGACGGTCTGTCGCGAAGTCACGATACCCGTCGAGCACGGGCCGATGATCCACGATTGTGCGATCACGCAGCGCTTCGCGATCCTTCTCGATTTGCCGGTGACTTTTTCGCTCGCCGCTGCGATGCGCGGCGAAAGCTTCCCCTTTCGCTGGAACCCGGATCATGTGGCGCGCATCGGCCTCTTGCCGCGCGGTGGCGATGCGGCGGACGTGATCTGGTGCGAAACAGACCCCTGCTACGTCTTCCACACCGTCAATGCCTATGACGCAGCCGATGGCCGCGTGGTGCTCGACGTAGTGGTGCACGAGACGATGTTCGCGGCGAGCAAGTCCGGACCCGATTCGAAGCGCAGCGGCCTTGAGCGCTGGATCGTCGATCCGGCGACACGCAGCGTAGTGCGGCAAGTGATCGACGCGACACCGCAGGAATTCCCGCGGCCCGACGAGCGGCGCATCAGCCTGTCCTATCGCTATGCCTATACCATGGCGCTCACCGACGGGTTCCTGGGTTCGGCGCTGCTCAAGCACGACCTCGAGACCGGCGCGCGCCAGGTCCATGATTTCGGCGCCAATCGCCACCCCGGCGAGTTCGTGTTCGTGCCGGCCCATGCCGAGGCGGGCGAGGACGAGGGCTGGCTGATCGGGCTGGTCATCGACCCGGAGGCTTCGACGTCCGATCTCGTCATTCTCGATTCCCGAAACTTCGAGGACGCACCGCGAGCGAGCATCCGCATCCCGCACGTCGTGCCGCCGGGGTTCCACGGTAATTGGGTGCCCAGCGCGCGCTGAGCGCCGCCAATGCCGGGGCGCCGAGCGCGACCGACGCGTTGCGCGCGGCATCCTGGCACCTGCCGAGTGACGTGCGTCCTTCTCGGCGAGATTGCGACTAAGTTTCGCTAAAGAAGCGACAAATCCGACGTCGCCCCTTTGACCTCCGGACCGCGCCGCGCTTGATGGGCGCAACGGCTCGCCGGAGTCGGTCCATCAAAGGGAAGGTACGAACATGAACATCATTCGTGGCTGCGCACTCGCGTGTGCGCTGCTCGGCGGAGCTTTGCCGGCCGTCGCACAAACCGCTGCTGCGCCGATGGTCGTCGGTCTGGCGCCGGTCGGCAATCCCAACATGCTGCGCTCGGGAACGCCGATTTCGCTCAAGATGGCGGAGAACGTGACCACCAAGGATAACCGGCTCAACACCGGCTATCTCGCGCATCTCGAAGTGCTCGAAGCCGTCACGGTTAACGGCATCACGGTCATTCCCGCCGGCAGCCCCGCCGTCGCCGAAATCACCGAGGTCCGCAACAAGGGCATGTGGGGCAAGTCCGGCCGTATCACGGCGCGGCTGATGTATGTGTCGGTCGGCGACCGCCGGATCCGGCTGAGCGGCGTCTTCGACAGCAAGGGGACGACGGGTACTGCCGGGGTCGTGGCCGCGGTCGCCTTCGTCCCTGTCGCGGGCTTCTTCACCACCGGTACCAGCGCCACGCTCCCGCTCGGCGCTGGCGTCCGAGGCTACATCGACGAGGACGTTCCTCTCGCCGTTGCCGCTGCCCCGACGCGCGCGCGCTGACGGCGTGCTGCCCTGGGGAGGAATTTTCCTCAGGGCGCACGTCGTTCGGGCTGGCCGCCGGTCTTTGTGCAATGTCTCGGCCCCGCCGGGATGTGAGCGCCGGGGCCCGCCGCTGGGCTTGCGATGTAGGGGAAGTGTCCCTAGGCCCGAGCCGTGGAACAGACCAAGAACTTTGGCTCGGCCTCCGTGGCCGCAGCTTGGCCGGGCGTCGCGCTCGCGTGCGGCGTGTTCGAGGTCGAAAACTTCTCGCGGAGTGCGCAGACTGGGGGCGGAAACGAACCGCATGGGACCGTCAATATCGTCAACTTCGTTGGATTCGAGCGATGGCCGACGTGTACGATCATACCCGTTTTTCCCAGTGAATTTGAGCACTGCCGACCGCGCCGAAAGCCGGTTCGCCATGCGGAGCGGCACGCTGACGTCCGGCCAAGAGTAGGTCTGGCGCATTCCATTGCCCTGCAGCCATTGCCCCGGCGCCTTGTTCGGGGCCTCTGGCATTCGCGCGACCTTCTCTCTAGATAGCCGCCACCCATGGCCCGTATCGAAACACCGAACCGCATCCGCGGAACCCAGGACATTTTCGGGGACGACCAGCGCCGCTTTGAGACGGTAGTCGAGACCTTCGAGCGCGTCCGCAAACTCTATTGCTTCCAACGCGCCGAACTGCCGGTGTTCGAAGCGACCGGCGTGTTCGCGCGCTCGATGGGCGAAACCTCGGACGTGGTCTCGAAGGAGATGTACACCTTCGAGGATCGCGGCGGCGATTCGATCACGCTGCGCCCCGAATTTACCGCCGGTATCTGCCGCGCCTTCCTGACCGAGGGCTGGCAGCAATATGCGCCGCTCAAGCTCGCGACGCATGGGCCGGTATTCCGATACGAGCGCCCGCAAAAAGGCCGGTTCCGCCAGTTCCACCAGGTCGACGCGGAGATCATCGGATCGGTCGAGCCAGGTGCCGACGTCGAACTGCTGGTCCTCGCCGACCAACTGCTCCACGAACTCGGCATCGCCGACGGCGTCACGCTCCAGCTCAACACGCTCGGCGACGCGCCGACGCGCGACGCCTGGCGTGCGGCGCTGGTCGCGCATTTCGCCCGGCACAAGGGCGACCTGTCCGAGGACAGCCAGGTGCGGCTCGACAAGAATCCGCTGCGCATCCTCGATTCGAAGGACCCGCGCGACCGGCCGATCGCCGACAGCGCGCCCGACATCGACGCGCACCTCACCAGCGAGGCTGGCGGCTATTTCGAAGCCGTGACCAAAGGGCTCGACGCCGCCGGTGTCGCCTGGACGCGCAACAGCCGGCTGGTGCGTGGGCTCGACTATTATCGCCATACCGCATTCGAGTTCGTGACCGACCGTCTCGGTGCGCAGGGCACGGTGATCGCCGGCGGACGCTATGACGGCCTGATGGAGAGCCTCGGCGGTCCGCACACGCCGGCGGTCGGCTGGGCAGCGGGAATCGAGCGGCTGGCGATGCTGATCGCCGCGCCGGCGGCCGAGCGGATCGATGTCTACGTCGTGGTCGAGAACGACGCGGTGCAGGCCGACGGCGTTCTTGCGGTGTCGGCGCTGCGCCGCGCCGGCCTTGCCGCCGAGCTGCTCGCGACCGGCTCGCCGCGCAAGCGTTTCGACAAGGCATCGAAGAGCAATCCGCGCATGTTGCTGTCGCTTGGCCAGTCCGACGGCCGGACCAGCACGCGGCTGAAGATCGTCGATGGCGACGGCGGCGCGGTCGAGCGCGTCCTCGCGGGCATTGCCTGGCCGGGAAATATGGCGGCAGCATGAGGATTCCGGCCGACCGCATTGCCGCGATCGAAGCGCGGCACCATGAGCTGCAGGCGTTGATGGCGACCGGCGACCTGCCGGGCGACCGTTTCGTCCAGGTCTCGAAGGAATATGCCGAGCTCGAGCCGGTCGCCGCCGCAGCGCACCGCGTGCGGCAACTGCGTGCCGAGGCGGAATCGCTGCACTATATGACGCAGGAGTCCGATGACGAGCTGCGTCGCATGGCCGAAGACGAACTGCACGACAACAAGGCGCAGCTCGAAGACGCCGAGCGCAGGCTCGCGCTCGCGCTGCTGCCCAAGGATGCCGCCGACGAGCGCGCGGCGATGCTCGAGATCCGCGCCGGGACCGGCGGCGACGAAGCGGCGCTGTTCGCCGGCGACTTGTTCCGCATGTACCAACGCTATGCCGACCGCCGCGGCTGGAAGGTCGAGCTGATCTCCGCCAGTGCCGCCGAGATGGGCGGCTACAAGGAAGTCGTGGCGAGCGTGACCGGTGCCGGCGTGTTCGCGCGGCTGAAATTCGAAAGCGGCGTGCACCGCGTCCAGCGCGTTCCCGTCACCGAGGCGGGGGGTCGCATCCACACCAGCGCCGCGACCGTCGCCGTCTTGCCCGAAGCCGAGGAGGCCGAGGTCAAGATCGACGACAAGGATCTGCGCATCGACATCTACCGCTCGTCGGGGCCGGGCGGCCAGTCGGTCAATACCACCGACAGCGCGGTGCGCATCACACACTTGCCCTCCGGACTGGTGGTGATCCAGCAGGACGAGAAGTCGCAGCACAAGAACAAGGCCAAGGCGCTCAAGGTGCTCCGCACGCGGCTCTATGAGATGGAGCGCGAGCGGCTCCATGCCGAGCGCGCCGGCACGCGCAAATCGATGGTAGGGTCGGGCGACCGCTCGGAGCGGATCCGGACCTATAATTTTCCGCAGGGCCGCGTCACCGACCATCGCATCAACCTGACGCTGCACCGCCTGCCCGAGGTTCTCGAAGGCGAAATGGACGAACTGCTCTCTGCGCTGATCGCCGAGGACGAAGCGGAGCGGCTCGCGCAGCTCGATGCGGCCTGATCGCCAGTGATCCGTCGTGCGCTTGCCGAGGCCGCGCGCCAGCTCGAATCCGTCAGCGACACACCCCGCCTCGACGCCGAATTGCTGATGGCGCATGCCCTCGGCACCAGCCGCGAACGACTCCTCCTGGCCTATCTCGACGATCCCGTCCCGCTGCCCTTCGCCGAACTCCTCGCGCGCCGGCTGCGACGCGAACCCATCGCTTATATCACTGGCACTCGTGCCTTCTGGACGATCGATCTCCACGTCGGCCCCGGCGTGCTGATCCCGCGTCCGGACAGCGAGACTTTGATCGAAGCGGCCGTGGCGCATTTCGCCGGTCGCGCGCCAACCAGGATCCTTGATCTCGGCACCGGGCCGGGCACCTTGCTGCTCGCGGCGCTCGCGGAGTGG
>Ga0105248_10006652_pt1 | contig 12678 bp, 10 predicted proteins | sample KBSS34metaG_FD_81524 | JGI IMG/M metagenome (GOLD analysis project Ga0105248, IMG submission 81524) | Switchgrass rhizosphere microbial communities from Kellogg Biological Station, Michigan, USA - KBS S3-4 metaG | ecosystem: Host-associated > Plants > Roots > Rhizosphere > Soil | place... | reverse complement strand
TCAGCCACGTCGTCAATTTCGACCTTCCTGATGTTCCGGAACAATATGTCCACCGCATCGGGCGAACCGCTCGCGCTGGGGCCGGAGGCATTGCGATTGCCTTCTGCAGTCCCGACGAACGCGGTAATTTGCGCGATATCGAGCGGACGACCCGGCAGAAAATCCTGGTTAAGCCGCTTCCAGCCGATTTCCTGGCGGCGGCCGAAGCGTTCAGGCGGCTCAAGCCGGCGGCTCCGGCGCAGCCTGCGCAGCGCCATTCGACAAAGGCCCATCGCCGCAGCGAAGGCCAACAGCGGCAGAACCGCAACGAAGGCCAGCAACGCCATTCGCACCGCTCGGAAGGCCACCCGGGACATCGTCCCGAAGGCGGCAAGCCGAAGCGGAGGTTCGGCGGGGGCCGCCGTCCCAATGGCCAGCATCGAGCGCGCGGCTAACCGCGCCGGTTCGCGCGTGCGCACACGTGCGCGCGCGTGACTTCCTCTCTGAAATCCCTATATCTGGACCATGGCAACCGACCCCAATCAGAATTCTTACGACGCCGAAAGCATCAAGGTCCTCAAAGGCCTCGATGCCGTGCGCAAGCGCCCCGGCATGTACATTGGCGATACCGACGACGGCTCGGGCCTCCACCACATGGTGTTCGAGGTTTCGGACAATGCCATCGATGAGGCGCTTGCCGGACATTGCGACCGAATCCTCATCACGCTGAACCCGGATGGCTCCGTCAGCGTCGAGGACAATGGGCGCGGAATCCCCACCGGGATTCACCCGGAAGAGGGTGTGTCGGCGGCCGAGGTCATCATGACCCAGCTGCACGCGGGCGGTAAGTTCGAGAACACCAGCGACGACAATGCCTACAAGGTGTCCGGCGGCCTTCACGGCGTCGGCGTCTCGGTCGTCAACGCGCTCAGCGAATTGCTCGACCTGACGATCTGGCGCGATGGCGAGGAGCATTTCATGCGCTTCCGCCATGGCGTGGCCGAAGCGCCGCTGAAGGTGGTCGGCAAGGCGGATGGCAAGAAGGGGACTCGGGTGACGTTCCTTCCGAGCTCCGAGACCTTCAAGATCACCGAGTTCGATTTCGAACGGCTGGAGCATCGCTATCGCGAGCTTGCCTTCCTGAACTCAGGGGTAAGGCTCGTCCTTGCCGACGCGCGCCACGCCGACCGGGTCGAGCACGAACTGTTCTATGAGGGCGGTATCGCCGCATTCGTCAAATATCTGGACAGGGCGAAGACCCCTTTGTTCCCCGATCCGATCGCAATTACCGGCCAGCGTGACGATATCGGCATCGACGTCGCTCTCGAATGGAACGACAGCTATTACGAGAACGTCCTGACGTTCACGAACAACATTCCGCAGCGCGACGGCGGCACGCACCTTGCCGCTTTCCGTGCGGCTCTGACTCGAACGCTCAATAATTATGCCGAGCGCTCGGGCCTCATGAAGCGCGAAAAGGTCTCGCTCACGGGCGAGGACATGCGCGAAGGCCTGACTGCGATCGTCTCGGTAAAGTTGCCCGATCCGAAGTTCGGCTCACAGACGAAAGACAAGTTGGTGAGCTCCGAGGTGCGGCAACCGCTCGAAAGCTTGATGGCGGACAAGCTCGCCGAGTGGCTCGAGGAGAATCCGGCTCACGCCCGGGCGATCGTCCAGAAAATCATCGATGCCGCTGCCGCCCGCGAAGCTGCACGCAAGGCGCGGGAGGCAAGCCGCAAGTCGGCGATGGGAATCGCATCGCTCCCGGGCAAGCTTCACGATTGCCAGGAGCGCGATCCTGCGAAATCGGAGCTGTTCCTGGTCGAGGGCGACAGCGCCGGCGGCTCGGCCAAGCAGGGCCGCGACAGCAAATATCAGGCGATCCTTCCCCTGAAGGGCAAGATCCTGAACGTCGAACGCGCACGTTTCGACCGGATGCTGTCGTCGAAGGAAATCGGAACGATGATCCAGGCTCTCGGGACCGGGATCGGCCGCGAGGAGTTCAACCTCGAGAAGCTCCGCTATCACAAGATCATTTTGATGACGGACGCCGACGTCGACGGCGCCCACATCCGCACTCTGCTTCTGACCTTCTTCTACCGGCAGATGCCGGATCTCATCGAAAACGGCCATCTCTTCATTGCCCAGCCGCCGCTCTACAAGGTCAGCCGCGGCCGGTCGGAAGTCTATCTGAAGGACGATGCCGCACTCGACGATTACCTCGAGGAAGCGGGCCTCGAGGGACTGGTGCTCGAGAGCCCTGACGGTCAGCGCTCGGGCAACGACCTGAAATCGATGGTGGATCATGCGCGCCGAATGCGCACTCTCCTGCGCTACGCACCGCGCAAATATGATTCGGCATTGATCGAAGCGCTGGCAATCAACGGAGCGCTGAAGCCGAACCTCGATCGTGACGGACGGGCTAAGGCGATTGCGAACGTCGCGGCTTGGCTGAATGCAGGCGATGTCGAAGCCAACTGGTCGGGGGAGCTAGCGGAGGGGGGTTATCTGCTGAAGCGCCTGTGGCGCGGAGTAACGGATGCCTACGTCATCGAGGAAAGCTTCCTGGTCTCGACCGAGGCGCGCAAGCTCGACGGTCTCGCGAAGGAACAGGCCTCGGTTTATTCGAAGCCCTCGACTTTGCGCTCGCTGAAGAAGGGCGCGGCGGCAGAGGAGCAAAAGCCGGAACCGGCCGAGGAGGTTGAGGCGGAGGAAGCTCCCGCGGAGACCGAGACAAAGGGCAAGCCGGTGGCCGTCACCCGTCCGTCCGAATTGCTCGATGCGGTGCTCGCAGCCGGCCGGAAGGGTCTCGCGATCGCCCGCTACAAGGGTCTTGGCGAAATGAACCCGGAACAGCTTTGGGAGACGACGCTCGATCCGGCGAATCGCTCGCTTCTTCGGGTTGAGGTTGCGCAGGCCGACGTGGCGGATGAGATTTTCACCCGTCTCATGGGCGACGTGGTCGAACCCCGGCGCGAGTTCATTCAGGAAAACGCGCTTAGCGTCGCGAACCTGGACGTCTAGGAACTTGCACGCATGGCTGATGTTGGCGCGGTGTGACCAGCGGCCCGACCATCACTCTTGCAAGCTATAACATGCACAAGGCGGTGGGGCTCGACGGTCGTCGAGATCCCCACCGCGTCTTGCGGGTGTTGCAGGAAATCGATGCCGACGTCGTTGCGCTGCAGGAGGCCGACAAGCGGATTGGCGGACGCGGATCGACCGTCCCGCACGAGCTGATCGACAGCCACGGCATCTACAAGCCGGTCCACCTCGGAGTTCGCCACAAAAGGGTCTTCGACAAGGCGCGGAAGCACGCCGACCGGCTGCTCAAGGTCAACACGCGCAATATCGGATGGCACGGCAATGCGATCCTCGTAAAACATCACGTCGGAATTCTCGATTGCGCGGCACTGGACCTGCCGACACTCGAGCCGAGGGGCGCAGTGATTGCGGAGCTTTTGGTTGGGGAGAAGCCGATTCGGGTGGTCGGCATGCACCTCGATTTGTCTGGCTTGTGGCGGAAACGCCAGATGAAGGCGATCCTCGAGGCCATCGAATCGCGCCCGCAGAAAATGCCCACCGTGCTTATGGGCGACACGAACGAGTGGCGCACGCAGGCGGGATGCCTCGCGGACCTTGGAGGCGATTTTCACATCGCTCCGACCGGTCCCAGCTTTCACGCCAGGCATCCCGTTGCCCAGCTCGACCGGATCATCGTTCACAAGGACCTGAACATCGAAGCGGCCGGAGTGCATATGAGTTCGGCTGCCCGGCGCGCTTCGGACCATCTGCCGATCTGGACGCGGGTAAGCGCGTAATCCTTAACCCGTTCATCCTGAGGAGCCGCTGAGTTCAGCGAAGCGGCGTCTCGAAGGACCGTCCTTCGAATGCGGCCTTCGACATGCTCAGTCCGCGCTCAGGATGAGCGGAAACGGTAATTAGCCCGCGATCTTCCTCAGCCGGCGCCTCTGGATCGAAGATCCTATTCCCATGGCTTCTCGATATTTGACGACGGTTCGGCGCGCGACGTCGAAACCGCGCTGCTTGAGCAGGCCGGCAATGGCGTCGTCGCTCAGGATCTCCGCCTCGCCCTCGATCAGTTCCTTGATCCCGGCCTTGACAGCTTCGGCCGCAGCTCCATCGCCTTCTGCTGACGCAACGCCCGAACCGAAGAAATATTTGAGCTCGAACAGTCCCTTGTCGCAGAGCAAATATTTGTTCGAGGTCACTCGGCTGACCGTCGATTCATGCATTCCGATCGCCTCGGCAACTTCGCGAAGGGTCATGGGCTTCATTGCCGAAACCCCGCGTTCGAAAAAGCCCTGCTGACGTTTCACGATCTCGCTTACGACCTTCACAATCGTTCGTGCCCGCTGGTCGAGCGCTTTCACCAGCCAGCTGGCACTTGCCAGGCATTCGCTGAGCCAGGCGCGCGACTGCTTGTCCTGCGGCCCCGACTTGAGTTCCTGATAATAGCGGCGATTGACCAGCAGCCTCGGAAGCGTTGCCTGGTTGAGCTCGACCGCGAAGCCGGTTCGGGTCCGGCGGACGAATACGTCCGGCGTCACGTCCTCGGCCGCCTGACGGGAAAATCGGCAACCCGGCTTCGGATCATAGGCCCGAAGCTCGCGGATCATGTCGGCGAGGTCTTCGTCATCGACGCCGCAGATTCGCTTGAGGTCGGCCGTGCGTCCCTTCGACAGCAGGTCCAGATTGTCGATCAGCCGCGCCATCGCCGGGTCGTAGCGGTCGGCTGCCTTGGCCTGCAGCGCCAGGCATTCGGCCAGCGAGCGCGCTCCCACCCCCGGCGGATCGAGCCACTGCACCACGTCGAGCGCATGTTCGACCAGCGGCAAAGGTGCACCCGACATTTCGGCGATCTGCTCCAGCGGCACGGTCAGATAGCCAGTCTCGTCGAGCGTCTCGGCGATGATCCGCGCAAGATCGCCGATATCGCCGCCGGTCCCATGCAGCTGGTCGATCAGATGCTGGGAAAGCGAGCCGGCGGAATATTCAATCCGATCAAAATCAAAGGCTTCCTCTCCGCCGCTTGACGTCACGACGTCGGAAAAGCTGTCGGTTTCCAGCGCTTCGGACTGCCAATCCATGTCGAGCGGCCGGTCATCGTCCGCCTGGCCCATGATCAGCTGGTCTGCGCCGGGATCGTCGGGCGCATCCTCGCCCGCTTCGTCATCCCCGGCAAAATCTCCGGCGGGTTGTTCCTCGCCTTCGTCGGGCTTCCCCTCGGGCAGCGGATTCTTCGAAATCTCCTCGGCGATGAAGGCATCGAGCTCGAGGTTGCTGAGCTGAAGGAGCTTGATCGCCTGGGCGAGCTGGGGTGTCAGTACCAGCTGCTGCGATTGGCGAATGCTTAAGGAGGGCCCCAAGCCCATGTTCGCTCTCGCTACAGCGCGAAGCTCTCGCCGAGGTACAGGCGCCGGACCTCCTGGTCGGCAACCAACGCATCGGGAGTACCCTGGAACAACACCTGACCGTCGTAGATGATGCAGGCGCGATCGACGATGTCGAGCGTCTCTCGGACATTATGGTCGGTGATCAAAACGCCGATTTCGCGACTCTTGAGCTCGCGGACCAGCTCGCGGATGTCGGAGATTGAAATCGGATCGATGCCGGCGAATGGCTCGTCGAGCAGCATGATCGACGGGTCGGCAGCGAGGGCCCGGGCAATCTCGCAGCGCCGCCGCTCGCCGCCTGACAATGCAATGGCGGGTGAATCGCGAAGCGCAGTGAGGCCGAACTCGCCGAGCAATTGCTCCAGCCGCTCGCCGCGTGTGGCCTTGTCCGGTTCTGCCGCTTCGAGCACGGCCATGATGTTTTCTTCGACCGTCATCCCGCGGAAAATCGACGTTTCCTGGGGCAAGTAGCCGAGACCCAGGATCGCGCGCCGGTACATCGGCAATTCGGTAATGTCGCTTCCATCCAGGAAGATCCGGCCGCTATCGGGCTTCACCAAGCCCATGACCGAATAGAAACAGGTTGTCTTGCCGGCGCCGTTCGGACCGAGCAGTCCGACGACCTCGCCCCGATGAACGTCGAGACTGACGTCGTGGAGCACTGCGCGCTTGTCGTAGGATTTGGCGATCGAGCGGACTTCCAGCCCGCCATTCGCCGGGCTGGTCTCGCCCGACGGCCGTGCAATGATGGCTGTCTCGTTCACTTTTGCTGCTGACGCTGCGGTACCGTGAAGCGACCGGATACGCGTCCACCGCTCTGGTTCACGCCCGGCGGCCCGCCGTCGACAACCGCTCGGCCCGAATCGAGGTCGATCACGAGCCGCGCGCCGTTAACCTGGTTCTGCTCGCGGTTGAGCTGCACATTGCCGATGAGCGTGATGAGCTTGCGGTCAAGATCGTAGATTCCAAAGTCGCCCTTGGCCGTTTCAGTCGGGCTCTTGACGACCACGCCGCCCGCCGCGTCGAGTCGGCGAATCTGGACATTGTTGTTGCTGCCTTGGCCACCTCCCGAATAAGCGACGGTCAGTCGGGGTGTATCAAGCGTCAATTCGGCCTGAACGACGTGAACGTTCCCCGCGAAAATCGCTCGATCGGCGCGATCCTGGACCTCGATGCGGTCGGCGGTGACGTCTACGGGCGCATTGCTGTTGTGGCCCTTGAGAGCCGAGATCGGCTGCTCCTGTTTGACCTGCGCAAGTGAGGCCGTCGCCGTGATAGCTGTCACTGCAAGGATGATGCCAGTTTTGCGCATTCCGATTATCTGACCGCGCCTTGCACGATTTTCAAGCGAGCACCGCCATCGAGGACCACCTTATGATCGCCAAGGTCCGCGCTGATGTGGTTCGCCCGGAACTGGCCCAGGCGCATTTCCCCCGCAGCCGGGCCCTGGCTCGCAAGATGTCGCTCTTTCATGTCGACCATGACGTTGCTGGTGTTGAGCTTGAATCCGTCGGCGCCGGCGACCTTGACCGGCCCGTCGATGGCCACGCGTTGCGTATCGATATTGTAACGACCTTGGTCCGCCGCGATCAGCATAGGCCCCTGCTGCAGGTTGAGCCGGGCGAACAGGCCCTGGATGTCCACCAGGGGCGTGTCTGAGCTGCGCTGGATCGCTCGGTTCGCAGTCATTTCGAATATCTGACCCTTGTTGTCCGTGCCCGTATAGCGCGCCGCTTCGACGCGCATCCGCTCCGGCGCGCTCTGCACCTTCTTCTTGTCGAGGATGAAGCTCACGTCGCCCTTTTTGTCCAAGGGAGCGAGTGCGAGGATCGCGACCAGTATTCCGACAGCGCTTGGGAGGCCGATCTTCGTCCAGCGCACGATGCGGTCATGGCCGCTGCCTGGCTCGGCCCAGCGCTGTTTGACGATCCGCTCCCGGGTTTGGGCTTCGCTCATCAGCCGTCGTGCGCGAATATGTCCTGCTCCGGCCAGCCGGCGAGATCGAGCAGGGCGCGGGTCGGCAGGAATTCGAAGCAGGCCCAGGCGAGCGCAGTGCGACCTTCGCGCTCGAGACGCTCGTCGAGCTTGTCCTTGAGCTGGTGAAGGTACCGAACGTCGCTTGCCGCATAATCGCGTTGGGCGTCGCTAAGTTCGTCGGCGCCCCAGTCGCTGGTCTGCTGATGCTTCGACAGGTCGACGTTGAGGAGCTCCTTCACCAGTTCCTTGAGGCCATGGCGATCCGTGTAGGTACGCACCAGGCGCGACGCCGTGCGCGTGCAATAGACCGGTCCAGCCATGATCCCGAGATAGGCACTCATGATCCCCAGATCGAAGCGAGCGAAATGATAGACCTTCAGTCGCTGCGAATCGGCGAGCAATGCCTTCAAATTCGGCGCCGAATAGTCGCTTCCGCGGCGAAACCGGACGAGATGTTCTTCGCCCTTGCCGTCGGAAAGCTGCACCACGCAGAGGCGGTCGCGTCCCGGAATCAAGCCCATCGCCTCGGTGTCCACGGCGATTGGCCCGTCGGCGAATCTCACATCGGCCGGGAGGTCTTCTTCATGCAAATGGACGGCCATTATCACTCCTTCGGCCCGGGCTCTGAAACGCTTTAGTCCGCCTCATGCCCGCCTTGCCAGCCCCGTCCCAAACTGAGTCACTAGAGCCGCCACATTTTTTCTTGTAAGGGCCTGAACGGTGCGTGAGTGAATTACGCGCCATGACCGGTTGCGCCATTTGGCCCGAGCGCGTTGGTTTGTGGGGTAGGCGGGCTAACTAAGTTCGGACGGTTCATGGGTTTCGACAGAGGGCGCAAAGGGGACCGCGGCGGGCGCGGCCGCGACAAGCGCGACAATTTTGGTGAAGAAAACAGCAATTTCGGCGAGTTCGGCTACCAGGAGCGCGGTGGCGGCGGCTACGGCGGCGGTCGCGGCGGTTTTGGTGACCGCGGCGGCTTCGGCGGCGGCGGCGGTGGCGGCGGTTACGGCGGCGGCGGCGGTGGATTCCGCGGCGGCGGTGGCGGTGGCGGCGGTTTTCGCGGTGGCGGCGGTGGCGGAATGCCCCCGCAGGTTGTCGGCGAAGGCAAGGGCGTCGTAAAATTTTTCAACCCGCAAAAGGGTTTTGGCTTCATCGTCCGCGATGAAGGCGGCGAGGATGTGTTCGTTCACATCTCGGCGGTCGAGCAGGCGGGTCTGACCGATCTCGCCGATGGCCAGCCGCTGGAGTTCACCTTGGTGGACCGCGGTGGGCGGATTTCGGCCACAAACCTTCGGATCGAAGGCGACCCAATGCCGGTCGAGCGTTCTGGAGGTGCTGGTGCTGGTGCTGGTGCTGGTGCCGGCGGGCCTCAGCGTCAACTGACTGGCGAGAAGGCCAGCGGGACGGTCAAGTTCTTCAATGCGATGAAGGGTTTCGGGTTCATCCAGCGCGATGACGGCCAGCCAGACGCCTTCGTGCATATTTCGGCGGTTGAGCGCGCGGGCATTCCGACGCTCAACGAAGGCGACCGACTCGAGTTTGAGCTCGAGGTCGACCGCCGCGGCAAATATGCCGCAGTGAACCTTTTGCCGATCAGCTGACCAATTCCCCTTAATGAGGGGGCGGAAGGGCCGGCGGACCAAGTCCTCCGGCCCTTTTCCTTTATTATTGAGCGCTTGCGTAAAAAGCTGAGAGATCGGCCTTCAGCTGCCTTGCCGATTGCGGATCGATATACATCATGTGACCCGCTTCATAATAAGTGTAGCGGATGTTCGCAGCGATCTGCGGCTCCAGAGCCATGTGGTGGAATTCATAATCGGCGCCCCCGAACGGCGTGGCCAGGTCGTATAGACCGCTAACCGAAAGCACCTTCATTCGCGGGTTCTGGCGCATCGCGTCGGCCAGGTCCGCGCTGGTGTCGGCGATTGGCTGCGGCCCGTCAGGCGACTTGTGCTGGAAGCTCCAATTGCCGCCACCGGTTTCCGCATAATTGTTCGGACGGTAGGTGAGCGGCGTCTTGTAGCCGAGATCGCGGAGCAGGTAGTCGTTTAGCGCACCCACGAACGCTCCGGTGATCGCGCTGGCCTGTGGATCGTAGTCGGCAGCTTCGCCGACCGTATCCGGCTCAGTGCCGATATAGCGAGAATCGATTCGGCCGATGATTTGGTGGCGGTCGCGAAGAAGCTCCCGTCGGAACCGGCCCGGATCGACGCGCAAGTTCGATCGGACGATATAATCGGTCGAAAGCCCGGTCAGCTCGGCCATCTGACGGGCAACCGACTGCTTTTCGGCGTCGCTGATTGTTCCGCCCTTCTGGAGAGCCGACGCATAAGCGCCACTCGCAAATTCCCGAGCTTGCTGGATGAAGGGTTCGAGCGGCGGCTTGCCCGCGATCTTTCCATGATACCAGGCGTCGGCCGCATAGGTCGGCAGGAAGTTGACCAGCGACTGATCACCCTGGAAGTCGGCGAAGTTGAACACCGTCGAGATGAATGTCACGCCGTTCAGCTGAACGCCGGCATTCGTAAGCGAATCCGAAAGACCGGCTGCGCGCGTCGTGCCATAGCTTTCCCCGATGATGAACTTGGGGCTGTTCCAGCGCTGATATTTGGTGAGGTAGCGCTGGATGGTCTTGGTGAAGACGTCGAGGTCCTTGTCGACGCCCATCACATCCTTGTTCTCGGTCTTTCCGAGAAGCCGCGAAAGCCCCGTAGTCGGCGCATCGATGAACACGAGATCGCTGATGTCGAGCAAGGTGTCGGGATTGGCAACATAGCGGAACGGAGGACCGGGAATGGTTTCGGGCTGCGACGCATCGACCTTCATCGGGCCGAAAGATCCCATATGCAGCCACATGGTGGAGGAGCCCGGGCCGCCATTGAACAGGAAGGTGACCGGACGCGCCCGTCCCGGCGAGGGGATCGTATAGGCCACATAGAACATGCTGACCGTCGGCTCGCCCTTTTCATTCCGAATCGTCAGATGCCCCGGAGTCACGGTGTAAGTGAGCGTCTTGCCGCGAAGCGGGATCGAGCGGCGGACAGGCTGCTCGTCCTCCTCAACGCTGGCCTTCACGACATCCTTGTCGGCTTTCGCGTCGTCCTTGACGTCCTTCGGCGGAACGTCGCCCGCAGGAGCGTTTTGAGCGAAGGCGGGGGCGCTCAGCACGAGCGCAATGGCGAGCAAAGACGAACGCATCATTGTCCTTTCATCGGAATTGGGAGGCCTTCGACCATGACATAGCCGACGCGCTGCACCGCAGTTGGGTCAACCAGTGGATCACCATCAATCGCGATCAGGTCGGCGGATTTACCGGCATCGAGAGTACCCGTCTCACTGGCGACGCCGAGCAGGTCAGGGCCGCCCTTGGTCGCGGCGATCAGAGCATCGCGCGGAGTCATTCCGCCCTTGGTCACCATCAGCTCGACTTCCTTGTTAGCCTCGCTGTGCGGGGCCACGGCGCTATCCGTTCCAAGCGCGATCTTCACGCCGGTCCGGTAGGCGAGGTTCAGCCCCTTGCCCCAGACCGCGAAGGTCTGCTTTCCCTTGGCCTCAGATGCCGGGGCGAGCTTGCCGCTTCCGATCAGCCGCTGGACCCCGCTGAAGGCCATCAAGGTCGCTGAGTAATAGGTGCCATGCGCTTTCATGGCACGGGCGCCTGCCTCGTCGAGGAAGGTGCCGTGCTCGATCGAATCGATGCCAGCGTTGGTGGCTGCAAGGATTCCTCGAGTACCGTGTGCATGGGCTGCGGTCTTGAGGTGCAGCGAATGCGCCATGTCGACGATGCCCTTCAGCTCCTCGTCGGTGAAATGCTGCTCAAGGCCCATTGCGCCAGGATCGAGAACGCCACCGGTCGCCATGACCTTGATGACGTCGACGCCTGCTGCCGCAAGTTCGCGGACGACCTTCTGGCACTCCGCCACCCCGGTGCAGACCGACGGATTGAGATGCGCCTCGTTGACTGCTTCCGCCAGCTCCGGCGGAAGGCCGGTCGCGGCGTCGGCATGGCCGCCGATCATCGACAGGGGAGCGCCGGAAACCTGGATCCGGGGCCCCGGAAAGCGGTGTTCGGCAACGGCGTCACGAACCGCGATCACCGAAGTCGTGTCGCCGCCCAGGTCACGAACGGTGGTGAAACCCGCACGCGCCATGTCCAGCGCATGAGTGAGGCCGAGCGTCACTCCGTAGGCGTTCGAATATTTCTTGGTGAAGCCCACGTACCAGGGCTCGCCGCTGTTCTGCGTCAAGTGGACGTGGACGTCGGTCATTCCCGGCATCACGGTCCTGCTTCGCTCATCGATGACGATCGCGCCATTTGGCGCAGTGAATCCGCTTTCGATCCGGCTGATCCGGCCATTCTCGACGATCACGGTGGAATTGCCGCGCTCGGCCTGCGCGGCATCGACAATCAGGTGGCCAGCCTGGATCGCATAGGATTCGGCATCAGCCTGAGCGGCCATCGCCAGCGCCGCCGCGCCGGCGAACAATTTTCCGAGCATTGAGGTCCCCTCCGAAGAGGCGTTAGGCTTAACGCCTTGAGCGCGCTCTTCAAGTTACCATTGCCGTCAGACTCACCACTCGATCGGCCTCAGCCGCCGGTTTGTCGATCCGTATCCGGCTGATCCGTGGGAATCGCATCGCGACGCCGGATTTGTGGCGCGTGCTCTTGTGGATGGAATCGAAGGCGACTTCGAGCACCAGGCTCTTTTCGACCTCACGGACCGGGCCATAGCGCTGGACGGTGTGGCCGCGGATCCATCGATCCAGCCATCTCAATTCTTCGTCAGTGAAGCCGAAATAAGCCTTGCCCACAGGAAGCAACTCGCCCTCCTCGGTCCAGCAGCCGAAGGTGTAATCGGAATAATAGCTGGAGCGCTTTCCCGATCCGCGCTGAGCGTACATCAGGACGCAATCGGCGATCAGCGGATCACGTTTCCATTTGTACCAGAGACCCGCCCGCCTGCCGGCGAGATACGGGCTATCGCGGCGTTTCAGCATGATACCTTCAATCGCGGCGTCCCGTGCATTGAGGCGTAGATCTTCGAGCGCTTCGAAGCTTTCCGCCTCGATCAATTGAGATACGTCGAAGCGGTCCTGGTCTAGCCGACCGGCAAAAGCCTCCAGGCGCTCGCGGCGTCTTTCCCAAGCGAGTTCACGAACGTCCTGGTCGCCATCGAAGAGAATATCGTAGAGCCGGACGAAGGCAGGATATTGGCCCAGCATCTTCTGGCTCACGTTCTTGCGCCCGAGCCTCTGCTGGAGCGCATTGAAGCTCGCCGCTGCGCCGCCGTGAACATCGCCGCCC
>Ga0105248_10006651_pt1 | contig 12678 bp, 9 predicted proteins | sample KBSS34metaG_FD_81524 | JGI IMG/M metagenome (GOLD analysis project Ga0105248, IMG submission 81524) | Switchgrass rhizosphere microbial communities from Kellogg Biological Station, Michigan, USA - KBS S3-4 metaG | ecosystem: Host-associated > Plants > Roots > Rhizosphere > Soil | place... | reverse complement strand
GGGGTGGCAATGGGCAATAATGCGCTTCCGTGGTTGCTTACAGCGCCTTGCGTAAAGAAGATATCACCATTGCGGTTCGCCAGAATATACCAAGAAGAAGTGATATCTATGCTCAAGATATTCAAAACACTAGAAAATTATGTGGATGAGGAGTATTCTAGTGCGATAAGGCTTTTGGAGATTATCGGGTTTATTCTTGATGAGCCGCAAAAAATAGGTGTTGGCATGTTCAGAAAATTTCGCATGGAGGCGGCTAAATGAGACATCCGGCGCATCCTGATTATCATAAAACATGGTTTAATACGGTCAATCATGGGCCAGCCATTCCGTTTTTAACCGTTGCTGCTATAGGCGCTCAGGCTCTTGGTTCAATCGCTCAAGGTAAACAACAGGCTGCTTCAGCAAAATATAACGCTGCGATCCAAGAAAATAACGCAACCATAGCAAGACAGAATGCTACTTTTGCTGGTCAGGAGGGCGCGGCTAATGCAGCGATTGAGCAGCAAAAAACACGCGCTACTGTAGGCGCTATAAAAACGGCTCAGGCGGCTAATAATATCGACGTAAATACCGGATCGGCAGTTGATGTGCGTTCTAGCGCATCTGAACTTGGTGAACTGAATGCAATCAATATTCGCAGCAACGCTGCTCGCAGCGCATACGGATACCAGACCCAAGCAAGTAGCGATGAGGCTCAGGCGCAATTAGATCGTCAGGAAGCAAAATACGATACCAAGGCAGGTTACATTAAGGCGGGCACTACATTGCTTGGTGAAGCTGCCACTGCCGGACAAGCCGGAAACTTTGATAGTTGGCTTAATGCTAGCAGTATGAATGCTCCAACCACAATGGGACCATGGCAGCAATAAATTATGCCTGAACGCGCATCTTCTGTTCCATACAATCCAGTTCCCACCGTAGAATCCGGTGGCGGAGGCGGTACTCCATTTTCAGCACACGCTAATCCAAATGATTTTGGTGCGCAGGTTTCCGGTGCAGTAGAGGATGCCGGTAAAACAGGGTTTGATTTTGCCATGAAGCAGCAGGGCATGATCAATGAAACAGCGATGACTAATGCTGATGCTGATTTTGCTACGAAGGTTGGAAAGATAAAAGGCGATTACACATCGCTTACCGGCATGTCAGCGTATAATGCATTCCCTAAATATCAGGAAGACATTCGACAAGCTTTTCAATCGGTGAGAACCACGCTTCCTCCAGCAGCGCAACGTGGATTTGATATGATGGCCACCCGCACCATGGCAAATCATATTGCCGATGGTTCTTCTTATGCCAGTAGCCAACTGAAAGAAGCAAATAGAGATTCGTATTCCTCTCTCACGAATGTGTCTTTAACGGCGTTGCTTGATCCTGACACGGCAATGAATCCAGAGCGCTCAGACTATCATATGGATAGTATTAAATATGCTACACAGGCGCAGTTAGATGAAGATCATCCTGGCTTAAAGAAAGACCCGGAAACTGGCACAGTAAATTTTGATGAATCTACACCCGAAGGCAAACAGCTCAAGGCAGAGTTTCAGCGCAGATTGGATATGAATCTGTCGCAAGGATACGTCAATAAATATGACACACTTTCAAAACTAAACCCGTTTGGTGCGTATGATCAATATCAGCAGGAACGCGATAAAATGCCCAAGTCGGCACAGATTGCTTTGGACGCATCATTTGCTCCAAAAATCTTTGATGCCCACAAGCAAACTGCCACAACCAACGCGACAGTTGAGGCACAACAATCTCATTGGGATAGACTTACTAATCCATCAGAAAGCGCCGCACTGGATACCGTACAGAAAAATGAAGGCGGTATGTCCAGCGATGGTCAATCGGCTTATGGTATAGATAAAAATGCACACCCGGAAGAGTTTGCAAAAATATCATCGCTACCTGAGTCTGAGCGCCCCGCTGAGGCTAGAAAGTTTTTTAAAGAAGAATACTACGATAAAAAAGGTATCGCTGAATTACCAGAAAACACCCGAAATATTGTCATGGATGGTGTTGTTAATCACACTACTGATTTTGGTGATAAACTTATACAAGCCGCTAAAGATGGCGCTACTCCACAGCAATTGATAGATATGCGCCGTGAAGAATATAACCGCGTTTCACAGATTCCAGGCAAGGAACAATATTTGCAAGGATGGAATAACCGTCTCGATAATCTTCAGCAAAGTACTGAGGGCAAAAAAACTTATGCTACGAATGAAAATGGTGGTCCGCTTACGTTAGCAGATTACTACCGTACCCATAGTCAAGAAGTATTGGCTCGTGGTGATGCATACGCAGAAAGGCAGATGCCAGGCGATCTTGCATTGAAGCGTGCGGTTCGTCAATCGTTAGAGAATCAGATGAATAAAGTTATCTCCAATGAAAGTGCGCAACACATATTGGATAACCGTAATGTTATGCGCGGGATAAATGGCGAGCTTACGCAAGGCAAAGCTCCGCAGACTGAAGATGAGTTGCGTAATATCCCAGGTATGGCACAGACATTAGACAACATTGCTATTCGCGACCCCAAATTTATGGAGAGCATTCCGACGCTCATTGCTAAGGTTGCAAGACGTAACGATGTCGTCAATAGCGCAAATGGATTTGATACGGTGATGCGTGCGCTTGAGCCGAGCGATAGTCCCAATCGTATAGCTAGCGAAGATCATCTGAATAAGCTATTAGCACGTAAAGAAGGCACTGGTATCAATATGAAAGATTACAATGATGCTAAGCCTGTGCTGGAAACTTCTGATACGTGGAAATCCTATCTTTCGAAAAACATGAAAGAGATAACCAACGCTAATGGTAACATTGACGGCAAAGGCCAAGAACGTGCTTTGACTTGGTATAATCAAGCGATGCAGCTTAAAAAAGCTAATGACGCAAAGGGCGATAAAGCCATACCGGAAGCGGAATTAATGCAAAGTCTATCCGACTCTCTGCATCCGCCAAAGCCGGGTACTATGCAGCAAATTTCTAATTGGGTATCTTCTCTGACTCAGAAAAAAACTGTGAGCGTTATAAGCCCGGATGGTCAAGTAGGTACGATTCCTGCTGAAAATTTAGATAAGGCTATTGCGGCTGGCTATAAAAAGGCGGGATAAATGGCTGATGATTTTGGTTTTCAACCATCTGCGCCAAGCGATAATTTGGGTTTCCAACCGGCCCCCAAGATGCCAGATACATCTGGCGTTCAAAAAATGGCTGCCGATAATCTTTCCAAGCCACAAGAGGGCGAAGGTGAACAACCGACTCAAACTCCAGTACAGAAGCTAGATACCGCCGCTGGTATTCCCGTTTCCTCAGCGATGAAAGGCGGCGATGTAGCGCTTACCCCAGAGTGGCGCGGTCACTTGGTTGATGCTTATAAAAACGGCACAGCATCTACCGCTGGTGATTTTATGTCAACCGCTCTGCACAGTATCGCGCCGATTGTTGCCGGTGGTGTTCAGCGTAGTGTAAATTTTGCTAATTACGAAGTTAACGCATTACATGGCGCTAAGGAAGATTTATTAGATACTTTTCGTCCGTTTAAAGCCGATCACGTTGATGATTCTGCGGTCAGAAAAGCAATTGAGGGAATAGGGCAATATGTTGGTGGGCCTATATTCGGCGTAACCGGTGCTTTAACAAGCCCTGTAAGCTCCGCAATATCTACTATCTCTCGTCCGATTACTGACACACTGCAACCAAACGCGACGGAAGAACAGAAAAAAAACATAGACCAGGCAGTGGGGGGGGCAATAACTAATGTATTGTTAGCCGCCTCTCCCTTGATTCACGGTGAATCTACGCCGCAATTTGCTCCCGGTGTTGGCCCGTGGGATAATCATCCCGGTAGCGAAATAATCAAAAGTCTTGTGGATAAGGATAATCCAACTAGCGTTGCGTCGCCTCAGATAGATCGGGCTTTTGCGCAGGGTTTTAAGAATCATCCTGCGGCCCAGGATTTTGATGACGTGGCTCAAGTGATGAATAGCGCTAATAAGATAAATTTTGTTGTACCGAAGGAATATTCGGACAAATACGGTTATATCCCGATGACAACTTTTATAAAAGAAGGTGATTTATCTCGATCTCCATATATAACCCCTGACGGCAAGATATTGCCTACTGGCGGAGATCATCTGGGGGCGGCACAGGATTTGGGTTTTGACAGCATCAGTGATGCTGCAATAAAAGGGGGGCTTATTAGAGTAAACAAAGGCATTACCAAATCTGGAGATATGATTACCTCGGTAGAAGTCACTGAAGGGCAGCCAATTACAAAAAAACAAATGGCAATTATTGAACGGTCAGCAAATCAAGGAAAATTTGTTTATGATATAAGGAAACCTGGTGATGAACGCTCTCCGCAGAGCATTGTTTTTGGTCATGATATTGAAGCGTTTAAAAACGATTTAGCTAAATATGCAAAATCAGAATCTAATTCTAATTTAACCGATACCCTCCACGAAATCTACAAACAAACTGGTATTCATCCGGCCCAGGTTTTTGAGGATGCGAGACGCGATCCGGCCATTGCCGCCGATGTAGGTGCCGGTCGCATTCCCACAGTCTATAGCGATTTGATCGAAAAGCCGTCGCCTGAGCAAGCCAAGGCGCAAATGGCCGATCTGGAGAAGCAGATAGATAAAACTGAGTCGCTGGAAGAGCGTCAGGCGTTGATGGATAAGATGGATAAGTTAGTTAACGCGGCTATCGGAGAAAAGCCGCAGGAAAGCAGTTTATATGGCGATATAGCTGCCAAATACGAGAATATGTCGCAGCCGCTTAAGGAAATGAAATTTGATCTCCTTAGTCAAAAAGCTAAACTTGGAGTGGCCACGCCAAAAGAACTGGCTGAACTTGAGCATCTATCAACAGATAAATCATTGCGCTTTGAATTTCCAAGCGATGTATCTGAAGCCATGGCCAAGATGGATGCGCTCAGCAAGGAGAAACCTCCGGTTGAATTGAGTAAGGAAGGTGCTTCTACCTCGGTTAATCCTCTTGCAAAAATCTTCAATCCTACAGGTATGTCACCGGCATCGAGAGACATGGCTACCGCTTTGCGTCAAGGTCGCGGGCCAGAGAATCGTGACATTGCCGTGATACAGGATTCTCTACAGAAATTTGCCAAACCGTTAGCGCAAATGAGTGATGCTGATAGGCTGAAACTTATCGACTACATGGAAAATCGCAGCAGTGGCGCAAAAAATCCATTTCCTGAGTTGCAAGAAGTAGCTGATACTATCCGTGATATTTACGCACAAGTGGCTCGCAAAATACAAGAACGGTTTCCTGACGTTGGCTTGCGCAAGGATTACTTCACGCACCAATACGAAGATGAAGGCGCAGCGGCTAAATTCTTCAGTGACTGGGTAGCAAAGCAAGGCTCTGAGCGTAGCTTGAATGAACGTGTATTTCCCACGCTATCCGAAGCTATGGCGGCTGGTTTGAAGCCCAAAACCACCAATCCCATTGAGACGGTGATGAATTACGTTACGAATATGGGTAACTTGATGGCCGCGCATCGTAGTGTTGAGTTGGCTAGAGAAAGCGGTATTGCGGACTATTTCAGAAAAGGAGAACAGCCCGAAGGGTGGGTGCCTCTGGATGGCAATCTGGCAGAAAAAGATGGAAAAACTTTGTTTGCCCCCGAAGATGCAGCGCGGGTTTATAACAATGACGTGTCAGAAAAGGTTACTGGTCCAGCAGGTGAAATCTTAGACAACATCCAGCGTTTTAATAACTTCGCCAATAAGCTCGTTCTTGGGTTAAGTGGCTATCACTTTACAGCTACCACGATGGCTTCGATGGGCAGTGATGTTGGCAGGGCTATTAATGGTGGCGAAATACCCGATATCGGTAAAGCGATAACGCCTCTATCCAGCACATTGCGCGGTCAGCAGTATATTGACGCTTATCTTGGCCGTAGCGATTTATCTCCTGAAATGCAGAAGGCGCTCGATCTCGCGGTTAAGAACAATACCATCAACGTCAAGCAACAGGATTACTGGAAAGCTGGTCCGGCCAAAGACTACGTGGATGTATTCCGCAATGGTAGCGCAGCAGCGGAATTGAAGGCGGCTGGCCAGACCATCAAAGAACAACCCCTAACTGGTCCAGTCAAGGTTATCGCCAATGAAATTGGCCGCACCATGGATACCATAGCCAAGCCATTGTTTGATTACTATATTCCACGCATTAAGATAGCTGCCAACATAGATGAATTGCACGATTGGTTACAAAATCACCCTGAGGCAACCCCTGAAATGCAGGATAAGGCGGCGCAGGATATCGGTAACAGTATCGATAATCGCTTTGGCGAGATGATGCGCGACAACCTGTTTTGGCATCAAATTACGCGGCAAACCCTACAAACAGGGCTTTTATCCTATTCATGGGTCACTGGTGCCGCTCGTATGCTCAAAGGCGTCCCCGACACGGCTATGTGGATTGCCAATAAGCAGGAATTATCGTCCAGTGCCCGCTACCTCATGGGTATGGCTGCTACTTATGCTGTTGTGAATGGTGTGCGTACCTATCTCGGTACCGGTCATGCGCCCGACAATTGGAAGGATTTTCTTTACCCAAGAACTGGTGGAACTACCGCTCAAGGCCAGGAAGAGCGCGAATTGCTGCCTAGCCATATTGGCCAGTATACAAACTATCTCCATGACGGTATTGCAGAATTAGGCAATGAAGCCTCTCCTGGTTTGAAACTTATTTACCATTTATTAGCAAATAAGGATTTTCGTGGTCTGCCTATAACCAACGATAATAATAAGTGGTATGACGAGCAGAGATGGGGTGATTATCTGCATTATACGCTAGGAGAAGAGACTCCGATTGGTTTGAAATCCTTTATTCAGGGTGATAAGAAGGGCAGTAAAATTGGCGTTATGGAAAAGTTGCTTGGAGCGCGTCAGGCTCCGCAATTCATTACAGACCCAGAAGGCTTCGAGGCTATGATGAAAAAGGTTAATGATGCGGAATACAGAAGAAAAGAACGTTCCGATAAAAGGATACAAAGCCAATACGAGGAAAATGAATAGCAAACTATTTTAATTCATTGTATTATTGATGCGAAGAGCGGGGAAACCGCCAGCACGGAGAAGGCAAGTGACAATTTCCACGGTGAATAACTCTACTCGCGCTTTGGGGAACGGGTCAACGACCACCTTCAATTTTTCGATGGTTGGTGACTCCGCTTCTGATATCAGCGTCTCCTATTACGTCGGCTCTACCTTCGTAGATGTAATAAATACCTCTCTCTATACCCTCTTCATCAACCCACCCGCTATCGGCCAAATTTGGGGCATTGGTGGCACGGTCATTTATCCGCTTACCGGTAGTCCGATTGCCAATGGTACATCGCTGCTGATTGAGCGCACGCTTCCTCTGACGCAAACTATTTCTATCGCTAACCAAGGGGGGTTTTCGCCAGAGGTTATTGAAGAGGCGCTTGATACTCTCTGTATGCAAATTCAGCAAATAAACAATTCCGTTTCGGCTGGTACCAATATTTCAGCGACATCTATCATAAGCGCTCTTGGGTATACCCTTATGAATGGGGCCAACAATTTAAGCGAGATTGTAAGCGCAAGTGCTGCGCGTACCAATCTGGCACTTGGTACTATGGCTATCCAAAATGCCAGTGCAGTAGCTGTTACCGGCGGCACTATTGACGGCGTTGCCATAACCAATAGTTCGTATACTGGCGGTACCATTGATAATGTAATCATAGGCGGATCTACAGCGCTTGCCGGAACCTTTACTACGCTGAATGCGAACGACACAACTATTGACGGTACATTTACGCAATCTGGCGGTAATGCGACTTTTGATTTAAGTTCCGGCAATCATAATTTCACTGTAGATAATAGCAGCGGTTCCGGCGCTATTGAACTGGATGCTGGTTCGGGGGGATTTAGCGTAACAGCTAATGGTAGGGCGCAAATTATTTCCGGCAATGCCCAGCCGTTAAATCTTTTCTCCGATAGTGGCTCTGTAGTTATCCCAGCTGCTGGTGGTTTAAACGTTGGCAGCGGTCAATTCGTTTTGGATTCTAGCGGTAATATTAGCGCATCCAAGAGCATTAGCTTTACGACAGCCTCATCCGGCATCACATTAAAGCGCGGGGCCAATGGTCGAGTTGGAACAGTAGTGCTTACCGGGACTACCGCTGTTAGCGTTAGCAATACAATTATTACTACAAGCGATTTGGTTTCATTCTCTCTCAATACTGTAGGAGGTACTGTGGGCGCAATACCGGTAGTAAAAACCATTACACCGTTATCTGGATTTACCGTAGCCGGAACGGTTTCGGATACGAGTACATATAATTACACAATCATTAAAAATACGATTTGATATGGCGAAAATTATTCAAGATGAATTGGTCGGCGGATTAATAAAGTATTTACTTGAGCGTCCGGCAAAAGAAGTATTAACCGCTATTCTAGCATTGCAGGCACTCCCGAATGCTCCTGTAGATGAAAACAAAGAGGATAAATTATGAGCCAAAATCCCCCAAGAAACGTAAGCATGTTGGCTGCGCCAATCATTACTGATAACTTCATGCCGCAGCAATCTGCCGCTTTAGTTATGGGTAGTGCGAACATCGCCAACTCTGTTACATTTACAGCCAAAATTAATGCTCAGCGCGTCACTTATAAATTTGCCAATGTCGGAACAAAGGCGGCATTCGTTAGTGTTGGTCCATCAGCTAGTGTGGTGGCTGCCGTAACGGCAACTTCCACGCCTCAGCCGACATCAACGCTTGTCAGCATTTCAATATGTGACTGTGTTCCCGGTGGAGCGATTCTTACGCAAGACTATCCCGGTGGCTACGATACCGTATCGGCTATTTGCGCATCAGGAGAAAATACCACGTTACAGATAACGCTCGGCAATGGGCAGTAAAGGATAATATTATGGGCGCACAAATGATAATTCCACAAGCACAAGCCGATGATGGTTTTTCACTTTTGAAAGACATCGTAGCAATGGTAAAAAATCCCGATGCGATTGATGAAGCATATCAACGTAGATTGGATGCCGCAAAGCTAACTGATGATGAGGTTGCGAAAGCCAACGAAGCGCGTGCTTTAATTGCACAGGCCGCGCAACTCAAAGCCGACTTAAATCAACAGCAGGCAATAATTGAGGCTGATAAAATTTCTTTATCTAGTGATATTTCTGCATTTGAGACGCGCAAGCAATCAGAAGCAGATCGTCTCAAGAAATGGGAAGATGAATTATCAACAGCGGCAGTTGCGCATACTGAATCCGAAAGAAAAAACCAGGAAACAGCAAAAGCGCTAGAGGACCAAAAGACATGGCTAGAAAGTGATTATGCCGCCAAGGTTCAAAGCCTGAATGATAAAGAGATGGCGCTAAATGGTGTTGCAGAAGCGCAGAAAGCTGAAGATGCTCGGCTTGCTACTTGGAGAGATCAACTCAAGGACAAGGCAGGCAAACTTGCGGCTTTGGCGCAATCCGATGGCTAATCGATGGTTTTTAAGTCTAGTCTTAACAATGGCTCTGGTGGCGGTGGTGGTTCAGTAAATTCTGTCACCGGACTCAATACCGATAATACCGATCCTGCAAATCCAATAGTAAAAATATCTGTTGATGGCGTAACCATCACAGGGGCAGGCACGCCAGGAAGTCCATTGGTTTCTGTTGGAGGTGGCGGTGCAACTGGCGTGTCGTCGGTTAACAGCTCTGATGGAACTCTATCAATATTCCCAACCGCTGGTGCTGTTGTCGTAAACATCGCTTCTTTATCCAGCGGAAATATTCTTATCGGTAACGTGTCAGGCGTTGCAACCAGTAAGGCGCTCGTGGGAGATGCTACGCTAACAGCCAATGGCACTATCACGTTGGCCACAGTCAATAGCAACGTTGGCTCCTTTGGCGGTCAGTCGTCTATTCCTGTAGTTACCTTGAATGGAAAGGGACTCGCTACAGCGGCGAGTACCATTGCTGTTGTAGCTCCTGCTGGGACGCTCACCGGTACTACCATTGGATCTACCGTCGTAACTTCATCTCTAACAACGGTAGGTACTCTCATCAACCTTACCGTCACCAATCCAATCACCGGCTCGATCACAGGCAATGCCGCTACTGCTACTGCTTTACAAAATGCAAGAACTATTGGCGGCGTATCATTCGATGGCACTGCAAATATTGTTCCCCAAACCATACAGACCGTTGATGATGGATCGGATACGACCACCTTTCCATTGTTTGGCAATGCCTCTGGGTCTCAGTCTCAGCAACCAAAGACTAACGCCAGCTTTAGCTACAATGCTGTCACGTCCAATCTAACCGTTGGAACTGTTACAGGGGCATTATCAGGCAACGCCAGCACAGCGACAGCATTACAAACAGCACGCCTAATTAACGGTGTTGGGTTCGACGGTAGTGCCAATATTACGGTTCCTGCTGCCGCTGGAACGCTTACAGGCACGACGATAGGTTCGACGGTAGTTACTTCGTCATTAACTACAATTGGCACCCTTACCAATCTTACGGTGGTAAACCCGATAAGCGGTTCAGTAACTGGCAATGCCGGAACTGCAACTGCACTGCAAACTGGTCGCACAATTAACGGCGTTACCTTCGATGGTACGGCTAACATTACTGTACCAGCAGCGGCTGGTACGCTAACGGGAACTACGATTGGCACAACGGTCGTAACCTCTTCCTTGACATCCGTTGGTATCCTTACTGGTGGTGCAACTGGCGTTGGATTTACTGTCAATCTAGGTTCATCAACCGTAGCGGGGACCCTGGCTACCATTCATGGCGGCACAGGGTTGACCACTCTGACAGGCAATGCTGTCATGATTGGTGCTGGCACTAGCAACGTTGCATTTGCCACGATAGGAACCGCTGGTCGCGTGTTGATAGATCAGGGGTCTGGAGTCAACCCATCGTTCAATGTTGTATCTGGTGACATCACCGTAATTAATACTGGTGTTACCACGATTGGGCCGAATGCGGTTACGACATCGAAGATAAATAATTCTGCTGTTACCTATGCGAAAATTCAGAACGAGTCGGCAAGTACATTGCTTGGCAATCCCACTGGCTCTCCTGCCGCCCCTTCGGAAATTACGCTTGGTACGAATCTTTCATTTGCTGGCACTGTTTTGAATGCGGCAGGAAGCAGCGGGTTTAATTTGAATGATATGGCAACTTATACATTTTTTGGTGGAGTTTAATTTATGGTGACTTCGACAGCTATTTTTCCGCAGTCGCTACTTAGCAAGGTAGTGCAATTCACAAACACAACCAGCACTTCGGTTCCAACATCAGTGATCTCGGCGCAAGCTAACGGTTGTAAAATCGAGCAGATTATTGTGAGCAATAGCGATACCGTTGCGCACGATGTGAATGTATATGTTAATGCCGGATCTACTAATTATCAAATAGGCACCATCTCAATTCCCCTCTCGTCCGGTATTCTAAACGGCGTTCCCGCTGTTTCATTATTCAAAGCAGTAAATTCTACTGGGTCAACATTATTGCCGCTTAGCCTCGATGCCAATGGTGATCCATATATCTATCTCGATCCACAAACATCGCTTTATATGCAACCTGGAGCAAGTACCGCCGTTGGCTCTGGGAAGACAATTAACATAGTTGCTGTAGCTGGAGCATTTTAAATGAGCGTCGGTGAAATTGCACCTAAATTACCGATACAGGGAACGTCGATTCCCAACAATACCATGCCGGGAAATGTTTCTGGTGTGGCTGCTAATGCGACTGCTATTCCCATAGTGAATACCCGCCAAATATGGCAGAGCGCTCATGGATTTACAGTCGGCACGTTACTTAAATATACCGGCACTACGTATGCAAAAGCACAAGCTGATTCTGCTGCGAATGCGGAAGTGGTTGGTATGGTTTCTCTGGTGAACGGTACTAACAGCTTTGTGCTTGCCACGTCAGGGTATATTACTGGGCTTAGCGGCCTAGTCGCAGGGACAGTATATTTCCTTGACTCCTCAGTTGCTGGCGGCATGACGACAACTGAACCATCTACTGTTGGTCAAATTGATAAACCATGTTTTGTAGCTGATTCGGCCACGAGTGGGTATTTTATAAATTATAGGGGAGAAGTTGTTTCAAATGCTGCCGCTCCATCATTGGCCGATCTTAGAAACTTACTTTTTAATGGATCATTTCAAGTAGACCAGCCAAATGAATTTGCTAGCATTTCCATTGCTAGTTCAGCAACTGGATGGAAGGGTGATGGCTTTAGATCATATGGCGTATTTTCGGCCTCCGGTGTTACCGGTCAAGTGGTAACTGACGCGCCGTTGGGCTTTTCAAACTCTCTTAAAGTAACAGTAGGAACCGGAGCGGCAGTAGCTAATGGAGATTTTCTTACTATAGTAGGAAACGTGGAGGGGTATGAGGCCGCTAAACTTAGTTTTGGAACAGCCAATGCCCAATCCATATCTGTTTCATTTTATGTGAAGTCATCTATTGCTGGAACCTATTCAGCTTCTCTTTCAAACAGTGCGTTCAACAGAACATATACTGTTAATTTTACAATTAATAGCGCCAATACCTGGGAAAGAAAGACGATACCTAATATTTTGGGGGATACCACTGGCACATGGTTGACTACTAACGGAATAGGGCTGCAACTTTATATAT
>Ga0105248_10006650_pt1 | contig 12680 bp, 11 predicted proteins | sample KBSS34metaG_FD_81524 | JGI IMG/M metagenome (GOLD analysis project Ga0105248, IMG submission 81524) | Switchgrass rhizosphere microbial communities from Kellogg Biological Station, Michigan, USA - KBS S3-4 metaG | ecosystem: Host-associated > Plants > Roots > Rhizosphere > Soil | place... | reverse complement strand
GGCGTGATCGGCGGGGGGACCAAGACGAATGTCGTGCCCGCAGAGGCGTGGGCCGAGATCGACCTGCGCACCACGCGCCTGAGCCAGGGGCCCCGCTTTGAGAAGCGGTTTAAGGGGTTAAAGCCCACCGCGAAATCGGGCTGTAAGCTTACTGTCGAAGGCGGCATCAACCGTCCGCCGATGGTGCGTACGCGCGGCACTGTCAGGCTCCTGCGGGAGGCGCAGGCGCGCGCGGCGGAGATTGGCTGGCAACTGGAGGAGGCTGCGACCGGCGGAGCATCGGACGGCAACTTCACCTCTGCGCTTGGCATCCCAACCCTGGACGGCATGGGAGCCGTTGGGCAGGGTGCACACGCTCATCATGAACACGTCCTCATCGAGCACCTGGCGCCGCGAACAGCGCTGCTGGCAGCCATGCTCGCATTGTGATGCAGCACAAAGACCTCGCTCCATCCCGCGCACCGCATCCTCGCGACAGAGCGTATGATTTTCTCCGAAGCGGCCTCACTATCTCTTCTCAAAGAAAGCTCACCATGAAGATCGATCGGCGTAAGTTTCTCTCCAGGACGGCCAAGGCCGCAGCCCTCGTTACCACCTTTGGCTCGCGCCTTGCCCAGGGCTTTGCATTGGTGCCATTGAGCGAACTTGCCAAAGATCCGCGCCGCCCGCAGTTTCACCTGCTGCCTGCGCGTAACTGGATGAACGACCCGAACGGTCCTATCTTCTGGAAGGGGAAGTACCACATGTTCTTTCAGTACAACCCCAACGCTGCGGTCTGGGGAGATATGCACTGGGACCACGCCGTATCGACGGACATGATTCACTGGAAGCACCTGCCTGTCGCTCTCGCCCCCACTCCGGGCGGCCCCGACACTGATGGCTGCTTTTCTGGCACTGCCGTGGTGCACAACGGCACACCGACCTTCATCTACACCGGCGTCTCGAAGGCACCGCCGGAAGCATCGACGATCCGAGACGGCAACAACAATTTCAAAGAGGTGCAGATGTATGCGACCTCTACGGACCCCGAGCTGCGCACATGGACGAAGCGGTCAACGCCCATCATCGCGGGACCGCCTAAGGAGTTTGAATTCTCCTCCATCACCGGCTTTCGCGACCCTGCGCCGTGGAAGCAGGGCGACACCTGGTACATGGCCGTCGGATCGGGTATCGCCAAGAAGGGTGGCATGATTCTGCTCTACAAGTCTGCCGATCTGCAGGAGTGGGAATATCTGCACCCGCTCATCTCTGGAACCGTACCCACCGGCACTGCCGTCAACCCGGTGGACTCGGGCGAGATGTGGGAGTGCCCGGATTTCTTCCCACTCGGCAACAAGCATGTGCTGATTTACTCGACCCAGGGCAAGGTCTTTTGGCAGGTGGGCGATTTCGACCTCAAGGAACTCCTCTTCCACCCGCAGCAGACTGGCTGGCTCGACTATGGCACCTTCTACGCGCCCAAGACCCAGACTGACAAATCGGGCGCGCGCATTCTGTGGGGATGGATTCCAGAAACGCGCCCTACCGCCGAATACAGCGCTTCGGGCTGGGCTGGGCTCATGGGGCTGCCGCGCATTCTGACTCTGGGCGCGGAAAATCGCCTCCGCATCACCCCGGCACCGGGTTTGCAGAAGCTCCGCCAGGGCGAAACCAAACTGCAGCTGGCCCCAGCGGAAGCGGGCAGCAAGATCATGGTCTCGAGTCCAAGCCTGAAGAACGCTTGCGGAGAGATTCTCTGCACGGTGCTCCCTACCGAACCGTTTTCGCTGGATCTGCTCAACCCGGTTGAGAAATCCGAGGACAAGACGGATGCGAAAGCCCTCGAAACGCAGGCCAGTCTGCTCTCGATCCGCTATAGCCATGCCAATCCCGGGGAGTTGATCGTGGACCGGCAGAAGATGCCGATTCATCTGGCGGCAGGAGCGCCGCTCGAACTGCATCTCTACATCGACGGCTCGATCATCGAGCTCTTTGCCAACAACGAATCTACTTACACCAAGCGCTTCTATTACCCCGGCGGCACGGCCCCGGAGATTGTAGCCAGCATTACGGGGAAAACCTCGGATATCTCGCGGCTGACGCAGTGGCAGATCACCCCGATCAGCAAAGACCGCCTGACCACATAGGCGAGAGGCTGGTGGAAGAAGTTGGGAGATTTCGCGAAGGGCTGGCTGAGAGAGATGATCGCAGCGCTGCCAAAATCTTCTGCAGAAGAAATCATTCGTTACCCGGCGAAGACTGCGCCCAATCCGGCGCGCCCGGCATGCTCGACCATCGCCCGCTGAATCTCGAGCGCCAGCGCAAGCGCTTCACGCCCCTGTCGAGCCGTAACTCTGGGCGCAGTCCTTGCCCGGACCGCATCTAGAAATGAAGAAATCTCGAGCTTCAGCGGTTCCCCAGGCTCAACTGTGGGCTTGGTAAAGGACAACCCCGGCAGCCCGTCCTGAAATCCGCCCGCTTCGCCCTCGGCAAGCGCCTTCTCAATCGAAAATCCCTCGTCTACTCCAATGACGAGCAGATCCCGCCGTGCGTAATCGATCGAAACATACTGCCGCGGCTGGAAATATCTCAGCTTCCGCACCCGCTCGGTCGATACGCGCGAAGCCGTAAAGTTCGCCACGCACCCCGACTCAAACTCCACGCGCACGTTGGCTATATCCACCTTTGCCGACAACACCGGAAGCCCTACCGCGCGAACTTCCTTGACCGGCGAAGCCGCGAATGTGAGGACGATGTCGAGATCGTGGATCATCAGATCCAGCACCACATCCACATCGAGCGAACGCGGAGTAAAGACACTCAGGCGGTGCGCCTCAAAGAACATGGGCCGCCGCAGCCCGGCCTCAGCCGCCAGGACCGCCGGATTGAACCGCTCAAGATGCCCTACCTGCAGGACTCGCCCATGCTTTTCAGCCAGCGCGATGAGCTCGTCTGCCTCTGCCAGAGATGCCGCAATTGGCTTCTCCACCAGGCAGTCCACACCCCCGGCCAACAGCTCCCCGGCCACATTGCTGTGGTACACGGTAGGCACCGCCACCGAAGCAGCATCCACCTTTAAGCCGGCAGCAAGGAGCGCTCCTGCGGACTCAAAAACGGGAATTCCATATTGCTCGCGAACCTGCTCGGCCCGCCCGCTATCCGGCTCGATAGCCGCCACCAGGTCCACACCGTCTAGCTCGCCATACACGCGCAGGTGATTTCGCCCAAACGCCCCGGTTCCAGCGATCGCCACGCGCAGCGGCCTTTGAGAGTCGTCAGGGATCCCCATCCTTTCCGCACCTTTGCGGAAAGGGTGGGATAACAAATCTCCGCTCTGGATCGAGTCGGTCACTACCCCTTGACCGCCTTGCCATCCACTACATTCAGGCAGCGGCTATACAGATCCAGCAACTGATTGATCTGCTCCTCAGGCTTCGGTGCTGCCGTGCCGCTAAACCCCGTCGACGGTACAGCCGCACGCCCAAAACCCGTCGAACCAGCTACAAACTTCAACAAATCCAGCGCAATATCCTCTTTGCTGCGCGCTCCTGAACCACCGTTTCCAACAGCTTCCATGACCAACCTCCACCTAGGATGCTACCAGCCGCAACCCCACACTCACACGCCGCACCCGTACTGCCTTTACATCTCGTTCCACACCATCGCCACGCGGCCTACCAGGAGATCATTCGGTGTTTCCCCCGCCTCTAGCGCTACCATCTCCAGCGGAAATCCCACTCCCCAGGGCCGCAGCACCAGCCGGTTGGCTTTGAACTCCGCGAATCGCAGCATCAACCGCCCTGCCACTCTTACACCATAGACATTGGCCCGCGCCTCTATACCATCTGTGTAGGGCTTAAACGAGTTGTAATGCCGGTCCAGCACTACAACCGCTCGCGGCCCAATCACCGGCTCCATTGCTGCGCCATCCTCTGGCCCCACGCGCACCGCCACCAGCCGCTCCCACTGCTTTCTCGGCGGAGTATGCCTTGGACGCCATGCTCCCACCGTATCCGCCGGCAGCGACAGCATCTCAAGTACACTGCTTGGGCGGATATATGGCTCGAAGGCCGCCGTCGCGTGGCTCACCAGCGGAACCTGCACCACTCCATGGGCACCGCTGCCTGCTCCCTGCGGGACACGCTCGGAAGGCAGCAGATCGGCTGCTTCCAGCCGCATTGCCGCCAAAATCCTGTCCAGAGTACTCAGCGAGAGCCCGCGGCGGCTTCTTAGAAAATTTGAAATATGCCCCTGTCCCAACCCTGTTTGCCGGGCCAGCAGCGAAACGCTCAGCGTGCCGCGATCGATCCGGCGCAGCAGCTCGAGACGCACTCGCTCCTGAAGTTGGGTAAAGTTCATGTGGAAAATTCACAGGCAGCAATAGGAGAGAAAAACAGTCCATTTCTAGAAGAAATGCTGTAACCCACAGAACTCTAGCATTCTTGAATTTTTTCGATGACCACCCTCCTCACTTGCCCACATCTTCAACGCAGGGATTGACGCAAGGGAAAGCTCACCATAGATTTACCTCACTTTCTCCATCACTGTGGGAGGAAATCTCTGGGCCAAATTGCCCCGCTCCAAGGAGGCGGCACGGCAATTTGAGCAATCATTAGAGTTTCCTCAATCTCCCGGCCTCTGAGCGAAGCCGGACGCATACCGGTGGCTGGAGTTTCCAGATTCTGCGCGCCATGAGCATGACCATCTATCTACGAAAGCACTCCGCCTTCCCCCAGCAGGGCACAAGACTCCTGCATTGCGGACTGCTCTTCCATCTGCCCTGCGGCTCCACCTTGTGTGCCGGCAGTCCGCGGGCGTTTCAGTGTCCAGGGAGACAAAGTCATGGATTTGCGCGTGCACTTGAAAATTTGCGAAGGATGCGGATGCCTGTGGTACCGCTCCCAGTTCGAAACAAAGGTCTATTGCACAGCATGTGAAGAGCAACTCAAGGATTTCCCAACCCCGCAGAGCCGCAAACGACGGGGCCGGCCCAGAAAAATCTCCCTTCCCACAGTCTTCGCAGTCGATATATCCGGATTTGCAGGAGGTGCTCAATGAGCGCTACTGCGATTCAGTTTCCGCTTCCCGCTGTGTCCCAGCTCCCGAAGGTGTGGGCCACGCAGGGCAACCTTGCTACCATGCGGCCTCTGGAGTCGGCCGCGGCGGCGGTACACCACATCCAAAAGCGGCTTCCTGCTGCGACGTTGGATGCAAAGCCGAAAGATGACGAAAAGGCGATCAGCCCTTACGCCTTCTATCGGAAGCACACGGAGCGGATGCTCTACCGTTACCTTTACGCCAGTATGCAGGTGGGACGTACTCCCAGCATTCTCGACGAAAATGTCGGCCGGGGATGGGTTTCAAGCCGCAAAGTGCGGACCTTCGAAGACGCTCTCATCTTTGTCCTCGATGTGGAACGATGCCTCAACCGCCTGCCTGCGCTGGACCGGCAAATCATCTGCCGGGTGCTCATCCAGCAGTTCACGCATACGGAAACCGCGGAATTCATGGGAATGAGCGTTCGTTCGATCAGTGTAAAACTTCCCCAGGCTATAGACCGGCTTACGGAGATGCTTGTGGAGAAAGACCTGCTGATCCTTTCGGATTAGCTCAGGACGCCGGAGCAGTCTCTTGAATCGAACGAAGAGCCATAAGTGCCCCATCCTTGCCGCGGCCATTGCGACAAGGATGGGGAAGCACATGCCACCGGGACAGCCGTCCCTCCACCTTTGATTGTCGGGTCAGATGCCGCGGACTATACTTTCCACAGTCCGTTCCAGAACAAGGAGCCCGACATGAAACGTAAAACTTATCTCTTCCTAACACTGGCCTTCACGCTTATTTTCGCAACCCTGACCGCTCGCGCTCAGGTACCTGCACAAGACAATCGAAGCACCAAAAACTTCAAGTTCCAGCCATCGCCCCAGGCATTCTGTCCAGTTGAGCTGAAAGCCAGCCTCGACGTTTCAGCAAAGCTCATTCTCATCAAGGATCAGTCCGCATGGCAACCCAGCCGCAAGCTCACGATTGACCTGGAAAACCCGAGAACAGCTAGCATCCTCAACGCACAAATCTCCGTTCATGGCTTCCCCATGGGTGCGCGTGCCATTCCGGCAGTTCTCTATTTTGGAAACAACCCTGCCGAAATCAGCCAGGCACTCGCCTTTAACCGCCAGGTCGAGGCAGGCCGGAATGCATCCATGGAATTCTGGCTTCAGAGATTCAGCACCGTAAGCTCAATAGAATTGGATTCAGTCACTTACGCTGATGGAACCAGTTGGACTCTTCCGATCGCCAGAGCTGCCGAGTCGTTGCGGATGCGCCCATTTACACCTCAGACGATAGTACACAAGGTAATCCCTGATCCACTACGAGGCCTACAGTCACTTGCCAACCGGCAAAAGCTGTGTTGTAGTAAGAAAGCTCGAACGAGCAAAAACCAGATGCGTAACCTCAATCCAAAACGAAGCCATCAGCTAGCCAGCGCGATTTTTCGCGGCAGCGAACGCTTCCTTATGGCTTGGGGTTCCCCAGCGGCATAACTCCCGTCTCAGCGACGGACAGGTTTGTCGAGAACCCCAGCCTACCGGCTGGGGTTCTCGCTTTTTGCACCAGACCCTTGCCGGCCCAACCGCACTACACAGGAAATGCACCATGCAGGAAAGAAGGACCGGAATGCAACTGATCGGCAACATCCCCGTCTGGGGCGAACACGAGCCCAAGACCATCGAACAGATCAAGACCTGCGCCCGCACTGCCGACCGCGCAGCCCTCATGGCCGACGGACACCTCGGCTACGCCGTGCCCATCGGCGGAGTCGTGGCTTACAGAGACGCTATTAGCCCGTCTGGCGTGGGCTTCGACATTGCCTGCGGCAACAAGGCGGTCCGCCTCGATATGCCCGGCGCGGAACTGCGCGCCAACATCGGCACCATCATGGACCAGCTTTGGGAGACTCTCAGCTTTGGTGTAGGCCGTCGCAACCCGGAACGTATTGAGCAACCGGCAATGCTGCAGGCCGGATACCCCGGCTGGGAACTCGAGGCCACTGGACCTCTTCGTCACAAGGCCAATGCGCAGCTCGGCACCATCGGCTCCGGCAACCACTACGTCGACCTCTTTGTCGACGAGCAGGATCGCGTGTGGGTCGGCGTTCACTTTGGTTCGCGCGGCTTTGGTCATGGCATCGCCACCTGGTTTCTCAAAGCAGCGGGAGCCAGCGATGGCATGGAAGTTGAGCCCTGCGTTCTCGATGCCAACAGCGATCTGGGAGAGCAGTACATCCGCGCCATGACTCTGGCCGGCGAATATGCCTACGCTGGCCGCGACTGGGTCTGCGACCGCGTCGCCAGACTGCTGGGCGCTCCGATCGTTGAGAGCATCCACAATCACCACAACTTTGCATGGCGCGAGCAGCACGGCGGAGAAGACTACTGGGTTGTTCGCAAGGGTGCTACACCGGCCTTCCCCGGCCAGAAAGGATTCGTCGGAGCCACGATGACCGAACCTGCCGTAATCCTCGAAGGAGTGGACAGCGAAGAGTCCAAACAGGCTCTCTACTCGACGGTTCACGGAGCAGGCCGGGTGATGGGCCGTCGAGCCGCCACCGGCATCATCAACCACAAGACGGGCGAGGTGAAGCGCGCTCCGGAGGTGACGAAGGAGATGATGCAGGAGAAGGTAACGGCAGCCCGGATCGAACTTCGCGGCGCAGGCGTGGATGAGTCTCCGCACTGCTACAAGCGGCTCGACCACGTACTGAGTGCGCACAGCGAAACCGTGCGCATCCTGCACACTCTAACGCCCATCGGAGTAGCCATGGCTGGCGCCAACGAATGGGACCCTTATAAGGACTAAACAAAAATGATGTAGGCCACATCAACCAGGGTGCCCCAGGTTTCGCTTCTGAGACCTGGGTTTCGCATAAGCCGTTATATGCTTATCCCGGAGAAAATTGCCCATGCCCCGAGTCTCGCTCCTAGCCCTCATTCTTGCCCTGACTGCAATTTCAGCCTACGCGCAAGCACCTGCTCCGGCAGCTACTTCTACTCCTCTTCCTGCTGCTGTTCCGGCGCCGCCGCTGGTTCACTCCCCGGAAGTCTCGGCAGACGGCAAAATCACGCTCCGCATCTTTGCGCCTGAAGCCAAAGCCGTAACCCTGCTCGCCTCCGACACGGTCAGTCTTGGACAGAAACTTGCCCAGTTCACCAAAAACGATCAGGGCATCTGGGAAGCCACCACCGAAACCGTCCCTCCCGGCGCCTATCGCTACCTCTTCAGCATCGATGGCGTTCAGACCGCCGATCCGCGCAATCCCAGTACCAGCGCCTCGAACGCCACCGTCTGGAGCCTTGCCGTTGTTCCTGGAGCGGACTGGGTTGATCGCCGGCCGGATATTGCTCACGGCTCCGTCGCTACCGTCTACTACAACTCCAAAGCCCTTAGCCGCCCCCGGCGCATGACGGTTTATACCCCGCCCGGGTACGAAACCAGCACGCAGAAGTATCCCGTCCTCTACCTGCTCCACGGAGCCACGGACAGCGACGAGTCATGGACCACCGTGGGACGCGCCAACTTCATCCTCGATAACCTGCTCGCCGCCAACAAAACAGTTCCCATGGTGATCGTCATGCCCGCAGGCCACACGGTACTTGATCCTGTTTTCGTTCCGCCGACGCCCGGAGAAACTCCGCGCAACGAGTTCGTGGAAGACTTCACGCAGGACGTCGTCCCCTACATCGAGTCGCACTACCGGGTGCTTACTGACCAGCCCCATACTGCCATTGCCGGGCTCTCCATGGGCGGCGGCCAGACCATCGACCTGCTCATGGCCCGCCCTGAAAAATTCGCCTACGTGGGCGTCTTCAGCTCGGGCATCTTCGCTGGAATGCGCCGCCGCCCCACGCCAGCACCCGGCGCGGCTGCAGCCCCAATCACCATGCCGACTACCATTCCGCAGGAGTGGGTCGACGCACACGCTGCCATTCTCGACAACCCCAGTCTCAAACCCGGCCTCAAGCTACTCTCCTTCAGCACTGGGTCCGGGGATTTTCTTCTATCGACGTCCAAAGCCACGGTCGAGCTCTTCAAGGCGCATGGTTACAACCCGGTCTTCCATGAAACGGGTGGCATCCACTCCTGGTCCAACTGGCGCGACTACCTTCGCGACTATCTGCCACTGCTTTTCCGGTAGTTTTCTGGGCCTCTCCGTTTAACTGACGCAAAAGCAAAAGGGCTGCCGATTCCTCGGCAGCCCTTTTTGCACTCCAGTCAAACTTCCCTAACTACCACTGACCCCAGGCCCGCGAGATGTAATCCGAAAGCGACATTCCCACCAGAATCAGGAAGGTGAAGACTCCCGCGCCGACCGTCAGCTTCATCAGCTTGGAGCTGTACTTGATGTGCATGAAATACAGCACCACGATCGTCGCCTTGGCACAGGCGATGGCGATCGCCAGTACCGGATTCCATGGCCCGAGATCCACATAAGAAGCCCCAATCGTCAACGCTGTTCCCACCAGCAGCGTAATAAAGATGATGAAATACACCATGGGGCTAACGATATGGTGCTCGTGCTCTTCTTCATGCCCTGCTGTGTTCGCGTGTCCGTCAGACATAATCCAATCCCTTCGTGTTCTTGCTGATCCCGAATCTCTGTCTCTCAATGCCTGCTGATCAGATACAACAGCGGAAACAGGAAGATCCACACAATATCGACAAAGTGCCAGTACAATCCAAAGTTCTCGACAAACGCGATGTGGCCATTCATGTATCCGCCGCGTGTCGCCTTCCACAACATCCCGCACAGCAGCGCGATTCCGATAATCATGTGCACGGCGTGCATGCCGGTCATGGCGAAGTAGAGAGAGAAATAGACCTCAGTCTTAGCCGCCATATCGGGAGCCAGCGCCTTCTCTCCGCCTGCCAAAGCTTCCGCGGAGGGATGCACAAATCCCTTGATATCGAAGGTCGTTCCGGGGACGTGATGCTTTTCAAACTTTTCCGAGTATTCGATCGTCTTGATACCCAAAAACCCGAGACCCAGAATGAGCGTTGCCACGAGCGACAGAATCAGGCCGGTCTTCTTTTTTGTCTCGGAGCACCACACGCCCATCGCCATGGTAAAGCTCGATGTGATGAGAAGAAGCGTGTTGAAGGCGCCCAGCTTGATATCCAGCGTGTGCGAAGCGGCGACAAATGCGGGGTAGTACCAGTTCCGGTAGATCAGATAGGCGGTGAACAGGCCGCCGAAGAACATGATTTCCGTCAGCAGGAACAGCCACATGCCAAAGCTGACCGTCTCCGTCTGCTGATCCATCGAAACAAAGTGGTGACGCAGATACTCCGGTCCATGATGCTCCGCGTGCCCGGCCTCTGCTACAGCGTGACTATCCGACATGCGTCACCTCATGCTCTTTCTGGCGTTCCAGCCACTCATAATCGTAGACATCCTGGGTCACAATCGGGGTTACAGTGAAGTTTTCCGTCAGCGGCGGCGACTGAATCTGCCACTCAAGTCCCGTAGCCTGCCACGGATTTGCACCAGCGACCTGGCCATACTTCAGCGACCATACCAGGTAGATCATCGGCAGCAGGTAACCGACGCCGAGAATGGTAGCGCCTGCCGTCGAGAAGACATTGAGCACCTGGTACTCCTGGGGATACGCCGCATAGCGGCGGGGCATGCCGAGCATACCGACCAGGAACTGCGGGAAGAAGGTGAAGTTGAACCCGATGAAGGTGACGACTGCGGCGAGCTGGGAGATTTTTTCGGGGTACATCCGGCCCGTCATCTTTGGCCACCAGAAATGCACGCCCGAGAGGAAGGCCATCAGCATGCCGCCGACCATGACAAAGTGGAAGTGGGCCACGATGAAGTAAGTCTCGGTCAGGTGAATGTCGGTTCCGGAAGACCCCAGGAACACGCCCGTCAGCCCGCCGATCGTGAACAAGCCCATGAACCCGAAGGCATAGAGCATCGGGGTCTCAAAGGTGATGGAGCCCTTGTAGAGGGTGAACGCCCAGTTGAAGATCTTGATGGCCGAGGGTACGGCCACCAGCATCGTCAGTAGCGAGAAGACGAGAACCGCGTAGTTGGAGACACCCATGATGAACATGTGGTGCGCCCATACGAAGAAGCCGAAGACTGCAATGGCCACCGAGCTGAACGCGACCGCCGTATATCCGAAGACGCGCTTGCGGCTAAAGGTGGAGATGACCTCTGAGATCACGCCCATACCCGGCAGAATCATGATGTACACAGCCGGATGCGAGTAGAACCAGAACAAGTGCTGGAAGAGAATCGGATCGCCGCCCTTGAGCGGGTCGAATACTCCAATGCCGATGGTGCGCTCCAGAACCACCAGGACCAGTGTGATGGCGAGCACCGGGGTTCCAAGCACCATGAGAATCGATGCTGCGTAATTTGCCCAGACGAAGAGCGGTAGCTTGAACCAGGTCATACCCGGCGCGCGCATGCGGTGGATGGTCACGATGAAGTTCAGTCCGGTAAAGATGGAGCTGAATCCGGCAATGAAGATGGCAAGGCCAGTCGTGATCACATTGGTATTGGAGAAGTGCGTCGACATCGGCGTGGTAAAGGTCCAGCCCGTGTCTACACCGCCGGTGATCATTGCGCCCAGCGTCATCGCGCCGCCGGCCAGATACAGATACCAGCTCAGCAGGTTGATCTTTGGAAAGGCCAGATCCTTTGCGCCGATCATGATCGGGATCAGGAAGTTCCCCAGCGTCGCCGGGACTGAGGGCACCAGGAACAAGAAGATCATCACGACGCCATGCATGGTGAAGATCTTGTTGTAGGTATCCGCAGCCATCAGGTCGGACTGAGGAGTCAGCAATTCCAGCCGGATCAGGCCCGCCAGCGCTCCCCCGATAAAGAAGAAGAACGTGATCGAGATCAGATAGAGAATTGCGATCCGCTTATGATCGGCGGTCAGCAGCCAACTCAACAGGCCGTTCTCATTGGTAATGTAATTCCGCTTCGGAACTCGCCCGTCTGGGCCGGGAAGACTCAAAATTGTACTCATGGCTTTGCTACCCCCTGCGTGCCTGCCGTCTTCGTTGGAGCCGTTGAAGTTTTGTCAGGCCCTTCCGGCAGCAGGTCCGTCGTGTTCAACGTCTGCTGTACCCGGTAGTTAGAATTCAGATTCTTGATGTACTCGACCAGCGAAATCAAACCCTCTTCGCTGACCTGCCCCTGATACGTAGGCATGATCGGTGCGTACCCTTGCGTGATGTGCGACGAGGGATTCAGAATCGCTCCCCGAAGGAAGGCTTCATCCACCAGCACCGGGTTTCCGTTTGCCGTGATCAGCTTTGAGCCATACACGTTGGCGAGGCTTGGCCCGCGCGCATCGGGCTGACCGTTATGGCAGGCGTTGCAGCTCAGGCTGCTGAAGAGCCGCTCGCCGTTCTGCGCCAGGGAAACGCCACTGGTCGAACCAGCCAGCCAGAGCTTGTAGTCTTCCGGCGTCTGCACCACGATGTCGCCCACCATGCCCGAGTGCTGCGTGCCGCAATACTGCGTGCAGAAGAGGTGATAGGTGCCCGGCGTCGTGGCCTCAAACCACACCGTCGTATACCGGCCTGGAATCGCCTCGCGCTTTACGCGAAACGCGGGAATCGAGAAGCTGTGGAATACATCCTGTGAAATCAGCGTCAACTGGATCGGCTTGTTGATC
>Ga0105248_10006648_pt1 | contig 12681 bp, 13 predicted proteins | sample KBSS34metaG_FD_81524 | JGI IMG/M metagenome (GOLD analysis project Ga0105248, IMG submission 81524) | Switchgrass rhizosphere microbial communities from Kellogg Biological Station, Michigan, USA - KBS S3-4 metaG | ecosystem: Host-associated > Plants > Roots > Rhizosphere > Soil | place... | reverse complement strand
TGACGCTGCCTCGCGCGCCGTTCTCCCAGTACAACCGTGCGGACGAGGCCGCGGTGTTGGTCAGCCAGTACAGCGTGATGTTGTCCAGCACGTCGTCTTTCGTGGGGGACTGCGCCGGATCGGCGCCGTACTTCCAGTCCTTGAAGCCGGGATGGACCAGGATCCAGGCCGCGAGGCCCACGGGCGAGTCCGACGCGCCGTAACCGGCCGTTTGCGGCCGCGCAGCCAGGAATGTGAAGTAAGCCAGGTTTCCCTGCTTGCCGGAGTTCATGAGCGCCTCGAACTGCGCGCGTTCCTTGTCCGAGAGGCCGGTGGGTGCCGGACCACCGGTGAGCGCCGCCGCCACCTCGGGCGGCACCGTGGCCGGCAGGTTGATATGGATACCGAGCAACCCTTCGGCCTTCTGGCGCGCCATGGCGCTGGAGATGGGGGTGCCCCAATCGCCACCCTGCGCGACGTAGCGAGTGTAGCCGAGGCGCTTCATCAGCTCGGCCCAGGCACGCGCGATGCGGTCGGGGTCCCAGCCGGTGCCGGTGGGCTTGCCGGAGAATCCGTAGCCCGGCACGGACGGGACGACGACATCGAACGCGTCCGCGGCGCTGCCGCCATGCGCGGTCGGATCCGTCAGCGGAGCGATGATCTTGAGTTGCTCGACGATCGATCCCGGCCAGCCGTGCGTCACGATCACAGGCAGCGCATTGGGATGTTTCGAACGGACGTGAATGAAATGAATGTCAACGCCGTCGATGTTCGTGATGAACTGCGGCAAGGCATTCAGCCTGGCTTCGAGCTTGCGCCAGTCGTAGCCGGTTCCCCAATAACGCACCAGCTCCTGGAGCTTTGCGAGCTGGACGCCCTGCGAACGATCGCTGACCGTCTCCTTGTCCGGCCATCGGGTCGCGGCAAGGCGCCGGCGGAGATCAGCGAGCTGTTCCTTCGGAACGTTGACGCGGAAGGGGCGAATGGCTGCGCCCGAATCCAAGGCGTTCAGCCGCGACGGAAACATGCTTGCGGCGGCCGCAACAGCGATGCCCGTGGCGACCGTGCCCAGAAGCCGGCGTCGATCCTGGTCGATGATTTCGGTGCTCGTGCTTGTGTTCATGGCTTCCTCCTAAAATTCTCTGGTTTCAAAATCCGTCAGAGCCGATGTTGCATTCAAAATGGCGGCGACTTTCGCTGCCGCTGCGCCTTGGCCGCTTCCACCCACCACATGAGATCGTCGGCAAAGCGCGGGAACGCCTGTTCAGTCGCCTGGCCGCCCGCGCCAATGGGTTCGGCTTCGGCTGACAGTGTCTGTGCAATCGGACCGACCGCAATCGTGCTGGAAACCACCACCATCCCCATCTCGGAGAGGATGCCGTGCCAGGCGACCGCGGCGCGCGCGCCGGAGAAGCGCCCGGCCGAATAGCTGACGACGGCGGCGGGCCGCCAGAACCACTCCTCCAGAAAATGATCGGTGAGGTTTTTCAGCCCGGGCTGGACGCCCCAGTTGTATTCGCCGGTGACGAACACGAACCCGTCGGCATCGCGAATCTTGCCGGCGAGCCGCTCCAGCGGCTCGGGCGCCTGGCCCTTCGGATACTCCTTATACATCCGGTCCAGCATCGGAAGATTGATCGCCTTGGCGTCGATCAACTCAGCGTCGTCGCCTCGGCGACGCAGCCGCTCGACCACAAATTGGGCGAGCCGTATGCCCATCCTATCGGATCGATAGGAGCCGTAGAAGACGAGGATGCGGTTGCCCATGACGAACCTCCGTCGCTGCTGTCGGAGCTGCCGCTAGAGCGGCAGCTCCTTGCCGGCTTGCTCCGCCACCATGTACGCGGCGTACCAGTCGGGCCAGTTCACGTCGTGCTGGCCGCCGGTCCGCTTCTCGTGTTCGCCGTGGGCCACCGACGCGCGGCGCATCGCGCTCGCGAGATCGGCTACCGAAGCAAACGCGGTTTCGTTGGCGTCAACCCGTCCGGGGAAGCGCGTGGTGACTTCCTGCAACAGCCAAGTATTGCCGTCCGGATCCTTGAACGTGGCGTACGAGAAGTAGCTGCGCCGCTCGGGGTCCAGGCCGTTGATCGCCGGCTGTCCCGGACCGGCAACGTGGAAGATTTCGCCCACATCAGCGCCGTGGCTGATGAGTTCGGCGCGGGCGGCTTCGACGTCGGAGACAACGAGATAGAGCCCACTCGCCGAGCCTGGCGCAGCCGACGTCACGCCCTTGCCGAAGTGGAACGAGGCCGGCGAACCGGGTGGCGTGAATTGCAAGACACGGAAATTGTCGCCAACGGCGAAGTCGGCATCGAGCCTCCACTTCAACCCTTCGTAGAAGCGCTTGGAGCGTTCGACGTCGGCAACCGGGATGGCGACAACCTCGAGCTTCATGTCGACCGGCCGCACCTTCGCGGCCTCGGCGGTGTTACTGCTGCGAACCTGGGTGTTCATGTTCATCTCCTTCGGTTTGTGTGACTGAAACGATTTCACAGCTTTGATGCGACAGGCGCGCGACTAGGCGCTCAGCCGTTGGTGTTGATGCAGGTTGTAGCGAGGGGCGGCGATGGCGCTTGAAATCTTGCCCGACATGACGCGACGCGCCTCTTCGTACCGATCCCATTCTGCCTGATTGGGCAGCGACGGGATGGTCACGATCTCGTCAAGGTCGAGCCCGGCCAAAGCGGCATCGACCAGGTCGTCGGCCGACATCACGATCTCGGTCGGGAGTTGGTGAACCGGCTTGCCGGCGATGTCCCAGAAGTCGGTCGCCGTGGCGCCCGGCAGCACCGCCTGTACGCGGATACCTTTGCCGGCGAGCTCATGAACGAGCGACTGCGTGAATGCGAGCACGAACGCTTTGGTGCCGCCATAGACGCCGTTCAAGAACTCCGGCGCAATCGCGACAGCCGACGCAATGTTGATGATGGTGCCGTTGCCGCGAGCGACAAAGGCCGGCGCCGCCGCATAGGTCAGCCGCGTCAGCGCGGTAACGTTCAGATTGATCATGTCCTGCATCTTGTCGACGTCGGAATCGACCAGCGGGGCGGCGGCGCCGACGCCCGCATTGTTCACCAGCACGGAGATGCCGGCGTTGGTTCGCAGGATGTGTTCGACGCGCTTGAGGTCGGCCGGCGACGTCAGATCGGCTTCGACCGTCTCGACCTTCCGGCCGGTGTCGTTGGCGATCCGGCGCGCGAGCGATGTCAGGCGCTGCCTATTGCGGGCGACGAGAATGAGGTCATGGCGGCGCTTGGCGAGGCGGTCGGCGTAGATCGCGCCGATGCCGCTCGATGCGCCGGTGATGAGGGCGGTGCCCTTGGCTTGGATCGTGTTCATGTCAGTCTCCTGTCTAGGAATTGCGGCGGCCGGGCGAAGGCTGAATGCCGGCCTGAAAGTCGGCCGCCGCTTATGTGGATGGAATTGCGCTTCGCACCGGGCTCACTCCGCCTGGCCGTGTTGCGCCATGCAGCTGCGGTAAAGGGCGAACTGCGAGGTGATCAGGGTGTAGCCCTTGATCTGTGCGGCGAGGTCGTTGCACTCGCGCAGAGCCTGCGCGCGATCCGGCGACACGCTGTCACCGCCGATGCTCTGCTCGACCGCCTGCGCCCGGGCATTGTAGCCCGGTGTGACGTGACGGCTTCCGGCCAACGCGGGCGCGGCGCTGGTCAGGACGAGGCCGAGCACTAGGCCGGCGGTGATGTTTGAGAGATTGATCATTTTCCATTCTCCATCGTGAAAGGGCTCTGCTGAGCCGCCGCAACGGCCATCCGTTGCTATGGCGTTATGGATAGTCCCTTCCAAAAATCTTGGGTATCTGGTAAATTAGAGAACTATCCTTCCAAAAAATGGAAGCATCCATGAATCGTCTCGAAGCCATGTCGGTCGTGCTGGCGGTTGCCGAGGCCGGCAGCCTGTCGGCCGCGGCGCGCCGGCAGAAAACGCCGCTCGCGACCGTCAGCCGAAAGGTGTCCGAGCTCGAAGCCCACCTGCAGACCAAGCTGTTCAATCGCTCGAGCCGCGCGCTCATCCCGACCGACGCGGGGCGCTCCTACATCGCCGCGGCAAAACGAATCCTCGCCGATGTCGCCGAAGCCGAGCGCGCCGCCTCCGGCGAATACACGACGCCGCGCGGCGAGCTCAACGTGTCGGCGCCCGTTGCCCTGGGCCGCTTGCACCTACAGCCGGTGGTGGCGGAATTCCTGGCGGCGTTCCCCGAAGTCGACGTTCAGCTCAGCTTGCAGGATCGGGCGGTCAATCTTCTGGAAGAGCACATCGATGTCGCGCTTCGCATCGGAGTTCTCGCCGACAGCAGTCTCATCGCCGTGCGGATCGGAGAAATCCGCCGCGTGCTCTGCGCCAGTCCCGCATACCTGAAATCTCGCGGGACGCCCAAATCGCCCGACGACCTCGCCGGGCATGACTGCATCAGCTATCCGCCGATCCAGTCGCCGAGCATGTGGAGGTTCAAACGAGATCAGACAGAATATGCCGTACCGGTGCGATCGCGACTGATCGTGAGCAATCTTGAATCGGCCTGCGATGCTGCGCGCGCCGGCGTCGGGTTCAGCGTGGTGTTTTCTTATCACGTCGCCGATCTGATCAAATCCGGCGAGCTCGTAGCATTGCTGCAGGATTTTCAGCCGCCGCCGCTACCTGTCAGCTTTGTGTACTCGCCCAACCGCTTCATGCCCGTGAAATTACGCGCCTTTCTGGATTTCGCGCTGCCCCGCCTCAAGCCACGCTTCGGCGATCTGCCGGCCAAAGCCGCCCCGCGGCGGCAACTCGGTCGCAAGGACTCTACGTGAATGAAAAGGGCCAGAGGACTGTGTCGCTCTTCATCAAGTACGGCGGATGTGCGACTACACCGCGCCATCAACGGCTTCGACCATCGCTGCGACCGCAGCGCCCGGCGTCAGTCCGGCCTCGCGGACCAGCGTCCGCCAGGTGTAGTAGCTCAGCGCCAGCCGCAGCACCGTGCGCTGCTTTGCGCTCAGCTTCACACCGAGCACCTTGTGCCACGCCGCCATCGGCGGCGCGAACCGCAGCTCAGCGATCTCCTGCGTCAGCGCATAATATTCGGCGTCCCGCAGCACGCAGGCCACCAGCGAGGCATTGCGCTCGTACCAGTCATAGACCGCGCGAAGGCCGGTCGCGAGCCGCTCGCGCCGGTCGGCGATGCCCTGCCAGGCCGTGGCGTCGGGCACCGGGTCGCGCTCCTCCACCAGGCCGGAGCAGGCCATGGTGAGGCTGCGCTCGTCCGGGAAGTGGGCGTAGAGCGTGTGACGCTGCACGCCGGCCCGCTCCGCCACCATGCTGATGGTCGTGCGCGCCGGGCCAAGGCTGCTGTGCAGCTCCACGGCGGCTTCGACGATGCGTCGCCGCGTTTCCTCCTGCTGTTCGGCGCGGCGCTTGAGCGTATAGGTCCGGGCCATCTAATTTAATTGCACAGGTATGTGCACCCATATTGACAGCGGCGTCAAATTTGATTACACACCTATGTACCATCAAATTGGGCTGTTGTCCACCAGCCCGACCGACGCGGTGGACGCTTCGATGTGCGGAGACAAGGCATGGAGACCAAGATCAGCGAGATCGCCGACGGCATCTATCGGCTCTCGACCTACGTGAAGGATATCGCGCCGCCGGCCGGCTTCACCTTCAACCAATTCCTCATCCTCGGCGACGAGCCGCTGATGTTTCACACCGGCCTGCGGAAGATGTTCCCGCTCAACCGCGGCGCCCTGAGCCGCCTGATCGAGCCCGAGCGCCTGCGCTGGATCGCCTTTGGCCACTACGAGGCCGACGAATGCGGCGCCATGAACGAGTGGCTTGCGATCGCGCCGAACGCGCAGCCCGCGCACGGCCAAACCGGCTGCATGGTGTCGCTCAACGACATGGCGGACCGCACTCCGCGCGTGCTTGCGGACGGCGAGGTCATCGACCTCGGCCGCGGCAAGAGGGTGCGCTATATCGATACGCCGCATACACCGCACGGCTGGGACGCCGGCGTGATGTACGAGGAATCCACCGGCACGCTCCTGTGCGGCGATCTCTTCACCCAACTCGGCGATGGTCCGGCGTTGACGCAGGGCGACGTGGTGGGACCCGCGATCGCCGCGGAGGACCTGTTCAACTATTCGAGCCTCAACCCCGACATGGGAGCGACGATCCGCGCGCTGGCGAAACTGTCACCGCGCACGCTGGCGCTGATGCACGGGCCATCCTTTGCGGGCGACGCCAGCATCGCCCTGATCGCGCTGGGTGATGACTACGACCGCCGCACCTCCAGGCAACGCGCCAATCAAAGCAACAGGGCGGCCTGAGCGATGGCGGACGCTGTTTTCCACCCGGCCATCGTCGCTTCCAGAGCGGACTTAAAGCCACGCTTTCGATGGCTTGCCGCGCTGGTGCGCTCGCTCGAGCGCGCCATGATCGCGGAGGACACACGCCGCGCGCTCGACGAATTGCCCGACAATCTCCTCAGGGACATCGGGCTGACGCGCCGCGAAATTCCTTTCATCGCCGGCAAACTTTTGTCAGGAACTCGAATGTCGGTCAGAGATTGATCGAAACTGCCTCGGCCGGCTGCATGCCCCAGGCGTTGCGCCGGCCGAAACGCAGCCTCCCTCTCGCGGCGCACGTGAAGAACCCAAAGACCCGGAGCGTGGACGTTGCCTAGGCATCGTCCCCATTGGTCATGACGATGAAATCTTTGGTGCTCCTTGTGTCTGCGGTGAGCGGCTCGTCAACGATCACCAGCACGGTTCCGGGATGCATCCGCGAACGTATCTCATCCAATACCGTCTCATCCGCTTGAAGGCGTTGAAGCGTCGCGAGCTCCGTCAACTCGATCTCCCGACGGCTGTCGTTGTAATAGCCGATCGTGCGCCATCGAAGCTCTTTACTGGCCAAATCGACCGACGAAAGGATGAAGACATGGTTGCCCAGAGGGCGATCCGGTTCAGTGAAACTCATTACGCCTTTGGAAACGATCACGCCGTCGTCCATAACAATGATCGTTTGGTCGGTGCTGGATATGAGTATCGCAGAGTTCGGCGTCTTTGATGGCTTCCTCTGTTGGCTCCCCTTCTTCTGCTGCTTCATTGTTTGCGCCACTGCATTGAATTTTTTTTGCTTGTTCTTGGCAAGGATCATTCCCGGATGCCCGACCATGCGGGGATATGTGGCTGCGCTCGCAATAATGACCGGCGTCCCGATCTCGGTAATGCCAAATAGTTTCTCCGAGAACTCGAGCGGAAGGCGCACGCAGCCGTGCGATGCCGGGTAGCCCGGAAGTTCACCGGCATGAAGAGCCACACCTGCCCAGGTGAGCCGGTTCATGTTTGGCATGGGCGCATTGTTGTACGTGCTCGATCGATGATGTTTGTCCTTCTGCAAAATCGAAAACACGCCGGTCGGCGTTCCGTGGCCGGCCTTGCCGGTGGAGCAGGTAGAAACCGCGATACGGACTCCATGTCGGTAAGCGTAGAGTCTCTGGTCGGGCAAAGAGACCACAATAACCAAATGCCCTGCGGGTGCCTTCTCGGGATGCCAGCTGAACTGCCCTGGCTGGAGTGAATCGACGGCCAATGCGGGCTCCGCAATCGCGGTCCGACCGAGGCCCAGCACGCCAGCCGACGCGAGCCAGCCAAGTGCCTGCCGGCGCGTCGGCGATCGCCATAACCGCTGAGGTTCAGGCCGGCTGTTCGAGGAGCAATCCGAGAATTCGTCCATTTTTGCACAACCTTAAATGCCCCGCGCTGATGTCGGCTATCGAGGGCCAAGGGGGAGTGTTTGCATTATTTATTTCGGAAGACATTCCACGTTGTAGGCAATGATGATCTGCTTTGGGTCAGCCTGGCCCACGCTCTTCAATTCTTCCAAACCGCTTCTTAGCCTGGTCCCCGCCTCCTTCAGGCTGTCCTCAAGCTTCGACTTGGCCCCCCTGCACCGCTCCTCATTCGAGAATTCCTGGAACACCACGGTTGGCAGCAGCCTCCATTCCGCCCTGTCGTTCGTCGCGGCTGGACTGACCGAGTAGGAGAAGACGTACATCAAGATCCACATCGGCATGCTCCACTCGTGGTATCGCCGCATTGAGATCTACGAAACAGGTTCAGCAGGTAGGCTTAAGCGTCCTCGCGGTCGCGCGCCGCAGGCCTTGCATGTTCACCGGCGCGATCGGAATTGCCGGCCTTTGCCAGGGCCAATCGCGCATCTTCGAGGCTGATGTCCCCCGCAAGGATGCGATTGGCCAGCACGAGCCATCTTTCAACTTCGGTTCGTTTCAAGCACCCGCTCCCAGCAAAAAACGAGGAGCAATTCTGCCTGTCGCAACAATTGGGACTATTGGACCAAAGGGGAACCTTCCCTATCCGCGCGTATAATTTTTTTCTTCGATTGCAACCCCGCCGCAATTGTTCATGGTGCTCGGACACGAACGCTGCGGCGCGGAATAATCGGCGCGGCGACGAACGGCCTTATTGCAGCTTGATGTTCGCCGCCCGGATTACTTTTCCCCACTTCTCGGTTTCTTCGGCGATGAGCCTCGCAAAGTCTGCGGGCGAGCCCGCAAGCGCCGTACCGTCCAAGTCGGCGAGCCGAGCCTTGATCCTGGGCTCGGCGAGGCCGGCATTGATCTCCTTGTTCAGCCTGTCGATAATTTCGGCGGGCGTGTTCTTGGGCGCGCCGAGGCCATAAACCAAGCTCGCTTCGAAGCCCGGCAGAAAATCGCCCACGGTCGGCAGGTCTGGCAGCGTCTCCCAACGCGCTGCGGTCGTCACCGCCAATGCGCGCAGCTTGCCGACCCTGACGTATTCAATCGATGGGCCCGGGGTGGCGAAATAGACCTGCACCTGTCCGCCGAGCAGATCGGTGAGCGCGGGCGCCGTACCCCGATAAGGCACATGAACCATGTCGATGCCGGCCATGATCTTGAAAAGCTCGCCGGAGACATGCTGCGAGGTCCCATTACCGGCCGACGCCATGTTGATCCTGCCCGGATTGGCTTTGGCATAGGCGATAAACTCAGGAATCGTTTTTACTGGCAGCGCCGGACTAACCAGCATGATGAGCGGCTGGCGCATGATGCTCGCGACCGGCGCGATGTCGCTGATGAAATTGAAACTGAGCTTGTCGTAGAGCGTCGCGTTAATCGCGTTCACCGAAGCGACAAGGAGAAGCGTGTAGCCATCCGGGGAAGCCCGCACGACCGCCTCGGTGCCGATGTTGGTGCCGGCACCCGGCCGGTTCTCGATGACGAATGGCTGGCCGAACCGCTCCGATAGCCATTGGCCGATCAGGCGAGCGACGATGTCGGTGCCACCGCCCGCCGGAAACGGCACGATCCAGCGCACCGGTTTCGTCGGGTAGCCTTTCGCCCAGGCAAAGCGCGAAACAGCCGGGATCGCGGCGGCGCCCATTGCCAAATGTAGAAATTGGCGGCGGGGAAATTTCAGCGCGCCCTCCTCTGGCTCCGGGCTTGCGAGGTGCCAGTTCTCGACACCGGGCCTGTTTGCGAACCACCTCCGCGAACGTAGCGGAGGAGGTTATGCGCGAATAATGCTATTACGGCATGCATATATCTCAGTTTGGTGATGGGAGTGACACGATGCAGGTGAGCGATCGCATTGGACGTCCAATCAAGCTGCAGGACCTTCACGTCCTGATGGCTGTCGTGCAGACCGGCAGCATGAACAAGGCGGCGGTGCTGCTGAACACCGGGCAGTCCGCCATTTCCAGATCGGTCGCGGAATTGGAACGTACCGTCGGCGTGCGATTGCTCGACCGCAACCCGCAGGGCGTCGAACCGACCCGGTACGGTCGCGCCTTGCTCGACGGCGGAGCGGCCGTGTTCGATGACCTGCGCCAGGCGTTGAAGACCATTGAGTTTCTCGCCGATCCGACAGCAGGCGAAGTGCGGATCGGAAGCAGCGCCTTGCTGGCCGCGAGCTTCGTATCCGCCGTTGTCGAGCGGCTGTCTCGCCGCTATCCGCGCATCACCTTTCATCTCGTGACCGGCCATGTGGAGACACTGTATCGAGAGCTGAGCGAGCGTAACGTCGATTTCTTGATCGCTCGGAGATTTGGCCCCCTGGCGGACGAGCGACTGGATTTCGAGTTTCTCTTTGATGACTCGTTTGTCGTCGCGGCCGGCGTGCATCATCCGTGTGCGCGGCGCCGCAAGATCGAGCTCGCCGAACTGGTGAACGAAGCGTGGGTGCTGCCGCCTCCAGGAAGCGTGATCGCATCAGTCGTGATGGAAGCCTTTCGCGCCCGCGGACTCGATTATCCCCGCACGACAGTGGTCACCGAGTCCTCCGAGGTGCGAACGAGTCTCCTCGCGACCGGCCGCTTTGTCACGATTTTCCCGGCTTCCGCATTGAGATTTTCCGCCAGGAGCCTGGAGGTCAAGACATTGCCCGTTGAACTGCCAATGGCCCGTCTGCCAAACGGAATCGTCGTGCCGCAAACCCGTGCACTTAGCCCCGTCGCGCAACTTTTCATCGACTGCGCCCGCGAAGTTGCAAAGCCCATGGCAAAGCAAAACTGATCAATGCGATGTCCGGTACGGCACCGCGTGAGCGACCAGCGGTGCGTCAGGATGTTGCAACATTCGGCCGGGCAAACGCGGCTTCCATTTCGCGGCGGACGCGCACCGCGGTATCGTTCGGATCGAACTCGACATCCGACCATGTCAGCCGCTCGCCCTCGGCAATGTCGCGCTTGAGCTTGACGTTCTGCGCGAGGCCCAGCGGGAAATAGCCGCGGTCGAGCGAAACCTCCGCCGGGGTCTGCTTGCCCCAGACACAGAAGCCGCCCTCGCCGTCCAGCACCTCGCCCTGCTTCAGGTTTCGCTTGGCGGTGGCGGCGACGTCGGAGCGAAAGCCTGTGGGCGCGCCGGTCGGCTCATGGCGGAGCGCCACGCTCGCGACCGAGATGCCGAGCTCAAGCCCGATCATGTGGATCGGCCGGTACAGCGCGGCGTAACGGCCGCTGCGGTCGGGCAGCATGGCGTATTCCTTGAAGCAGCGGCGCGCGTAGTCGGTCTCGCCCTCGATCACCACGTAGGTGCCGAGCGCGAGATGATGCGGCACGTCCCTGCTGTCACGGTACACCGAAGATGTGACCTCGGTGACGCCTTCTTTTTCCAGCGTGCCGCCGGCGCTCTTCGGCTTGCAGATGTCGGCAAGCTCGAACCGCGTCGCCGGCGGAAAACTCAAGCCCTCGGTCTGCGGCACGAGGCCGGTGGCGTTGCACACCGCGGTCATCTCGATGCCGGACTTGGTGCCGTCGACGAACGAGTTGAACATCTTCGGATTGATCGATTTGCGGTCCGAGATGTTGAGGTACTTGTCGAGGATGTCCCAGACATTGTCGGGATTGGACCGGTGATAGTGCGGTTCGTAGCGCGTGCCCTTGCCGGCCGCGATCACCTTGAAGCCGCAGGCCCGCGCCCAGTCGACGTGCTCGCAAATCAGCGCCGGCTGGTCGCCCCAGGCCAGGCTGTAGACGACGCCGGCGGCCTTGGCCTTGCGCGCCAGCAAAGGGCCGGCGAGCGCGTCGGCCTCGACGTTGACCATGACGATATGCTTGCCCTGCTCGATCGCCTTCCCCGCATGCACGATGCCGGCCTCGGGGATGCCGGTTGCCTCGACGATCACCTCGATGGCGGGGTGGGCGATCACCACCGCGGCGTCGGCGGTGACATGGGTGCGGCGAAGCTTCGCGGCGTCGCCCAAGGACGCCGCGGCGAACTGCTCGACCGGCCAGCCGGCGGTGGCGAGTTGGCTTTTGGCGCGCTCGACGTTGAGATCGGCGACCGCCACGACGTGCAGGCCGCGCGTGAGCCGCGCCTGCGACAGGAACATGGTGCCGAATTTTCCCGCGCCGATCACACCGACGGTTACGGGACGGCCCGCGGCCTCACGTTCGAGCAGGAGAGAATGCAGGTTCATCCGGCTTTTTCTTCACCCTCCCCTGGAGGGGGAGCGAGTTCGCGGCAACGCTTTAATACTACTTCGGCGGCACCACCAGCGAATAGCGTTCGTCGGCGGCAAGCACTTTCGCCTGCGGCGCGCCGAGCTCCTTGCGCACGATATTGGTGCCGAGCACGATCGCCACCGCCTTGTAGAACGCGTGCCGCCGGCTCATGCCCTCGCGGCCCATGCCGCAATCGCTCGACACCATCAGACGCTCGGCCGGGATGTGCTTCAGCGCGGCGCGGATCTGGTTGGCGACCTCCTCGGGCCGCTCGACCTGCAAGGTGTGGTGGTCGACCACGCCGATCGAGACCTTTTTCTCGGTGATGATCTGGCCGATGGCCTCGAGATCGATGCCGCCGGAGGCCGACGATTCGAACGTGATCACATCGGCATCGATGGTGTTGTAGGCCTCGAGCGCGGGCTTGTAGCTCTGCACCGACGCGAACATGCGCTGCGCCGAAGGATTGCCCCAGCACGAATGCGCCCAGACTTCGGTCTTGGCGCGCAGTCCCTTCACGGTGCGGTTGAACACCTCGACCATCAGCTTGGGATTGATCACCGCGTCCTGGATGTTGCGCACCGCGATCAGGTGGATCTGCGGCTCCTCGATCTGGATCACCGGGCAGCCGGCATCGGCGAGCTCGTGGTACTCCTCGTTGAGCGCCTCGGCGATGGCGAACATCCGGTCCGGAATGCTCTTGTAGTGCCGGTC
>Ga0105248_10006647_pt1 | contig 12681 bp, 5 predicted proteins | sample KBSS34metaG_FD_81524 | JGI IMG/M metagenome (GOLD analysis project Ga0105248, IMG submission 81524) | Switchgrass rhizosphere microbial communities from Kellogg Biological Station, Michigan, USA - KBS S3-4 metaG | ecosystem: Host-associated > Plants > Roots > Rhizosphere > Soil | place... | reverse complement strand
GGCGGCGATGGATTGCGCCTCCGACGAAAAGGCGCAGAAGGAAGGGGCGCGGCAGATGATGCTGATGGTTCGAGACATCAACCCCAAGGTTGAAGCTGCCGTCGGTAAATCGGCCGGGGCCGCCGCGCGCGTCGGTTGCGTGACGTGCCATCGAGGCGTGGCGATTCCGAAACAGCTGCCGGAGATCCTCGATCAGACGGCGCAGGAGCGCGGTACGCCGGCAGCCATTGCCCAGTACAGGGAACTGCGCAAGCAGTACTTCGGCGCCCAGGCTTACGACTTCAGCGAGGGCAGCCTCATTGCCTATGCGCAGCGGGCCACGCAGGCCAACAAGCCGGACGATGCCATCGCGTGGCTTAAGGTCAACCAGGAGTACTTCCCCCTCTCGGCGCCAACCTACGCAGGGCTGGCGCAGGCCCAACAGCGCAAGAACGACAAGGATGCAGCCATCAAGAGCCAGGAGAAGGCGGTGGAGCTCGATCCGCAGAACGCCCAGTTGAAGCGTCAGCTGGATCAATTGAAAGGTCAGGGGCAGTAGCTCACATCATCCGTCATGCGAACGCGACAGATTGTCCGCATCGGTACGTTGGCGGTTGTCCTCGCCGTCACGGCCCCGTGGCGTACTGCAGCCGCCCTTGGACCGCTCTACGGGCAATTGAAAGGGAGCCGTATCGCGGTCCTGGGCGCGCGGAGCGCGCCAAGAAAGACAGTCAACCAGCTCAGGGCGCCGCGTTTCATTGAATATCAAGGACGGGAGCCCTTAGGTGGTTCGCCAACCGACGACCTCAGGGGGTGGACGGCGGACGCCGGAGTGCTGACCGGGGCGGGAAACGTGTTGGCGATTTCGCAGGACTCCGCGGGATATCTCTGGCTGGGCACCAACCGCGGCCTGGTGCGGTTCGACGGGTCTCAGTTTTTCCGCTGGAGTGGCCATGGCGAGCCGGCGCTTCCCGGCGCCACGATCCGAGCGCTCGTCTGCGCCCGCGACGGCAGCCTGTGGATGACGTTCGGCGACGCGCCTGGCGTGGCGCGGATCCACGACGATCACCTCTTGACCTACACGAAGCAGGACGGCCTGCCCGACGGAGTCATGGCCGCCGTGCTGCAGGATCGGTCGGGGTCTATCTGGGTTGGCGGCGTCAGGGGACTGGCCAGGTTCGACGGGTCGGTGTGGACGCGGATTGGTCGCGAGAGCGGATTCCCCGAAGGTGAAGTCAACGGGCTCTACGAGGATCGGTCCGGAAACCTGTGGGCCGGTACCTTTGCCGGAGCGTTTCGGAAATCCGCCGGCAAGAGTTCATTCGAGGCGGTCGAGCCTGGTTCCACGTATCTGCAGAGTTTTGCCGAAGATCGCTCGGGCGGGATCTGGGTGACACACGCGCGGCAGATCGTCCGCAAGCTCAAGGGACGCGAACCTGTCGACTACGCGCCGACGCTGCGCTTGCCGGCCGCCTCGCGCCGGCTGTTCGCCGACAGTCACGGCGACATCTGGGTTGCGGCAATCAGCAGCTTGTTGCGAGTCCGCGAGAAGCCGGGCGGCCGCATGCTCGTCGAGCCGTTTCTCACCGCATCGAGGGCGATGGGGTTCATCCAGACAGTCTTCGAAGATCGCGAGCGGAACCTCTGGGTAGGCATGACGGGCGGCTTGTTGAGGCTGTCGGAGGGTCTGGTGGCCGCCGACGTGCCGCTCGACGGGCTGACGACCGAGGGCGCCCGGGCGCTCACCGTCGGTTCAGATGGCAGCGTGTGGGTGGCGACCACCTACGGCCTGAACCGATTCGTCGGCGCGAACCGGCAGGTCTACAAATTCAAGCAGACGATGGCGCTTCACACCGATCCAGCCGGGCGCGTGTGGGTGGTCACCACTGACGGAATCGGCCGATTCGATGGCGACCGGTTCTCTTCGCTGGTCACGGTGCCGCTCGAGCAGGTCTCGTCCATCACGATCGATGGCGTGGGCGATCTCTGGCTGTGCCGTCGAGCGCAAGGGCTGTTTCGATGGCGGCCGAGCGCTACGGCGAGCTTCGACCGCGTGCCGGCCGAGGTCGACGAACCGTGCAGCTTTGTCTATGCCGACCGCAAAGGGCGCGTCTGGGTCGGCTTTGGCAAGAGCGGCGTGGCCGTCTACAACGACCATGGCGCTCGATTGTTCACGGAAAAGGAAGGTCTGGCCGGGGGCAGCGTGACGGCCATGATTGAAGACCGGAGCGGCGCCATCTGGATCAGCACGGTCTCTGGTCTGAGCCGATTCGACAAGAACTCGTTCACGACGATGACGGAAAAGAATGGTCTGCCGTCTGAAATCGTTCGGTGGATGGTCGAAGACGACGAGGGCTACCTCTGGGTGGGCGTGAACGGCGGTCACGGGATCATCCGGTTCAACCAGCACGAGATCGACCAGATCGCCGGTGATCCGCTGCATCAGATCCGCTATGCGCTCTACGACGAGTCCGACGGGTTGCCCGCGCAGCTTTCTTATTGGGGGCGCCCGGCCGCGGTGCGGGGCCCGAACGGGCGGCTGTGGTTCGCGACCGCGGCGGGTGTCGCCGTCATCGATCCGCATCGCGCCCCCACCACCCGCCCGCTGGTCGTGCCGCGCATCGAGAACGCGGTGGCGGACGGCCGCGCCCTCGCACCGCTGACACAGGCGGCGCTGCCGCCGCGCACCTCGACGCTCCAGATCGACTACGCGGCACTCAGCCTGTCGGCGGCGTCGAAGCTGCGCTTCCGCTACATGCTGGAGGGCTTCAGCGCGGACTGGGTCTACGCGGGGGAGCGCCGGCAGACGTTCTACACGAACCTGCCGCCGGGCCGCTATCGGTTCCGGGTCGCCGCGACCACCGACGACCTGTGGAAGGAGCCCGAGGCCATCTGGGCGTTCAGCGTCCGGCCCGCGTTCTACCAGACGGCCTGGTTCTACGTGCTGTGCGCGACGGCGGTCGGATCGCTGGTGGCCGCGTACTGGGCGCTCAGTGTTCGCGCGGTGCGGAACCGTTATGCGGTCGTGGTTGCCGAGCGGACGCGGGTGAGCCGCGAGATCCACGATACGCTGCTGCAGAGTCTCGGTGCCGTGGGGTTGGAGCTCGAAGTCGTCGCCAGCCAGCTTACGGCGTCCCACAGCTCGACGAGCGATGCGCTGCGGCGCCTGCGCCGGCAGGTCGGCGAGTGTATTGCCGAAGCGCGACAGTCGATCTGGGACCTGCGATCGCCCAGCCTCGAACGGCGCGATCTCGGCGAAGCCGTCCGAGCTCTGGCCGGCACCGTCAAGCCGGGCCAGGCGCAGGTCGAGGTGATGGTTGAAGGGCGGCCATGGTCGTGCCCGCTCGAGGTGCAGGAAGAGCTGCTCAGAATCGGACGCGAAGCGATCAACAACGCCGTCCGGCATGGATGCGCCCGTTCCATTCAAGTCAGCCTCGAATACCGGCGCGGCTCGCTGCGCCTCCGTGTCTCCGACGATGGATCGGGATTCAACCCGGCGGAGGTGCCGGCGGCCGGCGGCCACTGCGGCCTGCTGAACATGAAGGAACGTGCGGCGCGCGTGGGAGGACGGTTCACCGTCACCAGCCAACCTGGGTCGGGCACCGTGGTCGAGGCCGTGGTGCCTGTCGCGTCGGCGGCTTGAATCGGGATGACTGCATCGGCGCTTTCTTCCACGTCCTCACCGGGCGCACGCGGGATCGATTGCCATAGACGAATGCGCGAGGAACCGTCCGCACGAGAGAACGCCGTCGATTCCTCCCGAGACACTGGCTGTGGGAGGTTCGGATGAGCCAGCGGCTCCTCACCGCGCGAGAGCTTCAGGTGGTGGAGCTGCTTGGCAAGGGCAGGCGCAACCGGGAAATTGCCGCGGAATTGCAGATCAGTGAAGATACGGCGCGCGCGCACGTCAAGAGCATTTTCTTGAAGCTGAATGTTCACGACCGCACGGCCGCTTTCTCCGAGGCGTTGACGCGAGGGCTGATCCAACAGTGAAGCTTCGCCTGAGAACATAGAAGTGAGCACTCAGAACTTCGAACTGCATTAGAATTCCTGGGAATTTCACCGGCCTTCTAAGTTCTGACTTCTCAGTTTCCAGTTACGGCTGCGTTTTTCAGCAGTAGCCTGGCAGTGAGGGCTAGTCCGATTTGGCTAGCCATTTCTTCGCATAGCACTGCCGCCTCGTTGATGCTTGAATGTGTCTCCTCGCGCGGCCGTGCGAACCGGGAGACGTGCGCCGCTCGGATTCGTCCGGTTCATCCACGTCTATCCGGGGAGAAGCTGATGCCTTCAATCTCTGGCGCAAGCAGGGCAGCCCTACTGCTGCTGATGACATTCGCCCTGGTTCCGTCAGCAGCATTGGCGCAAGCGAGCATCACCGGCACGGTCAGGGATTCTTCCGGCGCCGTGCTGCCAGGCGTGACGGTCGACGCTCTCAGCCCGGCGTTGATTGAGAAGATTCGATCGGTCGTCACCGACGGGACGGGGCAGTACCGAATCGTCGATCTCAGGCCGGGCACCTATACAGTCGCGTTCACGCTGCCCGGGTTCAATGTCGTCAAGCGGGAAGGGATCGAGCTGGCGGGGTCATTGACGGCGACCGTGAACGCCGAACTGAGGGTTGGCGGCGTCCAGGAAACGATCACGGTCACCGGGGAGTCGCCGATTGTCGACGTGCAGACGGCGACGCAGCAGCGCGTGCTCGCCAAAGAGGTGATCGACGCCATTCCCACGGGTCGCTCTCACACGACCGTCGCGATTCTCATCCCGGGAATCACAGGCATTCGGGACGTGGGCGGCACGAGCAGTCTGTCGGTGCAGGGCGCCATGGCGATCCACGGCGGCGCGAGCAACGACTCGCGAGTCCTGCTCGACGGCCTGACGATCCAGAACTCCGAGGCGAGCGGCGGCCTCAGCAACCACATGTCGGATATGGGCGGCACGCAGGAAGTCACCGTCGATTACGCCGGCGGCATGGCCGAGCAGCCCTACGCCGGCGTGCGACTCAACATCGTCCCGCGCGAGGGTGGCAACGACTTCAGGGCGTCGGTGTTTGCCACGTTTGCCAACGACAAATTCGAGTCGAGCAACTACACGCAGGACCTGAAGGATCGCGGGCTGGCGTCCCCCAATACCCTGAAGCGGGTCTATGACTTCAACCCGGTCTTCGGCGGTCCCATCCTGCGGGACAAACTCTGGTTTTTTGTGGGGACCCGCTGGGTCGAGAACAACAAGTTCATTGCCGGGAGGTTTTTCAATCTCAATGCCGGGGACCCGAATGCCTGGACGTATGTCGCCGATCAAAGCCGGCCGGCGTTCGAGAAATCCACGCAGCGGACCGTGAACGGCCGCCTGACGTGGCAAGCCTCCGCGAAGAACAAGTTCGGCTTCTACTACGACGATCAGGGCCGCTGCCTGTGCAACTACGCGAGCGGCGTGGGGACCGTTCCGCCCTCACCTGAGGCGATGTCGCGGCTGGATTGGCCCGAGAATCGCCTGATGACGGGGTCGTGGTCGTCTCCTCTCACCAGCCGGCTCCTGCTCGAGGTGCGCTTTGCGAATCGGCACGAGACCTACGACTATCCGGACACCCAACTGGATGGTTCGAAGAATTTTCAACTGGTCCAGGTCACCGAACAGTCGACCGGCTTGACCTACCGCTCGATGGGAGGGATTGCCAACGGGAACCGGCCGTTTCAGCAGACCGCGTCTGAAATCGGGCAGGTGGCCACGAGCCTGTCGTACGTGACGGGCGCTCACGCGCTCAAGGTCGGGTTCACCGACGTCTGGGTGCAGCGCGAATCCGAGGCCGGTGCCCGGCAGCCATTCCCGTACAGCTATCGGTTCAACAACGGCATCCCCAACTTGATCACGGAATTCGCGATTCCCTATCACAACATCACCAAGCAGCGCGCCGAATTGGGTCTGTATGCGCAGGACAAGTGGACGCTCAACCGGCTCACGCTCAACCTCGGCGTGCGCTACGACTACTACAATTCGTATTTTCCCGAACAGTATCTGGGACCCGGTCCGCTGATGCCGACCCGGAACCTGACGTTTCCCCAGACCGAGGGGTTGAATTTCAACGACATTACGCCGCGGTTCGGGGCAGCCTACGATCTGTTCGGGAACGGCAAGACGGCCATCAAGGGGAACGTCGGAAAATACCCCGGCGCCGTCGGCGTGGGGCAGCAGTTGCTCGGCGAGAATGCCAATCCTGCCCTTCGCATCGCGACGACGGTCACCCGGTCGTGGAATGACAGCCTCTATCCAGTCGACGACCCGCGGCGAGCGAACTACGTGCCGGACTGCGATCTGATCAGCCTCGAGGCGAACGGCGAATGTGGCAGGGTCTCGGACCTGAGCTTCGGCCAGCCGATTCCCAGCACGAGCATCGATCCGAGAATCACCACCGGATGGAGGAATCGGCCCTATCAATGGGAGTTCTCGGCCGCGGTTCAGCAGCAACTGGCCGCGCGGGTCTCGATGAACGTCGGCTACTTCCGCCGGGTGTTCGGCAACTTTGGCGTGACCGACAACCTGCTCGTGGCGCCCGCTGATTACAGCCCCTTCAGCATCACGGCGCCGGCCGATCCGCGATTGCCGGACGGCGGCGGCTATACGGTGGCCGGACTCTACGACCTGAACCCGAACAGGGTCGGGTTTGTCAGCAACCTGGCTCTCCCGGCAAGTGACTTCGGCAAGCAGATTCAGCATTGGAATGGCATGGACGTCACCATGGACGCCCGGCTCCAACGTGGCATCGTGGTGCAGGGAGGCGTGAGCGCCGGCCGGCAGTCCACCGACAACTGCGCCGTCGTGAGCAAGGTCGACAACCCGAGCCAGCTTTACTGCCACGTCGACGAGGCCCTTCAGACGCAGGTCAAGCTGCTCGGCTCGTACATGGTGCCGAGAATCGGCATGCAGATCGCGGCCACGTTCCAGAGTCTGCCCGGGCCCCAGATTCTGGCCAATTACAACGCCCCGAACGCGATCGTGCAGCCGTCCCTGGGGCGGCCGCTGTCAGGTGGCGCGGCCAACGTCACCGTCAACCTGGTCCAGCCCGGCACGATGTACGTCGAGCGATCGAACCAGCTCGATCTGCGCTTTTCGAAAACCGTCAGGCTGAGCCGTTTACGTACTGGCTTGAATCTCGATCTCTACAACGCATTGAACGCGAACCCGGTGCTGACCGCCAACAACGCCTTTGCGGCCTGGCAGGTCCCACTGACCATCCTCAATCCCAGGCTGGTGAAGTTCAGCGTGCAGCTCGATTTCTGACGGTGATAGACCCGGATCACATACACCAATGTTTTTGGCACGAAGACACGAAGACACGAAGAGAAATCCTTGCCCTTGAGACCTTTGTGCCTCCGTGCCTTCGTGGCTGGGAGGCGGCGCGGCAAAAGTAGCGCAAACCTTCGGTTTGCCGTGTGGCAGACCTGAAGGTCCGCACTACAGCTGACAAACCAGCCCCTGGGGCAGTAGTTTCGTGCTTTCGTGTTTTCGTGGCCACCGCAGGACGAGTTGGACGACTGAGACACTCCCGTATCGGATTGACGACGGCATTCTCACCATGGAAGTCCTGATCTTCTCGAATTCGAGCCGGCCAGGTGTCGGGCTGAAGCCGCGCCGCGAAAGTCAGCGGCCGCTGCTGGCGCAGCACGCGCGCCACTGCCCGGTGCTGGAGGCGGGAAGCGCCCTCGGGTTTCTGGTCTATCCGCCGCTCGAAGAGCAGGAAGCCTTTCACGTCGGCTACCAGGGCGAGGGACGCTACCGGTTCGTCTACTACGTGAATCCCAGCGGCCGAAAGTGGGAGGCGGTATTTTCTGTCGCGATGGTATTTCCCATCGGCGGCATCGGCATATTCAAGCAGGACGTCACCTTCCTGACGCGAGTGCCGACGACGTCGCAGGAAAACGCGCTGCTCATGGCGCGCACGTTTTTCGTGCCCGAGGACATCGGCACGCCCCCGGGCGCGCTGTCGCTGCGGGGCGCGTGGAATTTCCAGACGCCGCCCGGCTGGGACACGGTCTACGCGCCCATCTTCAACATGATCGAGCGGCCGCTCGCCCCCATGCTGAGCGTCCGCGTCGAGACCGATTGGTACGCTCACGAAACCGAGTTCCGTTACGTGCTGCAACCGGGAGAAGGGATTTCCGGCGAGCGCAACATGCCGATCGGACAGGCGTTCTTCGTGCCGCGCCAGGACATCAGCCTGCGCGAGTGCAACGCGGGTGAGCTGGCGGCGATCCGCGAGTCCGCCGAAGGCTTCTCGCGTGAGAAGGCCGCCGTCAAGCTGACGACGCCGTACGGACTGACCTACAGTCCGCACTATCTACGCACGAGCCGCGCCCACAGCGCAGTGATCCCGACGGTCGTCGCCGCCGGCGAGGCGTCAGACGTCGAGGTGGATCAGGAGCAGGAGCCTGTGTCAGCCGAACAGCCGAGGTCGCTCGGCTTTCAACGAACCGACGGCGACACGCTGCCGTTTCCGGCTGTCGCGCCGGCTGGAAGAGCCGCCCCGACTGGACGAGTGGGACGCAACGATCCGTGCCCGTGCGGCAGCGGCAAGAAGTACAAGAAATGCCACGGAGACGCGGCATGATCACCAGCCGGCTTCCGTGTGGGGCCATTTACGTTGACACTTCATCGAGGGCTCTCTAAGGTGGATCTGTGCAATCCGCAAGTGGCAGTCGACACGGGTGCTGCGTTTGAAATCAACCAGCGAGCACACCGAGCAAAGGAGGCTGTTTCTCTCGGTGGTCTCGGTGATCTCGGTGGTTTTTCCGCGCGACCGGTTGAAACTGACCCATTGCCTCGACACGCTGAGAGTCGCGGGCTGTTTCCCGGAGTGCGAATGAAGACCCCCTCGATTGCGATCGCGGCCATGGTCTGGGTTGGAGCGGTGTTGTGGATCGCTCCGCAGGCGGCGAGCCCGGAGAGTACACCGGGGATTCAGGGCGTGCCGGCGGCGATGTCCGACCATGCCGGCGTGCTGAAACAGTACTGCGTGACCTGCCACAACGAGCGGCTCAAGACCGCGGGACTCCTGCTGGACCAGGCCAATCTCACGGATGTCCCCGCCGACGCCGAAACCTGGGAGAAGGTGGTGCGGAAGCTTCGCGCCGGCACGATGCCTCCGCAGGGTCTGCCACGTCCTGATCGGGCGACCTACGACACGCTGTTGTCGTGGCTGCAAACGTCGCTCGATGCGGCGGCGGCGACCCATCCGGCGCCCGGTCGTCCTCTTCTCCATCGGCTGAACCGGGCGGAGTACGGCAACGCGATCCGCGACCTCCTCGCGCTCGACGTGGATGCGGCGGCGCTGCTGCCCCCTGATGATGCGGGCTTCGGCGGCTTCGACAACATCGCGGATGTGCTGGGCGTGTCGCCGATGCTGCAGGAGCGATATCTCGCCGCCGCCGACAAGATCGCCGCGCTCGCCGTCGGCACCCCCGAGCTGGCGACACCGTTCGACGCGACCTATCCGGTGCGCGGCGATCGCACACAGACGAAACACGTCGACGGCCTGCCGCTCGGGACGCGCGGCGGCGTCCTGATTCACCACACGTTCCCACTGGACGGCGAGTACACCATCGCGCCGAAATTGTGGAAGACGAACAACTGGGTGATTCGCGGCCTGACGCTGGCGCATCAACTCGAGATTACCGTCGACGGCCAGCGGGTCCACCTCGCGACCCTCGGCGGTGCGCACGAGCCGGTCCCCTACAGCCGCGGCACGCGCGCCGGCGACGAAGACGCGCTCGCCCCCGAAGACGTCAACGCCGAAATCTTCGAACGGCTGAAGGTCCGCGTCCCGATCACGGCCGGTCCGCACGACATCGGCGTGACGTTTCTCTATCAGAGCGCCGGGTCGGAGCCGCAGATTCTGCAGCCGCTCGAGTCGCGGATCGATGCCGTGGACGCGGCCGGCATGCCGCAAGTCGAGGTGGTGGTGATCAGCGGTCCCTTCAACGCCGGAGGACTGGGAGACACGCCGAGCCGCCGCCGTATTTTCGTCTGTCGTCCCGCCACGGCGGCCGACGAGGAGCCGTGCGCCCGCAGGATTCTGACGCCCCTCGCCAGGCGAGCCTACCGCCGGCCGGTGACGGCCGCGGACCTGACGGCGCTGCTCACGTTCTACCAGGCGGAGCGTCGTGACGGCGCGAACTTCGATACCGGGATCCAGGTCGCGATCCAACGGATGCTCGTCGATCCCAAGTTCATGTTTCGAAGCGAGCGCGATCCGCAGGGCGCCGCTCCCGGAACGGTCTATCCGATCAGCGAGCTCGAGCTCGCGTCGCGCTTGTCGTTCTTCCTGTGGAGCAGCATTCCGGACGACGAGCTGCTCGATCTGGCGAGCCGCCACAAGCTCAAGGACCCGGTGGTGCTGGAGACGCAGGTCCGCCGGATGCTGGCCGACCCCCGCTCCGAGGCCCTCGTCAGCAACTTTGCGGGACAGTGGCTGTATGTGCGGAATCTGCGCAGCACCAATCCCGATCGCGTGGAGTTCGCGGATTTCGACGACAATCTCCGGCAGGCGTTCCAGCGCGAGACCGAGCTGTTCTTTGCCAGCATCGTGCGCGAGGACCGCAACGTACTGGATTTGCTGACCGCCGACTACACCTTCGTCGACGAACGGTTGGCGAAGCACTACGGCCTGCCTCGCGTATACGGCAGTCAATTCCGCCGCGTGACGGTGACCGACGAGGCGCGGAAGGGGCTGCTCGGAAAAGGCAGCATTCTCGCCGTCACCTCGCGCGCCGACCGGACCTCGCCGGTGTTACGAGGCAAGTGGATTCTGGAAAACCTGATCGGGTCGCCGCCGCCGCCCCCGCCGCCGGTCGTGCCTCCCTTCCCGGAGAACAACGGCGAGCAGCCGCGCACCGTCCGCGAACGGCTCGAGCAGCATCGGGCCAACCCGGCATGCGCGAGCTGTCACCGGCTCATGGATCCGCTCGGTCTCGCGCTGGAGAACTTCGACGCGGTCGGCGCGTGGCGCGCGAAAGAAGCGGGCTCGGCGATCGACCCGGCGGGTCAGATCTTCGACGGCACGAGGGTGGATGGACCGGTGGCGCTGCGCCGCGCGCTGCTGAGCCGCCCGGAAAATTTCATCGAGACGCTCACCGAGAAGCTGCTGACGTACGCGTTGGGCCGCGCCCTCGTCTACTCGGACATGCCGACCGTGCGCGGCATCGTGCGCGACGCGTCACGCACGAACTATCGATGGTCGGCGATCGTGCTGGGGATCGTTCGCAGTGTGCCGTTTCAGATGAGAAGCACGCCGTTGTCCGCGTCCGCGAGCCCGGGGATTCGCACGGCGGCCGCGCGCGATCTTCGATAACCGGTTGTTACCACTGAAGGAGTGGCCGTCATGTTCATCACCAAGATGTCGATGCCCCGCAGGACCTTCCTGCGCGGCATGGGTGCGACGCTGGCGCTGCCGATGTTGGATGCGATGGTTCCGGCCTTCGGCGTCAAGGCGGCCGCGCCCGTCCGCCGTTTCGCCGGGATTTACGTGCCGCACGGCTGCATCATGGAGCAGTTCACGCCGCAGTCTGCCGGCACCGACTTCGAGTTCACGCAGATTCTGAAGCCGCTCGAGCCGTTCCGGCAGTCGCTCGTCGTCGTGACCGGCGTCAATGGCCCGGCCAGTGTCGACGGCGGCGGACATGCGCTGGCGCCGGCTTCCTGGCTGACCGGCACGACGGCCAAGAAGACCCAGGGCGCGGACATCCACGCCGGCGTCTCGATCGATCAGTTGATCGCGAGGCACATCGGCCAGGACACCGTCTTCCCCTCACTCGAAGTCGCCACCGAGGATTTCAGCGGATCGGTCGGATCGTGCGAGATCGGGTTCAGCTGTGCCTACATGAACACGATCTCCTGGTCGTCGCCGACCACGCCGCTGCCGATGGAGCTCAACCCCCGCGTGGTGTTCGAGCGTCTGTTCGGAGGCACCGGGACCCCGGAACAACGGCTGCTGCACATGAAGCGGAACGCCAGCATCCTCGATGCCGTTCGCCAGGAGGCGCAGCAGCTTCAGCACGACCTCGGGCCGCAGGATCGGACGCGGCTGGGGGAGTATCTCGAGAACATCCGGGAGATCGAGCGGCGGATCCAGAAGGCCGAGCAGCAGGCGCACCAGAAGGTGGATGCGCCGTCGGCGCCCACGGGCATCCCGGCCTCGTTCGCCGAACACGTGGCGCTGCACTTCGAGCTGCTCGCGGTGGCCTTCCAGACCGACCTCACGCGCGTGGCCTCGTTCATGATGGGCCGTGATGTCAGCTTCCACAACTACCCGGAGCTCGGCTTTTCGGACGGCCATCATCCGCTGTCGCACCACGGCAACGCCTCCGACAAGATCGCGAAGTTCGCGTCGGTGAACACCTACGAGATGTCGCTGTTCGGCAAGTTCCTGGAAAAGCTGAGCGCCACGCCGGATGGCGACGGGTCGCTGCTCGATCATGCCGTGGTGCTCTACGGCAGCGGGATGAGCGTGGGCAATCTCCACAGTCATACCGGCCTGCCGGTGATTGTGGCCGGCGGAGGTTCGAGCCAGATCAAGGGCGGCCGTCACCTCAAGAACCCCGTCGTGGCCGGCACGGGCATTCCCAATGGCAACGTGCTGTTGACGCTCGGTCAGAGGTTCGGGCTCGAGCTCGAGCAGTTCGGCCAGAGCAACGGCACCATCGACCTCTG
>Ga0105248_10006646_pt1 | contig 12683 bp, 11 predicted proteins | sample KBSS34metaG_FD_81524 | JGI IMG/M metagenome (GOLD analysis project Ga0105248, IMG submission 81524) | Switchgrass rhizosphere microbial communities from Kellogg Biological Station, Michigan, USA - KBS S3-4 metaG | ecosystem: Host-associated > Plants > Roots > Rhizosphere > Soil | place... | reverse complement strand
GTGGACGAGGCGATCGGCGCCCATGGCCGCGTGCACACGGTCATCTGGGCGGCGGGACCCCTCGTCAATCAGCGATATCTCGCATCTACGCCGATGGAGGAATGGCGGCACGCCTTCGAAGTCGAAGTGCATGGTTTTTTTGCGGCGGCCCAGGCGGTGATCCCGCATATGCGGGAACAGGGCGGCGGTAGTTTCGTGACATTGGGGTCCGCCGGGCACGATTGGTGGCCCGCCAGAGATGGTATGTCGGTGGCGGTCAAGGCATCGAACGAGCAGCTGGTAAAGGGCATCGCCAAGGAAGAAGGCCGATATAAAATTCGCGCCAATTCTGTCCTGGTCGGCGTTATCGACGCCGGTCAGCTGCATGAACTGACCCGGCTCGGCCAGATCGATCAGCGTTGGGTCGACAACACCCATCGCCTGCTGTGCCTGAAGCGGTGGGGCACGGCTGAAGAAATAGGCCATGCCTGCGTCTTCTTTGCTTCCGCAAAGGCGGCCTATGTTACCGGACAACGGATTTCGGTTTCGGGAGGATTTGGCGTTTGACGAAGGTCGCGAAGATGAAGCCGGGCGACGGCGCAGCGCGCGAATCCGGGCCGCGTCTGATGGCTTTTTCGATCACCAGCATCGCAACCGGCGGCTTCAACATCCCGCTGCAGGCCTATCTGCCGACCTTTTACGCCACCGTCGTCGGAATGAATTTGAAGACCGTGGGCCTCGTCTTCATGATCAGCCGGCTGTGGAGCGCCGCAGCCGATCCTGTGATCGGCTGGGCCTCGGATCGCACGCATACCCGGATCGGGCGGCGCAAGCCGTGGATATTGGGCGGCGGCCTGTTATTCCTGCTGTCCCTGTTCGCGGTCTTTTCGCCGCCCGCCGGCGTCGGGCCGGTCTATCTGGGCGTGGGATTGCTGCTCCTGTGTCTCGGCTGGACGGCAACCTCCACACCGCTCTACGCGTGGGGCGGAGAGATGGCCGCCTCGCCTGCCGAGCGGGCCAGGATCCAGGCGTATATCCAGACCGGCGCATCGGTCGGCATATTCCTGGTTCTCATTCTCCCCGCCGTGCTCGATGCCCTGGGACGCGGCAGTCCCGAGGCCCGGATCGGATCGATGGGCGTCCTCGTCGCGACGATCCTGGCGATCGGCCTGGCGTTGATCGCGCTGTTGTTCCGCGAGAAGCCGGTGCCCGCTCCGAAAACCGTCGCGGTCCATTGGCGGGAGGGTCTGGGCGCCATCCTGCGCGACGCCACCCTGGCGAGGATTATCGCGTCGGATTTCTTCGTGGCGCTCGGTCAGGGATTCCGCGGGGCCGTCTTCCTGTTCTTTGTTACCCGCTATATGGGCATGGCATCTCCCGCCCTGCTGCTGATGCTGCAATATGCGTTCGGCATATTGGCTTCGCCGTTGTGGGCCAGGATCAGCTACCGGCTGGGCCGCGTGCGGACGCTGATCGTCGCGGAGAGCTTGCAGGTCGTGATCAACCTCATGATCCTCCTGCTGACGCGGGATATGGTCTGGCTTTTCGTCCTGCTCGTCATTGCCCAGGGCCTTACGCAGGGGTCAGGCAATCTCATGCTGCGTGCGATGATCTATGATGTGGCGGATCGTCACCGCGAAAAGAGCGGAATCGAACGCGCGGGCCTGTTCTCGTCCGTCTTCAACGTGACCACCAATGCGGCTTTCGCGATCGCGGTGGGCGTCGCCCTGTCGGCGATCAGCCAGTTCGGCTTCGATCCCCGTTCGTCGGGCTCCCATGGCGTTGCAGGCCTTCACTTATTCTTCGCCATCGGGCCTGCGGCAGGTCATCTCCTGTCGATCCTGATCATCCGCAGGATCAAAGTCCAGGCGGCACGATAAGGTTGCGCGGGCGAGCCCTGCAGGGCTCGCCCGTGCAACCTTAAATTGCCAGCCTGTTGCCATAACCGATAATGATGGTCGCCAGAATCAGCAGGCCGACGCCGCTCCAGACCATCCGGCGCACGCCGGGCGCGGTATCCTTCCACTCCTTGAAGGCGAAGCCCCAACAAGTACCGAAAATGATGATGGAGGCCATGTGCAGCGTCCAGCTGGAAAAGCCGAACCGCCCCATCTGGCTTTCACCCATCGTGTAGAAGAAGAACTGGAAATACCAGGCCGTTCCCGCCAGGCCGCACAACAGGAAGTTGGGCAGAAGCGCCGGCCGTTCGCCCGACGCATCGGCGGCCCCAATCCACTGCCCCCCCGACTTGTTCTTCACGATCAGATAGGTGCACCACAGGGCGTTGGTGACGAGACCGCCAAACATGACCACGCACAGCGTCGGCAGTCCCGTCCACAACGGGCCGGTGCCCGCCGCGGCGGACAGCGCCTTGATCGGCTCGCCCGCCGCCAGGCCGAAGGCAAAACAGGACGACATGATGCCGGAGAAGATCGCAACCGCGACGCCTTTCCGGAAATCGAATTCGGCGACGCTGGCCGCCTTTTGCCCGGACGACAAGGCGGCGTCCTTGCGAGCGCCCGCCATGGCGACCACGATGATGCCCGCCAGCGTGACGCCGACACCGAGCAGAATGATCCTGCCCGATGTCGTCCCCATGATTTCGGTCATGAAGCGCCCGTCGAAGATCGGCGGGATCAGTGTGCCGAACACGGTCGAAAGCCCCAGCACTACCGCCATGCCCAGCGACAGCCCCAGATAGCGCATGGTAAGCCCATAGGTCAGCCCGCCAAAGCCCCACAGGAAACCGAAGAACATGCACCAGCCGACGATCCGGGCGGGAACCTGCGCCATCACGCCCAGCAGGTCATGGGTCTGGATCGACGCAAACAGCCAAGGCGCGATCACCCAGGAGAATATGCCCCCGGTCAGCCAGAAGATTTCCCAGTTCCATTTTTTGACCCCGCGAAAGGGGACGTAGAAGCTCGCAGACGCAAGACCACCGAGCCAGTGAAACAGCAAGCCGAGCAGGGGATTAGGAGTCATAGGTCAAGTCCCAGTCGATAGATGCGATTGGCGTTGCCGCCAAACAGGGCGCGGCGGTCCGCTTCGGATGAATCCGCGACGATGGCGTGATAGGCTTCCATGTAGCGGTCGATAGGGGCGAAGAGTTTATCGGTCGGCGTGTCGCTGGCGAACATGCAGCGTTCGACGCCGAACATGTCGATCGCCTCGAGAATGAACCGGGCGATATTATCCCTGGTCCAGTCGCGACGGATGAAGCCCATGCCGGACAGCTTGATCGCGACATGCGGCAGGGCGGCGAGCGCCTTCAAACCACCGCGCCATTCCTCCAGCCCGTCCGGATCGGTCAGGACCGGCATGCCGATATGGTTGATGATGACCGGAATGTCCGGATGGCCTTCCAGCAATGATACGAGCCCGGGCATCTGCGCGGGATAGCATTGCAGATCGAAGGAAAGGCCATGCCTCGCCAGGCATGCATAGCCATCCCGCCATTGCGGATCGCGCGTCAGGTCGGTCGGCCCATAGGTCCGACGGGGGTCGGCGTGCCAGTTGACGATCTGACGGATGCCCCGCACCCTTTTGCAGGCGGCCTGGGCGGCCAGCCGCGCGTCCACCGCAGGTTCCTCGAGCGCCGCAAAGGCGACGATGCCGCTGGGCAGACCGTCCCGGTCGGCGACGCCTTCGAGCCACTTCGTCTCGTCCAGCGATCTGTCGGCCGCCGCGCCGGCATCGATATGCACCGCGCCCACGACGTTCCATCGCGCGAGATCCTTGCGATAATCCGCGACGCCATAATTATGCGCGATGGATTCGACGCTGCCGTTCGGCCCTTCGTCGGAAAACGGCGGGCTCAGCCAGTCATAGCGAATGTGCGTCAGATCCCACAGATGGATATGCGGGTCGATAAAGGAAACCATGCCTGCACTCCCTCTCCAGGCGGTTTGGCGCGTCGGCTCTTGCCGGCCGGTCGCGCCACAGGTCGATCAAAAGGTCGTGCGTCCTCCCGAGGTGTCGAAGGTCGATGCCGTCGTGAAGCTGCATTCCTCCGACGCCATGAAGCATATGATGGCCGCCGATTCCTCGACATATCCCAGCCGCCCCATCGGTATTTTGGAGCGCATATAGTCGACCTGACTCTGCGGCATCTGGTCCAGGATCGGGCTCTCAAATGTTGCGGGCGTAAGTGTATTGGCGATCACGCCCTTACCCGCCAGTTCCTTGCCAAGGCTCTTTGTAAAACCGATCACCCCCGCCTTGCTGGCCGAGTAGGCCGATGCGTTGGGATTGCCTTCCTTGCCGGCCACCGATGCCACGTTGACGATCCGGCCATAACCATTTTCCAGCATGAAGGGCACGATCGCCCGATTGCAGTAAAACAGGCCGTTGAGGTTGATATCGATCACCCTCAGCCAGCTGTCGATCGGGAATTCATGGACCGGCACGGTCGCGCCGGTGATCCCCGCCGAACAGATCAATATGTCGATCTTGCCAAGCCTGGCATGGGTTTCCGCTGCGGCGGCCGACACCGCGGCAGGATCGGCGACGTCCACGGCGACGCTGTGGATTGCGCCCACGGCTGCCGCCGCCTCAGCCAGCGTTTCGGGATTGAGATCCCAGAGCACGACCTGCCCTCCTTCCGCGACGATCCGCGCGGCGGTTTCCTTGCCCAGGCCCGATGCGCCGCCGGTGATGATCGCGTTACGCCCGGCATAACGACCGGCAAAGACGCTCATGCGAACACCTCGTCACCCAGATCGCGCCATGCCACCACCTGCTGCCGCTGAGTGCCAAGGCCTGCGATCGACAGGTCCATGACATCGCCGACCGCCAGATACCGCGGCGTCGGCTTCTTGCCTTCACCGACGCCGGGCGGCGTACCGGTGATCATCAGGTCACCGGGGTACAGGGTGATGAAGCGGCTGACATAGGAAATCAGCTGCGCGACCGTGAAGATCATCGTCTTCGTATTGCCGGTCTGCATCCGCGCGCCATTCACGTCCAGACGCATGTCCAGGTCCTGGGGATCGCCGATTTCGTCGGGGGTCACCAGCCATGGACCGACCGGGCAGAAGGTGTCGTGACCCTTGCCCTTGCTCCACTGGGTGCCACGTTCCTTCTGGTTGAAACGTTCGGACACGTCATTGGCCAGAACATAGCCCGCGACCTTCGACAGCGCCTCCTCTTCGGATACGTAGCGGCACGTCCGGCCGATGATCACCCCCAATTCAACTTCCCAGTCGCCATGAGTCGAATCTCTGGGCAGCATCACCTCGTCATGCGGGCCGTTGAGCGACGAGAGCGCCTTCATGAACATCACGGGCTCGGTCGGGATCGGCAGATTGGATTCGATCGCATGATCCTCATAGTTGAGGCCGATTGCGACGATCTTGCCGATGCCCTTGATCGGAACGCCATAACGCGGCGCACCTTCGACCAGCGGGAGAGAACCGACATCCACCGCCAGGGCGGCCGGCAGCGCATCGATCGTGATGTCGGTAACGACGCCGCTCAGGTCACGCATATTGCCAGCGCTGTCGATGACGCCGGGCTTTTCCTGGCCACGCTGGCCAAAACGGCAAAATTTCATGGGATCGTCTCTCTTCCAGGAATCAATGGGTGTAAGGGCGGTTCATTGCGACATCGCGGTTCAGTTCGACGCCGAAACCGGGGGCATCGAGCGCGCTGGCCCTTAGCCGGCCATTTTCAGGAACCGGCTCGCCGATCAACTGGGGATGGAACATCGGCACCACTTCCGTGGGGCCGGGATGCATCATCAGGAATTCGGCGAAGGGGGAATTGTGGCGCGTGACGACGAAATGATAGCTGTACACCGACGAGCCATGGGGCACGACCATCTTGCCATGGGCATCCGCCAGCGCGCTGATCTTGAGCAGTTCGGTCACGCCGCCGCACCATCCGACATCGGGCTGGATGATATCGCAGCAATCCATTTCCAGCAGCATGCGGAAGCCCCAGCGGGTCGCTTCATGCTCACCGGTGGTGACCAGCATGCCCTTGGGCACGTTCCGCTTGAGTTGCTGATAGCCCCAATAGTCGTCCGGGCTGATCGCTTCCTCTATCCATTTGAGCCCATATTCATGGGCCGCGATCGCCAGGCGCGTGGCATAGTCGACGTCCAGCGCCATCCAGCAATCCCACATCAGCCAGAAGTCGTCACCGCATTTCGCGCGCATGTCGGCCAGTTCGGCGATGTTCTTCTTCAGGCCCTCAATGCCCTCGGCCGGGCCATGGTGCAGCGGCATCTTGCCGCCGATGAAGCCGAGCTCCCTTGCGACATCGGGCCGGGCGCCGGTGGCATAGAATTGCAGTTCGTCACGCACCGCGCCGCCCAGCATGTGATAGACCGGTTCCTGCCGCAGCTTGCCCCGCAAGTCCCATAGCGCCAGATCGACGCCGGAAATCGCGTTAACGACCAACCCCTTGCGCCCATAATATTGGGTGGAGAAATACATCTGGTCCCAGATTTTCTCATAATCGGTAGGGCTACGCCCTTCGAGGAAGCGGGCCAGATGCTTCTCGACAATATAGGCGGCCGGTTCGCCACCCGTCGTCACGGCGAAACCGATCGTGCCGTCCTCCGCCTCGATCTCCACGACCAGCGTGCCCAGCACATTGATGCCGAAGCTTTGCCGCGACTGGCGATATTCGGGATAGCGCGACATCGGCGTTGCGATGTGATTGTCGATCCAGTGCCCTTCACCCTGATCATGATAATCGGCACCACCGCCGCGCACGGTAAAGGCGCGGACATGCTTGATCTTCGGTAACGTCACAATCGGCACGCGGGAAACTCCTTGCCTCGCCCCCACCCAATATGTGGGATTCAAGCGGCGAAAATTTTCAACATGTGATCAAATCAATCAGGCACCCGGGGCGTTGAGGAGTTTGACGCGATCGAAAGGAATCGGGACAACCTCGCCTTCACGCTTGTTTTTCTCATTTTGTGGGATAGAGTATTAGTAGATGAGACAAAACCCGTCAAACTCAGAATCGTCCGAGCGAGAGGAAAAGTCGAAGTCCCAAGGGTCGCAGACCCTGCAGCGCGGGCTCGACCTGCTCGATCAAGTTGTCGACGGACCGATCAGGCTCGCCGATCTTTCGGGACGCATGGGGTTGACCCGATCGACCACGCACCGCTTGGCCAATGCCCTGGTCGAGCGCGGATTCCTCATCTTTCTGCCCCGGGAGGGCTATCAGCTCGGGCCGAAACTGCTCCAGCTCGGCTTCCTCGCGCAAAGCCAGACGGATGTGGTCCGGATCGCCCGCCCCCATCTCGAAGCGCTTGCCACAGCAAGCGAGGATGTCGTCCACCTCGGCCGCCTCGACGGCGATCAGGCGCTTTATCTCGACAAGATTCCCGGCCGCCGCCGCGTTGAGGTTTCCAGCCGCGTCGGCGATCGCCAGCCGGTAAGTTCCACCGGTCTCGGCAAGGCGCTGCTCATCGATGAGCCCGAACATGTGTGGCAACGCCATTTCAAGGCCGAGCAGGCGGCAAGCAATCCCAAGGTCGACTATGCGCTCTGGCTCGACCGGATGCGCAGCTATGCCATTACGGGCCGCGCCTTCGACCTGGAGGAGAATGAGGACCAGATACGCTGCGTCGCCGCGCCGATTCGCGACGCGTCCGGCGCTATCGTTGCGGCCATCAGCCTGTCGAGCGCAGCTCAATATATGGACGATGACCGGATGGCGGCGCTCAGCGACGATGTCCGCGCCACCGCGCAGCATATCAGTAGCGATCTCGGCTGGGTTCCCGGCGCAAATCCCCCTCGCCGCCCGCTGCGGCGCTAACAAAGAAAGACGCATTCATGAGGCTGCTTGAGGGCAAAACCGTTCTGGTCACCGGCGCATCGACCGGCATCGGCCGCGCCGTTGCCATCGGCGCCGCCGACCATGGTGCCGACGTCGTCATCAATTACGCCAGCAGCGACGGCCCCGCGCAAAGCTGCGTCGAGGCCATCGAAGCGCTCGGCCGACGGGCCATTGCGGTGAAAGGAGACGTCGCCGATCCGCAGACCGCACAGGATTTCGTCGCGCGCGCGGTTGAAGCGTTCGGCAAGGTCGACGTGATGGTCAGCAATGCCGGCATCTGTCCTTTCCACGCCTTTCTCGATATGCCCGTGGAGACCGTCGACCGCACCTTCCGCGTCAATCTGCATGGCGCATATTATATGGTGCAGGCGGCCGCGCAGCAGATGGTGAAACAGGGCCATGGCGGTTCGATCGTCGCCGTTTCGTCCATCTCGGCGCTGGTGGGTGGTGAATATCAGACGCATTACACCCCGACCAAGGCCGGCGTGCATTCGTTGATGCAGTCGACCGCCATCGCGCTTGGCAAATACAGCATCCGCTGCAACAGCGTCCTGCCCGGCACCATCCTGACCGAGATCAACAAGGACGATCTGGCCGACGTCGCCAAGCGCACCTACATGGAACAGCGCACGCCGCTCGGTCGCCTCGGCCAACCCGAGGATCTGGCCGGCCCCGTGATCTTCCTGGCCTCGGACATGGCCGCTTATGTGACGGGCGCCGCGCTGCTGGTCGACGGCGGCATGTATGTGAATTTGCAGTGACGCCCCCCCGGGTCGCCCTGTTCGTGACCTGCCTGGTAGACCTGATGCGCCCGCGTATCGGGTTCGCCGCGATCCGCGCGCTCGAAGCTGCGGGATGCGAGGTCGTTGTGCCGGAGCACCAGACCTGTTGTGGCCAGCCCGCGCTCAACAGCGGCGATCGCGCGCATGCGGCCGCACTGGCAAAGCAGACCATCGCGGCGCTTGAGCCCTATCAGCATGTCGTCGTCCCATCCGGTTCCTGCGCGGGCACGATCCGCTGTCATTACCCCGAAATCTTCGAACATGACGCCGAATGGCTTACCCGCGCACAGGCGGTCGCGGCCAAGACGTTCGAGATCATGGTCTATCTCGACGAGATATGTGGATGGCGCCCCGAAAACGTGCAGCTGGACGCCCGCGCCACCTATCATGACAGCTGTTCGGGCCTGCGCGAACTCGGCATCAAGGCGCAACCCCGCCGCCTGCTCGATCACATCAAAGGCCTTTCTTTGGCTCCGCTGCAGGGCGAAGAAACCTGCTGTGGTTTCGGCGGCACCTTTTGCGTAAAATATCCGTCGATCTCCAACGCCATTGTCGGGGAGAAGACGGCCGCGATCAATGTCACGGGCGCCGACCTGCTGCTGGCAGGCGACCTTGGCTGCCTGATGAACATGGCGGGCAAGCTCAACCGCGAAGGATCGAAGGTCCGCGCCTTTCACGCCATCGAATTGCTCGCGGGCATGGGCGACGGCCCCGCCATCGGCGAAGAGCCATGAGCGCCTTTACCGACAGGGTCGATGCGGCCCTGGCCGATCCGATCCTGAAAATCGCCGTCGAGCGCACCGCAGGCACCGCCGAGGCGAAGCGCGCTGTCGCCGTCGCTGCCTTCCCCGATTTCGAGGCGGCACGCGACCGCGCCGCCGCGATCAAGGACCATGTGATCGCCCATCTCGGTCATTATCTCGAACTGTTCGAAGCCAACGCCATCGCCGCCGGCGCCAGGGTGCATTGGGCGCGGACCGCGGACGAGGCGTGCAAGATCGTCATCGACATCTGCAAGGCGGCTGACGCCAGGACCGTCGCCCGTTCCAAATCCATGCTGGGCGAGGAAATCGGCCTGCCCCACGCGCTGGCGGAAGCCGGTATCGGCCGCGTGGAGACCGATCTTGCCGAACATATCATCCAGCTGGCCGACGAACGTCCGTCGCACATCATCTGGCCCGCGATGCACAAGACCCGCGAGCAGGTTTCGGCGCTGTTCAAGGCAAGGCACCGCACCCCGCACGAGGAAGAAACCATCGCCGCGATGGCCGAAAGCGCGCGCCGAGAATTGCGCGGGGCGATGCTGGGCGCCGATGTCGGGATATCGGGCGCAAATTTCCTGATTGCCGACAGCGGCGCGATCTGCACCGTCACCAATGAAGGCAATGCCGAACTCTCGCTCGTTCCGCCGCGCGTGCATATCGTGACGGCGGGGATCGAAAAGATCGTACCCGGCATGCCCCACGCCATTCACATGCTGCGCATGCTGGCGCGATCGGCGACCGGCGCGGCGCTCACCCAATATACGACCTTCTATACCGGCCCGAAACGTCCGGGTGACCTCGATGGTCCGGAAGAAATGCATATCGTTCTGGTCGACAATGGCCGCACGAAAATGCGCGAGGAGGGCCTTGCGGAAATGCTGCGTTGCATCCGCTGCGGCGCCTGCATGAATCATTGCGTGGTTTTCCGTCAGATCGGGGGCCATGCCTATGGCGGCACCTATCCCGGGCCAATGGGAGCGGTCCTTACGCCCACGCTCGACGGTCTGCCCGACAGTCGCGACCTGCCCAATGCTTGCACGCTCAACGGCAAGTGCCAGGAAGTGTGCCCGGTTCGGATCCCGCTGCCGACCTTGCTGAAGGGGTGGCGCGAAAAGAGCTGGCGCGAGGGCCTCGAACCCGTCTCCATGCGCGCGGGGCTCGGCATCTGGGCGTGGGTCGCGGCCCGCCCGCCCCTCTATCGCCTGGGTGCTCGCGTCGCAGTGAAGGCCATGCGGTTGCTGGGCAAGCGCGGCTGGATCGGCGCCCTGCCCCTCGCGGACGGCTGGACCAGATATCGCGACCTGCCCAAGCCGGCCGCCCGGACCTTCATGGATCAATATCGGCGGGAAAAGCGCCAATGAATGCCCGCGATGCGATCCTCTCGCGTTTGAAGAGCACGTCGCCTGGCACGATCGCGGCCGAGGCAGATGCGCTGCTGATCGCCCCCGAACGCCCGACGGTCGACGTCTCGCGTCTTGAATCCGAATTCCTCACGAGGCTGGCTTTACCGAGCGTAAACGCGAGTCATGAGGTGATCGAGCGGCTTGAGGACCTCCCCGCCGCGATTGTGCGCTATCTCGCCGCGCAGGGGGAAATGCCCGTCTTATGCTGCCCGCCCGATCCGCGCCTTGCCTCCTGCGACTGGAGTGGCTTTACGCTGCACAGTGCCGCCGCCCCCGATGAGGTCGCTGCCCTCGCCATTGCCCGCAAGGGCATCGCCGAAACCGGGTCTCTGGTGTTTGAAACGAGTCCGGTCGCCCCGATGCTCCCCAATTTCCTGGCGCTGCACCATATCGTGCTGTTGTCGGTCACGGACATCGTGTCCCATCTCGAAGCGGCGCCGCTTCCCGGTCGGCAGCCCCGCGCCCATTACTGGATCACGGGCGTCTCCGGCACCACCGATATCGAGGGCACCTATGTCCGCGGCGCTCACGGCCCGCGATTTCTCCACGTCATCCTGCTGCGTAGCGAATTATAGCCATGACGGATCGCCGCTCGGGCAACGGATCAGGCGCGTTCCAGGCGCTCACACCGATGGCAGCGGATCGTCGTCCCCCGGCTGTTTAGGCGTAACGAACCGTGCCGCCCTCGGCGCAAGCCATTTTTCGATGCTGTCCATGACCTCATAGATCACCGGCACCAACACCAGCGAAAGCGCGGTCGACGTGATGAGGCCGCCAATGACGGCCATCGCCATCGGCTGCCGGAACTCCGCTCCCTCGCCCACGCCCAGCGCCGTCGGCAGCATGCCGGCGGCCATCGCCACGGTCGTCATGATGATCGGACGCGCGCGTTCCCGGCAGGCGTTGCGAAGCGCTTCGGTCATCGGCACGCCTGCCCGTTCCTCCTCTATGGCGAACTCCACCAGCAGGATCGAATTTTTTGCGCACAAGCCGAGCAGCATCAGCAAGCCGATCATCGCGGGCAGATCGAGCGTCTTACCGAATAGAAGCAGCGTGGCAAATGCCCCCAGGAGCGATAGTGGAAGCGCTGCAAGGATGGTCACGGGCTTGAAGAAACCACGGAACAACAGCACCAGCACTGAGAAGGTGAGGCCGATACCGGCCAATATAGCCATCAGGAAACCGCCGAACAGTTCCGCCATCGCTTCGGAATCGCCCTGCTTGGCCTCATGGACGCCGGCCGGCAGGTGCCGCATGATGGGAAGGGCGGCAATCTCGTCCAGAGCCTGGCCAAGCGTCTTTCCGGCAAGCAGATCCGCCTCCACCGAAACACGCCGTTCGCGATCATAGCGGACGATCTTGCCCGGCCCGGCCTGGAAGTGAATATCGGCGACGGACGAAAGCGGTGTCGTCTGCCCCTCCAGCGTCGGCACCCGCAGGTTCGCGATGGTATCGATATCGCCGCGCGCGCTCTCCGGAAGGCGGACGCGGATCGGCAGGCGGCTCTCGCCTTCGGAATATTTGGCGACGTTGGCATCGATATCCCCGATGGTCGCCACCCTCAGCGCCTGCGCCAGCATCCGGCTATCGACATTGAGCCGTGCGGCTTCCGCAGGACGAGGAATGATCACCAGTTCCGGCCCGGCGGGCGGCGGCGTTGGCCGGGGATTGAAGATGGTCTTCACCGTCCGCATTTGCCGCAGAAGTTCGATCTGCGCGCGTTCCAGAGCCGCGCCATTTTCACCGGCCAGGATGACGTTGATCGAGGCCTGTCCGAAGGTCCCCTGGTTGGACAGGCGGACATCGGGGACGTCGCGCAGCTTCGGCCCGATGCCGTCGACCCGCTTCTCCAGCTCGGCGAGCGAACGGTAAGGGCCGCGCTCCTGGCGCTCGCGCACCACCTCGGCGGCCAGCGACGCTGACAGGCCCAGGTCGGCGTGGAGTCGCTCGGCCGT
>Ga0105248_10006643_pt1 | contig 12686 bp, 12 predicted proteins | sample KBSS34metaG_FD_81524 | JGI IMG/M metagenome (GOLD analysis project Ga0105248, IMG submission 81524) | Switchgrass rhizosphere microbial communities from Kellogg Biological Station, Michigan, USA - KBS S3-4 metaG | ecosystem: Host-associated > Plants > Roots > Rhizosphere > Soil | place... | reverse complement strand
TCAACACGAAGACGCGAAATCACGAAGACACGAAGAAAAGAGCGATTAACCGCTGAGAACACCGAGGACACAGAGGAAAGCACAGAGAAGAAGAAGTATGGCTGGGATTTCGCTCTCCGCGTTTTTCTCATTGGCCATGACGTCCTCTGTGCTCTTTGTGTCCTGTGGTTAATCATATTTCTTCCTGTCTTCGTGCCTTCGTGGCTCCATTAGAGGCCTTCCGCCGCGCGACCGGTCTGGGGAAAGAGTCCTCGCGGCCGGCGCTGGATGAACAGGATCAGGGCCACCAGCACCACAATCTTCGCCAGCACCGCGCCGGCGTACGGCTCGAGCAGCTTGTTGACGACGCCCATCGAGATGCCGCCGATGAACGTGCCCCAGAGATTGCCGACGCCGCCGAAGACCACCACCATGAACGAATCGATGATATAGGACTGGCCGAGATTCGGGCCGACGTTGGTCAGCTGGCTGAGCGCGACGCCGGCGACGCCGGCGATGCCCGAGCCCAGGCCGAAGGTCATGGCATCGACCCATTCACTGCGGATCCCCATCGACCGCGCCATGGCGCGGTTCTGCGCGACGGCGCGAATGTCGAGGCCCAGCCTGGTCCGCTTCAGCACGATCAGCAGGATCCCGAACACGACCAGCGTGAAGATGACGATGTAGAGGCGGTTGAACGTGATCGCCAGCGCTTCGTTGATCTGCAGCGACCCGCTCATCCAGTCGGGCGTGACCACGGACCGGTTGTTCGCCGAGAACACGCTGCGCACCAGTTGCTGCAGGAACAGGCTGACGCCGAAGGTGGCGAGCAAGGTCTCGAGCGGCCGGCCGTACAGAAACCTGATGATCGTGCGCTCGATGATGACTCCTGCGGCGGCAGCCACGAGGAACGCCGCCGGAATGGCCACGAGCACCGATAGCCCGATATGGTTCGGCAGCACCAGCTGCACGACGTAGGTGGTGTAGGCGCCGAGCATCATCAGCTCGCCGTGCGCCATGTTGATGACGCCCATGACTCCGAAGGTGATGGCGAGCCCGATGGCGATGAGGACGAGCACCGACCCGAGGCTGAGCCCGAAGAACAGCGTCTCGACGCCGGAGTAGAACGTGCGCGCGCGATCGATCGAGCGCACGGCCGCGGCGGCCGCTCGCCTGACGTCCGGGTCGCTCTCGGCGAACGTGCCATCGGACGATTGCTCGAGCATGCCGGCGATGCGGTTGCGCACTTCCGGCCGGAGCCGGCGGGCGAGCGTCGCGATCGCGTTCAGGCGCGCCTTGGGGTCGCCGCTGTCCAGTTCGACCTGCGCGAGCCCGGCCTCGATCTCGTCCTTGACTCCGGGGTTGGGCTCGACCGCGACCCGTGCGCGCAGCAGCGCGATGCTCGGTTCGTCGAGCGCGCGCATCACTTCGCTCACGGCCGCGAGTCGAACGGCCGGATCGGCGCTCGACAGGTCAAAGCGCGCCACCGCCGTTTTCAGGACGCGCCTCAGACGATTGTTCGTGCCGATCTTGTTCAGGTCGCTGGCGGCGGCGGAGCCCGCGTCGGACAGCGATACCGGATCGACCAGCGCCAACGATGTGAGGCTGTCGTCCGCCGATTTCACGATGAAGATTTTCTGGTCCTGTGTGCGGACGAACAAGCGATCTTCGAGCAGCGCGGCGAGCACCGGCCGCACGCTCGAGTGGCCGCCGGCGCTCAGCCGATCGACGATGGCTTCCTTGTCCGCGAAGCTCGCTTCGGGCAGCTCCTTCAGCGCGGATAGAAAGTCCGCGTCCCTGGTCTCGGACGGGGGCGGAGACGGGCTCTGCGCGAACGCCGGCGATACACACGCGACGAGGGCGCAAAGCAGCCACGCTGCCCGCGCCCCCGCCCCGCGAGGCGAACGACGCCCAGGTGAGCGCCGCCAGCCGTGTATCAACCGTGGAGTTGGTGAAATCACGTTGGTGAAATCACGCTAAACCGCCGGGTCCGCCGCGCCCGCAGAGTGACACCCCGAAAACTCCCTGCGATCCGCGCGAGATCGGCGGTAACGTCATCTCTTTCCCGACGGTTCTCACTTGTAATTCTGTCCGGAGCACGCCTTGGTTTTCGTATTGTAATTGCCGCACTTGAGCGTGACCCAATCGGCCTCGATGTCCTTGCTGCCCGGGAGGAAGTCCGACCAGGCATCTCCCGGCACCAGGCCGGTGGTCTTCCACACGGTGTTGAACTGACCGTCCGCCTTGACCTCGCCAATGAACACGGGCTTGGTGATGTGGTGATTGGGCAGCATCTTGGCCATGCCGCCAGTGAGGTTGGGTACCTCGAGGCCGGGGAGGGCGGCCAGCACCTTGTCGACGTCGGTCGAATTGGCCTTCTGCACGGCTTTCACCCACAGATTGAATCCAATGTAGTGCGCCTCCATCGGATCGTTGGTCGTGCGCTTCGGGTTCTTGATGTAGGCGTGCCACTGGTCGATGAACGCCTTGTTGGCCGGGGCCTTGTCGCTCATGAAATAGTTCCACGCGGCGAGGTGGCCGACGAGCGGCTTGGTGTCGAGACCCGACAGCTCTTCTTCACCGACGGAGAAGGCGACGACTGGAATGTCTTCAGCCGACACCTTCTGATTGCCGAGCTCCTTGTAGAACGGCACGTTGGCGTCGCCGTTGATCGTGGAGACGACCGCGGTCTTCTTGCCGGCCGCGCCGAACCGCTTGATGGCGGCGACGCGCGTCTGCCAGTCGGAGTGGCCGAACGGCGTGTAGTTGATCGAAATGTCTTCCGGCTTCACACCTTTTGCCAGCAGGTACGCTTCGAGGATCTTGTTGGTCGTGCGCGGGTACACATAATCGGTGCCTTCGAGCACCCACCGCTTGACGCCCACTTCCTTCATCAGATAGTCCACGGCCGGAATCGCCTGCTGGTTCGGCGCCGCGCCGGTGTAGATGACATTCTTCGACGATTCCTCGCCTTCGTACTGGACCGGATAGAACAACAGCCCGTTATCCTTCTCGAACACCGGCAGGACTGATTTCCTGGACACCGACGTCCAGCACCCGAACACGACGGCGACTTTGTCCTTTTCGAGCAGCCCGCGTGCCTTTTCTGCGAAGAGCGGCCAGTCCGAGGCCGGATCGACCACGACGGCTTCGAGCTTCTTGCCGAGCAGCCCGCCTTTCTTGTTCTGCTGGTCGATGAGCATCAGGACCGTGTCTTTGAGCGTGGTCTCGCTGATGGCCATGGTGCCGGACAGCGAGTGCAGCACACCGACCTTGATGGTGGCCTGGGCGGATGCCGCGGCCGACACGGCCAGGACGGCCGCCGTCACGGCAGCGATCGAAAATGCCTGTTTCAGTCTCATAGATCAACTCTCCTCGGTGAACGGAACACGAGCGTTGGTGAGGGAACCCGCAGAGGACGCGTCGGTCACATTTGCAGCTGGAGGCCGACGCCGAACTGCTTGTCGTTGACGCCCACGGCGTTGAAGCGCTTGTCGAGATAGAAGATCATCACGCGGGCATTGAAGTCCTTGATGATGTAGTTGAAATTGACCTCGGTCGTCTTCTGGGAGTAATCGACGTCGACTGGATTGAGCCCTTTGCTGTAGTTGGCCTTGGCGAACTTGCCGAGGATCTCGAACTTGCCGGGAGCGCCGGTGACCGAGGGGAAGAGATAGCTGCCGAGGACGTAGGCACCTTTATCGTTGCCGTAGTTCCCGTTGTAGCCTCCGAGCTTGTCGTAGTCGGCGTACTCGCTCTCGACGGTGAAGGCGCTGCCGCCGCCGAGCTTCTTTTCGAGGAGGAAATCAACGCTCCAGGCGGTCTTGTCGGTGCCCTGTACCTGGCCGGCGAGCCCGACCGCGAGCAGGTTCTTGGCCCCGTAGTAGGTGCTGTTCAAGTAATAGCCGGGCTCCGGATCCCAGAAATCGACCATGATGCGGCCGGCCTCGACCGGCGTGTTGGAGCCGGTGGTGGACGGACCGTCGAAGATGCCGCCTGACACTTTCACCTTGTCGAACTGACCCCAGTACGCGACGCCGTTGTCGCGGCCGACCGCCATGAACGGATAGCCGTCCTGGACGCCTTCGCCGGAGGTGTAGACGTTCCAGTGATGCGCGTAGTACGGACCATAGAGGTTGGCGCGGTCGCTGGGCGGGAGAAAGCGGCCGGCCCAGACGTTGAACTTGGGCGAGTATTCGAAGCGTCCGATCGCATCCAGCACGATGAGACGATTCTTCTCGTTCGGACTGGTGCCGCCGATGCCGTCGTACTCGGTGTTGAAAGTGAAGTTGATCTTGTTGGTGACCGGGCCATTGACGTAGAGACGCACCGTGACGAGCTCGAACCTATCGGTGGACTCGCCGCCGTCCGGGGAGTCGTGCACGTAGGCAGTCTGGACGCCGCCGCCTACCGTGACTGGCGGCAAGGGCGCTGGAGCCTGCGCTCGTGCCCCCGACGCGGTGAGCAGCACGAGACTCGATGCCAGGAGGGCAGGCGTCCAACGCCAGGCAGTGGCCCTCGAGTCATCGCCGACAAGTTCGCTGAGCATGGTTGATCCCTTCGTGACGCGCGACGCGCGACGGATAGCCCTCGCCGAGTCGGATTGACGACAAGTACAAGGGGAGTGTGTCCGGGCTGGCTGCAAACCAGGTTCCATGGTTGTGACACGATGGTTGCGCAAATGTTCAGGTAAAACCGTGCAGTCAACTCGCAGACCTGACATATTTGTTGCTCGCACGCCAATGGCCAAACAATCTTGTGGGCTTACTGCCAGCTCAGCCTTTGCCGGACCAACGCTTGGGCAGGGCCCCTTGGCCGGACAGCCTCGACGCTCCGGGACCCCTCTCAGACGAACAGGCCTGACCATCTGTCAATTTTGTCGGGACCGACGCATCGCCCCCACAGGCTTGTTGCTACCGGTGCTGGTGGCGAGGTGGGGCAGGCAGGCGCAGGTGGGGCAGGCAGGACTGGGTAGGGCTGGTAAGGCTGGTGGACTTGGAACGCGCGCGGTGGTCTCCCGACCCGCCAACTGAGGGCCCGCCGGTCGCTACGATCGGCGAAAAGCTGGACGGTCGAAGACGTCGCGCAACACCAATCGCGCGGCGGCGAATTGTGGTCCGCGCGACGCGAGCAGCCGGCCCACGAGCAGGCGGGGGGCCGGACAGTCGACGCCCGCGCGCAGCCCGTCGGTCGTGCTGAGGCGCTGCTGAGCCTCCTCGGCGCGGTCCGCGGTCGCCGCGTCTGACGAGACGATGGTCGTGCCCATGTAAGCTGCGCGCGCGGCGGCCCACGGCCCCCACGGGGCGCGGGAGCGCGGCGACAGCGTATAGCGTTCCAGGTACTGCAACGAGCCGCCAACGCATGCCCGCAGCTCGTGGTCGATCGATTCGAACCGCCAGGACTCTCCGCGCGCCGCACGACCCGACATCAGTGCGTCGCTCCAGAACAGCTGGCCGCCCTCGGCGACTCGCAGCGCGACGCGCTGCCGCAGGCGCGAACCGGCAAAGGGAATCAGCGGATCCCAGAAGCAGTCGAGCGCAGCGTCAGGCGCGACGTCGTACGACGAGTCGAGCGTGGCGGGGTTGGACGCCTCGCCGGGATGCACCTGCAGCGCCGCCTGCGAGATCAGCAAGACGCGCGCGCCGGGCTCCACGCGCACGCGCTGCTCGAGCAGGTCTCCGGCGAACACACCGGGCCCGCCGCACACGAGAATCATCTGCGCCATCGGTCCGACGTCCAGCAGCCTGCCGACGCGCAAGGGCGGCTCGGCGTAGGCATGCGCCAGCACCGTGCGACCGCGGCGGCAGGCGAACACCAGCTCCATCCTCGCGCGGCGCCCGACGTCGGACGCGCTGCGGGAATCGGGCGATGGGACGATGGGGCAATCGGATGGTGGAGTCATGGATTCGTGGTCCGTGACAACCCGACATTTCAACGCAGAGACCGCACAGACCGCAGAGCGAAACGCTCAAGCATTGTCGGTCCATCTCCGGAGAGTCCACGAATAAAGATGTTCACCACCGAGACCGCCGAGATTACCCAGAGGAACAGCTGTTGAGCTCGGTGTGCTCGGTGCCCTCGGTGGTTGATGTCAACCCAGACGATCTCACTGGAACAACACGGCGTGCCGAATCCAGGCGATCACCTCGTCGAGACCGGTCTGGTTCTTGAGGTTGGTGAAGACAAACGGGCGATCGCCGCGCATCAACCGTGCATCGCGTGCCATGACGGCAAGGTCGGCGCCGATGCGATCCGCCAGATCGATCTTGTTGATGACGAGCAGGTCCGATCTTGTGACGCCGGGCCCGCCCTTGCGTGGAATCTTGTCGCCGCCCGAGACGTCGATCACGTAGATCGAGGCGTCGACGAGCTCGGGGCTGAAGCTCGCGGCGAGGTTGTCGCCGCCGCTCTCCAGGAACACGAGATCCAGATCGGGAAAGCGCCGGGCCAGCTCGTCGAGCGCGTCGAAATTCATCGACGCGTCTTCGCGGATCGCGGTGTGCGGACAGCCGCCGGTCTGGACGCCGATAATCCGATCGGCCGCCAACGCCTGGCTGCGTACCAGGAAATCCATGTCCTCGCGCGTGAAGATGTCGTTGGTGATTACGCCGAGTTGGTGCTGGTCCCGCATCCGCTTGCACAACGCCTCGACCAGCGCCGTCTTGCCGGAACCGACCGGGCCGCCGATACCGATTCGAACAGGCGTCGCCATCAGCTATCGGCGAACTTGGGATCTGCCACGAAGACACGAAGGCACGAAGAAGATTCCTTTGATCTGGGTCACTTTGAAATCAACCGCCGAGCGCACCGGGCACACCGAGCCCAAAAAACTGTTCCTCCCGGTGATCTCGGTGATCTCGGTGGTGGTGGTCATGATCGGAACAGGCGTGAATGCACGTACTGCTGTGTCATCTGCGCGATGTCGAGTGCCGGCGCGAACGATTCAGGCGGTGCCTGCCGGGCGATCAGATCGTCGATCGTGGACGGCACGTGCTCGAGCGCCCGGCTCAAGAGCTGATGCGCGTCGGTCTGGCCGATGGCGACGAGACGCATCGCCGCCGAGACGGTCGACGCCAGCCGTGTATACGCGTACCCGCCGAGGGCGTCGCGCATTGTCAGCCCGCCACACTGGCTGGCTGCGGCAAACGCGATTGGCAGCGACGGCCCAAGACGCCCGGCTCGAGCCAGCGCCAGCAGTTGCTCGAGGCGAACGTCGGGATGTAGTCCCTGCCAGGTCTTCAGCAGCCGCAACCCCATCGATCGATTCGCCATCCGAGTCGTGGACGAAGCCCGCAACGCGGTGATGTCGCCATCGATGGCCACCACCGCCTCCCAGTCCCGATTTTCCAGCGCAGACCACGCGATGACCATCGCCGGACCGTCCGCGCGTCCGAAGCCTTCGTCGCGACATCCCTCCAGCCATCCGGACAAGCCGGCCGCGCTCGTCACGAGGCCGTTCACCGCCGCGGACTCCAGGCCGTCCGAGTAGGCGAAGGCTCCGATCGGAAACAGTGAATCGCACAGGTGCAGGAGAGATAGCAGTGAAGCCGGCTGTCTCCTCGTCATGTCGTCACGCTCGGTCACGTCTTGGGCCACGAAGCCACCAAGACACGAAGAAGCCTCCCACGCAAGACCAGGTATTTCTTCGTGACTTCGTGGCTTGAACATGCGCGCGTCAGATCGCGACATGGCCACACCCCGTGGTTGGCGTAAACGCCATCTCGGCCCGCGCATATGGAATGCCGTGATACTGGAGGAGCATCTCGACGCCGGGCAGGTCGGGGCAGATCAAGGCGCGGTCCGTGACCATCAGCGGCTGATGTCCGTTGCCGATGTGGTAGGCGAAGAGTCCCCATTCCGCCGGTGTCCGGGGCTCGATGACGAACGCCGCCTCGAGGCGTTCGACGACTTCGACGACGATGCGCGCCGGATCGACGACCAGGCAATCCCCCGCCCGCAGCACGCTGCCGCGCGGCAGCGACGTGCCGAACTCGATGCCGCCGCCGGAGACGCGCCGGCCGCGGGTCTTCTGCCGATCCTCCCAGCCGAGCACGATCGAGTCGTGCGCGTACGTCCGCGCCATGGCAGGCAAGGTGTCGGCTCGATAGATCGCATCCGCGATCGGAATGGTTTTGAACACAGGCCACGGACCCAGCCGCCATACATCGACTACGCGAACCACCGAGGGCACCGAGCACACCGAGAACAGCCGTCCCGGAATGTTCTGAAACGTCAGAAGCGCTTCGCCGCGGCGACCGCGGGCAACCGAAATTGTTCTCTCTCGGTGGCCTCGGTGATCTCGGTGGTTCCCCTCGCGGGCTCTCAGTGTGCGTGGTTGAACCTGCCTGCCCCGTCCACCTGCCCGTTCAGAACAGGAAGTAGCGCTGCGCCATCGCCAGCACCTCGGCCGGTTCGCAGCGCAGCACTTCGCCGTCGGCTTTCACTTCGTACGAATCCGGATTGACCTCGATATGCGGCAAGGCGTCGTTGAGCACCAGGTCTTTCTTGCCGAGTGTCCGGCAGCCCCGCACCGCCGCCAGCGGGCGCGCCAGGCCCGCGAGGTTGCCGCCGTCGATGCCGGCCTGGCTGACAAAGTGCAGGCTGCAGGCGTTGATCGCCGCACCGTAGGCGCCGAACATCGAGCGCGCGATGACCGGCTGGGGCGTCGGAATCGACGCGTTGCCGTCTCCCATCATGGCGCCGGCGATGAAGCCGCCCTTGATGACCACTTCCGGCTTGACGCCAAAAAACGCCGGCTTCCAGAGCACCAGATCCGCCATCTTGCCGACGGCGATCGAGCCGACATGCGCGGCAATGCCGTGCGTGATCGCTGGATTGATGGTGTATTTGGCGAGATAGCGCTTGATGCGCCGGTTGTCGGAGCCAGCCGATTCGCCGGGCAGCGCGCCGCGCTGACGCTTCATCTTGTCCGCGGTCTGCCAGGTGCGGCAGATGACCTCGCCGATGCGTCCCATCGCCTGGGAGTCGGACGACATCATGCTGAAGGCGCCGAGATCGTGCAGGACGTCCTCGGCCGCCATCGTCTCGGGACGGATGCGCGAGTCGGCGAACGCGACGTCTTCGGGGACGTTCGGCGACAGATGGTGGCACACCATCAGCATGTCGAGATGCTCGTCGAGCGTGTTCCGCGTAAACGGCATCGTCGGGTTGGTCGACGAAGGGAGCACGTTCGGTTCGCCGCACATGCGGATGATGTCGGGCGCGTGACCGCCGCCCGCGCCTTCCGTGTGGTAGGTGTGGATGGTGCGGCCGGCGATGGCCTTGATGGTGTCTTCCACGAACCCGGCCTCGTTCAACGTGTCGGTGTGGATCGCCACCTGGACGTCGAATTCATCGGCGACCGTGAGACAGCAATCGATCGCCGCCGGGGTCGAGCCCCAGTCTTCGTGCAGCTTCAGCCCGAGCGCGCCGGCCTGCACCTGTTCGCGGAGCGCCGCCGGACCGGAGCCGTTGCCCTTGCCGAGAAACCCGAAATTCAGCGGAAACGCTTCAACCGCCTCGTACATCCGTCGAAGGTTCCAGGCGCCGGGCGTGCACGTGGTGGCTTTTGTACCGGTGGCCGGTCCGGTGCCGCCGCCAATCAGGGTGGTGATGCCGGAGTGAAACGCATCGGGAATCTGGTTCGGCGAGATGAAGTGGACGTGGGAGTCGATCGCGCCTGCCGTCAGCAGGTGTCCTTCACCCGCGAGGATCTCCGTCGAGGCGGCGATTTCCAGGCCGGGGGTGACACCGTCCATGACTCCAGGGTTGCCGGATTTGCCGATCGCCGCGATGCGGCCGTCCCTGATGCCGACGTCGGCCTTATAGATGCCGGTCGAGTCGAGCACGATGACGGACGTGATGACGAGATCCGGTGCACCGGCCTCGCGACTCGCCGCCGGCGATTGCCCCATGCCGTCGCGAATGACCTTGCCGCCGCCAAACTTCGCCTCGTCGCCGTAGACGGTCCAGTCGCGCTCGATCTGAAGGATGAGATCGGTATCGGCGAGGCGAACGCGATCGCCGGTGGTGGGACCGTAGTGGTCGGCGTAGGTGCGGCGATCCAGTTTCATAAAGACAAGACGTTCACCACCGAGGTCACCGAGTTCACGGAGATGACATGTCTGGATCCGGCTCTATCGGAACCGTCAGCGACGTGATGATATCCGACGCTCAATCCGGAGCGTGACGAGACCATCGAGAATTCACCGGTGTTTCTCTCGGTGGGCTCGGTGATCTCGGTGGTTTGGTCTGTTCACCATCGCATCATCGGCTGAAGGCTTTTGCAGCGGCGAGGGCGCGTTCGCGCACCGCCGGATCGTCGAGCACGCCGTTGACGAGGCCGTTCACGCCGTAGATCTCGCGGCTGCCGCCAATCGCGACCAGTTCGACCTCCCGGGTGTCGCCAGGTTCGAAGCGCACCGCTGTGCCGGCCGCGATGTTCAAGCGCATGCCGTAGGCCGCGGCCCGATCGAATGCCAGGTATCGATTCACCTCGAAGAAATGGCAGTGCGAGCCGACCTGCACCGGCCGATCGCCGCGGTTGGTGACCTCGATGCGAGCCGTGGCACGCCCGGCGTTGATCTCGATCGGCGCGTCGGACAGAAGGTATTCGCCGGGGATCATATGGGTGATGCAGCGACGGGAGGTCCCGTGGCACGTCCTACGTTCGGTTCAGATCTGCCACGAAGGCACGAAGACACGAAGACGACATTGGCGTCTGGAAATGGCGAATGCACTTCGCGAGCCTCGGGTGTCATGGTCACCGAATGGGATGGTGGATGGTGACCAGCTTGGTCCCGTCGGGGAAGGTGCCCTCGACTTGCACCTCCGGGATCATCTCGGGCACGCCGGCCATGACCGCCTCGGCAGTCAGGATGGTGGACCCGAGGCTCATGATCTCGGCCACGGATTTGCCGTCGCGAATCATCTCGAGGATCTCGGACGTGATGAGGGCGACCGCCTCCGGGTGATTGAGCTGGAGGCCGCGGGCGCGGCGCTTGCGCGCCAGCTCGCCGGCAGAAAAAATCAACAGCTTGTCGACTTCTCGCGGGGTCAGATGCACGTCGGCTCCGGACCCGCATCATACAGCGGGTCTGCCCCGCGCTGAAATCGACAAAGATGTTGGATAACGGGTCCCGGTCTGGTCGGCCGGGAAAACCACCGAGACCACCGAGATCACCGAGAAGAACAGCCTGTCGGCTCGGTGTCCTCGGTGTGATCGGTGGTTGATTTCTCTTCACACGCTCGGAGAAGTCGGCACGCTATCGCGGTCCACCTTCACCGCCGGCCGTGCCCGGCAGCGGCCGCGCACCCGCATCGAGGCCCTGCTGCACGCCTTTGCGCGGCCGGATGATCCCCTTCTTGGCGTCTTCTTCGAGCGCCTTGTCCTCGGTGCGCTCGCCGCTCAGCACGTTCGGCAGCATGTAGTTGCCTTCGTGACACTCGTAGGGCAGCAGCTCGAAGCCCGGTGGCGAGAGCAGCGGAATGGAGATCTTGAACGGCCTGGTGTACGTTTTCGGGTCGTCGATGGTGATGTCGTACTGGAGGACGTCGGCCTCGGTGCGCGTGAAGCGCTCGACGATCTTCATGTCGGCGCTGTGCCGCAAGCCGTTGCCGTTGGCGCCAATGCTCGTCTCCTCCGTGAGATTGGTCGTCTCGACGACCAGCGTGTTGCCCTCCCAGTGCCCGCGCGAGTCGCCCATGTACTGCCGGATCTTCTGGCCCAGATGCGGGCGTCCGTCCAGCGGAATGACCCTGGTCTCGTGGATCATCTCGTAGCTGAGCACGACCTGTCCGGGCGTCTGCAGGATGCGGTTGCCGTTGCCGTAGACCACCGGCAGCACGGAGCCGACGATACCGCGGGTGATGCAGCGGTCGTAGAGCGTGAAATCCTGATAGCTCCAGAACGGTCCTTCGCCGAAGCTGCCGCGATCGCGCGGCGCCGCCCGCTTCTGGGCACTCTCGGTCAGCGGCGGGAATCGCCCATCGGCCGGCTCGGTGATGAGCGACGTCTGGCGGAACGATCGCTTCAGCCACGCGCCGTCGTTGCGAAACGCGCCTTCGGCGTTCTCCGCCGCCTTTCTCGTCTGCTCGTCGCGCGCCACCTTCTTGGCGAATTCTTCGTCGGACAGCTCGGCCTTGCCGGCCAGTTCCGCGGGCCGCTGCGTCGGGATGCCCCGGACGCTGTCGCTCGTCCACACGCCTGAGATATCCGGATCGCCCCAAGGCATCCTCGGCGCGGTCCACGTCCTGGCCGGCGCCTTCCTGGGCGCGGCCTGGCCCTGCGCCGAGAGCGGCACGGCGGCCAGGGCGAGCCACACGATCGCTGTCGCGAAACTACCGCTCGAAATCAGTAATTGCCGTCGCATGTCGTTGTCTCCTCGATGACCAGTACATTGCCTGGCCTGCTCACTTGTAGACCCAACTCGGCCACGAAGGCACGAAGACACGACGCCATGAAGAACCGAACGTCGTTTCGATACCTTCTTCGTGTGCTTCGTGTTCGTGGCTGCATTTCGAAAATGACGAGTAGACCCCACGATGAGGGTTCGTGACGGATTATAGGCGAGAAGCGCGGGTGGAAGATCCTGCTCGTGAAGCCTTTGTCGTCGAAGCTGTGGTTGCTATTGGGGACGCTGTTGCTGTCGCTGCAGGTCGCGGCGCAGGGGCCGTCCGCTCCGGTCTTCGGTATGCGCCTCATCGTG
>Ga0105248_10006639_pt1 | contig 12688 bp, 14 predicted proteins | sample KBSS34metaG_FD_81524 | JGI IMG/M metagenome (GOLD analysis project Ga0105248, IMG submission 81524) | Switchgrass rhizosphere microbial communities from Kellogg Biological Station, Michigan, USA - KBS S3-4 metaG | ecosystem: Host-associated > Plants > Roots > Rhizosphere > Soil | place... | reverse complement strand
CCCGGATCGCGAGTCTGAGGCAGACGAAGACCAGCGAAAGAGAGTATCGACCAAGTCCGGCCGCCGCCCGGCCCGCGCAACAGCCAGCTCGAGACGCTAGCGACCCAACTGGGCCCGCCGCGACCGCGGCGGGCCTTCTCTCGCGTCACCCGACCCCACTTTCGATCCTCAGCCGGTTGTCGAACAACGGTGAAGGCGAAGTCGTGGGCGAAACGGACCCTGGATTGCTTCCACCACGGGTGTGAAGACCATCCTGATTTTTGTCCTGGCGGGCGCCCTTCTGGGCATCGTTGTCGCCTCGCTCGTCGTGCCGCCGGCGCTGGCCTGGTACACCGCGCCGGGCGGCCTTCCTCAGGGCGCGCAGATTCAGGCGCTCGTGCAGATCCCCGAGGTCATTCGGTATTCGACCGGCCGGCTGATCCGCGGCCAGATGATCGGCGCGGCGATCGGGGCGATCGCCGGGTTCGGTATGGGCTTCTTCGCGAGCGCCCGGTCGCGCCAGGCGATCTCCAGCCCCGCCACGCGCGCCTAAGGCGAGCCGCGCGGCGGACTGCGGTCGATGGAGGCGTAGATCTCGCCGTCGCGCTCGCATCGCAGGACGAGGCGGATCGGCGAGCGGCTCGATTCCGGAGCCACGTCCATCACGATCGTGATGGAATCCTCCTTCCTATGTACGGTGGGCCGTCTGCCGGGTTTCACCACGGTTCACAACTCTGCAAAATGATAACCCGGCCGGCCGGTCAATTGGCCTCCGGCGGCTTGGGGAGTACGAGGAGATACGGGAGGTCGCGCAGCTCGCGGCTGACCCGCGCCTGGCGCCGGCGCCACGGCTCGAACCGCCGCGCGAGGCCGGCGAGGATGCGCGCCTTGTGAGGCGAGCTTTCGCCCGAGGCCGCGCGGCTGAAGAACCCGGCGCCCAGCTCCGCGTACCAGCGGATGTTGTGGCGTCTGCTCATCTGATCCTGGAAGAACCCGGCGAGCAGCAGGCATTGCGCGCCGGCTGTTTCCATCATCTCGCCGTCGTGGATCAGCGTGCTGTCGAATACGAAATTGTCGAATACGGCGCTCAGATTGGCTGGTGTCCCCAGATCCGTGTCCGCGTAGGTGGACGTCTGCGCGTAGTGCGCGAGGACGCTGGCGTTGTACAGCAGCTCCTCGCGATCGACGTCCGGTTCGGCGATGTCCTGCAGGCGTACCGTGAAGAATTCGAGCGCCTGCCGATGGTCGATCCCGAGCAGTTCACGGAATGGATTCATGGTTTCCCCGATGCGTCACCTTACACGGTGGCGCGGGCCGCGTCTGTTCGGTCGCCGACAGCGCGGCCTGGATTTGTACCGCTGCAAAACCCTCGCCTTCGTCCCGTCATATCCATCAAACGCCGTTCCTCTATACTTCGTGCCCTGACCTTGGAGCCGACCGACGAAGGCCTGAAGCGAGCGCTGGTCCCGCGCCAGATTGCCATGATGGCGCTAGGCAGCGCAATCGGCGTCGGATTGTTTCTGGGCAGCACCGTCACGATCCGGCTGGCCGGCCCCGGCGTCATCATTACGTATCTGTTCGGCGCGCTGATCGCGCTCGTCATGGGCTACGCGCTCGCCGAGATGGCCGTCGTCCACCCGGTGGCGGGGTCGTTCGGCGTGTTCGCCGATCTTTATCTCTCGCCCTGGTTCGGTTTCGTGGTCCGCGCGACCTACGCGTTCGTCCAGATCCTTGCCATCGGGGCGGAAGTGACCGCCGTCGCCATCTATTTCGGTTTCTGGTTTCCCGGCGTGCCGCCGTGGCTGTGGGTCGGCGGGATGGCGGCGGCGCTCATCGTCATCAACACCGCGCAGGTCAGCGTCTTCGGCGAAGTCGAGTACGGGTTCGCGTTGATCAAGGTCGTCGCGATTCTCGCGTTCATCCTCGTCGGCCTGGCGCTCATCACCGGCATCGGCCCCTGGCCGGCCACCGGCGTGCGTAACCTGACGGCCGGCGCCGGCGGGTTTCTGCCCAACGGCTGGCGCGGCGTGTGGCTGGCGCTGACGCTCGTGATCACCAGCTACATGGGCATCGAAGGGATCGCCGTCACCGCCGGCGAAGCCGAGAATCCCGCGACTTCGATTCCGCGCGCGATGCGGACGATGGTGCTGCGGCTGATCCTGTTTTATGTGCTCGCGATCAGCGTGATGCTGATGACGACGCCGTGGCGTCAACTGGCGGAGGGCAGCAGCGGCATCACCGGCAGCCCGTTCGTGCGCGCGTTTGTCGCGGCCGGCATTCCGTACGCCGCCGGGGCGATGAATCTGGTGGTGATCTCGGCGGCGATCTCGAGCGCGAATTCCAACCTGTACATGACTGCGCGGATGCTGCTGTCGCTCGCGCAGTCCGGCTACGCGCCGCGCGCTCTGGCCCGCGTCAGCCGCACCGGCGTGCCGCTGCGTGCGGTCGCGACCGCCAGCACCGGCGTCGCCGCCGCCATCCTGCTGGCGGTGTACGCGCCGGCGAACGCGTTCCTCGCGCTCTACGGCACCGCGGTCGCCGGCATGCTGTTCATCTGGATCGTCATCCTGTTCACGTATCTGCGCTTCAGGATCGCGCTCACGCCGGAACAGCTCGCGCGGCTGCCGATCCGCATGCCCGCCCACCGCACCGCCGCCTGGTTCGGCATCGTCTCGCTCATCGCAATCTCCGCGACCACTTTCGTCGTGGACGGCTTGCAGTACAGCGTCGTCACATTCCTGCCGTTTCTCGCGGTGATCTCGATCGGGTACGCTCGCATGCGTCATGTCGAATAAGCCCTCAGCCCTCGGCCCTCAGCCCTTCCCCGTGGAAGCACTCCGCAGCCGCTTTCCGGCTCTCGCGGCTGCGCACGGCTTTGTGTGTTTTGACAATGCGGCCGGCGCCCAGGTACCCGAGTCGGTGCTGGCGGCCGTCGCCGATCACCTCTTGATGCGCAACGTGCAGCGCGGCGGGCCGTACCGGCAGTCGCGCGAGGTCGACGCGATGATCGCCCGGGCGCGCGAAAGCGTCGCGGCGTTCGTCAACGCGTCGGGCGCCGACGAGATCGCCTTCGGCCTCAATGCCACGTCGTTCATCAGGTCGATTAGCCTCGCGGTGGGACAGACGCTCGACTCCCGCCCCGAGATCATCGTCAGCGACCTGGATCACGAATCGAACATCGCCACCTGGCTGGCGCTGCAGCGCGCCGGCGCCAGCATCGTGTGGTGGCATGCGCGGGTGGGGGAGGACGGCGCCCGGCTGCACCCGGAGGACCTCGAGCCGCTGCTGACCGAACGCACGCGGATCGTCGCCTGCACGATTGCCACGAACGCGACCGGCACGATCGTCGACGTCGCCGATGTCGCGCGGCGCGCGCACGCGGCCGGTGCAGAGGTCTTCCTCGACGCGGTCCACTACGCGCCGCACGGACCGATCGACGTCCGCACGTTCGACTGCGACTACCTGGTGAGTTCAGGCTACAAGGTCTTCGCGCCGCACATGGGGTTCGCCTGGTGCCGGCGCGAGGCGATCAACCGCCTGCCGACGTTCCGCGAGGAGTTCATCCCTGACGTCACGCCCGACAAGCTGGAGGCCGGAACCTACGCCTACGAGAACGTCGCCGGCATGGAAGCGGCGCTCGCGTACCTCGAGGAGATCGGACGGGCGGACACACCGGTCCGCCCCTACGACAAGGGTGTGGGAACCGACCCACTCAAGGTCGGTGTAAGGGCCGATCCCATGCCGGTGGGCGCAGGGGCCGACCCGCGTGTCGGCCCGACCCGAACGCAGGCGATTCACGCTGCGATGACGGCGATTGCCGCGTACGAGCGCACGCTGTCCTCCGCGCTCCTCGACGAGGTCGCGAGCATTCCAGGCCTGACGGTGCACGGCGTCACCGATCGCTCGCGGCTGCACGAACGGGTCCCGACGCTGTGCTTCAGCGTCGCCGGCTTCGATCCGTCCACCATCGCCGCCGGGATGGCCGCGCGCGACATTGGCATCCGGAGCGGCCACATGTACTCGCCGAGACTGATGGCGCGGCTTGGCCTGCTGCCGGGCGGAGCCGTGCGCGCGTCGCTGGTGCACTACAACACCGTGGCGGAGATCGCGCGTTTCGGCGCCGCCCTGCGCGAGATCGTGGCGTGATCGCGGCGATCCGAATCAGCGCTGCGGACTTGACGGCCATCGAGAGCTGAGCGAGCATCTCGCGGATGGCGAGCAAGGCGAGGAAGCCGAGCGCTCTCCGGCCAAGAGGGTGGCCGTGACGAAGCCGACACGGATTCTGGGATATGCGCTGACGGCGATCGCGGCGGCGACGATCGTGAGCGCACAGCAGACCGGCACGGTTACGGCGATCAAGGCGGCGCGGCTGTTCGATGGAACGTCCGATTCGACGATCCCCGACGCCGTGGTGCTCGTGCAGGGAAGCCGCATCACCGCCAAAGGATCGCGTCTGCCCGTTCCGGCCGGCGCGCAGATCGTCGACCTCGGTGACGCGACGATTCTTCCGGGCTTCATCGACGCGCACACCCACATCACCGACGAGTCGTCGGACGACTGGAACGCCGACGCGGTCGCGGGATTGAGGCGGACGATTCCCGAGGCGACGCTTCGTGCCGCGGAATTCGCGCGGCGGACGCTGATGGCGGGCTTCACGACGGTCCGCGACGTCGGCGCCGCGGATTACATCGACGTCGGCCTGCGTAACGCGATCGCGAACGGCCTCGCCGTCGGACCGCGCATGCTCGTGTCGGTTCACGCGCTCGGCTCGCGCGGCGGACACTGCGACAACACCGGGTTTCCCTATCAGCGCTTCGGCCCTGAGCCTGGCATCGCCGACGGTATCGCCAGCGGTCCCGATCAGTTCCGCGATGCGGTCCGCTTTCAGGTGAAGTACGGCGCCGACGTCATCAAGGTTTGTGCGACCGGCGGCGTCCTGTCGCTGGGGGACGATGTGGGGGCGCCGCAGGTGACGCAGGCGGAGATGGACGCGCTGGTGGACGAGGCGCACCGTCTCGGGCGGCGCGCCGCCGCGCATGCGCACGGCGCCGAAGGCGCGAAGGTCGCGATCCGCGCCGGCATTGACTCCATCGAGCACGGATCGTTTCTGGACGATGAGGCGATCACACTGATGCACGAGAAGGGCACGTACCTCGTGCCGACGCTGATGGCGGGAGAGTACGCCGGCGGCCGCAAAGCGACCCGGAAATACCCGCCCGAGATCGCGGCCAAGGCCCTGCAGGCGCTCGATGGCCGGACGTCCGCATTCAAGCGCGCGGTCGGCGCCGGTGTGAAGATCGCGTTCGGCACCGACAGCGCCGTCAGTCCGCACGGGCGCAACGCGCAGGAGTTCGCGCTGCTCGTCGAGCACGGCCTCGCGCCGGCGGCGGCCTTGCGCACGTCGGTGACTGCGGCGGTGCTGCTCGGCGTCGAGCGGATTACCGGCACCATCGATGTCGGGAAGGAAGCCGACATCGTCGCGGTGCCCGGAGACGTGCTGAGAAACGTTGCCGCGACGGAGACGGTGCGGTTCGTGATGAAGAGCGGGAAAATCGTCCGCCACGAACGCTGAAGCCGCGATCTCGAGGCGTGCTGAAGCCGCGACGTCAAGGCGTGTAGGCCGGGTCCTTTCGGACCCGGCGTGACGGAGGAGATCTATTCGTCGACGATGCGTTCGATCTCCGGAGCCGGCGCGACGCCGTCAGCCGCCTCGTCGTAGCCGCGGTTATGAGGGGCGATCTTGCCCTCGCGTTCGAGCTTCTGGTCGCGGTCGTTCGACGACCGGATCCGCCGATGCTCGGTCTCGGTCTCGGATACAGGGAGCGGCACGGTCGTCATGTTGTCCAGGTCGTCGTCTGCCATCGAAGCCTCCATCGCCTGCGTAGCAACGAAGATGCCGCGGGCAAACACATGAAGATGAAAGACGCGACAGAGACACCGCGACGCGGCGGCGTGCGACGCGCGATCACCGCCTGCCTGTTCCGGCGTAACGCGCCATCCGCGGTCATCGTCCTCCGTGTCTCGGTGGCTCTTCAAGACGGTGCGAGGTGAACGGAGTCCGTCGCCTGGCGTTGGACAGCAAATTGCGTATCAATTTGCTGCGGTGTGGCGTGGTGGCAAAAAGAACCCGAAATCGTCATGCTCCGGCCCTGAGGGAGATTTGAGGCGATGCGCATTCCTACACCAGACCCGATTCGTGTCCGGATGACAAGGCCGCCGCCGGCGCCGGTTATGGATGGATTCGACGTCAGCATCTATCGGCCGGGCACCGCATACCTCGTGGATCCCCGGGTCGGCGATTATCTGATTCTGGCCGGCTACGCCCGCGCGGAACCCTTTCCTCCCTCCCCAACCGCCCAGACCTGGACAGCGCGCGAGCAGCGCCGCGCCGAGGACCGAATCCGCGAAGAGCTGCGCGATTCGCGCGCGAAAACCATCCGCGCCGCCGACCTGCGCTGACCGGCTCCGGCCGGACTATGATCGGCTGCGTGAAATACCGATCCCTGAATCGCGTGCACCTCGCGGGGCTGCCCGTGTGACGCTGAGCTACGAACACTTCTTCGGCCTGCACGACGCGCCGTTCAGCCTCGCGCCGAACCCCCGCTATCTCTTCGAAAGCGCGACGCATACGCAGGCGCTCCAGCAGATCACCTATGCGCTGGAGCGGCGGGAGCCGCTGATCGTCATGACCGGCGATATCGGCACCGGCAAAACGTTGCTCTGCCGCACCGTGCTGGAGCGTCTCGATCGCAGCACGTTCGTCTCGGTAATCAACAACCCGATGCTCGACCGGGACGATCTGCTGACGCAGATGCTTCAGGACTTCGGCGTCAACTCCCTCGACCGGACCATCGCGCCCCAGACGGCGAGCCGTCACGACCTGGTCCACGCGCTGGAAGATTTCCTTTCTTCGCTGATTCCGCTCAACGCGCATGCGGTCGTCATGATCGACGAAGCGCAGCACGTGCAGCCGGACGTGCTCGAGCAGATCCGGCTGCTGTCGAACATCGCCGAGCCCGGCGGCACGATGCTGCAGATCATCCTGGCGGGTCAGCTGGATCTCGAGTCGCTCCTCGCGCGCCCCGAGCTGCGGCAGTTCCAGCAGCGCGTGTCGCGCCGGATCCGCCTCGAGCCGCTGAGCGAGGCCGAGCTCAAGTCGTACATCGCTCACCGGCTTGCCATCGGCCGCGCCGCTGGGTCGCGGATGCCTGGCGCGGACGAGCTCGCGCGGGCGCTCGGCGACTGGGAAAGCGCGGGACTGGATGTGACGTTCACGCCTGACGCCATTCGCGCCATCTGGCGCTGGTCGGGCGGGCTCCCGCGCGTCGTGAATCTGCTGTGCGACCACGCGCTCGAAGCGGCGTTCGCGCAGCGCCTGCACACCATCGACGCGGATCTGATCGGGACCGCCGCGATCGCGCTCGATTTGCGCCCCGAGCTTGTCACCCTGATTTCCGGCGGTCCTGCGGCGCAGAGCCACGAACCTGCGCCCGAGTCTCACAAGTCGATCCGGCAGCCGGTCGAGAGCGATCTTCCGGTGGAGCGTGATGTGCCGGTGGCGCTTGACGTTCCCCTGATGCGCGCGCCGTTCGAGCCGGCGCTGACGCCGGCGGCCCCGCCGATCAGACGCTGGCTGGTTGCGTTGATCGTCGTGCTCTCCTTTGTGGCGGTGGGACTGTGGCTGACCCGTGCTCCTGCCGATCCGATCGACGCGCCTGCGGCGTCTGCCACGGTTCCTGCGCCGGTGACTGCGCCGATGGTCACACCACCTCAAACCGCATCGGCCGTGCATTCATCTCCGGCCTTGCCGGCCGCGGAGCCACCCTCGCAACCAGCCGCGGCGCCACTACCGACTCCGACGGGCGGATCGTTCGAGATCGTCGTCGCCTCGTTTCGCACCGAGGATCGCGCGGCGGCCGCCGCGGCTGCGGTGTCGGACGCCGGATTGCCGGTCCGGCGCCGGGTCGCGGGCACGTGGCTCCAGGTACTCTCGGGTCCTTTCGCCTCGCGCGAGGAGGCGGACGCCGCGGTGGCGCGCCTCGGACGCGCGGGACTGCGGGGCGCGCAAATCGTCTCACTCGAACGCTAAGGGCACATCCCGGAGCACAGCCTCGTATGAAACCGATCCTGATCCTCATGTTGTTCGCGGCCAGCGCAGGGACGGCGCGGGCGCAGGCGCCGATTGACTGGAAAGCGGTCGAAGCCGAGACGCTGCAGCACTTCCAGGCGCTGGTCCGCATCGATACGAGCAACCCGCCCGGCAACGAGACGCGCGCGGTGGAGTATGTGAAGCGGGTGCTCGACAGGGAGGGCATTCCGTATCAGGTCTTCGCCGGTGACGCGAACCGCGCGAACCTCGTCACGCGGATCAAGGGGAACGGCAAGAAGAAGCCGATCCTCGTCATGGGGCACACCGACGTCGTCACCATCGACCCGAAGAAGTGGGTCGATCACGGACCGTTCAGCGCGGATCTGGCCGGCGGCTACATCTACGGCCGCGGTACCGTCGACGACAAGGACAATCTCGTCGCCAGCCTGATGCTGGTGCTGATGCTGAAGCGCTCGAACGCCGCCCTCGATCGCGACGTGATCTTTCTCGCCGAGTCGGGCGAGGAAGGGTCGCCCGAGGTCGGCGCGCAGTACATGATCGACAACCACTTCGACGCGATCGACGCGGAGTACTGCCTGGCGGAAGGCGGCGGGCCAGGACGGCTCGCCGGCAAGTACACGCGCGCCAGCATCAGCACGACCGAGAAGGAGCCACGCGCCGTCGAGATCATCGCGCGCGGGCCGGCGGGCCACGGCTCCGTCCCTCGTCAGAGCAACGTCGTCGCGCACCTGACGCGATCGGTGGCGAAGATCGTCGACTGGACGCCGCAGCTGCGGATCAACGAGACGACCGGATCGTACTTCCGCAAGCTGGCAGCGACCGCGTCACCTGAAGCGGCGAAGCGCTACCGCGACGTGCTGAGCCCCGATCCCAAGGTGTCGAAGCCGGCTGCCGACTGGATGCCCGAGAACGAACCGGAGCACTGGTCGATGCTGCACACGTCCCTCGTGCCCACGATTCTGACGGCGGGCTACCGCTACAATGTGATCCCGTCGGAAGCGAAGGCGACGCTCGACGTGCGGCTGCACCCGGACGAGGATCAGACCAAGTTTCTCGATCAGATCCGCGCGGTGATCAACGATCCGAGCGTCGAGGTCCGCTGGGCGCGCGATCGCTATCGGCCCGCCGGCGCCTCGCGCCTCAACACCGAGCTCTTCGCCGCGCTCGAGGCGGAGACGAAGAAGCACTACGGCGTCGACGTGCTGCCGACGATGAGCACGGGCGCGAGCGACAAGGCGCAGATCCGATCCAAAGGGGTGCAGTGTTACGGCATCGGGCCGGCGATGGACTACGAGGACGGCGCCAAGGGCTACGGCGCGCATAGCGATCAGGAGCGGATCCTCGAAGCCGAGCTCTACCGTTTCGTGCGGTTTCAGTACGACGTGGTGATGGACGTCGCGCGCGCGAAGTGAACGTAACGTCTTCGCAGATCTTCCTGGATTTGCACCCCTCGGTCCCCGACCGAAAATTCCTAAACCCGTCCGTCTCTTGAAAGTACTGGTGGCGATATGGCGCGATCCTCGCGGCCCGTCGCCGCAGCATCAGGTCGACCGCGACGTTCAAGAAACCGGAATGCCGCAGGTGCCCTCACGATCATCGAGCCGAATGGAGTCAGACGAAGTGTTCGTCATCGCGGTGAAGCGGGGGCGGCGGGACGATGTGCCGCCCGACTGGATGGAGACGGTTCGCGGCATGCCGGGCATCGCCGTGATGGGTGAGGCGAGCGAGGCGCGTTTGCAGGTGCGCGCGTCGCCGGACGCCATCGCGCGTATCCGCGATCAGCTGTCGGAATATCTACACATCGAGAAGCTGATCTCGCACAACTTCTAGATCGCTGATTCGCAGACGCGCGTGGGCGCGAGGCCTCCGTTGACAACCTGATGAGTATCGCGCGCCAGCTAGCACGAAGTTTGCTTTTTCTTCGCGCATGGCCGAACAAAATCCGCTCCAGCCGAGCTCGCTTCAGAAGGATCCGGACGATTGGAAGACCGGCGACGAGCCGATGACGGCGGCGCAACGGTCGTACCTCGAAACGCTGGCGCAGGACAGTGGCGAGACTGTCGACGAGAACCTCACCAAGGCCGAGGCGTCGAAGCGGATCGACGAGCTGCGCAATAAGTCACCCAGGGTGTCAGGCACCGAGCGGTGATCGCGAGAGCGATCTTCACGGTCGGGCATTCGACGCGCCCGATTGAGCTGTTCGTGCGCCTGCTCGAAGCGCACGGCGTGCAGCGCCTGATCGACGTGCGGACGATTCCGCGATCACGCCACAATCCGCAGTTCAATCGCGATCGACTGTCGGAGGCGCTTCATCGCGCGCGCATTCACTACACGCATCTGGCGGGCCTCGGCGGGTTACGCCGCGCCAGGCCGGACTCTGTCAACGCCGGATGGCAAAACGCCAGCTTCCGGGGCTACGCCGACTACATGCAGACGCGGGCTTTCGACCGGGCGTTGGCGCGCTGCATCGAGCTGGCGACGCGAGAGCGTGTCGTGCTGATGTGCGCCGAGGCGGTTCCCTGGCGCTGCCACCGGACGTTGATCGCGGATGCGCTCCTCGCCAGGGGATTACGCGCGAATGAAATCACGAGCCGTATCGGGACGAGGCCGCATGTCCTGACGGCCTGGGCCCGCGTCAAGGGAACGCAGGTCACGTATCCTGTCGTGTCGCAGACAGGTGGTACACGTCGCTCGACCCCTTGAATACTGCGTGCGCGTGCAGCTGCGGCGGGCGGTCCGTGCGCGCTGGTCGAATCGGATTCAGAGGCACGCTTCTACCCGCGGGCGTCGATTCAGAGCTCGTTCGCAACGTGTTAACGTTGCTCACTACCATGGACGCGCTCCTCACTTCCGAGGGCATCCTCGCACTCGTGACGCTGACGTTCCTCGAGATCGTCCTCGGCGTCGACAACGTCATTTTCATCTCGATCATTTCCAGCAAGCTGCCCGAGCGACGCCAGTCCAGCGCCCGCCGAACCGGCCTCATGGCCGCGATGGGGATGCGCATCCTGCTGCTGTTGTCGATCGTCTGGATCATCCGGCTGACGGCGCCGCTCTTTTCCGTCGCCGGCCGGGACATTTCCGGGCGCGATCTGATTCTCATCAGCGGCGGGCTGTTCCTGCTCGGCAAGGCGACGCTTGAGATTCACGAGCGTCTCGAGGGGGAAGAGAGCCGCGGTTCGACACGCACAGCGCCATCGTTCGGGGCGGTCATCGCCCAAATCATGATCCTCGACGTCGTGTTCTCGCTGGATTCGGTGATCACCGCCGTCGGGATGGCTGACGACGTCGCCGTGATGATCACAGCCGTCGTGCTCGCCGTAGCCGTGATGATGTTCTCGGCGCGGCCGATTGGTGAGTTCGTGAGCAGGCACCCGACCGTGAAGGTCCTGGCGCTGTCGTTTCTGCTGTTGATCGGCTTGTCGCTGGTGGGCGACGGGCTGGGCACGCACATCCCGAAGGGCTACATCTACTTCGCGATGGGATTTTCGGTGTTCGTCGAAATGATCAACCTTCGCGTTCGAAAGCCGGTGGCGCCGCCCGTCAGGCTGCACGAGCCGTATGGATCGGAATGAAAGCCATGACGATCCGGTCCGGTGACGCCCGTTGTCTGTAGAGGCGATCGGTTCGGACCGAACTGAGAGAACACTATGGGCTACACGTTTCTCGTCGACAATTACGAAACGGAATCGCTGAAGGTCGTCAGCGTCTGGAGCCAGTTCAGGGATGAGGATCTCGAAGTGCGGCCCAGGAGCGGCGACCCTCGCGGCCGCAGCGTGCACGAGCAGATGGTGCACCAGTGCGTCAGTGAGGACACGTGGTTTCGGAACATGCTCGGCATCGATAGCGCGGCCCCGCCGCTGCCGGACGCTGAACTCCGGCTGGCGTTCATCAGGCGGTACGCGGCCGATAGTGCCACACGTCTGAAGGCCCTGCGCGAACAGCGCGATGCGTGGTGGCAAGAGGAAAGCACATTTTTTGACGTGCGTCGATCGCGCGCCTGGATCGTGACCCGCCGCCTCACCCACACGTCGCACCATCGCGGACAGCTGACAGCCATGCTCCGGATGCTCGGGCGCGACGTCTACAGCACTTACGGCCCAACCGCTGATACGGGCGGACTGATGCAGGATCACGCGCCAACGATCTACCCGTACCCGTCGCTCACCGCCCTGTTCGAGGGCGAAGCGAATGGAGGCGCCAAAGCCAGCTTGCCCCAACCGTCGGGCAAGCCCGTTACCGAACGGCCAGGTCGTAAGCCCGGGTAGTGGCGCAGCCCCTTTTAGGGCTGCGAAAAACGCAGGGCTGAAGCCCTGCGCCACACAAGTCGAAAACGGCGAATGAGCGCCAGGAACTGGTAGAGCTCGCCATGTCCGTCCACCGCGAGCGTGCGGCCGCGGAGTGCGGAGAGCGAAATCGTCTCCTTCGTGATGATGGGGGTGAGGATGACCCCCATCAGGCTTGGCGTGTCGATGTGAACGCCCCGGTCCGCGCTGCCTCGAATCTGATTCGCAGGCGCGCTTCTCCGAGGACGATCTCGTCGCCAGGCCGCAGGCGCACCCCAACCGAGCCCGGCGCAACCGCGACAGTGCTGCCGTT
>Ga0105248_10006637_pt1 | contig 12690 bp, 8 predicted proteins | sample KBSS34metaG_FD_81524 | JGI IMG/M metagenome (GOLD analysis project Ga0105248, IMG submission 81524) | Switchgrass rhizosphere microbial communities from Kellogg Biological Station, Michigan, USA - KBS S3-4 metaG | ecosystem: Host-associated > Plants > Roots > Rhizosphere > Soil | place... | reverse complement strand
TGCGGCGAAGCCGGTGAGTGGTTGAGACACATTCTGTTCGTCAACATAAGGGATGGGGGATCCCGTGGTTGTTGACCAGGCGACAGTACCGTTAGCGGCTTTAAGTGCGTACAGCTTGCCTGAAGCCGATCCGACATAAACATAGTCATTGACCACGAGCATCGCAGACTGCAGTTGTCCATCGCCGCCGAAAGACCACAGAAGTGAATTGGTGTCGGCGGTCCTGCCTTCGAGGGTGCCGTACGATCCAAACCACTTGGGCCCGTTTAGAAAGAACCCCATGTTGCCCGAGAAAACCGGGGCGTTTTTTGAGACAAAGGTGTTGATTGTTCCGCCAGTTTGACTGTTTAAGATCCAATCGGTTTGTGAACTGACCTCTCGAGCATAGAGACGGCCGTTGTATAAGACGGGCGTCTTGCCGCCGCCTCCAGAGCAGTTCGGGGTCGTATGCCAGATGACTGAGCCGGTCCCGGGGTTGAGCTTATAAGCATTCCAACAAACGTAAGAAAGATAAACGCCGTCGGCAGTGACCGCCGGTGAGCTATTGTCGCCGTTACTGACTGACCTGGTCCAAAGCACACTGCCGTTTTCAGCGTTGACTGCGTACGCCGTGCCGCCACTACCCGCGCCGCCAACGTAGATGATCCCCTGAAACACGGTCGGCGCGGAAGAGAACGCATATTGTCCGGGAAGCTGTTGGCTCCAAAGAAGATTTCCGCTGTTTCCGTCAAAGGCGCGCAAAAGGCCGTCGAAGTTAAGCGCGAAGACGCGGCCGTTTTCGTAACAAAGAGCTGACCAATAGTAAGTGCCGGAGAGCGAGTACGACCATAACGTCGAGCCGTCCGCAGCATTCAGGGCATACAGTTGGGTTCCGTAATCCGACGGGTTTCGCACGGTTACGAAAACTTTGCCGTCGGCAATAAGCGGGTAGGACATCTTCTGTCCGAAGGTTCGGGTCCACTTTGGCCTCAGTGGCGGGGTCAACCCCGGTGGATTAATCGAGCCTGTATGAGTTTCGTTAATCTGATAATTACGCGCCTGCTCTTGAGCCTGCACTGAGGTCGCGAAGAGAATAAAGGTCAAGACAAGGAGGGAAAGGGTCAGCTTTTTCATGAGAATCTCCGGGCCGCAACGAGAGTTTGCTGAGATTAAAGAGCAGATTTCGGAACCAATGAGGAATTCACACCCAGGAAAGGCCTTGTAGGTACTACCGCGTTGAAATATTAAGCACTGCCGGTAATAGAAAGCAACAAATATTTACAAAAGAAAAGGGCAGGCGTCGGGAGCCTGCCGTGAGTCATTGGAATGATATTGAGCCGAACTACTTTGGTGTTACCGTTCCGCTCGTCGTCCCGGTGGTGCCGGGCAATGGTCCAAGCTGCCGGGTCTTGAACACAATGACAACGTTATCAATGATGAAATTGTCGATGTTTCCGCTGCTGCCGATCTGTCTGGAGCTAACTCGCAACACGTTGTCGTTTTGGAGTACCCCCGGTTCGACAAGCATGACGTTCCCGCTCCAGTGAGCGAGCGGCCGACTTTGCACCTGCCCCTGAACCAGAAAGGGTGAGGCAGCAAACTCTACGGAATTTGGAATCCCGCCAAAGATGATTTGGCCGTTGATCTCCATGCTTTGCGGCACGTTCGCGCCCTGAGCTTGAAACAGCAGAATCGCTTGTTGACTGCGGTCGACGTTCGGACAGCTAAAAGAAAAATCCTTTTGCTGACCGACAAACGGCGCTTCGGTTTCCTGTCCAAAATCGTCCTGGTCGGAGTCGCCGAAGCGTTGGCGAACGGTAACAATAACTGTGAAGTCTAGTGGCATTGTGAGTCTCCTTTGAATTATTCAAACACGGTTTCAAAGTAGCGAGGGAAATGCGCGAGGTGTCGCAAACGAAAAAACGGCAGAGCCATAGCCCTGCCGCAAGTCGTTAATTCCGATGGTGCACCCGGCACGACTCGAACGTGCGACCCCCTGATTCGTAGTCAGGTACTCTATCCAGCTGAGCTACGGGTGCGAAGTTGGTAATAATAAAGGGTGAGGCCGAAATATCAAAACGTCCTCGATCAGCGCGCGTAATAGCCGGGTTTTGTGCGCGCGGTCAGATCTGAGGGCACCACTTCGACCCGAATCTCGTGCCATTTGCCACGCGCGCGATCGCCCGGCGGCTGATAACCCACTGTGTAGAGCGTGCGCAGGTTCGCGGCCACTTCGCGATAAAGCGCAGCCATGTACTGCAAGCGGTTGATTTCGTTCAACCGGCCACCGGTGCGATCGGCGAGCGATTGCAAACGCGCGCGCGCGGCCGCGTAAATGCCGGTGATGTGTGGCGACGGCAACGGCAATCGCTTCGGATCACCCGACGGCAGCGCGAGCGGATAAATCGTCACACCTAAACGGTCAGCGGCCGTGAGCACTGTATTCAGATCCGCGCTCGCGTCGGGTTTGATCGTCGAGAGCGCTTCTTCATCCGATTGGACCTTCGAGAGCGTGGCGCGATCGGTGTTGCGTAAGCGCGTGTCGAGTCCATCGGTAAGCACCACGATCGCTTTGCGTCGCTTGCCTTCTTTCTCCAATTCCCTGAGCGCATACTTCAACGCATCGTAGAATTGTGTTTCGCCTGCGCCTTCGGCGATGTCGATCGCGTATGCGGTTTTTACGCGGTCAGTTGAAAAACCAGCCAGCGACTTCACCTTGGCGTTGAACTGAATCACTGCAACTCGATCTTCAGGCGCGAGCGCGTCGAGAAAACGTTGGCTCGCGAGTTTCAACTGCTGCCGAAAGGTAACGGTCGAGCCTGACATGTCGAGTAGCAGCACGAGACTAAACGGCGCCGCGACCGGTTCGAAATGCTGGATCGACTGCTTCACGCCGTCTTCGTAAACAACGAAATCATTTCGCGTTAACGAAGTGACGGGCCGGCCTTGTTTGTCGACGACGCCGACGTTGAGCTGCACGAGCGACGTTTCGGTGCGCACGATATCGTCGACGTCCTGCGCAGCCGCCGTGACAGCGCAAAACGCGAGCAGCAGCGCGAGAAAAGTAAGCCGGTGATGGAGGGTAAAAAGAGAGCTCTGGTATTGCATGCGTAATCGGTCTGCAAAGTATGCCCGCGGGGAAACAATTTTTCAAACGCGCGAAATTCGGACGTTTTTGGGGGTGTAACGGTTGCTTGGCGGAGGGTTTATAATGCCGGGCGTTTAACCGAAAGGACCTCACAAAACATGTCGATCCTCACGAACTACCGGCCAAATTTCTGCTGCGAGTGTGGCGCGAAAATCGTGCGGCTACGCTGGTTTGCGTGGACCAGCCGGAAGTTCTGCGACAAATGTTTTCGTGAGCTTGCGCGGACGCACTGGCTTCGTCCGTCAGTCACACTCATCGCCTTAATCGTGGTCAGCGTTTTACTCGGCCGCGGTTGCCGCCGTGCTCCGCCGCCGTTGATCATCGAGCGGCCCTTCGCGACCGCGACACAAACCGCCACGGACGCCGCCTCGTCTCAATCCATTTCCGGCTCTCAACCGGACCACGGCGCGCAACCGTCATTAACAACCGAACAGCTCTACACCTGTGGCGCGCGTACGAAGAAAGGCACGCCCTGCTCGCGCCGCGTTCATGGTCCCGTGCGTTGCTGGCAACACAAAGGCGCACGCCCGATGCTCGCGCAGGAGAAGCTGCTTGTTAAGGAATAAACATCCTGCTAGCATGACTCACAACTGAGAGGAGCCAAAATCGCAGTGTTAACGTTAGAGACACCTGAGGATGTCAATTTCTCATTCGAGCGCTGCTATACACTCGAAGAGCTTTGGGCTTTGCGTAATCCCGATGACGGATCGCGTTACGAGCTCATAGGAGGACATCTTTTCCTCGTTCCGCGACCAGAGCCACCTCACGGGGATGTCACCGCGAAGATGAATCGGGCGTTAGTCATGTTCTTAGTGGGAAATGGGGTTGCTGGTAGTCTTTATTTTCCACACGAAGCGATTTGTAGATGTGCCGAAGGTTCAACTTATCTTGAACCAGACATTATGTACTTGTCAGATGAGCTACGAGCCAAAATGGGGCCTTTTCGCACCTCAGCTGACATCGTGCTTGAGTGTCTGAGCGAGAGCACGGCCGTCTACGACCGCACGACGAAAGCGGATACGTACCTCGCGCTGGGAGTACAGGAATTGTGGCTGGTGGACCCGGTCACGAAAACGATCGAAGTGCGTCACCCAAAAGAACTCCGTGACACGCGCGTTTGGGAAATTTACATCTACGAACGCGGCGAGCACGCGAAATCTCGCGTGCTCGATAGTTGGCAAGTTTCAGTTGACGAGATCTTCGAAGACCTTACTTAAATCCTTCGAAGACCCGCGCAATAACTACATCAGTCCAGAGCGATCACTTCTGCCCCTGCTCCGTGGCTTTCGACGTCGAACGGTTATTGTTTGTCTTCACCGGCGCCGGTGGGCGTGGTGGCAGTTTCACCGGCTGCTTCAAACGCGTCATGACTTCGGCTATCGCGCGTTCGAGCTGCGGATCCTTCCCGGCGATCACCGACTGCGGATCGTTATCGACCTCAATGTCCGGATCCACACCGTAGCCTTCAATAATCCACTCGCCCTTATTATTCGCCAGCCCAAACTCCGGCACACTCACCGCACCACCATCGATCAACTGCCCACGGTTTGTAATACCAACCACACCGCCCCACGAGCGTTTACCAATCAGTGGTCCAAGCCCGGCTTCGCGAAACATCGACGGGAAAATGTCGCCGTCGGAGGCCGAGTTTTCATCCAGCAGCGCGGCCATCGGCCCGAGAAACACGGCGTCCGGATACGTCGTGCCTTCATCGCTCGTGCGCGAGTAGTTAACGCCGAGCATCTTGCGCCGCAAACGCTCGATCAACATCCGCGAAACGTTGCCGCCGCCATTCGCGCGCACGTCAACGATCAAACCTTCCTTGCGGAGCTGCGGATAATACCACTTGATGAACTCGCGTATGCCCGCAGCGCCCATGTCCGGCACGTGAAGATAACCGACGCGCCCGCCAGTCGCCTTCGACACCTTCTCTCGATTACCTTCAACCCAATCGAGATACCGCAGGTTTTGCTCGTCAGTAATCGGTCGATACGAAACGGTGCGCGCACCTTGCATCGACGGCGTCTTGTTCACGGTTAACTGCACCGGATTGTCGGCCTTGTTGCGCAACAGCCGATACGGATCGTCGTTCGCTTTCAACTCTTCACCGTCAATCGCCAGCACATAATCGCCAACGCTCACGTTCACACCGACTTCCGTCAGCGGCGAGCGATAAAGATCCTCGGCGTTATCGCCGTTGAAGATCTTCGTGATGCGATAGCGGCCCGCCTGCTTGTCCAGTTCGAGTTGCGCGCCCGGCAAGCCGTAACGCGGCCGCGGCGGAATCTGGAAGTCACCGCCTTCGATGTACGCGTGCTGGACCACCAGCTCCGAGATCATCTCGCTGATCACGTAATTCAAGTCCGAACGATGGGCCACATACTTCAGCAACGGCTTGTACTGCTCGCGCAACGCAACCCAGTCGTAACCATGCATGTTCGAAACGTAGAACCAGTCGCGATAACGACGCCACACTTCGTTGAAGATCTGGTTCCACTCTTCCGCCGGCACCCGATCGACATACAGCCCCGCGGTGGAAACAGCTTTGCGCGAGCGCTCGCCGATCGGCGTCGCGTCGTAAAGATTCCAGCCCGGTCCCTGCGCCACCAGCACCTTCGAACCATCCTCGGAAAGAACGTAGCCACGCATGTCGTCAACGAGCGTCGTCTCTTTACGATCCTTCAACGAGTAGATGCGCAGCGACGGGTTGCGATCGCTTTGCCGGCCGTAGTAGCCCGCGCCACCGACGACATACAGCAGATGTCCCGTCTTCGCATTGAGTCCGAAGTAGTTGTCAGCGCCGACCGGAACACGCGCAATGCGTTCGCCCAAACGATCGAAATCGATCGTCATGGTCGCGGGCGGCTTTGGCGCTGTTTCCGGCTTCGCCTCCGCGGGCACGGGCGCGGCGGGCGAAGGCGCGGGCGAAGGTGTCTCCGCGGGTTTGTCACCCGGAGTAGGAGAAGGCGATGTTGGAGGCGGCTTTAAACCATCCTCCGTACTCCTCGCCACAGTTACCTCGTCACTCTCCGGTGGAAACGGATGCTTCACGTCCTTGCGCAACGCGAGCGCGTAAATGTAAGTCGGGCGATTCGTCGCGTAATTGAATTCGATGTTCGAAAGCTGCGGCGCAAACTCGTGGTCACTGAGATAGTAGAGATAATTTCCCTGCGGATCCCACGCCGGGTTGTACGAGTTGAACGATTCATCCGTGACGCGACGCAGTTGACCGTCCGTCGCGCTCCAAATATTTACAGACGTAAACTGGTTACTGTTGGCCATCGTGAACGCGAGGAAATTTCCCCGCGGCGACCAGGTGTAATCACGAATCTGACCGCGTGATGAATCAGCGATCTCGACCACTTTGCGATCCGCGAGTGTCAGCACGTAAAGCTTTCCGTCTTTGTCGCTGAACGCGATCCGCTTGCCGTCCGGCGCCCACGCAGGCTGGTAACGCATCGCGGTACCGCCACGCGTCAATTGCTCCGCCGGCTTCGAACCGTCCTGCGCAATCACGTAGAGTTCCTCTTCACCGCTCTTGTCGGAAATAAACGCGATCTGCGAACCGTCAGGAGACCAACTGGCCCACTTGTCGTGCGCGCTCGACGAATCCGTCAGATTTCGCGTCGGTCCTTTTTCGATCGGCGCCGTAAAAACATCGCCACGCGCCACGAAGAGAGCGCGCTCACCTTTCGGACTCAACCCCACCGACTCGATCAGATTGCCCGCCGCCACCCGGCTCGGCCGCCGCGCGTTTCCCTCATCAGGAACGTTGATCGAAATCGGCGTGCTTCGCTTCGTGCGCGCGTCGAGCACCTGCAGCTCGCCGTCCAGCTCGTAAACGATCTGGTTCTCGTTGTCTGAGCTCGGCCAGCGCACGTCCCACGGCTGATTGTTTGTGACTTTCGACGTTCTGCCGTTCGACACCGTGTACGCGTACAGATTGAAATGACCGTCGCGATCGGAATTGAAGAAGATCGTGTCGCCGAGCCACATCGCATCGCGCGTCGCCCGCGGGCCTTCGGTGATCCGTTTCGCGGAATTGTTTTTCAGATCGAAGATGTAGAGCTGGTTCGCTTGTCCACCGCCGTAACGCTTTTCCGATCGAAAGTCGCGCGACTGCGGCGAGTAAACCATCTCCGTGCCGCTGGGTGAGAAGTCGCCCGAACCCGCCGTCGGCATCGGCAACGCTTCCGCCGGCCCGCCGTCGATCGAAACGGAATACAGCCGCGCGATCGGCAGCGTCCACGAGTCCCTCAACGAACGGAAGTAGATCCTCTTACCATCGTTACTCCAGCCGAACACCTGGTTGTCCCAACCCCACCGCGGCGCGAGTGGACCACGCGCGGGATAGAACGTCAGTTGTCGCGGCTCGCCGCCGGAAGTCGGCACCACGTAGACCTGTTCGTCGCCGTCGTACTGCCCGGTGAACGCGATCCACTTTCCGTCAGGCGAGAACTTGCCAAACACTTCGACGCCCGGGTGCGACGTCAAACGGATCGCATTGCCGCCCGTCGAAGGCGCGGTCCACAGGTCGCCCGCGTAAGTGAACACCACGCGATCGGCGCGAATGTCGGGAAAACGCAGCAGCTTGGTCTGCGCCTGGGCGGCGGCGGCAAAACCGAGCAGCGCGATGAGAGGAAGGAAAGCGAAGTGATGCCTGGTGAACAAAGATCGTTACCTCCGATTCTTGAATGCGTCGTTCAATTCCGTGTGTCTACTACTTAACACCACCGAGCGGCCATCTATTAACAAATATCGGATGCGCGTACGAATCTCGAGTAGATCGCCGTCCGTGACCACGAGATTCGCCATTTTTCCGACCTCGATCGACCCGAGGCGATCCGCGACGTTCATGATCTGCGCGGGATAGAGCGTTACGGACTTCAGCGCCTCGGTTTTCGAGAGGCCGTAAGCCGCGGCCATGCCCGCGTATTGCGCGAGATTGCGCACTTCCGGTCCGGCGTCGCCGGTCGAGATCGCAAAGAGAACTCCCGCCTGCTGGAGCTTCGCCGGGTTCTCATACAACGTGTCGTAAGCATCGTCCTCGCGCACCGGCAGCGACAACACGCCGGTCAGGATCACCGGAACGCTTTTCTCTTTTAATAAACTCGCGACCTTCCACGCGTCGTTACCGCCGAGAATCACGGGCTTGAGTTTCATCTCTTCAGCGAACTTGATCGCGCCGCGAATTTCCGCCTCGCGCTCCGCACGAAAGATCACCGGCTGCTGCCCGCGCACGTAAGGCACGAGCGACTCGAGCACCACGATCCGATCCGGACGCGGCAATGATTTGTCTTTCGCGTAAGCGTCCTGCGAACGACCATACGCCTCCGCATCGCGCAACATCTTCCGAATCTCCTCGACCTGGCGCGCATTTGCTTCCAACGTCTCGGACAGATTCGCCGGTTGTTGTTGCGGGCCGCCAAAACCACCACCGCCACCGCCACCGACGCGCGGGTAGTTGATCACGAGCGCCGCCTGCGGGACCACCGCCATCTCTTTCGGCGCGGTGCCGAGCAGGTTGATCAGCGCAGCCTGGCCCGAGATCAAACCGCCGGTCGGCGCGGTCACCGTGTTCGTCACGCCTTCAACTCGCGTCACGGCGATGTGCGCGCTGTGCGGGTTCACCGCAATGATCGCTTTGGCGTTGGGATTAAACTCGCCGACTTCGGAAAGATCGACCGTGCCGTTCGCGCCCTGCGGCACCTCGACGAGTCCCATGTTCGTGCCGGCGTCGATCATGCCGGGATAAACGGACAAGCCGCGTCCCTCGATGATTTGCGCGCCGGCAGGAACGTTCACCGAAGCGCCAACCGCTTCAATCTTTCCATCACGAATAACCACCGTGCCGTTCGCGATCTCCGGGCCACTCACGGTCACGATGCGCGCGTTGCGAATCGCAAACACGCCGCGCGGAGGCAACACGCCTTCCTGCGTCGTGGGACTGCCGATCTGTTGGGCTCGGCTTGTTTGGCCACAGACGAAACAGACCGACATCAGTAAAGTGAGAGTTGCAAGTTTATGTAAGAGGTTCACGGTTGTTCCTCCTCGATCGTGTCGTCGTTATGCGTCGGACGCCGGCGGCGTGGCGTTTCCGGCGACTGTCCGCGTACCGGCGGCTTGTTTGGATCTGCCTGCTCGAGCAACGCGCGCTCTTTCGCGAGATCCGCACGGCGCGCGAGATCCTGTTGGCGATCGAAAAAGACGACGCCGTCGACGAAGGTCGTGTCAACGCGCGAATACACACTGAACGGATGCCCGTTCCAAATAGCGATGTCCGCATCCTTGCCGACTTCGATCGAGCCGACACGTTCCTGAATACCGAGCTGGATCGCGGGGTTGATCGTGATCAGGCGCATGGCTTGCTCTTCCGTGAGATCGCCCCAGTGCATCGCTTTCGCGGCTTCGATGTTCAACCGTCGCGCGCGTTCGTCGGAATCGGAGTTCATCGAAACGACCACGCCCGCGCGCGTCATGATCGCTGCGTTGTAAGGAATCGCGTCGTAGGCTTCGATCTTGTAACCCCACGAATCCGCAAAGATGGAAGCGCCCGCGCCGTGCGCGGCGATCTCTTTCGCGACTTTGTAACCTTCGAGCACGTGCTGGAATGTCTTGATCTTGAAGCCAAACTCGTCAGCCAGATTGATCAGCATCAGGATCTCGCTGGCGATGTAGCAGTGCGCGTGCACGTAACGCTTGCCTTCGAGAATCTCGACGAGCGGCTCGAGTTGCAGGTCGCGCCGCGGCGGCAGCAGGTTCTTGTCCTTGCCGGCGGCGGCGCGATACTCGTCCCACGCGCGCTTGTAATCACGAGCGCGCACGAACGCATCGCGAATCGTCTCTTCAACGCCCATGCGCGTGTTTGGATAACGGCGCGTTACGCCGGGCTGGTTCGGCGTGCTGGATCGTTTCACATTTTCACCGAGCGCAAACTTGATCCCCGGCATCGCGCCGGGAAACAAAAACTCGCTCGCCGGCCGGCCATACTTGATCTTCACCACCGTGTTCAAGCCGCCGATCGGGTTCGCGGAGCCGTGCAGCAGGTTCAACGTCGTCACGCCGCCGGCGAGCTCGCGATAGAGATCCACGTCCGTCGGATTCATCACGTCTGCGGTTCGCACCATCGAAGTGACCGCGAGCGTGCCTTCGTTGATCGTGTCGAGCATCGAGTGGGAATGGCAGTCGATAATTCCGGGCATGACGTACTTGCCCGTGCCGTCGATGACGCGCGCGCTGGACGAGGCGTTCAGGTTCTTGCCGATCGCGGCGATCTTGCCGTTGCGCAGGAGCACGTCCGTGTTTTCGAGCGTGCCGCGCGTGACGGTGATCACGGTCGCATTGCGGATCAGCGTTTCCTGCGTTTGCTGCGCCTGCACCACCGATCCCATCAACACGGTCAACAAGAGAAGTGATCCCCTCAACCCTGCCATTACTGAGACGAGTTTTTTGTTCATAAAATTCTTCTCCCCTTCGGCCGTCAGTTTGGACGTGCTCGATTTGCTGTGAACGAACCCGGCGACATGCCGACAACATTAACAGTGCCGCCGAACTCGTTCCCCGAAAGCGTGCCGATAAACGTCGCCTCTTTTGTTTGTCCTTCGATCTGGAGCGGTACGGTAAAGCGAACCTGGCCGCCGGGCATTGTCGAAGCGTTTGCGATCTCGCCCGCGCCAAACGCGCCGGAGATCGAACCGGTGACGCGCTCGCCTTCCTGTTGCAGGTTCAACGTGGCGGTCTTCTCTCCCTGGCCCAGGTTGACGGTGAGGTTCCACGTTCCAGTCAAGGTGTTGCGCGGTCCCTGACCACCACTCGCCGGACGTAAATCCACCGGACGGCCGTCGATAAACACGTGCGCCACGCTCCGGTTACGATCGAAAAGATCGCCGCGTGTCACTACCAGGTTCGCGATCTTGCCGGTCTCGATCGAGCCGAGCTGATTCTCCACGCCGAAGATCGTCGCGGGCCAGATCGTAAACGCGCGCAACGCGTCCGTGGCCGAGAGCCCGTTTTCAATCGTGTGGTTCGCGTTCACCAGCAGGTCGGAAATGTTGCTTAACGAACCTGACTCGAACGCAAACCGAACTCCCGCTTTCGCCAGCTTGCCCGCGGTCTGTTGCGCTTCGACCCGTTCGCGCAGCACGCGCATCGGTTCGGGATCCGCTTCGGGAAGCGCCGCCGTCGTGCGTCGCGGCAGATTCAACGACAGCAACACGGGGACGTTCTGTTTCACCAGGCGATCGGTCAGTCGGTCCGCTTCGCGTCCGCCCGCAACGATCAGCTTTAACTTAAACTCGACAGCGAGATCGAGAGCGCGCGCGATCTCTCGTTCCGAGTTGGCCAGCATCACGACCGGCATGCGCCCCTCAACCACCGGCACGAGCGCGGCCAGCGATCGGTCGACGTCTGGCCGGCGCATGCCACGCGGCGCGCGTTCGTATGCCGCCAGCGAGTCGCGATAACGCTGCGCGTCGAGCATCATCTGGCGCAACGTCGCAAACACGCCCATCAGCGAACCGGGATACGCGCCACGCAGCGGTGTGAAACCGACGTGCATCGCGACCGGCGAACGCACGATCATCTGCTGCGGCGTATCGCCGGCGAGATTGATCAGCGCCGACTGCCCCATCCAGATGCCGTTGCGCGGAGAAGTGAGCGCGGTCGTGATCCCGATGCTTCGCGACGACTCGATCTCCGTGCCGCCGGAACGAATCACGTCTTCAACCATCACTTCCGGTTGCAATCCGGGCGGTTGGGTCGAGTTTGGACCACCGGGACTGGGCCGCGCCTGGGCGAGCAGAAAACCTCCGCCGCCACCACCGCCGCCGCCCGGCGACGGCGACGACGCTGCTTCGGGAAGCGCGAGATTTGTGTAGGAATCGATCAGGCCGGGGTAAACGGTTAGACCGGCGCCGTCGATGATGCGCGCGTCGGGTGGCACGTTGACGCTCGCGCCGACTGCGGCGATCAGACCGTTACGAATCACCACCGTGCCGCGATCGATCGTTGGTCCGGAGACCGCGACGATGCGCGCGTTGGTGATCGCGTAAGTGTCCGTCGCGCTGTGTTGCGCACGGGCGATCGAAATGAAGAAGATTGAAACGAGAGAGAGCGTGAATAAGGCGACAGTCAGCGGGCGGACTCTTGGCATAGGCAACCAAATCCCAGTTAGATTGATTTGCGAAAAGCAGGAAAGTGACGAGAGCTTAGCGTAAGAACCGGGTTGATGGGAAGCGTGGAGGGGGTAGGTGGTGCTTTAGTAGGTTTGTTGCCGTACTGATTGTTGCAGTCCCAGTTGTCGCCGTACCGAAGGTAAGTTGTTTACAACGCCAAAGGCGTTTACAAATTTCAGCCCAGGGTTGGCCACAACCCTGGGTTTAAGGACAAGAAACTTTCCTAACGCTGAAAGCGTTGGCTGCCCGCATAGCGAACGCTTTCAGCGTTAGCCTTTTGTTTTTACGTTAACCCAGGGTTGTTCCAACCCTGGGCTGGAATTAGTGAACGCCGTTGGCGTTCGAACGACCGGTTGCGGTTGCCGTTGGCGTTACGGTTTGCGGTTGGCG
>Ga0105248_10006636_pt1 | contig 12691 bp, 16 predicted proteins | sample KBSS34metaG_FD_81524 | JGI IMG/M metagenome (GOLD analysis project Ga0105248, IMG submission 81524) | Switchgrass rhizosphere microbial communities from Kellogg Biological Station, Michigan, USA - KBS S3-4 metaG | ecosystem: Host-associated > Plants > Roots > Rhizosphere > Soil | place... | reverse complement strand
ATTCAGGAGCCTCGTTCACCGTTTCCGTTGGAGGAAGCACTCCCGGGCGGGCGAGGGGAAAGTTGGCGGCCGTCCGCAGGGCCGCCCCAAGGCCCGGCCGCCATCCCCTCGGGGGATCGGCTCAGGTACTCCTGAGACGAGGGGCCGTCATTCAAAGCTCGCGCAGTGCGCTGGACACCGGCAGCCGCGCCGCCCGTACGGCCGGGTAGAGGCCGCCGATGAAGCCGATGGCGAGAGCCCATTTCAGACCGGTCCACAAGAGCTCGGGCGTGACGCGCAGCGCAAAGCTGAGCTGGCCCACGCTGCCGGCGGCCAGTGTGGAGGCCGCATAGCCGTTGAAGATCAGCCAGGCCAGCAGCCCGCCGATCACGCCGCCCGCGAGGGCGAGCAGCATGGTCTCGAGCATCACCGCCACCACGACCGGCAGGCCCGCGAAGCCGATGGCGCGCAGCGTGGCGATCTCGCGCGCACGCGCGGCGACCGCCGCGAACATGGTGTTGAGCGCGCCGAACATGGCGCCGATGGCCATGATCGCGCCCACCACGATGCCCATGATGCGGATCACCTGGGTCATCTTTTCCGACTGCTTGTCGAAGTAGTCGCGCGTGGTGCTCACGTCGACCTTGAGCTGCGGGTTCGATTCCAGCGAAGCCTTGAAAGCCTTGAAGGCCTGCGGATCCGAAAGGCGCGCGGTGACCGAGGCACGGCTGCTGCCGCGGCGGTAGGTGTCGGAGACGACGTTGGCGTCGCCCCAGATCTCGGACTCCATGGCATCGCCCGAGGCGAAGACGCCGACGACCGTCCAGGCCTCGCTGCCCAGGCGGACCTGGCCGCCCGGAGCCAGGCCGCTGAACTGGCGCGCCGCCCCGCGCCCGACGATGAGCTCGCGCAGGCCCGGCTGGAAGCGCCGGCCTTCGACGACCTTGACCTGCGGACGCACCGCGAAGGCCTGGTCGTCGACGCCGCGCAGCTGCACGCTGCCTTCCTCGTCCGGCCCGCCGTGCATCTGCGGCAGGTTGGCGGCCACCACCAGCTCGCTGGAGGCGATGGGCTCGCCCTTGTCGTTGCGCGCGACGCCCGGCGCCTGCGGGATGAGCGTGACGCTGTCGCGCCCGAGCACGGACATCACCTCCGAGGCCGAGGCCCCGCGCATGACGATGGCGGTGTCGGCGCTGCCGGTCTTGCGCAGCGTCTCGCTGTAGCCCTCTGCCATGGCCAGCAGCGCCACCAGCACGCCCACCACGCCGGCGATGCCCACGACGATGACGGCCGAGGACCCCAGGCGCTGGCCCAGGGTGCTGATGCCCACCTGCGCCACCGAGCGGGCCTGCGCGCCGCGGCGGGTGAGCATGAGCCAGCCGGCCAGCAGCACCGCCAGCAGCAGCGCCCCCTGCCAAGGCAGCATCACCCATGCCGCCAGCGCGACGACGAGCAGGACGAGCAGGAGAAGATTGATCAGGAAGCCCATGGTTCTCCTCAACGGCCCGCGAGGGCATCCACGATGTTCAGGCGCATGGCGTTCATTGCCGGCAGCAGGCCGACCACCAGGCCGATCACAAGCATCAGGACCACGCCGAGCCCCCAGCTGTCGGCGCCCACCGTCGGCAGGTTGAGCATCCCGCCGCTGAAGCCGCTGACCATGGGAACGACCACGCTCGCCAGCGCCAGCCCCAGCACGCCGCCGAGCACCAGGAGCAGCACCGACTCGGCCAGCACCATGGCCAGCACGCTGCGGCTGGAGAAGCCGATGGTCTTGAGCACCGCGAGCTCGCTCGTGCGCTCGCGCACCGCCTGCATCATCGTGTTGCCCGACAGCAGGATGAGCGTGAAGAAGACCGCGCCCATGATGGCGCCCACGATGAGCCCGATGTCGGCGAGCTGCTTCATCCAGGACGCGGTGGCGGCCTGCTCGGTCTGCGTGCGCGTCTCGTGGTCGGAGTTGGCCGAGAGCGAGTCGATGGCCTTGGCCACGCGGTCGGCCTGGTTCACATCGCCCACGCGGGTGACGTACCAGCCCACCTGGCCCGCGTTGTAGGGCGTGGTCTCGTCGAAGTACTTCCAGTGCAGCAGGAACATCTGGTCGAAGAAGCCGCCGGTCTTCTTGTCGGTCGAGTGCAGGATGCCGACGATGTCGAACGACCAGTTCTTGCTGCCTTGCCGGTCCGGGAAAATGGTGGACTGCAGCGGCACGCGATCGCCCACCTTCCAGCCGAAGCGCTTGGCGAGCGTCTCGCCCACGAGGGCCCCGGTGCGCGTGGCCTCGAAGGCCTTTCGCTCGGCCTCGCTCACCGCAACCTCCGGATAGACGTCGAGGTAGTTCGGCGCGACCGCGAAGCTGAAGACCTGGTTGTGCGGGTCTTGATAGGCGCCGCCGAACCAGTTGGCATAGGTGACGATCTTCACGCCGGGGATCTGCGCCATCTGTGCCTGCAGCGACTGCGGCAGGGTCTGGATGAACGACAGCTTGGAGCCCGTCTGCAGCCGCTGCGCGCCGTTGGCGCTTTGCCCGGCCTGGTTGAACGAGGTGCGCACGGCGTCCAGCAGCCCGAAGAGCAGGAAGGCCGCAATGATCGACACCAGCGTGAGCACGGTGCGCGTCTTGCGCCTGAACAGCGACGCCCAGATGAGGTGCAGGTATTTCATGACCGCCTCCGCAATGTGAACGCCGCCCTCAGGCCGCGACCTGCTCGACGAGCGTGCCCTTGTCCAGATGCACTGTGTGCCTCGCGGAACTCGCGGCCTTCGGGTCGTGGGTGACCATGAGCACGGTCTTGCCGTGGTCGCGATTGAGCGCGCCCAGCAGCGCCAGCACTTCCTCGGCCGACTGGCGGTCGAGGTCGCCGGTGGGCTCGTCGCACACGAGCAGCTTGGGGTCGGACACGATGGCGCGCGCGATCGACACGCGCTGCTGCTGGCCGCCGGAAAGCTCGCCGGGCTTGTGCGCGGCGCGGTCGGCCAGCCCCACGAGCTGCAGCGCGATGGCCGCGCGCTTGCGCCGCTCGGCGGCCGACAGGCGCGTCAGCAGCAGCGGCAGCTCCACGTTGCGCTGCGCCGAGAGCATCGGCATGAGGTTGTAGAACTGGAACACGAAGCCGACGTTGGCCGCGCGCCATTTCGCAAGCGCGCCCGCGCCGAGCTGGTCGATGCGCTGCCCGCCCACGGTGATGCTGCCCCCGCTGGGCACGTCGAGCCCGCCGATGAGGTTGAGCAAGGTGGTCTTGCCCGAGCCCGAGGGGCCCATCAGGGCGAGGAAGTCGCCCTCGTTCACATCCAGGTCGATGTGGTGCAGCACTTCGACCTTCTGCTTGCCGCGCACATACACCTTCGACAGGTCACGGATCTCGATCAGCTTGCCCATGCATGCACCCTTCTTGTTTGGACTTCGATTGGCTCTGGCTTCGGGGCCGCGCGCTAGCGCGACTCCTCCTTGACACGCACGCTCGCGCCGTCGCGCAGCGTTGCCGGCGGCGCAAGCACGAGCTGATCGCCGGCATTCACGCCCTGCGGCACGAGCTTCATCGTGCCGACATCCTGGGCTGCCGGTGTGACGGGACGCTGAACGGCCCTGCCTTCGACGACCACGAAGACGACCGTGCCGCCGTCGCGCTGCGCGATCGCCTGCGCGGGCACGAGCACACCCTTGAGCGGCTGCTGCGTGCCGGCATTCGCGGGCTTCTGGCCGAGGAAGGACACGCGCACGCCGATGTCCGGCACCACGCGCGAGTCCTTCTGCTCCATGGCCACGCGCACCTTCACCGTGGCCTTGCCGCGGTCGGCGGTCGGCACGATGGCGATGACGTGGGCCGGGATCTTCCAGTCGGGGTAGGCATCCAGCACGGCCTCGGCCGGCATGCCGGGCGACACCTGGCCGATGTACGCCTCGCTCACATCGACATCCACTTCGAGCGAATCCATGTCGACGATGGTGCCCACGCCGGTGCGTGTGAAGCCGCCCCCGGCCGACAGCGGCGACACGATCTCGCCCACCTGCGCCGCCTTCTCGGTGACGACGCCGGAGAACGGCGCGCGCACCACGGTGTAGTCGAAGTTCACCTTCGCCTGCGCGAGCTGCGCCCGGGCGGCCTCGGCCTCGCGGCGGCGCGCCTCCAGCAGCGCGTTGTAGGTGGCCACCGCCGTGCGGGCCTGCTCGGCCGACTGCTTCGTGGCCATGCCGCTGGCGGCGAGCTCGTTCTGCCGGCGCACGTCGGCCTCGCCCTGGGCAAGCTGCGCCTGCGCCTGAGCCACCTGGGCCATGGCAACCTGCACGTTGGCCTGCGCCGCGTTGAGCGATGCGCGCAGCGCGCTGTCGTCCAGCCGTGCAATGACCTGGCCCGCCTTCACGTGATCGCCTTCCTCGATGGCCACCTCGACGAGCGTGCCCGTGATCTGCGCGGAAAGCGTCGCCTTGCGGCGCGCGGTGACGTAGCCCGTGGCCTGCAGCACCGCGGCGCTCGCCCCGGCACCGCCCGGCGCCATGGCGGGGGCGGTCTGCACCTCCACGGGGCGCGCACCGAAGTACCACCATGCCGCGCCCGCGGCGAGCAGGAGCACCAGCACGGCCGCCACCGCAACCCACACCCAGCGTGGCGGCCCGCCCCCGTCCGATTCGCGCAGCTCGCCTTCGATCCGCAGGCGATTCAGCAGATTGCCGTCGACTTCACTCACTCAAGCCTCCTTGCAACCGGGCGCTGCCGCGCGGCCCGGGGTCTGGCGGGCGCCGGGCCCGCAACCCTCTAGTGTCCACGGGGCGCCGCGCCCAGCCCGAGACTCGCGTTGCCCCGGGCCAACGTCCCCCGTTCCGGGGGCTCGACGTGGACGTGCGCGGGGCGGCGAGGCCCGCGACTGCGCAAGCAACGGGGTCAATGCCCGGGCCGATTGACAGCCCGTGGCGTCGTTTCCTACATTTACTTTACGTGCAAGTAAAGTAAAGGAGGCGGCGATGGATCGCCTGAAGGCGCTGGAGATCTTCACGAGCGTTGCCCAGCGCAAGAGCTTCGCGGGCGCGGCCGCCGCGCTGGAGCTTGCGAATTCCGTGGTGACTCGCGCGGTGCAGGACCTGGAGGCGAGCCTGGGCGTGCCGCTGCTGCGGCGCACGACCCGCAGGGTCACGCTGACCGCCGAGGGCGAGGACGTGCTGGCGCGGGCGCAGACATTGCTGCGCGGCTACGACGAACTGCTCGCCACCAGCAGCATCAGCGCCGCGGAGCCCGCCGGCGGCATCAAGCTGTCGGTACCCGTGTTCTACGGCACGCGTCATCTCGCCCCGGCGCTCGCGACGTTCATGGCGAAGTACCCCAAGGTGAGCCTGGACGTTCAGCTCACCGATGCGCACCAGGACCTCGTGCAAGAGGGCGTGGACCTCACCGTGCGCATCACGCGCGATCTGCAGGAGTCCCTCATCGCCCGCCAGATCGGCGAAGTGCCGGTGGGGCTGCATGCCTCGCCCGCCTATCTGGTCCGCAAGGGCCGCCCCGAGGATCCGTCCGAGCTGATCCATCACCAGTGCCTGACCTACGACGGCTCGGGACGCATGGCCCACTGGTCGCTTTCGCATCAGGCGAGCGGAGCCCGCGTGGACGTGCCCGCGCGCGGGGTCTTCAACTCCAACAATGGCGAAGTCCTCGCGGCGATGGCCGCGCGCGGTGCCGGAATTGCTCTGCTGCCCAGGTTCATGGCGCAGGAAGCCTTGGCGCGCGGAGAACTCGTGCGCGTGCTCGACGAATGGCAGACCCGGCCCCTGGGCGTCTACCTCGCGTACAGCTCGCGACGCAATCAGCCGCTGCGCGTGCGGCTGCTGATCGATCACCTTCTGCAGGCGCTGGCGGGGGCGCAGGACGAGCCCTCTCGGTCGAGCGGGGCGGGCACCTCCCGGCAAGGGGTGGCGTCACCTGAGCTGGTGGATGCGGCCGAGTCGAGTTGAGTCGACGAATGGCGCGAATCAGCGCCTCTGATCGCGACTGACCGAGGCAAGTGCGATTCGCGACCTAATGCACAGTTGGCGGTGAATCGTCGATTCAGCGCAGCCCGACAAGGATGGGCATTGAGAAGGACTTTCGGGCGTTTCCATATCACTGCGTCTCGAAGCGCATCGCCGCGGGCGAGACGGGTTTCTTCAAGCGCATCTTCATCACCCTGTTGTCGCAGGCACGCGAAGAGCTCAAGGCCACCAACGCAATCTGACTGAGCGTTCGAGCGCGCCGTGCGCGAAAGTGCAGCCTGCATCCTGATATCGTTTTGCCTCACACATACACAACTCGGAGGGGATTCACATGTCTACGTCTGGCAATTCAGACCCGGTCGTTCAGTCCGCCGCAAGATGGTTCTGGTGGATTGCGGGTCTCTCACTCGTCAATACCGTGTTGTTTCATTCCGGCAGCAGCACGAACTTCGTGATCGGGTTGGCAATGACGACGCTCGCCAGCGCCGCGTTCGCGAACAACATGCCAGTGGCAATTGGGTTGGCTGGCATCACGATCGGCTTCTACTTCGTCGTCGGTCTGTATGCACAGCGGAGCAAGCTGTGGGCGTTCTATCTCGGGTTGGCCGTCTATGTCCTGGATGGGCTGATCTACGTTCTCTTCCAAGACTGGATGTCCGTCGCCTTTCACGGACTTGCCGCCTTCTTCATATTCAAAGGCATCGCTCGGGTTCGTGAGCTTGCCCAGAGCACCGTTCAAGCATCGGCGGGCGCCTGACCCTTCAGTCAACCGGTCCGACAGCGGGCTTCGCCCAATGTCGGCCGCCGCTTCCCACCTTTCCCAACCTGACACGCATCACCATGACCCGAGGAGACGGTATGCCTTCACGCACTCTCGTCCGCGCGTTCTTTGCTCTGTGGTGGGTACTCGGCGCTCTATTGCTTGTCTACAGCGTGCAGACGGTGCAGCACGCGTTCGCCGCGAGTGGGCATGGTGTCAACTTCCATGTCGCCGTCCTGGCCTCAGTGGAGGCTGTCGCGGCGCTGCTGTTTCTGATTCCTCGAACCATGCGGGTCGGCGGCGCCGGCTTGTTGGTGGTATTCGCGCTCGCGTTCGTGCTTCACGCCGCCAGCGGCGAGTTCGCGTCACACTTGCTGCTTTACGCTGCCGGCGTCAGCTTCGTCATGGCTCATGGCCGGGTTCCGCTCGCCATGCTTGCGGGCCCCGCGAAGCAGAAAGTCCCGGGCGACCAATGACGCACGGACGAATGAGCTTCAGCGTGCATTCCCCATTTCAGGAGAACTTATGTTTGATCACGTCGCATTCGGAGTCAGTGACTATGAAGCGAGCAAGGCGTTTTTCCTCAAGGCGCTCGAGCCGCTCGGCGTAGTGGTTCTTCTGGAGGGGCCGCTCGGCGTCGAGATGGCCCCCCCAGGGAGCCAGGCTTCGTTGTGCATGGGCCCGACCGATGCGAAGCCGGCGCATCTTCACCTGGCGTTCACGGCCGAGAATCGCCAGCAAGTCGATGCTTTCCATCGCGCGGCTCTGGCGGCAGGCGGCAAAGACAACGGTGCGCCGGGTCTGCGCCCGCGCTACCACGCGAACTACTACGCAGCTTTCGTCATTGGTCCGGACGGGCACAACGTCGAAGTGGTTTGCCACAAGCCAGAGGCCTGATGAACGACGCCCGGCTATTTCGCAGCCGGCGCCATTCTTTGGGCGAGTGCGGTTGGGCAGTCAAACCACGGAGTGAACGAACAAATGGCTGAAAGAACCGGTCGCTGCCTTTGCGGCGCAGTGAGCTTCAGGCTTGCAACTGAACCTCTGGCAACCCGAATCTGCTGGTGTCGCGACTGCCAGCATCTCGCGGCGAATGGTTCGGTCAATCTTCTCGTTCCGGCGGAAGGGCTCAGCATTTCCGGAACGCTTGCCGAGTACACAAAAACCGCCGATAGCGGCAATCAAGTGACTCGTCAGTTCTGCCCGAGCTGCGGCGCTCACCTTTTCGCCAAATCGTCCGCCCGTCCGCAATTCAGAATGCTGCGCGCCGGCAACCTGGACGAGCCGTCATCCATTCGACCGAGCATGAATGTCTGGGCGTCGAGCGCTCCCGCATGGGCATGCCTTGACACGTCTCTTGAATGCGTGGATCAACAGGCAGCCCCGCCGACGCCGTCGCCGGCGACGGGCCCAGCCTGACTGGCCCGCGCCGATGGGCAGTCTGAGCCTTCCGCCGTAGATTCGGCATCTGGCCCGTGCGTGCTCCACGCACCCCCAGCACACGGAGGCTCCATGTCCAGCATCGATCTGCGGCTCGACTCCCTTGGCATCAAGCTCCCCGAGCCGCTGCGGCTCCCGCCCGGTGTCGTGCTTCCCTTCCCGTGGGTGCGCGTCGTCGGCTCGCGAGCGGTGATTTCGGGTCACGCTCCCACCCACGCGGATGGCACCCTCGCGCAGCCACTCGGGAAAGTGGGGCGCGAGGTGTCGCAGGAGCAGGCGTATCTCGCGGCACGTCTGGCGGGCCTGGCCATCCTCGCAAGCCTGCGGCGCGAGCTCGGCAGCCTCGACCGGATCGCAGCATGGGTCCGCGTCTTCGGCATGGTCAATTCGGCGCCCGGCTTCAATCGGCAGCCGGCCGTCATCAACGGCTTCACCGATCTCATCGTCGAGGTCTTCGGTCCCGACAAGGGGGCCCACGCCAGGAGCGCGGTTGGGATGGCGGAGCTTCCGTTCGACATTCCAGTGGAAGTCGAGGCCGAGGTGCAGCTCGAAACGCACTGACCCGCCATGACGACGCCAAGCGCCGCGCTGCTCGAACATCTTCGGGCCCTGGAGGTCGAGCTTCATCATCCGGGCGTGCGTTGCTCGCGCGAGCGGCTGCTGCAGCTGCTGCACCCGGGCTTCCATGAGGTCGGGCGCTCGGGCCGGCGCTACACGCGCGAGGTCGTGGTCGACTTCCTCGCCGCGCAGGCTGTCCCGCCCGACGTGGTGCCCTCGGACTTCCTCGTCACGCTCCTTGCCGCGGATTGCGCCCTTCTTTCCTATCGGTCCGCCCATCGGCAATCGGACGGCAGCCTGGCCAATCACACCGAGCGCTCGTCCCTCTGGCGGCGCATCGACGACGAGTGGCGGCTCTTCTATCACCAGGGCACGCCCTGCGAACCCTGGTAGCTGAAAGCGCGCGAGGAGGCCCGACCATGCGCGAATGCAGCGTTCGCACCCTGCGCGGCGACGAAGTGCAGCTTGCGATCGATCTCGCCGCGGCCGAGGGTTGGAACCCGGGGCTGCACGACGCGCGCTGCTTCCACGCGGCCGACCCGCAGGGCTTCCTGATGGCGCAGATCGACGGCCGCTTCGCGGGTTGCATCAGTGCCGTCTCGTACGGCGGCTTCGGTTTCATCGGTCTGTACATCGTGCTGCCGCAGTGGCGCGGGCAGGGCGTGGGGATGCAGTTGTGGGCGCGCGGGATGGCGCGGCTCGCAGGGCAGCTCGTCGGGCTGGACGGCGTGCCGGCGCAGCAGGACAACTACCGCAGGTCGGGCTTCCGGCTTGCATGGCGCAACGCGCGATTCGAGGGCCAGGCGCGAGCGCGCGCTCAGGCCGGCGACCCGGGCCTCGTGACGCTGGCCGAGGTCGACTTCGCGGCGGTCTGCGCCGATGACCGGCGTGTGTTCCCGGCACCGCGCGAGCGCTTCCTTCGTGCATGGATCGACATGCCTCAGTCGAGCGCGCTGGCCTGCGTCGAGACAGGGCGATTGCGCGGCTGGGGCGTGATCCGCGCGTGCCGCGTGGGTCACAAGATCGGCCCGCTCGTGGCCGACACGCCGGACATCGCGGCCGCGCTTCATGCGGCCTTGTGTTCGCGCGTGCCTGCGGGCGAGGCGGTGTTTCTCGACGTGCCCATGAACAACCCCGACGCAGTGGCGCTCGCCGAGCGCGAGGGGATGCGCGTCGTGTTCGAGACCGCACGCATGTACACCGGCGACGCGCCCGCGTGCGAGATGCAGCGCGTCTACGGCATCACGAGCTTCGAGCTAGGTTGATGCCGGCTTCAGCGCCGGCGCGCACCGGTGGATTGATTCATTCGCTGCAACGATGTATTGGGCTTCGGGGGTCTTGTTTGAACGAGGTCTTCACCTAGATTGATTGCATCTCAGCAATCTTCCTTCCGGAGACCCATATGAAGAGCTTCGCTTCCATCGCCTCCCTCAGCGCCGTGTTTGCCGCCCTGATCGTCGCAGCAGCACCCAGCCAGGCACAGACTTCGGAACAATCGCTCACGCGTGAGCAGGTGCGCGCCGAACTCGCGCAATCCCGCGTCAACGGCGACTACGCCCGCCTCACGGACGAGGGCTATGGCTACCTGCCGGCCAAGCACACCGGGCCGCGCAAGAGCCGCCAGCAGGTGCAGGCCGAACTGGAGCAGGCGCGCACCGACGGCACGCTCGCCGCCGAAACCAACGACAGCTACGGCTTCATCCAGCCCACGCGCGTGGCGCAAGACTCGAAGAGCCGCGCGGAAGTTCGTGCCGAGTACGTGCGCGCCCGCAAGGCCGGCGAAACCAACACCCTTGACGAGGACTACCCCGAGCACGTCGCCGCGACGCACCGCACGACGGTGCGTCAATAAATGCCCGAGCCACAAGCACACAGGCATCTATCTCCCTCTTCGCGTGAGCGCGCTCCAACGAGCGCGCTTTTTTTTGCCCCACGAACGATGGGTCGCGCGCTCGCGACGCGGGAGCAAGAATGCGCCGACTGCAAGCTCGCCGAGGAGGTGCCTCATGGCCACGCCGAAGCTTTGGGCCGGTGCAAGCGGCTACGCCTACAAGGAATGGAAGGGCAGCTTCTATCCCGAGAAGATCCAGCCCGAGGCCATGCTCGAGTGGTACGCGCAGCGCCTGCCGAGCGTGGAGATCAACAACACCTTCTATCAAATGCCCAAGGCGGCGGTGCTGGAGCACTGGGCCGAGGTGACGCCCGAGGAGTTCCGCTTCGCGATCAAGGCCTCGCGTCGCATCACGCATGACGCGCGGCTCAAGGCCGATGCGGCGGCCGAATCACTGGCCTATCTCTACAAGAACCTCGCCACGCTGGGAGACAAGCGCGGGCCGGTGCTGTTCCAGCTGCCGCCCTTCCTCAAGAAGGACATGCCGCGCCTGAACGACTTCCTCGCGCTGCTGCCCGCCGATCACCGCGCGACCTTCGAATTCCGCAGCGACACCTGGTTCGACGACGAGGTGTATGCCGCGCTGCAGGCGTGCGGTGCATCGCTGTGCCTGTCGGAGCGCGAGGACAGCACGCCACCCCCGCTGGTGGAGACAGCGAGCTGGGGCTATGTGCGTCTGCGCCTGGAGAACTATTCCGAAGAAGACCTCGCGCAATGGGCGCAGCGCATCGGCGCGACGCGTTGGCAGGAGGCGCATGTCTACTTCATGCATGAGCCGACGGCGCCGGGCTACGCGAGCACGCTTGTGCGCCTGAGCGGCGCATCGAAGCCGGGCGAGTAGGTGCGCGCACGCGGCGCAGCGAGGCACCGCCGACCTCTCGGCGGGCCTCGCGCTCACGGCACTCATTGCCTGACCTCAGCTGCGGCCCGGCTTGGACGCGGCCTTCTGCGCAACCGCGCCTGCCCTCGGCTCGGCCTTGAACTTCGCCAGCGCCGGCTCGAGCTCGCCCGAGGCCAATGCGAACGACAGGAAGACCGCCGACAGGCTGGCGAAGCTGGCCACCAGGGCGAACGCTGCGCTGGCCAGTCGTGCCCTCAACGAGAGCAGCGAGAACTTGAACGATTTCATGATGCGTTTCCTCATTGCCCGCACGGTGTTGAAGTGCGACGTCAAGGCGACGCCCTGGCGTGTCGCCGCCCCACCGTGCGAGGAGCCGCGAATGCCATGCTTTGAATCGATCACATCGAGGCGCCCGCTCGAACCGGGCCGGCCACAAGCAAGAGGCCCGGATCCTTTCGGTGTCCGGGCCTCTTGAGAGGGAGCCTTTGGCTCGAGGGTTGCGGCTCGTCTAGGACGAATCGCGGGAACCCTCTCCCGGACTTTGAGCGAGCGCCAGTCGCACGCCGTTGCCCAGCCACATGCCGAGCACCGAATGGCGCGTGCGCGCGCTTTGAATGCGAGCGTCGATGGGGGTGAAGCGGCAGTTCATGTCGGTACCTCCTCGGCGTTGCGGTTGAAAAAGGGCGCTGAATGCGCCCGCCATGCATCACAACTTAGTTGGCAAGTTGCAGCGCGTCAAGAAGAGTGATGACGGCCCCTCGTCCTGCGGTTACGCAGGACGATCCCCCGAGGGGATGCGCCCGGGCCTTGGGGCGGCCCTGCGGACGGGCGCTTGCCGCGCGGGTGACGGGGCCGTGGTCCCAATTGATCCCCGCCTCCATTGAACGTTTGCGACATCTTTCGGGACGCGCGCCTCATGCGGGTGCATCGCATCGAGCGAATCATTCGACCTACGTCGTTGAGACGGATCGACCACTCCGAAGGACGCAGCATGCAAGTCATTCCCATGCCGTTGGACGCGCGGCGCTACGCAAAGACGATCGAGGCCTCGAAGAGGGTTCGCTGGGACATCGATCGCGATGTCCTGCGCGGCCGTGAGTTCGACCTCGCGCAAAGGTTCCTGCCCGACGGCCTGTCCCTCATCGACGAGCTCGATTTCCTGAGCGCGGACCGGCAGCGCTTCCTCGGGCAGGTGCAGGGCCGCACCTACGCGAACATGTTCGGGCTGGTGGAGCGCTTCATCGGCGCCAAGATGCTCGAGCT
>Ga0105248_10006634_pt1 | contig 12691 bp, 10 predicted proteins | sample KBSS34metaG_FD_81524 | JGI IMG/M metagenome (GOLD analysis project Ga0105248, IMG submission 81524) | Switchgrass rhizosphere microbial communities from Kellogg Biological Station, Michigan, USA - KBS S3-4 metaG | ecosystem: Host-associated > Plants > Roots > Rhizosphere > Soil | place... | reverse complement strand
ATATCGCGCTCGGCCATCGGACCAATACGCAATTCGCGTTTCACAACCAGACCATGGGCGCGGACGAAGAAATTCTGCATCGCTTCCGCTTTGCGCGATCCGACGTCGAGAACACAGCAGCAGGAAGAAAGACCGTCGAGTTAATGAAGAACTCGCCGTACACCAAGCTCGCGAATGCGGGTCTCTTTCTCAAGGCGCTCGGTGCCCGCGGGCCGGTTCTGCCCCGGCTCATCCACGCCAACTTCGGAAATCGCCTCAGCGGCGACGCGTCCGTCAGGCTTGCCGAATTTGTCAGTCAAGCTCCGCCTCTCGAAGAAAACAAACTGGAACAGATCGCAGCTCTGCCCCTCGGTTCGCGAATCAAGCTGAACCCGTGGAACAACGCACTGGTTTTGCTGAAGAATAAGCCGATCTCTCTGCTGTCGGCCCGCGAGAAGATGCCCTTCGAAGTCACTCCGTTTCAGCTGCATCTGACTCGCGTCGACGCTCCAGCTCTGGCGACCTCTGCACCGAACGTGGCTAAACAGAATTAGGCCGCGCGCCGGCCAAGTGCTGCTCATCCATCGTGGTGTTCGATATGGGCGGCGGAAAGCGCTTACTGCGTGGCACTTCGCGCCACTCCGTGCGCGTCTCGAAATTCGTGTACTTTGTGCCTCAAGTGGCACCGTCTCTCAGTGTGGAGGGTGGTCTCCAAAAAAGAATCCCCGCACTTTCGTGCGGGGACTTTGGCGATGCTTCGACTTCGAATTACGGGCGGGCGAGGTACTTCTCGTACAGCCGCTGATGCTTGTTTCCAAGATCGACAGCTTTGCCCTTGATGAATACCTGCTTGATCTGAGTACGGGTTTCAAGCGGATCCCCGTCGGTGATCATCAGGTCGGCCCACTTTCCTTTTTCGATGGACCCATACTGATCGGCGATGCCCCATATCTCGGCGGCATTGATGGTGACCGCTTTCAGTGCTTCGTCATAAGGGAGTCCAAAAGCGACGGCGGCAGCGGCTTGATACGGCAGATTGCGGACGAATTCGTTATTGAATGATCCGAACGCAAACTTGACGCCCGCCTTGAAGACATCGCTGGGGCGCGCGAAGGCGGCATCGTACGGATCGTCCTCATACTCGGGCAGCGCCAGGGTCGGTCCGAGAATGACGGGGATGTTTTTCTCCTTGAGCGTCGCTAGCGTGTTTCCGAATTCCTTGACGTTCATCAACACGATCTTGACCTTCTGCGACTCGGCCCACTTCACAGCTTCGAGAATATTCTTCTCGCGATCCGCGGAGACGGCCATCGGAACCTTGCCTTCGATCACTGGAATCATCGCTTCGAGCTTGAGGTCGAGATGCGCTCCGATGGCTCCGGCAGCCTTCGCCTTCTGATAGCGGCGCGCATCCTCGAAGAAGATGTTCAACTTCTTCAGTTGCGCCTCAAAATTCCGACGCGCATTCGCCGCCGTACCGCCGCCCGGAATCGTAATTCCGGCATCGATCGCCAGCGCCGCGAAGCGGGCCGGAAGCGTGCGGATCTGCGGAAATTCCAACTGCATCGTCGCCATGCGGCGAACGTCCATCTCTTCCCAGGTCCAGCCGTCGAGATGAATCAAAGCGCCCTGGCCGGTGATCATCGGAGAATCTTCCCCGCCGCCGCCACCGAAGCCGCGGCGGCCCCCGCCGGCCGGCAAGGTAATGACGGTCGTGATTCCATTCGCCCGAACGACCGGGAAATGTTCGCTCGCTGCGTTGACGGCAACCTCGGCGCGCAACTGAGGATTGAAGACTCCCAGTTCGCCGGTGTCCACACTCTCGCGAATCGACGAAATTTCGGAAAGGCCGAGCGTGGTCCCGGAATCGATCATCCCCGGATAGACATGCAGGCCCTTGCCCTCGATCACCTTCATGCCCTTGGGGGCGACAATCTTCGCGCCGATCTCGGCGATCTTGCCGTCCCTGACCAGGACCGACGTGTTGTCGATCACCGCGCTCGTCACCGGATGCACCGTGACTCCGCGGAGCAGGAACGTATCGTCCGTTCCCGCCAGTCCAGTGGCCGCGCAGAGCAAGCCTGCTGCAATCGTGTTTCGAAGGAAATTATTCCGCATTGGCCGGTCTCCGGGTGGGGGCGTTCTTCTTCTGCTCGTTCCGCTGACGATCCTGCTCCTGCTTTTCCTTGTCGAGCAGTTTCTTCTTTTCCGCATCCTTCAACGCGCGGCCACTCATGTCTTTGTCGCGCTCAAAGTAGACCTTGCCGTCGATGAGAACTTTTTGGACTTTGGCGTAGTTCGAAAGCGGATGCTTGTCGTAGATCACCATGTCCGCGTCCTTGCCAGGCTCGATGGAGCCCACGCGATTCTCCACTCCCAACTGCTTCGCCGGATTGTAGGTGACCATCGCGAGCGCCTCGTTCTCTGAAACGCCGCCGTACTTCACCACCTTCGCGGCTTCGGTGTTCAGGCGACGCATCAATTCGGCGTCATCGCTGTTCAGCGAAACCGTGACACCCTTCTTCTGCATGATGGCCGCATTGAACGGAATCGCGTCCCACGCTTCCAGCTTGTACGCCCACCAGTCGCTGAATGTGGAGGCGCCGGCGCCGTGCTGCTGAATTTCTTTCGCGACCTTGTAGCCTTCGAGCACATGTTGGAACGTGCGGATCTTGAAGCCGTAATCGTCGGCGACCCGAATCAGCATCAGGATTTCGTCGGCGCGATAGCAATGCGCGTGAACGAAGCGCTTGCCCTCGAGAACTTCGACGAGCGCGTCGAGCTTCAAATCGCGGCGAGGAGGAGCAACGCGCTCACCCTTCGCGACTTTGGCGTTGTATTCTTTCCAGTCCGCCTGATACGCCTTGGCATCGTTGAATGCTTCGCGGATCACGTCTTCCACACCCATGCGCGTCGCCGGATAGCGAGCGGGCCGCGCGTTGGCGGCCCCAGGAGTCTGCTGTACGTTGCCGGAGCGCTTCGGATTCTCGCCGAGCGCAAACTTGATTCCGGGGGTCGCGCCCTCGAACACCAGGTCTTTCGCGCGTTCCACGCCCCAGCGGGTCTTGATGACGATGGTCCGACCACCAATGGCGTTGGCACTTCCGTGAAGGATGTTCGCCGACGTCACTCCGCCGGCAAGCGCGCGATAAATCGCGATGTCTTCGGGATTGAGGATGTCCTTGATATCCACCATCGACGAAACCGAGACGCTGCCCTCGTTGATGTTGCCCTCGCCCGCGATATGCGAATGGCAGTCGATGATTCCGGGCATCACGAACTGGCCGCCGGCGTCGATGATGGTCGCTCCTGGCGGAACCATCACCTTCTCGCCGACTTCGACGACCTTGCCGTCGCGAATCACGACCGAACCTTTGAAGGTCCCCTTGGTGATGGTGATGATCGTGCCGTTCTGGATGACGGTGACTTCCGCGAACATGGATACGGCGGACAACGCCGCAAGCGCGGCGAATGAAAGTAGAAACCGCTTCATTTATTGATTGCCTCCCTGATTGTCGTTGGGCGTAGTGGGCGCGCCACCGGGCCGCCCGCCGGCTCCGGCCGGCGGTTCTTCCGGTGCGGGTTCATACTTCACGCCGTCGACAAAGATGTATTTCACTTCTGTTTTGTCCTGGAACAGATCACCTTTGGTGACGATGATGTTCGCGATCTTGCCTTTTTCGATACTTCCCAAGCGGTCGGAGACGCCGAAGATTTCCGCTGGTGACAGCGTCATGGCCTTCAGCGCCGCGTCGAACGAGAGACCATTCTCGATCGCCTTCCGCACGGCTTTGTACACGTTCGCGCGTCCTTCCACTCCGTCCGTGTAGAAAGCGAATTTCACGCCCGCTTTCGCGAGAACCGCCGGTGTTGACGGAGCCTTATCGCGAAGGGTAATTTCCTTCATCGTCTGGTTCTCGTCGGGATCGGCATCGCGAGCGCGCTCGGGCCACTTCAGGCTGACGAGAACCGTCGTGCCGCCCTGCTTCAATAGATCGGCTGCGCGATATCCGTCATGGCCTCCGTAGAGCACCAGGCTTTGCTTGAATTCCTTCGCGAGCAAAATGTTGCGGTCGATTTCGACGAAGTGGCGGCCGGGCATCAGGATCCTCGGAGATTCAATCACGCCTTCGAGCGCTCGATCGTAGGGCGGACGCGCCATCCCGCGCGGATCCGCCGCGTACATCGCTTTCGCCTTTTGATATTGGTCCGCATCGAGATAGATCTGGCGGATATAAGAGATGACGCCGAAGAGCGCGTTCGGAAATCCGCCGCCGAAGCCGCCGGTGGGCTGTGTGCTGACATATTGGCCGACCGGCGCCGCGATCACCATGCTTCCGGCTCGCTCGTTGCCCGCCAGCGCGATCACCGCGCCCTGGCCGGCGAAGATTCCGCGCGTCGGAAACGTGACGGAGGATGTGTAGCCGGAATTCCGCGCGGTTTCAATCCGCCGATCGGAAGCATCAATCTGGTCCGCTGCACGAAGCCAACTCGAGGTTTGCGGACGATCTTCCGGACCTCGTGCGAACGGAGCAGGCGTGGTTGTCTGCGCGGCGGCCTGCCGTTGACCGCCGCCACCGCCGCCGCGGCCTGCGGCTGCTGCGGGAGTCGCCGGACCGAATCCGGGAAGTCCGATGGTGCTGAGTCCGTCGACCAGACCGGGATACACAGTGAGGCCTTCGCCATCGATAACCCAGGCGTCGGCCGGGATCGCGGCGTTCTCGCCGACGGCTTCGATCAAGCCGTTCTTCAGGACGACAGTGCCTTTTTGCAGGACGGGTCCGCTGACGGGGACCACCTTTGCGTTGCGAATTGCGATAGCCGACGGAGTCTCGGCGAGCAACCCGCTTGCACAAAGCAAGAGAGCTAAAACGGTTTTCATAGAGGGTGTTCGATTATTATAGGGACTCGGAACCCTTTAATGACGACTCCCCGAAAGAATGGTTACCCGGCCGCGACCTATGCCTCCGCCGGCGTCAATATCGACGAAGCCGATCGTGCGGTGTCGCAGATCCGTAAGATGGCGCAAAAGACGTTTACCCGTAACGTCTTGACGGATATCGGGAGTTTTGGTGGAGGCTTTGCGCTCAAGGGCGTCAAGCAGCCGGTTCTCGTCAGCTCCGCGGACGGCGTCGGCACCAAATTAAAGCTTGCATTTATGACCGGGCGCCACGACACCATCGGCGAGGATCTGGTCAACCACTGCGTGAATGACATCGCGGTACAGGGCGCGAATCCACTATTTTTTCTGGATTATTTCGCCGTCGGAAAACTCAATGCAGACGTCTGTGCGTCAGTGGTCTCCGGTATCGCGAGAGGCTGCAAGGCCAACGGCTGCGCACTCATTGGAGGAGAAACGGCGGAGATGCCGGGTCTCTACGCCGACGGCGAGTACGATCTGGCCGGCTTTATCGTCGGAGTCGTCGAAAAGAAGAAGATGCTGACGGGTGTTGGGATCAAGAAAGGCGATCTCCTGATTGGTTTGCCCTCCAGCGGACTCCACACCAATGGATATTCCCTGGCGCGGAAGGTCTTGTTCGAGCTCGGTGGTCACCACCACGACGCGCAGCTTCCGGGCTTCCAAGGAAGTCTCGCGGACGAACTGCTAAAGCCCCACCAGAGCTACCTTGCGCCGATCCGCGCGCTTCAGGACAAAGGCATTTTGAAGGGGGCAGCACATATCACTGGCGGCGGAATCACCGACAATACCCCGCGAATTCTGCCCAAGGGCCTTGCGGCGCGCGTATACCTGGGTTCCTGGCCGGTGCTTCCGATTTTCGAACTTCTCCGCGAAATGGGCGATCTGGAGGACGCAGACTACCGGCGGACCTTCAACCTGGGTATCGGAATGATCCTCGTGGTCTCGCCCAAGCAAGGCGCCAAGGCGATGGAGTTACTCGAGAAAGTGGGATCGCCCTACTACCTGATCGGGGACATCGTCGAGCAGCCGCGAAAGTCAAAGGCGCGCGTGGTGTACCACGGATGAAGCCTCGCCTCGGAGTCCTGCTCTCCGGCCGCGGATCTAATTTCGAGGCGATTGCGGAGAACATCGCCAGTGGCTCATTGGATGCCGACATCGCGGTTGTCATTTCGAACCGCCCGGAGGCGCCCGGGTTGGAAGCCGCCCGTCTACGGGGCCTGACCGCGGTTTCTATACCTTCCAAGGGACTCGATCGCGAAGTGTACGACCGCAGCCTGGTAGCGGAGCTTCAAAAACATAGCGTCGACTTGGTTTGCCTCGCCGGCTACATGCGGCTCCTGAGCGGCGGCTTTGTGGCGGCGTTTCCCCGGCGGATTCTGAATATCCACCCGTCGCTACTGCCCGCGTTCCCCGGTTTAGACGCGCAGCACCAGGCTCTCCAGCATGGCGTGAAATATTCCGGCTGTACCGTCCATTTCGTGGATGAAAACCTCGATGCGGGCCCCATTGTGAAGCAGTCCGTGGTGGAGGTCCGGGACGACGACACTGCGGAATCTCTGTCAGCCCGGATCCTCGCGGAAGAGCATCGGATCTACACCGAAGCGATCCGGCTGGTGCTGTCCGGCGCTTACCGCATCGAAGGCCGTCGCGTGATTGTTTAGTCTGGTCGATCTGAGGTTCATTGCCCGGGAACCTTTCCCCGCACGCCGGTGTCTCTAATCTCAGGTAGAATCGGAATCGAGGGTGCTGTGGCCGACTCCTTGATTGGCTTACCATTCGACGGGTATCTGAACTCCGGCGAGGCGCTGGCGGTGGACTTGTCCGCTGTGCGCGCCGCGCAGCGGGAGCAGGATACGATGCTGGTCGCGGCGCTATGTCGCGGCGATGAAGAGGCTTACGAGATCCTCATCGACCGGTTCCAGCAGCCCGTCTACAACCTGATCTACCGCCTGATGGACGATTCGAGCGAAGCCTCGGATGTGGTCCAGGAAGTGTTCCTGAAGGTCTTCCGGCACGTGGATTCTTTCCGGGGTCAGAGCAGTCTGAAAACCTGGGTCTACCGGATCGCCGTAAACGAGGCACACAATCATCGGCGCTGGTTCTCTCGGCATCGCCGCCGCGAGGTCGGCCTCGAGCGCGAGGATCCGGATGGCGGCCTGGTGACCCATGAGTACGTGGCTGATCCCGGGCGTTCGCCGTTCGACCAGGTCTCGGACCGCGAGACACGGGATTGCATCGAAGGAATGATCGGGACTCTAAACCCCGCGTTCCGTGCGGCGGTGGTCTTGCGCGATCTCGAAGAGATGAGTTATGACGAAATCGCCGATGTTCTCGGCGTTTCGTTGGGCACGGTGAAGTCACGTATTTTGCGCGGCCGCGAGGCCTTACGCAAGCAGCTAACGGCAGGGTCTGGTGTCAGCATCGGCTGGCGGCCGGAACCGGCCACGGAATAGGAAGAGGCGGACGATGATGGTTGAACCTAATCACGACGATATCCGCCAAGTGTTGCGGTCGCTGCCGCGGCGCGTAGCTCCTTCGCAGCTGGACGCCCGCTTGCGGGTACTAGCTTCCAGGGAGCGGCAGCGGCGGTTGCAGCGCTTGACGTGGAAACAGCGGTGGCAGACCGCACTCGATCATTTTCAACTGATCGCCAAGAACAGCATGCGGCCTTTGGCCCTGCCGTTCGCCGGCGGACTCTGTTCGGCAGTAATTTTGTTTAGCATGGTGATGCCGGGAATCGCAGTCCGGGCTTCTGACCTCACCTTCGATGTTCCAACGGTTCTCAGCACGGTGGCGAGCGTAAAAGGCGTCCAGCCCATCGGGCTCAGCCAGAATGAAGTCGTTCTCGACGTAGTGATCGACGACCAGGGCCGGATGATCGATTACGTGGTGGTGCACGGCGATCTGGCGATGAAGAATTCGGAATTGCGTCGCCGCATTGAAAACAACTTGTTGTTCACGCAGTTTACGCCTGCGACTGCCTTCGGACAGCCACAGTCGGGTCGGATTCGCGTTTCGTTGACGGCGAACCGCATTGAGGTCAAAGGCTAAAATCAGCCTGCGACACGCGGTTTAAAGCCCATTGCCCAGACGCCTCGGCCAGCATTTTCTCGATAAACAATCGATCCTCGAACGAATCGCCGAGGCGGCTGCGCCGGAACGCCTGCCCCTGCTGATTGAGATCGGCCCGGGAAAGGGCGCGCTCACGTCTCACCTGCTCAACCGGGTTGACAAGTTAATTGCCATTGAGATCGACAGCTACCTGATCGGCTATCTGCGGCAGCGATTTCGGGAGCAAATCGAAACTGGTCAGCTCGAAATTGTCGAATCCGACGTACTGAAGGCGGATCTTTCGGCTTGGGGTCCGGCGGCGATTGTCGGAAATTTGCCGTACTACATCACCTCGCCGATCCTGGAGCGCGTTTTCACGTCGCCGGGTTGGACTCGGGGAACGTTTCTCGTCCAACTGGAAGTCGCCAAGCGCGTGACGGCATCGCCCGGATCGCGCGACTACGGCTACCTTTCGGTGCAGACCCAAATCTATTCGGAAGCGAGCCTCCTCTTCGAAGTCTCGAAGACCGCCTTCCGGCCTCCGCCGAAAGTCGAAAGCGCCGTCATTTCGTTAGTGCCGCGCCCGCTCGAGCTGGACGCTGCCGCTTTCCTGAGCTTCGCCGGAACCTGCTTCCGGCAGAAGCGCAAGACGCTCCGGAACAATCTGCTGGTTCGGTATCCCAAAGAGCAAGTCGACCTGGTCGCAAAAGGCGGCATGCGCGCCGAGCAGTTGAGCATCCAGGATCTGCGCGCGATTTTCGCGGAACTCCGCCCGGCGCCGCCAATTCCAGAAAACGCGTAATCACGGCGCGCGCTGTTGCATGCGCGGTATCCTGAGATTTCATGCTCAGAGTGCGTTTTGCGCCCTCTCCTACTGGATATCTCCACATCGGTAGCGCGAGGACCTTCATCTTCAATTGGCTCTACGCCCGTCATAACGGCGGCACAATGATCCTGCGGATCGACGACACCGACGTCGAACGCAACACGCAACGCTCTGAGGACTCGATTTTCGAAGGCTTGCAGTGGCTCGATCTCAGCTGGGACGAGCAGTATCGGCAATCCGAGCGCCTGGCGCTCCACAAGCAAGTGGCGGAGTCGATCCTCGCGAAGGGCTTGGCCTACCGCGACTTTACGCCCGCGATGGCGGAATCCGAAGACAAGGCGCACGAAGGCGGAGCCTGGCTGTTCAATCCAGGCATGCGTGAACTGAGCGCCGAGGAAAGCGACCGCCGAGCCGCCGCCGGAGAATCATTCGTTGTGCGCTATCGCGTGCCGCGCGGCACGGGCCACGAAGTGAAGTTCAAGGACGAAGTGTACGGCGAGCAATCGAAGTCCGCCGACGACATCGAGGACTTCGCGTTACTGCGCTCGAATGGCATGCCGACCTATCACATGGCTTCGTGCGCGGACGACATCGACCTGCGCATCAGCCATATTATTCGCGGCCAGGATCACCTCACCAACACGTTCAAGCACGTCTTGATTTTCGAAGCCGCCGGAGTCACTCCGCCGGCCTTCGCCCATCTGCCGTTGCTGATCGCACCGGATGGCGCGAAGCTTTCGAAGCGGAAACATGGACCCGTGGTCAGCGTGACGACGTACCGCGACGGCGGATTTCTCGCGCACGCCTACATCAATTTCCTCTGCCTGCTCGGCTGGTCTCCCAAGGACGACCGCGAGCAGATGACGCGCCAGGAATTGATCGACGTCTTTTCGTTCGCGGGCATCAACCGCAGCAACGCGGTAGTCAACTTCACCGAAGAGGATCCGTTCGACCCGAAGGCCACCTGGCTGAACGCGACACTGATCCGCAGCCTGCCAGTCGATGAACTGGCGTCGCAGCTCATGCCGTTCGCGCAGGCCGCCGGCTTCGAACCAACGCCCAAGAAAATGCTGGCAATCACGCCGCTGATCCGCGAGCGAATCAAGACGCTGAAGGAAGTCTCCGACGTGGCGGACTTCTTTTTCCTAGAGGAACTGAAGCCGTACGACGCCGCGGGATTGATCCCGTCGAAGGGCGATCTCGCGATGGCGAGAGCGTCGCTCGTGAAGGCCAAAGAGGTTCTGGCGAAGTGCGTTTTCGATCACGACTCGTTGGATGCGGCGCTTCGCGCGGCCTCCGTCGAACTGAAGATCAAAGCGGGCCAGATGTTCCAGCCCATCCGCGTCGCTGTGTGCGGTCGCAAGGACGCTCCGCCCCTGTTCGAAACGCTCGCGGTCCTCGGCCGTGAGACGTGTCTCTCGCGCATCGACCGCGCCATCCAGAAGATAGACGTTGCCTGAATTTTTTATGAACACACCGAAGAACGGTTCCGACGCGGCGCCGGTTGAGGCCGCCGCACCCTCGAATTTTATTCGCGATACGGTTATCGACGACCTCAAGACCAACAAATACCAGGGTCGCGTCCACACGCGGTTTCCTCCAGAGCCGAACGGCTATCTGCACGCCGGACACGCGAAATCGATTTCGCTGAACTTCGGCCTCGCCGAAGAATTCGGCGGCAAGTGCAACCTTCGCTTCGACGACACCAACCCCAGCAAGGAAGAAGTCGAATACGTCGATTCGATTATCGAGGACGTGAAGTGGCTCGGTGGCGACTTCGGCGATCGCGTCTACTACGCTTCGGATTACTTTCAGCAACTGTACGACTGGGCCGTGGACCTGATCAAGAAAGGCAAGGCCTACGTCTGCGATCTCACCGCCGAGGAGATCCGTCAGCAGCGCGGAACGTTAACGGAACCTGGTACCGAAAGCCCTTATCGAAATCGCTCCGTCGAAGAGAATCTCGACCTCTTCGCGCGCATGAAGTCCGGCGAGTTTCCGGATGGGGCCCGCACTCTTCGCGCCAAAATCGACATGGCGTCGAAGAACCTCAATCTGCGCGACCCGATCATGTATCGCATCCTCCATGCGCATCATCACCGGACCGGCGATGACTGGTGCATCTATCCGATGTACGACTACGCGCACGGACAATGCGATTCGATCGAGAAAATCACGCATTCCATCTGCACCCTGGAATTCGAGGATCATCGCCCGCTGTACGACTGGTTCGTTGACGAGTTGGGGATCTATCATCCGCAGCAGATCGAATTCGACAGGCTAAACCTCACCTATACGCTGCTCAGCAAGCGTAAATTGCTGGCGCTGGTGCAGCGCGGAATCGTGAGCGGCTGGGACGATCCGCGGATGCCCACTCTTTCCGGAATGCGCCGCCGCGGCTTTCCGCCGGAGGCCATCCGAAAATTCTGCAGCCGCATCGGCGTTTCGAAGACCACCGGCATCATCGAGTTGTCGCTGCTCGATTACTTTATTCGCGAAGACCTCAACAAACGCGCAGACCGCGTGATGGCCGTCCTTCGTCCTTTGAAGGTGGTCATTACCAACTACCCGGAAGGCCAAGTCGAGGAGATGGAGGCGATCAACAATCCGGAAGACGCAAGCGCCGGAACGCGCAAGGTTCCGTTCTCCCGCGAGCTCTACATCGAGCAGGACGACTTCCGCGAAGATCCTCCGAAGCAGTTTTTCCGCCTCGCGCCGGGCCGTGAAGTGCGTCTGCGCTACGGTTATTTCGTGAAGTGTACGGACGTAATTAAAGATGACAAGGGAACTGTCATCGAGTTGCACTGTACCTACGACCCTGCATCCCGGGGTGGAAATTCGCCGGACGGCCGTAAAGTGAAATCAACGATTCACTGGGTTTCGGCGCAGCATGCGCTCGACACCGAGGTCCGCCTGTACGACAACCTGTTCGCGAAGGAAGATCCGGGCGAGGTTCCAGAGGGCGAAGACTTCACTGTGAACCTGAATCCGAGTTCGCTGGAAATCGTCACCGGCAAGCTGGAGCCGAGCCTTGCGAACGCGACCAAGGACAAGCGGTACCAGTTCGAGCGGCTGGGTTATTTTTGCGTCGACAAGGACGCGACAGCGAATAAGCTGGTCTTCAACCGGACCGTCGGCCTGCGCGACACATGGGCGAAAATCGAGACAAAGGGCAAATGATCATTCTCGGATTGGGCGGCATGTTGAGCAATGCCGCCAGCGCCGTGCTGCGCGATGGAAAACTGATCGCGGCACTTGAAGAAGAACGCTTGGATCGGCACTGGACCCCGGGCGACGTACCCGCGGCTTCGGTGGCGGAGTGCCTGCGTTTGGCCGGCATCGAGGCCACGGATGTCGACTGCCTTGCGCTGGTACGACCGTTTGCGGAAGGCCCTGGAGCAAAGTTCCACCTGGCCTTGCGGCGGATGTTTCCTCAAGCCCAATTGACGCTGGTTGAACACCAGGCGGCCCATGCGGCGTCGGCCTATTTCGGATCTCCATTTCGTGAAGCGACTGTGTTGACACTCGATCGCGGCGGAGATTTCCGTTGCGGCGCGAAGTGGCAAGCTTCCGGCGCGGAGATGCGTCTCGAGCGCGAGTGGTATTACCCCGATTCGCTCGGGCTCCTGTATGGGCGGGTGACAGAGCTACTCGGATTCAACGCGCGCGGCGACGAGCACAAAGTGCAGTGGCTGGCGGCCCAGGGCGACGGTTCGCGGTTCGCTCCGTTATTTCGCGAAGTAGTCTCGGCGGATGCCCGCCTCGATCCTGCCTACTTCGATGGCAATCGCGCACAGCGTGGCTCGTTCGGTGCGAAATTCTTCGAGCGGCTCGGGTTGCCGGATGGCGCCGAGATTCCCAAGGGTCAGGTGGCCGATATCGCGGCGGGCCTGCAGCAAGCCGTGGAAGAAATT
>Ga0105248_10006632_pt1 | contig 12692 bp, 10 predicted proteins | sample KBSS34metaG_FD_81524 | JGI IMG/M metagenome (GOLD analysis project Ga0105248, IMG submission 81524) | Switchgrass rhizosphere microbial communities from Kellogg Biological Station, Michigan, USA - KBS S3-4 metaG | ecosystem: Host-associated > Plants > Roots > Rhizosphere > Soil | place... | reverse complement strand
TGCCGCTGATGCTGCAACTCGGTTTCGGATTGAACCCGCTGCAATCGGGCCTGCTGACGTTCGCATCGGCGGTGGGCGCGATCTTCATGAAGACGATCGCTGCGCGAGTGCTCAAGCGCTTCGGGTTCCGTCGCGTGCTGTGGGTCAATACATTGGTCTGCGCGGCATTGCTCGCCAGTTATGGATTATTCCGGAATGACACGCCGCACCTGGTGATCATCGGCACGCTAGTGGTTGCGGGTTGCTTCCGTTCGCTCCAATTCACCAGCTTGAATGCGATCAGTTTCGCCGAAGTCGACCAGCGCGCGATGAGCCAGGCGAGCAGCCTGTCGGGGATGATGCAACAGTTGTCGTTGAGCCTGGGCGTCGCGGTCGCCGGTTATGCGTTGCAGATCGCCGGCGCATACAACGGCAGCGCACCGACCGCGACCCGGAATTTTTCGCCGGCGTTCGCGATGGTCGCTGCGGTCAGTGCGTTGTCGGTGTGGATGATGCGTGCGTTGCCCGCGCATGCGGGCCACGAAATGTCGGGACGCGCCGAACCAGGCAAGGAAATCGCGGAACAGAAAGCGCAGCAGCGGCCGGGCACCTGATGCCCCGAAGCGGGGCTGGAGATCAGGACGGGGAGAAAGATCAGCCGGCCTTGTCGGGTGCGAACACCTCAACCGACAGCGTGAACGTGCGTTGCTCGTTGGGCTGCAACGCACCGACACCGACCAGCTTGCGCGCGACTTCCTGGCCGTCCTCGTTGCGGATCGTGAGCACCATCGAGTACTCCCACGCGCCGCCACCGGGTGGATGGCGGATGCTGCCCTCGACGCGCAACGGCGTCAGGTTCGGCGCGCGCGACGCCGCCCCGGCATCGAAGCGCAAATGACCCTTGCAGCCCGGACAGACGCTCGCGCTTTCTAGGATCGTTGCCTTGCAATGCGGACAGACGCGCGTCGCGCCGACGGCCGCCGCCTTGCTCATGATGCGGCGCCGCTCTCCATGGGTGCTTTCTGCAGGCTGCTGACGACCGAGGATTTCGGCACGGCTTTCTCTTCGGCGCCGACATCGACCTGGCCGCGCATGCGCGAACCGGATGCGACGGTCATCGAACCGGCCTTGATGTCGCCGTTCACGATGCCTGTCGCGAGCAGTTCGACGCGCGTGGCGGAGACGACATTGCCGTCGAGTTCGCCGGCGATCACGACCTTGCTCGCGCGCACCGCGCCGGTGACTCTTGCTCCGACTTCGATGGTCAGGTCGCCCTGCACGTCGACGTCGCCCTTGAACTGACCGGCGACGCGCACATCGCCCGAACCCTGGATCTTGCCTTCAATGAACAGGTTCGCAGCGATCAGCGATTCCTTGCTGTCGCGTTGCGCGGAAACGGCGCGCGAAGGCGCTGCCTGGGCAACGGGTTCCGCGACGGCGACGGCATCGGCGGGTTTGTGCGCCGGCACGGGGTCCGACGGCGAGCCGGGGGGCTTTGCGGCGGGATTGCGTTCGTTCCAGAGTGCCATGGCGGGATGCTCCGAGTCCGGGGGGAGTCGAGCCTAGCACGGGTCGCGGCAGGTTGTGCTAACGGAATGTGCGGCCGCCGATCAGACTTATGTAGACCTCGACCCACAGCAATCCTGGTCGGCCTGGCGGGGCGGGCAGCGCACATCGCCATACGAACAGAACACGCAGCAGTCGCCCGCCTTGGGCTGGAGCAACGCGCCGCAACCCGTGCATTCATGGAACCACGTGCACGCATCCGTGGGCATGGTGTGGGTACTGCGCGCGCCGCAGTGCGGGCACGTGAGCGTGGATCGGGTGGTGACGGTCGGCATGCGAAAGGTGTCGCCGCGTTCTCAAGTCGTCAGCTGGCCGGGGAACTGATGATGTCGCAGAACTTCGCCAGGTCGATGTTGCCGCCCGAGACGACCGCCACGATCGGTCCCTGGCCGGCCCTGCCCGTCAGGGCGGCCGCCAGTCCCAGCGCCCCGGCGCCCTCGGCGATGACCCGGGTCTTTTCGGCCATCAGCCGCATGGCGTCGCGGACCTGGTCGAGGCTCACGACAATGCAACCGTCGACCACCGGTTGCATCCGCTCCCACATGCGCGGGAAGACGCTCTTGCCGCCGGCGCCATCGACGAACGACGCCTGCCATTCCTCGAACTTCTGCGCCGAACCCTTCGCGAACGACCTCGCGGCCGGGGCGGCGGTTTCCGGTTCGGCGCCCCAGACCTTGACGCCCGGTTTGAGCAGCTTTAGCGCGCTGCCGACGCCAGCGATGAGTCCGCCGCCGCCGATGCCGGCGATGATGGCCGCGACGTCGGGCGCGTCCTCGAGGATCTCCAGGCCCATCGTCGCGTGGCCGGCGATGAAATCGTGGTCATCGAACGGATGCACGAAAGTCCCTTCGACGCCCGGAAAGGAGCGGTCCTCGAGCGCTTTCCAGCAGACGTCGTACGACACCGGGATGAGCTTCGCGCCGAGCGCCTTCATGCGTTCGAGCTTCGAGACCGGTGCGGTTTCCATGACCACGACCGTGCACGGCACGCCGGCTTTTCGCGCGGCGTACGCGACGCCCTGTCCCGCGTTGCCGGCGCTGATCGTCCACACGCCGCGCTGGCGCGCCGACTCGGACAGCATCGCGACCGCGTTCGCCGCGCCGCGCAGCTTGTAGGCGTTGATCGGCTGCAGGTTCTCGAGCTTCAGGCGGATGTCGGGATAGCCGGGGCCCATCTCCAGCCGCAGCAGCGGCGTGCGCACGATGGTTCCTGCGATGCGCTCGCGGGCCTGGCGTATTTCTTCCAGCGTGATCGGGCGGACTGGCTCCGGTACGGTCGACAGGGACATCGGTTCGCTCGCGGAATTCGGGAAGCGCAGAGCTTACTCCGTTCCATCCTTTCGCCAGGCTGCGCGGCCGGGCTCAGGCGCCGAACGCGCGCAGCGCCGCGATGGCGCGATCCAGTGCGGCGTCGTCGATGTCGAGGTGGGTGACCATGCGGATGCGTGGCAGGTAGCCGATCGAAAGCATCACGCCCGCGGCATCGAGGTGGGCCTTGAACGCCGGCAGGCGATCGGCCGGCACGTCGATGAAGACCATGTTGGTGTGTTGGCCATCGAGCCGGATCACGCGGTGCCCGCGCAGCGCGTCGGCAAGCCGCGCGGCACGGGCGTGATCGTCCGCGAGGCGCTCGACGTGGTGATGGAGCGCGTGGATGCAGGCGGCGGCGAGGATGCCCGCCTGGCGCCACCCACCGCCGGCCATCTTGCGCCAGCGGATCGCGTGGTCGATCAACACCTTTGTTCCGACCAGCACCGAACCGACCGGTGCGCCGAGGCCCTTGGAGAAGCACACCGAAACACTGTCGAAATGCGCGGCGATCGTGCGCGCCGGCACGCCACTGGCGACGGCGGCGTTGAACAGCCGCGCGCCGTCGAGGTGGAGCGCGAGGCCGCGACGGTCGCACAACGCGCGCGCAGCACTCAGGTAATCGAGCGGCAGCGGCCGGCCCTGCCAGGTGTTCTCGAGGCACAGCAGTTTCGTGCGCGCGAAATGCGGGTCGATCGGCTTGATCACGCGCTCGACCACGTCGAGTGGCAGCGTGCCGTCGTCCGCGTTGACGATCGGCTGCGGCTGGATCGAGCCGAGTACCGCGCCGCCACCGCCCTCGAACTTGTAGGCATGCGCCTCCATGCCGACGATGTATTCGTCGCCACGCTGGCAATGCGACATCAACGCGAGCAGGTTCGATTGCGTGCCGGTGGGCACGAACAGCGCGGCCTCGAAACCGAGTTCGTCCGCGAGGCGTTCCTGCAGCGCATTGACGGTCGGATCGTCGCCGTACACGTCATCGCCGACCTCGGCGCGCAGCATCGCTTCGCGCATGACCGGCGTGGGTCGGGTCACGGTGTCGCTGCGCAGGTCGATCCGGTGCATGGGGCAGGGCCTCTTTGGAGAAAGCGCAGTGTAAAGTGCCCCGGCGATGGGGGTCAGGAGCCGGTCCGCGATCATCCCTCCATGGAGCGGCATCCGTTCGGCATCGTGCCTCACCGGCGTTCGCTGGCGCGACCGCCACCTCTCCCCGCGGGCGAGGGGCTTTGCGATACTCGGTAAATGAAAATAGCGAGCTGGAACGTCAACTCCCTCAATGTGCGCCTGCCGCACCTGCAGCAGTGGCTCGCGTCCGCGCAACCTGACGTGGTCGCGTTGCAGGAAACGAAGATGGAGGATGCGAAGTTCCCGGACACCACGATCGCCGAGGCCGGTTATCGCAGCGTGTTCTCGGGACAGAAGACCTACAACGGCGTCGCGATCCTCGCACGCGGGCGCGCGATCGACGACGTGCAAGCCGGTATCCCCGGCTTCGAGGACGATCACAGGCGCGTGCTCGCGGCGACGATCGGCGGCGTGCGGATCGTCAACCTGTACGTCGTGAACGGCAAGGCGGTCGGCGACGTGAAATACGAACACAAGTTGCGCTGGCTCGCCGCGGTGCACGCATGGCTAAAGGATGAGATCGTCCGGCACCCGGACATGGTCGTGCTCGGCGATTTCAACATCGCGCCCGACGATCGCGACGTACATGATCCCAAGCGCTGGCACGAGAAGATCCTGTGCTCGACGCCCGAGCGCAACGCGTTGCGCGACCTGGTCGATCTCGGCCTGCACGACAGTTTCCGCCTGCACCACGAGGACGGCGGACACTATTCGTGGTGGGACTACCGGACCCTCGCGTTCGATCGCGGCTGGGGGCTGCGCATCGACTTGGCGCTGGTCAGCGAAGCCTTGCGCGAGCGTTGCGTCGCGGCGTGGATCGACCCCGAACCGCGCGGATGGGAGCGCGCCTCGGATCACACGCCGGTCCTGCTCGAACTGGCCTGATCGCGCGCATCGGGGCGACTGCATGAATTACGTTGCGATCGGTCTCACCATCGCCGGCATGATCGCGTTCTTCAACGCGGGCGAATGGGAGGCGCGCGACGGCAGCCCGAACCACCGTGTGTTGTGGGGCGCGCTGTCGTTGCTGACCTCGGTGCTCGTGCTGTTCGTCGCCGGCTGGGATTGGCTGCCGTGGCTTTTCGCACAGGTCGGATTGTTCGTCGGGATAGCCGCGGTGCGCGTGCTGCTCGAGGATCGCGAACGCGAATGATCCCGGGCCGCCAGGCTGCGTGGCGGCCCGCAAATCCGCCCTGGTCAGTGCTTCGCTTTCTGCGCCGGAATGAATCGTTCGCGCACCGCTTTCGCGAGCAGGTCCGGCGGCAGCAAGCCCTGGTCGATCAGGAAATTGTTGAACGCGAGACGGTCGAACTTCGGGCCGAGCGCGACTTCGGTTTCCGCGCGCAGCTGCATGATGCGGCTGTAGCCGTAAAGATAGCTGCCGGCCTGGCCGGGCATGCGGAACATGTAGCGGTCGACTTCCTGTTGCGCGAACGGTTTCGACAGGCCGACGTCTTCGGTCAGCACGCGATAGGCGGTGTCGCGATCGGTCAGGCCGAGGTTGAGCATCGGATCGAGCATCGCGCGCGCTGCGCGGAGCATGCGCAACTGCAGGGCGATGAGCTGGCCATCGTGCGGCTCGTACGGAACCATTTCGGCTTCCGAATACAGCGCCCAACCCTCGACATTCACCGAATTGAACGCGAACTGGCTGCGCGCGATCGACACGCCGTGTTCGACCATCGCGGAAAATTGCAATTCGTGGCCGGGGCGGCCTTCGTGCGCCGTCAGCGTCCAGGTCGCGGCCTTGTAGCTGAAATCGTCGAACGATTCCTTCTTCCCGGAGGCGTCCGGATTGCCGGTGGTCAGCACGAACTGGCCGCGTTCGCCGTGGTTGTTGAGCAACGGCGGCGGCTGCATGTGCGGCGCGGGTTGCGCGGCAGTTTCTGCATCGGATGCAATACGCATGATCATCGCGCGCTGCGGCAGGCTCACGATGCGATGATCGGCGATCGCCTTCTCGATCGTCGGGATGACCGTGCCGCGGTAGTAGGGCTCGACCTGGTCGCGCGTGAGCTGGTCCTTCTTCAGCGCCCGGATCACGTCGCGGTAATCGGTCGCCTCGATGCCGTGTTCCCTGGCGACGATCGGCGCGAGCTGCTGCATCGCCGCGCGGGTTTCCATGAACTCGAACTGCGCGCGCTGGATCAGCACCTGCGGGTCGATGTCGATGCCGACCTGCTTGAGCGCGAACGCGTACAGCTCGGGCGGTTGGCGGAAATCGCTGCGCGCTTTCGGCAGCACGTTCGCGCGTTCCCATGCGACGAAGTCGGCGACCTGCTTGTCGAGCGCGGCCAGTGCCGGGTCGGCGTTGGCGATCTTGAAATCGCCGAACAGCTTGCGGACACCGGTGGCATAGGTCGCCGCATTCGCGATTGCCTGTTCGACTTCGGCCTTGTACGGGCCGATCCGCTGGCCGCCGGCCAGGCTGTCGGCGTAGCGCGCCTTCGCCAGTTCGAAGATCGATGTCGTTCCAGGCGCAAGCCCGAGATAGTTGCGCAGGCGGACGATCGCATGCGCGCGTTTCTCCGGCTTCGCTTGTTCCTGCAGCAGCGTCCGCTCACCGCCAAACACGAGTTCCGGCACGTCCGTCCAGTCCAGCAGCAGGCGCTCGCCGAGCTCGCCGCCTTCGATATCGCGCGTGGTCGCGTCGATCATGATCTGCAGGTCCTGGCGCACGTTCGGATCGGTTTCCTTCGCGAGCTCGTCCTGCAGCTGCTTGCGCACCCGTGCGGATGCGGCGCGCGAACGCTCGCCATAGCGCGGGCCGAGATCGGTCACCTTGTCGTCGTAACCAGCCAGCCCGATCGACGACGCGCCCTCGGGCGCAAAGTCGGCCTGCACCTTCAGAAGCGGTTGCGCATCGCGGTTGCTGCGCGCCACCCAGTCCTGCGGAGCCTGTGGGGGTTTCGTGGCGGCGAATGCCGGCGCGATCGCCAGCATAATGGCGATGGAAAGCAGCTTCGTGCGCATGGCGGTCTCCGTGTCGGTCATGGCCGACCATAGCGCGCGCATGGCGTGCGCACAATCCGACGGCAATCGGCCTCGGCGCACAATGCGGGATGCACAAACAAGAACGCCGCCGGTACCCCGGCGGCGTCGTTATTGCAAGATTTGCGCGAAGCTTACTGCGCGTCCACCGATTCGTGCAGTTCGATGCCTGCATCGGTCAGTTCGACGTTGATGTCCACGCGCTTGAACCAGTCGGCCTGCATGTCCATCATCTTCGCCTGCTGCTCCATCGACTGCTTGAGCGTCGGGTCACCCATCGACGCAGCGGTCTTGCGCTGGAACTGCGCGATCAGGTGATAGACCTCGCCCTTCGCGCCGCCCGCGAACAACGGTTGCTGCGCGTCGTCGAGCTTCATCGCATCGCCGAGCTTGGCGTCCTCGCCGGTGCCGATCGAAATGGACAGCAGCTTGTCGGTCATCGCCGCGAACATCGGCGCATTGAGCGGCAGGTTCGGCATCGGCGGCAGCGGCTTGGCCACGCCGTCGGGCTTGAGGCCGAGCGTCGCGATGCCGGGCACCATGCTGCCAGCCATCGAGAGCAACGAAGCCGGGTTGTCCGAACCGATCGCGACCACGGCGGCGATGTCGGGCACGGGCTGGTCGTCCTTGATGACCAGCTTGTCGACGATCGCGTGCAAGCCGTGGAACATCGGTGCGTAACCCGCAAACCCGGGATTGGTCAGCGTGGTCCTGGACTGCTCCATGCTGTGATTCAGGCCGACCAGCTGCGGGCACTTCCAAGGCGACTTCGCGGTCGCGTCCGCGTACTTGGTCGCAAGCTCGGGCAGCTTGGTGAGGTTCGCGCTGAATCCGAAGTCGAACAGGCTGTCCTGCGCGAGTTTCATGCCGGGCATCGGCGCGCGCAGGGTCATCAGGTCCTTGGCGATATCGGCACGCGTTTCCAGCACGCCGCGCACGGCCATGTGCTTGACGGACAGGTCGGTGACGCCAAAGCTCGCACGCGGCCAGGCGGCGGCGAGCTGGTCGTACTCGGCGGAGCAGACCGCATCGATGGCCGGTTTGTTCTCGCCGATCGCGGTCAGGAACGAGGTTTCCAGCGGCGTCGGCGGGGCCTTGAGCACGGCCACCAGCCTGGCGCTGTCGAAGTAGCCGCTGCCGTAGGTCAGGTAATTCATCTTCTTGTCGAGCGCGGCGAGGTCGCCGCTGTCGGCGAGCGACTTGGCCGGCTTGTCGAGGCCGAACAAGGTGCGCAGGTCGGCATCGGAAGCCTTCGCCGGCGCGATCGTCGCAACCAGTTGCTTGCCCGAAATCGCGAACACGCCTTCCAGCTTGGCATCGGCCTTGTCGCCGTTGATGATCCAGTAATCCAGGCCGCCGACCTTGCCCGTCGGCAGCTTCGAGCCGGACGCGGTTTCGATGCGACCGATGGTCGCGCGCAGGTTGTCGGGCTTGGCCAATTCAAGGCGCAGCACCGGCACCAGGCCGATGCCGTAGAAAGCAAAGTGGTACTGCGGCGAAAGGCCGGCCAGGTCCATCAGGCCCTTGACGTCCTTGCCGCCTACTTCGGCCTTGACCGCGTCGACGAGCTTCATCGCCTTCTCGCGATGGGCCACGTTGTCCGGCGAGCAAATGCCGCTGCCCGCCATGCCGGTCACCTGGGCCGGGGTTTCGGATCCGCTGGCAGCTCCATCGCCTTCCGCGCTCGAGGCCGTATCGTCGGCAGTGCTCGAAGCGGCGTCTTCGGATTCGCCCTGGCCATTGGCCGGCGGATCCTGCATTGCCGAGCCACCGCCGCCATTGCTGGCGGGCGCGCAGTTGGCGGCCTGGTCGTGCAGCATCTTCGCGACGCCATCGAGCTGGCTCGCGTACATGTCGCCGATCTTGCCGGACTTGTCGATCTTCTCGATCCAGTAGTTGCTGACATCGACCGGCTGCGGGTCGATGTTCGCCATCACGTACGGCGTATCGGATGGCACGTAGGTCAGCGGATCGTCCGCGGCCACTACGCCCGGGCCGCTCGTTCCGGCGCCTTCCTTCTTGCAGCCGGCAATCGCGACGACGCCCACGATCAGCAGGCTGGGTATGATCTTGCGCATGGTGTGTTCCCCGTTGAATGCGGCGCCGATCATAGCAGAGCGCTAGCACGCCTGCGGCGGACGGATCCGCGAATTGGTTCGCAGATCAGGCGCGCAGCACGGTGCCGCTGGCCGCGTCGCGGATGGGCGTCGGCGCTTCAAGGCCGCTCGTCACGCCTTCGAGGACTCCATCGATCTGGGCGAGCAGCGCCGGGTCGAGTTCATCGAACGTGCGCGCGGGTTCGCGTCCCGCGAGGTTCGCGCTGGTGGACACGATCGGTCCGCCGAATGCGTTGCAGAGCGCGACGACCCGCCGGTGCGCGGTGATCCTCAGGGCGATTGTCGCGTGCGCGCCGCGCAGCCACCTCGGGACGCGTGGCGGGCACGGCAAGACCCAGGTGTGCGGGCCGGGCCAGGTCGCGCGCACGTCCTTGAGGCGCTCGATCGGCAGCGCATCCAGGTCGATGAAGGACGCGATCTGGGCGAGGTCGGCGGAGACCAGGATCAGTCCCTTGGACTCGTCGCGCTGCTTGATCGCGAGCAGGCGCCGCACCGCGACCGGGTCGAACGGATCGCAGCCGAGTCCCCACACGGCTTCGGTCGGATAGGCGATCACCCCGCCCTTGCGCAACGCGGCGACGGCTTGCGGGATGGAAAGGTACGTGGACATGCGCTGAGCATAACGCGACAGCGCTTTGCGATCATTGCAGAGCCGTCAGGAAGGCGCATCGCTGCGCCCGGGATGGCGGTTCGCTGGATTACGGCGCCGTTTTCCTTGCAGGAGCTTTTCTTGTCGCGGTCTTCTTCTTCGCGGTCTTCTTCGCGGCGGCTTTCTTGACTGGGGCTTTCTTGGCGACAGCCTTCTTCGTCGCGGCAGTCCCGGTCGGAGCGGGCTTGGTCGCGGTTTTTTTCGCCGCGGCAGCTTTCTTCGCCGGAGCCTTCGCCGCCGCGCCCTTGCGCGCGAAGCGGCCGCGCGTCGGGCGCGCTGGCGCGTTGGCGAGGATTTCCTCGCATACGGCCAGGGTCAGCGACGCCGGTTCACGATCCTTGGGGATCTTGCCGTTCTTCTCGCCGTCGGTGAGATATGGGCCGTAGCGGCCGTTGAGGATCTCGATCGGGCTGCCATCGAATTTCTTGATCAGGCGGTTCGCGAGGAAGGCCTCGCGTTCGCGGACGAGCGCGAGCGCGCGATCGAAATCGATCGTGTACGGATCGTCGTCCTTGCCGAGCGACGCATAGGTAGCGCCGCGCTTGGCGAACGGCCCAAAGCGGCCGACCGCGACACTAAGCGGCTCGCCCTGGTCCTCGCCGAGGGTGCGCGGCAGCAGGAACAATTGCAGCGCGTCCTCGAGGCCGATCGTGTGCATGCTCTGGCCGGGGCGCAGGCTCGCGAACTTCGGCTTGTCGTCGTCTTCCTTGCGACCGATCTGCGCGAACGCGCCGTAACGGCCGAGGCGCACGCTGACGGGCTTGCCGGATTTCGGGTCGATGCCGAGGTCGCGCGCGCCGGTCGCATCGTTGCGATCGACCGATTCGGTCTTGTCGTCCACCAGCGCCTTGAACGGATCCCAGAACCGCTGCATCAGCGGTACCCAATCCTCTTCGCCGCGCGACACCGCATCAAGTTCGTCCTCGAGCTTCGCGGTGAAGTCGTAATCGACGTACTGGGTGAAATGGCTGGAAAGGAAATTGCTGACCGCGCGTCCGACATCGCTCGGGCGGAAACGGCGGTTGTCGAGCTCGACGTACTTGCGGAAGATCAATGTCTGGATGATCGCCGCGTAGGTCGACGGCCGGCCGATGCCGTATTCCTCGAGCGCCTTGACCAGGGATGCTTCGGAAAAACGCGGTGGCGGTTCGGTGAAATGCTGCGCGGTGCGGATCGCGGCGAGCGGCACGTTGTCGCCGACTTTCATCAGCGGCAACTTGCGGCCTTCGTCATCGTCGGCAGTCGGCTCGGTGTCCTTGCCTTCCTCGTAGACCGCTAGGAAGCCCGGATCGATGATCGTGGTGCCGCTTGCGCGAAACGCATGCGCGTGGCCGCAGGAGAGTTCGACGGTCACCGTGTTCATGGTCGCGGGCACCATCTGGCTTGCGACCGCGCGCTTCCACACCAGTTCGTACAACCGGCGCTCGTCGTCGGGGAGGTATTTCGCGACCGACGATGGCGTGCGCAATGCCGAAGTGGGGCGGATCGCCTCATGCGCTTCCTGCGCGTTCTTCGACTTGGCCTTGTACACGTTGGGTTTGTCCGGCAACGCGCCGGTACCGAAATCGCGCGCGATGACGTCGCGCAGTTCAACCAGCGCCTCGTCGGAGATGTGCGTCGAATCGGTACGCATGTAGCTGATCAGGCCGACCGCGCCTTCCTCGCCGATGTCGAAACCCTCGTAGAGTTTCTGCGCGACGCGCATCGTGCGGCTGGTCGTGAAGCCCAGTTTTCGCGCAGCCTCTTGCTGCAGCGTCGAGGTAATGAACGGCGCCGCCGGGCGGCGCTTGCGTTCCTTGCTGCTCACGTCGGTGACGTGCAACGCAGCGCCGCCGGCCTTGAGCAGGCGCTCGCGCGCAGCTTCGGCGGTCTTGCCATCGGTGATCGTGAACTGCTCGAACTTGTGGCCGTCGAGTTTCACCAGCCGCGCGGAAAACGGTTGCGACGCATGCGCCAGGTCGGCGTCCATCGACCAGTATTCGCGCGCGACGAAAGCCTCGATCGCTTCCTCGCGCTCGACGATCATGCGCAACGCGGGCGATTGCACGCGGCCTGCGGAGAGCCCGGTCTGCACCTTGCGCCAGAGCACCGGCGAGAGGTTGAAGCCGACCAGGAAATCCAGTGCGCGGCGCGCCTGCTGCGCGTTCACGAGGTCGATCGCGATCGGCCGCGGATGGGCGACGGCTTCGCGGATCGCGCGCGGGGTGATCTCGGTGAACACGACGCGGTGCAGGGCGCGGTCCTTCAGCAGGCCACGTTCGCGCAGGATCTCGGCGATGTGCCAGGAAATCGCCTCGCCTTCGCGGTCCGGGTCGGTCGCAAGATATAGGGCTTCGGCCGACTTGGCCGCCTTGGCGATCGCCTCGACGTGCTTCTCGTTCTTGTCGATCGTCTCGTAGCGCATCGCGAAATCGTTGCCGGTATCGACCGCGCCTTCCTTCGGCACCAGGTCGCGGACATGGCCGTACGAAGCGAGGACGGTGAAGTCCTTGCCGAGGTACTTGTTGATCGTCTTGGCCTTCGCAGGCGATTCGACGATGAGCAGGTTTTTCGCCATTCCTTGTACAACTCCGCGCAACGGTTCCGGGATGCCATACGGCCGAAACCCGCGCAAAACGCGGGTCGGCCCTTTTCATTAAGGCACCACGACAGCGGGAACTGTCAAGCAAGGCGACCGGGGCTGGTTCAGCCGGATGGCCCGATCAGCCGCTGCACTGGCAACTGAGGGGACACCATTTCTGCTTCAGGTTGGGGCTTGTGCAACGCCAATCGAAGCGTCCCGGCAAGGCGTTCGGAACCAGCAACAGCGTCTTCATGTGGATCGCCGTGTTCGCTTTTTGCGGTCGCGAGCTTGAGTAGGTCACGGTGATCGTGCCGTCCGCCGCGCCGACATCGACCCTGCCCACGAAGTGGCCACTGATCGAGGATGCGGACGCCAGGCCGGCCGACGCATTC
>Ga0105248_10006627_pt1 | contig 12693 bp, 9 predicted proteins | sample KBSS34metaG_FD_81524 | JGI IMG/M metagenome (GOLD analysis project Ga0105248, IMG submission 81524) | Switchgrass rhizosphere microbial communities from Kellogg Biological Station, Michigan, USA - KBS S3-4 metaG | ecosystem: Host-associated > Plants > Roots > Rhizosphere > Soil | place... | reverse complement strand
TGAAGAGCGCGACCGAGTCCGAAGAGCGGCTCCGCGCCACCGCCGAGTCGCTGGCGTCGGCGCTGCGCAACAACGCCACCCGCGGCGTCTGGGGCGAGACCCAGTTGCGCACCCTGGTCGAGTCGGCCGGACTGATCAACCGCGTCGACTTCACCATGCAGTCGACCATCGAGTCAGAGAGCGGCACGCGTCGGCCTGACATGGTGATCAACCTGCCGGGTGGCAAGTCCATCCCGGTCGACGCGAAGGTGCCGTACAACGCGTACATCGACGCGAGTGCGATTCCGGCGACGGCCACTGGCGAGCAGGAGGCGCGCCGCACCCAGTTGCTGGCGCAGCACGCCAAGCAGGTCAAGAGCCACGTGGATGCCCTGGCCGGCAAGACCTACTGGACCGGTCTGGAATCCAGCCCCGACTTCACGATCGCGTTCATCCCGAACGAGCCCCTGCTGGCCGCCGCGATGGAGCACGACCCGAGCCTGATGGAGTACGCGTTCAGCAAGCGCATCATCCTGGCGAACCCGGTCACGCTGTGGGCGCTTCTCAAGACGATCGCCTTCACCTGGCAGCAAGACGTGCTGACCGAAGACGCCAAGAAGCTCTTCGACCTGGGCAAAGAGCTCTACTCGCGCCTGTCGACGTTGTCCGATCACGCCGACAAGCTGCGCCGTTCGATCGAATCGACCGTCACCAGCTACAACCAGTTCGCCAGCTCGCTCGAGCAGCGGGTGCTGGTGACGGCGCGCAAGCTCGACGGGCTCGACGAGTCCAAGGTGATCGGCACGCCGGGGCACGTCGATGAGCAGCCCAAGCAGCTCAGTCAGCCCGAGCTGGTGCGCTCGGAGCTGGATGCGCTGGATGACACCGGGGTGGGCCGCCCCGAACTCGACTTCGGCCTCGTGACCCCGCCGGTTGCGAAGGTCACGAAGCCGAAGTCGGCGTAACGACGCCCGGCGGGCCGGGCAACAGAGCGCCCAGGCTATCGGGCGGCGGCGCCGTCCTCGCCGGCATCCTCGGCGAGGGCCTCGCGCACGATCTCAGCGGTGGTCGGCGGCGCGCCCACCAACGCGGGCGTGCGATCCGCAGCATCCGCCTCGTCGTCGGTCGGAGCTGCGAACTGCGCCTCGTAGAGCCGCGCGTACGCGCCCTTCTTCAGCAGCAGCTCATCGTGAGTACCCTGCTCGACGATGGCACCGTTCTCCATCACCAGGATGAGATCGGCGTCGCGGATCGTCGACAGGCGGTGCGCGATGACGAAGCTGGTGCGGTCCCTGCGCAGCGCGCTCATCGCGCGTTGCACCAGCAGCTCGGTTCGCGTGTCGACGGAGCTTGTGGCCTCATCCAGGATCAACACGCTCGGCCGCGCCAGGAACGCCCGCGCGATGGTGATCAGCTGCTTCTCGCCGGCCGAGATGTTGCCCGCCTCATCGTCGAGCACTGTGCCGTAGCCGTCGGGCAACGAGTGCACGAAGCGGTCGACGTAGGCCGCGGAGGCCGCCGCCTGGATCTCATCGTCAGTAGCGTCGGTGCGCCCGTAGGCGATGTTGTCGCGGATCGTGCCGCCGAACAGCCAGGTGTCTTGCAGCACCATGCCAGTGCGGGCGCGCAAATCGGCACGCGTCATCTGCGAGATGTCGACGCCGTCGACGGTGATCCGCCCGCCGTCCAGCTCGTAGAACCGCATGATCAGGTTGACCAGCGTGGTCTTGCCGGCACCCGTGGGGCCGACGACCGCGACGGTCTGTCCGGGTTCGGCCACGAGCGACAGGTCGGCGATCAACGGCTTCTCGAGATCGTACGAGAACGACACATGCTCGAACTCGAGCCGCCCGGTGTGGGTGGTCGGCGACTGGGCGGGGTCGGCATCCGGGGTCTGCTCCTCGGCATCGAGCAGCTCGAACACCCGCTCGGAGCTCGCGACCCCCGACTGCACCAGGTTGGCCATCGAGCCGAGCTGTGCCAAGGGCTGGGTGAACTGCCGCGAGTACTGGATGAAGGCCTGCACGTCACCGATGCTGATCGAGCCGGCCGCCACCATCACGCCGCCGACGACCGCGATGGCGACGTAGACCAGGTTGCCCACGAACATCATCGACGGCATGATCAGGCCGCTGATGAATTGTGCGCCGAAGCTGGCCTTGAACATCTCCTCGTTCTTGTCGGCGAACGCCTGCTCGACCTCCTGGTGGCGGCCGAAGATCTTCACGAGCGAGTGGCCGGTGTAGCCCTCCTCGATCTGCGCGTTCAGGGCGCCCGTGTGCTTCCACTGATCGACGAACTTCTTCTGCGAGCGCTTGCCGATCGCCACCGTGATCCCGAGCGTGATCGGCACGGTGACCAGGGCGATCACGGCCAGCACCGGCGAGATCACGAACATCATCACGAGCACGCCGACCACGGTCAGCAGGTTGACGATCAACTGGCTCAACGATTGCTGCAGGCTCTGCGAGATGTTGTCGATGTCGTTCGTCACGCGGCTGAGCAACTCGCCGCGCGGCGTCTTGTCGAAATAGGTCAGCGGCAGGCGGTGGATCTTCGCCTCGACGTCTTCACGCAACCGGAACACCGTGCGCTGCGTGACGCCGTTGAGAAGATAGGCCTGCAGCCACCCGAACACCGACGAGAACACGTACAGCAGCAGCACGGTGCCAAGCACCAGCTGCAGCCCCGAGAAGTCGATGCCCTGGCCGGGATGCAGATCCAGGCCGCTCAGCAGGTCTGCCGTGTGGGTGTCACCCTTCGCCTTCAACTCCGCGATGACCTGCGCCTTGGTGACCCCGGCAGGGAACTGCTTCGAGATGGACCCGTTGACGATGATGTTGGTGGCCTGCCCCAGGATCTTCGGCCCGAGCACGCTGAGCACGACGCTGGCGACGCCGAGCAGCACGACCAGAACGATCATGGCGCGCTCGGGCGCCAGCCGGCGAAGCAGACGCTTGGCCGACGGCCCGAAGTTCATCGCCTTCTCGACCGGCCCCTGCATGCCGCCGAACGGCCCGCCTCCACCCGGTCCGCGGCGAACCGGGGTCGGGCCGTCGGGACGCGGACTCGAGGCCGGCTTCGCGGTGTTGTTGGTGGCGCTCATGCTGCCTCCTCGATCGAGAGCTGGCTCTGCACGATCTCGGCGTATTCCGGCGAGCTCAGCAGAAGTTGGTCATGGGTTCCGATGCCGACGATCCGGCCATCGTCGAGCACCACGATCTGATCGGCGTCCAGGATGGTGCTCACCCGCTGGGCCACGACGATGCGGGTCGCGTCGCTCACCTCGCGGTCGAGCGCGGCGCGCAGTCGCGCATCCGTCGCCGTATCCAGGGCCGAGAACGAGTCGTCGAAGATGTAGATCTCCGGCCGTTTCACCAGGGCTCTCGCGATCGCCAGCCGTTGTCGTTGCCCGCCCGACACGTTCGTGCCGCCCTGGGCGATCTTCGCGTCGAGTTGCTCGGGCATCGCCTCGACGAAGTCCTTCGCCTGGGCGATCTCGAGGGCGTGCCAGAGTTCCTCGTCTGTGGCGTCGGGCTTGCCGTAGCGCAGGTTCGACGCCACCGTGCCCGAGAACAGGTAGGGGCGCTGCGGGATCAGCCCGATGCGCGCCCACAGCAGCTCGGGATCCACCTCCCGCACATCGACACCGTCGACCAGAGCGGCGCCGCCGGTCACGTCGAAGAGGCGCGGCAGCAGGTTGATCAACGTCGTCTTACCGGCACCGGTCGAACCGATGATCGCGGTCGTGGTGCCGGGCTTGGCCGTGAAGGTCACGTCTTGCAGCACCGGCTGGTCGGCTCCCGGGTATGAGAAGGTCGCACCGCGCAGCTCGACCTCGCCGGTGCTCCGGAAGGTCGTCACCGGGTTCACCGGCGCGACCACCGACGACTCGGTGGCGAGCACCTCGCCGATCCGATCGCCCGAGACGGCGGCGCGCGGCAGCAGCACCGCGATGAACGTGGCCATCATCACGGCCATCAGGATCTGAATGAGGTAGCTCAGGAACGCCACAAGCGAGCCGACCTGCAGGTCGCCGGTCTCGATCCGCCCGGCACCGAACCACAGCACCGCGATGCTCGAGACGTTCATCACGAGCAGCACGAACGGGAACATCAGAGCGAACAGCCGTCCGGCCCGCAGCGCGGTGTCGGTCACATCGGTATTCGCGGCGGCGAATCGCGCCGTCTCGACTGGCTCGCGCACGAACGCACGTACCACCCGGATTCCGGTGAGCTGCTCGCGCAGCACCCGGTTGATCGTGTCGATGCGGACCTGCATCTTGCGGAACTGCGGCAGCATCCGACTGATGATCAGCCCGATGCCGATCAGCAGCACCGGGATGGCAACCACCAGGATGCCCGACAGCGGCACGTCCTGCTGCAGCGCGAAGATCACCCCGCCGATGGCAAGGATCGGCGCCGACACCAGCAGCGTGCAGGTCATCAGCACGAGCATCTGCACCTGCTGCACGTCGTTCGTGGTGCGGGTGATCAGCGACGGCGCGCCGAACTTCGACACCTCGCGCTCCGAGAACTGACCGACCTGATGGAAGATCGCGCCGCGCACATCGCGGCCGAACGACATGGCGAGCCGGGCCCCGAAGTACACCGCGATGACGGCGCAGATCACCTGGCCCAGCGTGATGGCGAGCATCAGGATGCCGGTGTTGATGATGTACGCGGTGTCGCCCTTGAGCACGCCCTTGTTGATGATGTCGGCGTTGAGGGTGGGCAGATACAGCGACGCGATCGACTGGCCGAGTTGGAACACGATGACGGCGAGCAGCAACGGCCAGTACGGGCGCACGAAGCGCACGAGCAGGCGACCGAGCATGTCAGTCCTTCTTTCGAGAGGTGGGTGATGCGGTGGTGGCGGTGGATGCGGCATCCGGCGGCAGAACGCCGTGGGTGATCAGGGTGACGAGTTCGTCCACGTCGAACTGGCGTGGAACGTTGAAGGGCGGGATCGCAGTGGCGAAGGCGAGCAACCGCACGTAGAGCCCGAACACGTCGGCGGGAACGATCAGCTCGTCGGGGCGGAAGACCTGGCCCAGGATGTCGAGCCATTCGTGCTGCTCGGGTGCTTCCCGCGCACCAGGCGGAGGCCCGCCCTCCATTCCGAGTGCCGACATGAACCCGATCACCCCGTGGAACCGGTCGCGCAGGATCTGCACGACCTGGGTGATCTTGTCGACGGTCGGTTCGTCCGGGTCGATCGCACGCAAGGCATCCCGGAACGGCTGCGGATCGAAGAAGCGCGCTATCGCGGCCGAGATCAACGTCTCTTTGTCGCCGAACGCCCGGAAGATCGTGCCCTCGGCTACCCCGGCGGCCTCGGCGATCTGGCGAGTGGAGACGTTGCGCCCGTGCTGCTTGAGCAGCGGGACCACGGCGTCGATGATCGACTCGCGGCGCTCTTCCGGCGACATCGGCTGCGCGCGCGTGCGCACCACGACGAAGCCGGGGGGAAGGGTGGTCACCCGTCGATGCTAACTGAGTGAGCACTCACTCCGCAAGAGTTCCGGAGGAATCGTCGGGCTAACCTCCGTAGTTCTCACCCAGCCACTTCTCGGCCCGGTGCTCGGCGATGATTCGCCGTACCGTACCGGAGCGCGCCCGCAGCACGATGCTCTCGGTGCGGATGATCGGACCCTTGCGCCGCACGCCACTGACCAGCTGCCCATCGGTCACTCCGGTCGCGACGAAGAACGTGTTGTCGCCCTTCACGAGTTCGTCGGCCTCGTAGACGTGATCGAACTTGAGGCCGGCATCCAGGCCCTTCTGGGTTTCTTCGTCGGTCTTGGGCGCCAGGATCGTCTGGATCACGCCGCCGAGCGCCTTGATCGCGCAGGCGGTGGCGACGCCCTCGGGGCTGCCGCCGATGCCGACGCACATGTCGAGCCTGCCCTCGTAGCTGGCGGCGTTGATCCCGCCGGCGACATCGCCGTCGAGCAGCAGGCGCGTGCCCGCCCCCGCCGCACGGATGTCGGCGATCAACTGCTCGTGGCGCGGGCGGTCGAGCACCCCGATCCACATCTCGCCGATCGGCTTGCCCTTCGCCTCGGCCAGGGCTCGGATGTTCTCGCCGATCGGCTTGCGGATGTCGACGACGCCGACCCCCTCCGGCCCGGCGACGATCTTGTCCATGTAGAACACCGTGTGGGCGTCGAGCATCGCGCCGCGGTCGGCTGCCGCGATCATCGAGATCGCGTTCTGCCGGCCGGCGGCGGTGAGCGAGGTGCCGTCGATCGGATCCACCGCGATGTCGCACTCCGGGCCGTGGCCGTTGCCGACCACTTCGCCGTTGTACAGCATCGGGGCCTTGTCTTTCTCGCCCTCCCCGATCACGATCGTGCCGGCGAAGTTGACCGTCCCCAGGAACTTGCGCATGGCATCCACCGCCGCCTTGTCGGCCGCGTTCTTGTCACCTCGACCGATGAACGGCACGGCCCGGATCGCGGCCGCCTCGGTCGCGCGCACGAGTTCGAGCGCCAGGTTGCGGTCGGGGTGGAGAAAGAGAGTGCCGGTTTCGAGGCTCACCATGGTGCGTTGCATCCTTGTCGAAGTCGCGATCGAAGAGACGAGATGGATGCGCCGAGGTGGCGGCCAGCGCACGCCCGAGCCTACCGGGGCCGGTCGGTAGACTCGACGACGGATCACCACCACTGCAAGCCAAGGAGCCCGCCATGCCCGTCGCCACCCCCGATCAATACGCGGAGATGCTCGACACCGCCAAGTCGACGGGCTTCGCGTTCCCGGCCGTGAATGTCTCGTCATCGTCGACGATCAACGCGGTGCTGCAGGGCTTGAGCGAGGCCGGCTCCGACGGCATCATCCAGGTCACCACCGGCGGCGCCGACTACTTCGCCGGGCAGACCGTCAAGGCCCGCGCCTCGGGCGCGCTCGCCTTCGCCGCCTTTGCCACCGAGGTTGCCAAGAACTACCCGGTCACGGTTGCGCTGCACACCGATCACTGCCCGCAAGACGCCCTGGCCGGCTTCGTCGAGCCGCTGATCGCGGCCTCAGAGGCGCAGGTCAAGGCGGGCGGCAACCCGATCTTCCAGTCGCACATGTTCGACGGCTCGGCCATTCCGCTGGCCGACAACCTGGCCCAGGCCAAGCTGCTGCTGCCGCGGATGAAGGCGATCCACGCGATCCTCGAGGTCGAGATCGGCGTCGTCGGCGGCGAGGAAGACGGGGTCAGCCACGAGATCAACGAGCACCTGTACACGACGCTGGCGGATGCCATCCAGACCGTCGAGGCACTCGGTCTCGGCAACGCCTCCAGCGAGCAGGGCCGCTACATGGCCGCGCTGACCTTCGGCAACGTGCACGGCGTCTACAAGCCGGGCAACGTGGTGCTCAAGCCCGAGCTGCTCGGCAAGATCCAGAGGGGCGTGGCCGAGAAGTTCGGAACCGGCGCCAAGCCGCTCGACCTGGTCTTCCACGGCGGCTCGGGGTCGTCGGATGCCGAGATCGCCGAGGCGGTCGCCAACGGCGTCGTGAAGATGAACATCGACACCGACACCCAGTACGCGTACACCCGCTCGATCGCCGGAACCATGTTCACCAACTACGACGGCGTGCTGCGGGTGGATGGCGAGGTCGGCAACAAGAAGATCTACGACCCGCGCGCCTGGGGCAAGCTGGCCGAGACCGCGATGGCCGCTCGCGTGGTCGAAGCGACCCAGCAGCTCGGCTCGGCGGGCCACAGCATCTCGGCGAAGTGAGCCCGAGCGACCCGAGCTACGGAGACGTGAAGCTCAGCGAGGTCGCGTCCCACGTCATGTCGTCGACCTCGGTTCGCAGCGTCAGGTAGTACGGCGCCAGGTGCATGATGCGGCGGCCCTCGGGCAGGTCGATATCCATGCTGATCCCGACCGCCGTGGCGCCATCCGGCCGGCCGCGCAACTCGATCAACAACGAGCTGGAGTCGGCGCCGGGGGTGTCGAGCACGGCGCGCAGCAGCGACCGCAAGGCGATGCGCTGAGGCGGACGCATCCGCGCGGCGCGATGCTCCGGGTCGATCACCACCAGTCGGGAATCCTCGGCGATCGAGTCCAGCCAGGTCAGGTTCGACTGGGTCACGAGATCATCGCGCAAGCGCCTGGCCAGAGAACCGGCGAGAGCGCGGTCGGTGGGGGTGATCCGTCCGGTGTCGGCGATGCCGACCAGGAAGGGCACGGCCCTGGCGCTCAGCCGGGCCAGTCGCAGGCGCTCGACCTGTTCGGCGGTGGCATCCGTCGTTTCGAGAGGCAGCACCATCCGCGAGCGCTGCTCGATCACGGGCGTCATGCGCCTGACCAGCACCAACGAGAACGTCACAGCCGCCAACAGGCCGCACACCATCGGCGAAGCGATGATGACCATCGATGAAAGAGGGCCCCACACCGTGATGTCCGCATCGACGAACCAGAAGGCAAGGACCGTGACGATCACGGTCGAGATCCCCCCGAGCACCAGCACCCGGCGGGCGCTCAAGTACGGTGCCAGGCTGGCGATCGCGAGCGCGAACCCGAATGGAGCCCACCAGAGCTCGATGGAGATGTTGACTCCCGAGTAGCCGATGGACGAGACGATCACTCCGGCGCCCGCGATCAGTACCGTGGCGATGCCCCCGGCCCACCCCAGCTGGCGCCGCAGCGGGCGCGTCAAGAGGTAGACGAGAACGCATGCGCCCGCGCAGAGGACGACGCCGATCGGCTGCAGCAACGGCAGGGGCGAGGTGAGCCAGGTGGGGACGCGGAACGCGCCGTAGAGCACCACCAGGCCGGCGAATACCAGCGGAACCACCCGCCCGGTGAACCAGGTCAGCGGGTCGAGCTGCTGCGCCGAGACCGCCGACGAGCCGCGCGCCATCAGCCCAGCTCCCGATGGTGCGGGGCATCGTGCTCGCGCAGCACGGAGCGCACCGGGACCGTCATCACGATCGAGGTGCCGGAGCCCGGCGAACTCCAGATCTGAACGGTGCCGCCCACCGCGGCGATGCGGGCGTCGATGGATGCCCGGATGCCGAGCCGGTCGCCGGCCACCTTGGCCGGATCGAATCCCACCCCCTCGTCGGCGACCATGATGGTGATCGCCTCGGGTTCGTAGACCAGTTCCACCTCGGCGACCGTCGCGCCGGAGTGCCGCAGGACGTTCTCGAGGGCGGCACCCAGGGCGTCGACCAGCGCCGTCGCGATCGCGGGCTCGAGCTGGTAGATGCCGTCGCCCGATCCCGTCACATGCACACTGAGCCCGCGCCACTGGAAACCACTCATCAGCCGCATGACGTCGTTGCGCAGCGAGGTGTCCTGCTCGTCGACGACGGTCAACTTCGATGAAGCGTCGAGCCACTCGGCTCCGTTCAGGGTCTCGAGGTCTTGGCGCAGCCGGCTTCGGGCCCGGGTATCGAGCGCGTCGGGCGCATTCATCACGATCGAGAGGTCGTTGAGGAGAGTGTCGTGAACCGCGGCCGTCGTGCGCAGAGCGAGGTCTTCGCCATGGGTCAGGCGATCGTTCTCCGCCTCGAGCTCTTCGATGTTCGGAATGCGGCGGCGCTGCACCATCTGCACCCCCCAGAGGGTCAGATAGGCGGTCAGCGAGATCACGACGACGACGAACGGGCCGTACCCGGGCCGGATCGGCACCCCGCCGAGCGACGACACGACGAACGTCGAGGCGGTCGACACCACGAAGCCGAGCACCGACCACCCGACGCCGGCAACCGGTGATCGCGCGGCGAGTCCCACCAGCACCAGGGCGACAGCCGGGCGGTTGAGCAGGTAGATCTGGGTGTCGATCGACCCGGGCAGGGCCATCAGCAGGGTGAGCTCATAGGCGGTGCTCGCCACGAACCCGACCGCGAGATATGCGGCAACCGCCCAGACGCGGGCGCGCCAGACGACGAACCCGAGGCTGACCAGCATGAGCACGAGCAGGGAGCAGGGCAGGATCGCGGCCGAGAGCCGACCGGCGCGAGCCGTCGTCTCCAGGACGACCGGGATGCCCAGCACGAGCGTCGCGGCTCCGATCGCCCAGCCGAGCGACGCGACCGTTCCGGTGATGATGCTGGACGCGACATCCCGAGGCAGCACGCGAACCGGCATGGCGCCTCCTCCCGACCGTCTTCGCAGTGGCCGTTGCTAGCGATTGTGCAGCACGTCGGCCAACGCGGGCGTGTTCGCCACGACGACGGTCATGACGACGAGGGAGGCGAGCAGGAACAGCGCACCGGCGGTGACCGGCACCCAGATCGACCTGCGCCCGGTGCGGATGAGCTGCAGCGAGACCCCGACCGCGGCGATCAGCAGCAACAGCGAGAGCACCAGCAGCACGATTCCGGCCGTATGGGCGATCGCCCCGAAGGTCACCACGCCGTAGCCGGCGAGGGCGACGCCCTGCGACAGCACAGAGCCGAACTCGAGGTAGCTCGGAATCGACGTCACGGTGTTCCAGATGCCGAACACCAGCAGCAGCACCGTGATCAGGTTGTTCCCCTGACGTGGACGCCGCGCTCCCAGCGGTGCTCCGCGCGGCGGCGGTGCCGAGCGCAACGCGGCTGAGGGTCGGCCGCCGGTCTTCGCCACTCGCGGGGACGGTGGATGCACGATCGGCGCCGCCAGCCGCGACACCGGGTCGGTCGGCTCCACCGGCAACGGCCCCCGAGCCTCGGCGACCTCCTCGGGCGTGGCGTACTCGCCGTAGCGCGGCTGGGGACGCGGCGAGCTCGGCTCGGCGGGTGAGTCGGCGGCCATTAGGACCGCCGCCCGCCCAGAGCGCGATCATCGCTGCGCAACTCTTTGGGCAGCGAGAACATCAGGTCTTCCTCGGCGGTCTTGACGACCTCGACCGTGCCGTACCCGGCATCCGCCAGATCGGCGAGCACCTCCTCGACGAGTACTTCGGGCACCGACGCCCCGCTGCTGACGCCGATCGAGCTGACGCCCTCGAGCCAGCTCTGCTGGATCTCACTGGCGTAGTCGACCCGGAAGGCCGCTCGCGCTCCGTTCTCGAGCGCGACCTCGACCAGGCGCACGCTGTTCGAACTGTTGGCCGAGCCGACCACGATGACCAGCTCGGCGTCGCGCGCCACCTTCTTGATCGCGACCTGGCGGTTCTGGGTGGCGTAGCAGATGTCATCGCTGGGCGGATCCTGCAGCTGCGGAAAACGATCGCGCAGCCGCCGAACGGTCTCCATGGTCTCGTCGACGCTGAGGGTGGTCTGCGAGATCCAGACCAGTTCGGTCGCACCGGACAGCACCGAGTCGGGCAGCGCGATCGTGTCGACATCGTCGGGACTCGTCACGAGCGTGGTCTGCTCGGGTGCGTGCCCCATCGTGCCCTCGACCTCTTCGTGGCCGGCATGGCCGATCAGCAGAATGTGCTTGTTCTGCCCGGCGAACCGGGTCGCCTCGCGGTGCACCTTGGTCACCAGCGGGCAGGTCGCGTCGATGGCCAGCAGGTCACGGGATGCTGCGGCCGCGACCACAGCCGGCGAGACACCGTGCGCGCTGAAGACCAGGTGGGATCCCTCGGGGACCTCGCCGACGTCATCCACGAAGATCGCGCCGCGCTTCTCGAGCTCGCTCACGACGTGCACGTTGTGCACGATCTGCTTGCGGACGTAGACCGGAGACCCGAACTGGTCGAGCGCCTTCTCGACCGCGATGACCGCGCGGTCGACGCCGGCGCAGTATCCGCGCGGCGCGGCGAGCAGCACGCGCTTCTCACCTGTGGCGCCCGGCACCGGGCGGTCGACGAGGCGACCGCGAACCGCCGGGGGTCGCGGCAGCTCCACACTCACGCCGAGCGCGCCGTTCGTGATTCCGGGCACGGGTCGATTCTACGAGGCACGGTCGGGGTGGGGCTGGGATGCCGCCGCCCGGGAGTCCCACTGCTCGTGCGAAAGCGTCGTTTCACGCGAGGCAGCCGACGCTTTCGCACGAATCCTGGGCAGGCGGGAGCGGGAGGCGGCGCGCCTGGGAACAGCGGACGGGTCAAGTGCCCAAACCCGCGTCCGCGGCATCCCGTACCCTGACGTCGTGACCGACTTGAGCGCCGACGCAGCCAGCACGGCCGCCTCCCCCGCCGACGGCAGCGCCCCCTCGACGCCCGATGCACCGTGGCCAGTTGCGGTGCTGAGCACCAAGATCAAGGGCTACATCGATCGGCTGGGCACGGTGTGGGCCGAGGGCGAGATCACGCAGTGGGGCGTCTCGGGCGGCAACGTGTACGGCAAGCTCAAAGACCTGCAGCAGGACGTCACACTGAGCTTCAACGTCTGGTCGTCGACCCGCGCCAAGTTCACCGAGGAGTTCGCCCAAGGTGACCGCGTGATCGCGTTGCTCAAGCCGAACTTCTGGCCCAAGGGCGGCTCGCTCAGCATGCAGGTCTACGAGCTGAGGCACGTCGGCCTCGGCGATCTGCTCGAGCGGCTCGAGCGGCTGCGGCGCCAACTCGCCGAAGAAGGGCTGTTCGATCTCGACCGCAAGGTGCGGCTGCCGTTCCTGCCCGGCTGCATCGGGTTGATCACCGGCAAGGATTCGGATGCCGAGAAAGACGTGCTGCGCAACGCGCAGTTGCGCTGGCCCGAGGTGCGGTTCCGGGTGCGGCACGCCGCGGTGCAGGGCGACCGGGCCGCTGCCGACGTCACGGCGGCGATCCGCGAGTTGGATGCCGATCCCGAGGTCGACGTCATCATCGTGGCGCGCGGCGGCGGCGACTTTCA